>Ga0315284_10000701_pt1 | contig 45912 bp, 57 predicted proteins | sample YL17G09_16_MG_FD_203696 | JGI IMG/M metagenome (GOLD analysis project Ga0315284, IMG submission 203696) | Sediment microbial communities from Yellowstone Lake, YNP, Wyoming, USA - YL17G09_16 | ecosystem: Environmental > Aquatic > Freshwater > Lake > Sediment | place: USA: Wyoming | collected...
TTGTCTGCGCCCGCGACCTGGTTCTTCACGAGGATGCGGTTGGTGACCGCCACGGCGACGCCGTCGACCGAGAGCGCGCCGTTCGCGTTCGCGGTGAGGGTCTTGCCGACGCCCGTTCCCGCAGCGGTGACGGCGGCGAGGGCCGCTGCCGTTGCGAGGCGCACGCTCTGTTTCCAGTCGAGGCCCGTTGCGACGGCGTCGACGTAGAACTTGGTGGCGGCATCTTGCGGCGAAGTCGGATCACCAAGGTTGGTGATCTTGTTCGTCTGCATGTTGATGACACCGCTCAGCGTCAGCCCTCCGAAGGCCGCCGTGTCGGTGGGGTCCATCTCCTCGGAGAACCCCTCAGTCTGCATGAATAGCGGCTTACGCAAGGCCATGTGTCATCCTCCGTTGGGGCTGGTTGATCAATAGTACCTACGCGGGTTGAATTATCGGAATAGCCGCGCCGTGAATTGTGATTTTCCCGGTGTTGATGTCGTAGCTGACCGTAGATAGGTCCAGCTTGTAACGCGCCTGGATCGCGTCTTGGAACTTCTTCAATTCAGCCTGTTGCTGCTTAGCGATGAGCTGCAGGCTCACGAGCTCACCGTTCCACAGCACGTTCTGACGTTCTTGTTCCAGCCGGCCCTTCTGCGCCTCGAGCTGCTTCATCCCAAACGCTTGCAACGAGTTCGCGACCTTGTGCTGCAGGAGCTCGTAGCGCAGGAGGTCGAGTTCTGAGAAGTGCAGGAACCCGTCTACTTCTTTGGGACCAGCGATGTCTACGGGCTCGACGGCTTCGAGAGTAGGCCCCGCTGCGGCCGGCAGGTTAGGGACAAATGCAGGCGCTGCGGGCATCGCCGCATTCTTCTTGTTCTTCTTCGCGGCCATCAGATGACTCTTGTCATGTTGGGGGACGGGTTCAACAACAACCGCGCCGTGTCTAAGGCTACTCCCACGGCCTGGATAAGTGCAGGGCCAGTCGGTCTTGTCGCCGTGGGCTTAGCGTCAGCGCCTACGAAGTAGATCTTCCCCGGAAGGGCGAGAGAGAGATCTACGGAACCGAAGAAGGCGACAATACAAGAAGTAGAACCGGACTTACTCGTGATGATACCGATAGAGGGCATCTTCGTTTTATCTGAGATGTCGACCTTGGTGACTTGTAGCACCCCCGAGACAACGTCCCCAGATACGTAAACGCAGTCACCGACGTCGTCGGCAGACAAGCAGTTCGCCGGGAAGGAGAACGGGGCTTCGATCGGGTCGGTGACCGCGTCGAAGTTCCCGGTGAAGGGGTTGAAGACAAAGGCCACGTCAGGACCTCGCCACCGTCGCGAGGAGACCGTTCACGTAGGAGAGCGTCAGCGTCGCGACGATTGTACCGCCCACGCCGCCCGCGCGGTAGATCACCGTCTGCAGGCGGCTCTGGGCGTTGTACCCGAGGGATACGTGGTCGAAGGCGAAGGGTACGAGCTTCGCGAGGTCTCGAACCACCCACGGAGAGACGCCGGCCACCCCTTGATCCGCTGTCACGGAGTCTTGGGCGGCGCTCAGCGTTCTCCCGATGTAGATCATCGCCATGCGGATTCACCAGAGGCAGGGGTGGATGGCCGCATTCTAGTCGATGGCCTCTCCTATGGAGAGAAGCCTACTTCGCTGCCCCCACGAGCGCCGCAGTTCCGGCCACGACACCGACGGTTCCGACGATGCCAAGAACAAGGCCGAACGTCGAGGTCTTGTACCAGGGCGGATCTGCCGCAGCCTTCTCCGCAGCCTCGAGCTTCTTCTGAAGTTCCGCGGTCACGCGCGCGTACTGCTCCTTCTCCAGCATGAGGCGAGTCTGAAGAGCCTCCGCATCAGCGGCGCAGAGTTTCGCCTGGAGCTCGCGGTCGTCCTTCACGAGGCGCTTGTACTGTACGAGCCAATTCGCCCAGCGCAGCGACGTGTCGTTCGAGAAGAGCTGCCCCTCGAACGGAGAAGGCTCCCCTTTCCGAACCGGCACGATCTGATCTTGCCCCGCCGGCACCGCCGCAACCTCCTGCGCGTGAACGCTCCCCGCGTAGAGAAGAAGAGCCGTCGCCATCGCCACCGCGCGCTCGTGTTGGGTGCTCATAGACGTGCCTCCTGCATGAACGGCTGGGGGAACAGATTCGGCCACTTGTTGACGGAGACGCTCTTCAGCTTCTGCGCGAAGCGCTGGATCTCGAGATCCGCCGCCGCGTTGTCCCGCTCGTAGCAAAGCTTCGCGATCGCCGCCGGGTTCGTCGTCCAGATGAAGCTGGTCTCCGCCTGGTGGGGCAAGAAGCTCGAGGCCGCTTCGTAGATACGCTTCTTGTCGATCGATGTCGGAGCTCGCCTGTACAGCTCCTCGAAGACCGCGCACTCGAGCGCGACCGCCTCGAGGTAGTTGTCGTACGCGCTCTGCATCGACTTCGAGAAGTGGTCCTTCATCCGACGAAGATGCGAGGCCCCGTTGTATTTGGGGCTGCTGTACTTAGGGGGCTCGATGAAGAACCCGTAGTGGTGCGTGAAGCGCGTCGACTCCTGCGAGGGGTTGCCCTCCTCACTGCGATCGGCTCCGACGTAGTTCCGGATGATCTCGTGGCTCACTCGACGGGAGATGCCCGCGAAGAAGAACGACATCTTCGCGTGGTAGAGGATCGACGCGTGCTTCACGTCGCCACTCTGCGTGTGCTCGATGTACTCCTTGTTCGACTTCTTCCCGGCCTTGAGACCGAAGCTGTCGTAGCACTTGCGCCCGGCGAGCTCGACGAGAAGCTCGTTGGATGTCAGCTCCCGCATGTCCCGCGTGATCTTGTTCGGCTCGGAGAGGCTGTGCGGGAACAGCGCGCTGGTCTTCTCGGAGTCGTTCGCGAGCTCCTCCGGCAGGCACTCCGGCCGGTGCGTGCGAACCCAGTCGACCATGTCCTCGATGCCGGGCTGCATGAGCTCCATCTGCGCGATGGCCGCAATGGTCGGCTCTCCCGTGAGAATCGTGACGTTCTTCTTTTCCATGTTCCTCCATCGCCCCGCGGTGGGTAGGCCTAGGCGACAGAAAGATGTACGTACAGAGACCTGTGCGAGGCAAGAACTTTCATCTCTCTCGAAGCACCTGCTCGAGAGTACTCGAGAACCACTGCTCTACTTTCGCCCTGTCACGGCACATCCAGCCGTATTCGGCACCCAAAAAGTGGCCCACCATCGCGTCACGGTACGACGGAGCCAGTAGATTCCCGCCAAAGTCATGAAGCGCCTGCATCGACTCGGCGTACGCCTCCATCTCGAACTGGGTGCGCCACTTTGCGTAAAAGACGGGCAGAGGGCAGAACAAGTACAGGAAAGCGAAGACGAAACGACCATACTTCTTCGCCTGCCGGAGATGAACGCGCTCGTGTCGAAGAATAATCACGCGTGAGTAATCAGCTAGAGTGCGCCACTCCCCCGATGTGTAAACGGTAGAACCGATAGTCGTCGTGAAGCTCTCCATGAACTTCTTCTGCTTCCCTAGCGTGAGAACCAGGAGCAAGACGTTCACGAGCTTCATAAAGAAGCTCGAGGCCTTCGGCTTGATGTTGAACGAAGGAAACTCAGTCCGAAGTTCATCGAGGAGTTCGGTCAGCAATTTACTGTTCATCTACCCAGAATAGCGGCGGATGTAGAAGGAATAGAATACTGGCGTCTGAGAGTTACGCAGGAACAGTAGCTTCTTCTTTCGTCGGGTCAACACCCCGGGGTAGAAGACCGCGGAACTGCTCAATGAGCTTCTCCTTGTCCCCCGCGAGTTGCGCCATGTACTGGTCAGAAGAGTGGCCCGGGTCCTGGAGGTGGAGGAGCTGGGCGAGACCGCGGCGTGGGCGCGTCGACAGGTACCGCTCGATCTTCAGGTTCTGCTTCTCGGGGGCGAGGCCTGCGTGGCTCTGGTAGCGCGCGCCGCGTCCCTCGACCTGCTTCAGCTTCTCGAGGTTCCAGTGCGGCTCGAGGAGCTGCATCAAGCGGGTGCCCTTCAAGTCGAGGCCTTCTCCACCGGCGGAGGACAGAAGGAGCGTGCGCAGCTTCCCCTCGTTGTACTGGTTGACGAGGTCAGCGCGCTGTTTCTGCGGCATCTCGCCGGTGAACTCACCGAAGGGGACCTGGTCTTTCTTCAGGAGCTCGCGGTACGGGTTGATGCCGGACTCGAGGTAATTCGAGTAGACGACGGCTTTGGCTTCGGGGTCGTTGTCGAGGAGGGTCTTCAGGTTCTTGTACGCGGCCTGGATCTTGGGGGCGTGCGCTTCATCGTCGGCGGACTGGAAGCCGGCGGTAGTATTCGAGATTTGTCGAGCGGCGGAGAGGAAGGCGTTGAGCTGCTGGGACTCCTGCTTCGACGGGGGCAGACCGGCGCGGACCTTGGCGGCGACCCAGGCGGGGGCCTTGCTCATCATCGTGTCGTAGACGCGTAGCTGCTGCGGGGTCATCTCGACGGGGATGTCCTCCCGATTGATCTGCGGGAACCCTTCCGTCGAGCCGGGGTGGTAGTCGACCCACTTCGAGAAGGTGTCGCGGAGCTCAGGGGCGCGCTTCGCGTTGAGCTCGTCGACGATGCCGGGCTTCACGCCTCGAAAGCGGTCGAAGATACCGGGGTTCACGCTCTTGGGGGTGATGAAGCGCTGGGAGAACTCTTCCTTCCCCGGGGGCAAGATCTTATCGCCGGCGGCGAGGTTCACGAGCGGCGCGATGTCGGAGGGGTGATTGTAGAAGGGGCTGCCGGTGAGGAGGAGGCGCTTCTCGCTCTTCGTGTTGGTGAGGGCCTTGTACGTCTTCGAGCTCGGGTCGCGCGCGCGGTGGGCTTCGTCGACGATCATGAGGGGGGCGCTCGGGGCTTTCCCCTTCGCGGCGGCGTTCTGCAGGGTGGAGATTATGGCGTCTGGGGTGTCGCCCGTGAGGTGTTTTTCGCGCTCCTTCCGGTAGTTCGCCTGGAGGGCCGCGGGGACGACGACGGTCGAGGGCATGCCGAGTGCGTCTTGGGCGGCGATCGAGGTGAGGGTCTTGCCGGAGCCGAGGCCATGCGCGACGACGAGGCCGGGCTGGTCAGTGCGTTGGATCTTGTTTACGACCCGCTGTTGGTGCGGGAGGAGCTCGGTTTGGACGTCGGCGATCTTCTGGAGCTCGTCGTAGAAGGCCGCGCGCGCGATCGCCAGGTTCATCGGTCACCGTACCCCGTGCGTTCAAGAGGGCCTTCATCGGAGAGCAAGCCGTAGAGCTCGGAGCTCTGCAAGATCTCCCCTACGTCCATGTAGCGCTGGTCATCGACGTAGACGCTCTTCGCGACGAGGCGCGCGCCGTGAGAGTAGTCGGCGTAGTAGCAGTCGTGCGAGACCGCGTTGAGGGGCTGGATCGGCGTGCCGCTCACGTGGTGCCAGCCGTAGATCGCGACGCGTCCCGCGCGCAAGTCCTTGCAGACGACGATGTCCTTCTTGTGCCCGACAACGAGCGCTCCGAAGGGCCTCTCGAGAAGCTGTTTCTGGACCTCCGAGTTGTGCCGGAGGAAGTACGGCGTCGAGCTCATTTCAGGGCCCGGAGGGAACGGAATGGGCTCAAGCTGTACGGCGGCCGTCTTCCAGATGGCGTCGACCATCTTCCGCGTCGGAAGTGCCCCGCCCACGACGTCGGCGATCTGCTGCGCCGTGAGGGGGTTCATGGGGCAGAGGAGATAGTCATCGTTCGATCCCACGCAGAGGTAGTCGGGGAGGGCCCAGAAGACCGCATAGTGGTTGTTCCACGAGACGGAGACGGGCTTTCCTGAGGACATCCAGGTCGGCATGTTGCCCGCCAAGATCTGCTGGAGGATGGCGCGCTCGCGCGCGGCACCGAGGGGAACGTCGTGGATCGAGGCGCCGAACTCGCTCCCCGTCATGCTCCCCGCCACGCGGTCCGGAAGGCTGATCATGCCGTCGTACGGATTGTCATGGGCCACGGCTACTCCTTGCGGGCGTCGTCTCCGACCTGGTGCAGGTAGTCGTTCACCGCCTGCGGATTGTCACGCACTTGCTCGGTCTTCTGCTCGACGGCGTCGATCGTGACCTTCACCTCGGCGGCGTGATCGGCGACGGCCTGGACCTTCTTCACCTCGGCAACCTGCTCCGCTTGGAGCTCCTTCGCGGAGGTCTGGTCCTCGATCTTCTTCTTGTCGGGATCGATGCCGGTGATGATAACGGGGCGCTTCCGGATGGTGACGCCGACGACGACGCCGATGGCGAGAAGAAGGAAGCCCGTGAGGGCCTCCCAGTTCTTCTTCAGCCACGCCCACACGGCGGCGAGAGCGATCACGTTCCGGCCCCCGGGTCTACGGGCGGCTTATCCTGTTGTGGGATCTTCACGTTGACGTTGACCTCCACCCCGCCAAGCGGGGGGTTAGAGAGATCGATGTCGACGCCGTACGTGGACTTCACCTTCGATCGCACGATCTTGAAGACCCACCCGGAGGAGCCTCCCAGTACGAGCCCGTAGAGGATGCGCGTGAAGGGGCGCTCGCCGACGCCCTCCGGGTAGTGAAAGTGCTGAGAGAACAGCGCGGAGATAGCGCCGAGCACGAGGGGGAAGAGGGGGAGAAAACGCTCCCGGTAGAAAGACCGAGTGATCAGAATGGGCCAGATCCACTCCAGAATCCTCCGTACGAAGAACGTCGTGAAGATGACGCTGAAGCAGAAAAGAACCATCCACCAGATGAAAGAAGGGACACCCAAAAAGCTGCTCTCATCCGGCATGATGACCTCCTCACTGTCTACCTACCCGCGGTAATGATCTACGGCCACCGTCCGCAGGTCCGCCCTCGCCGTGATAGCTCCGCCAGCCTCATTCTTCGTGTAGCGGCCTTTCACGTGGAGAGTCCTCGACGCGAAAAAGTCCAAGTCAGCGGCCACGGGTACGTACTGCAGACGAGAGTAACAAGAAGACGAGTAAGGCGTGGAAGGAGCACTCGCAGAAAAGTGGTTGTAGATACCAACGGAAGAACTCGTCGCCAGAATAGTTGTTCCATCGTTTTTGGTGAGAACCATATCAACATCGATCCCCGTATTCACTGGAAGCGCCGTCAGCGCGTACACGAAGAAGTCCCCCGTGATATCGATGACGTCACCGACGGACACACTAGTGATAGAAAGATTCTGCCCAAAGTACTGATAGGACGTAGTCGGTACCTGCCCGATGGACCCGGAGATATCGTAGTACTTGTTGACCAGTCGCCTCTTGGGACCCAACAAGTAGTACCTGTTGGAGTCCGTGACGACGTAACCATTGGGCAAAATAACGTCGAACCCGTTATCTACGAGATCTTCACCGCCAAGACTGATGTACTGAAACACACCTATGTTATCGACCACATAGACATGTTTCTCTCCGGGACTCGGGAAGGCACGAAGCGCCGCGAGCGTAGAGAAACGAACAATCATCTCCACGCCACTGACCCGAATGTCATCGAGCTCGGTTTGAAGAGCGTCTACCTGCGAAGCCAGCGACCCAGCCGCGACCGAAAAGACAGAGCCCGCATGCGCGTCGGACCCGATCTTTTTAGCACCTGAGTTGTTGATGGCCTCCGATCCAAGGGTACTTATGATCGCGTTGAGCTGCGTGGACAACCTGTTCGACGCGATCGTAGTGCCATCGTCCCACGTTGATGTGGAGATAGCCCCGAAGATCTTCGCCGTTCCAGTAGGCCCCCCGAGGTCATTGATGATCTTGTCGATCATCGCCTCAACACTGGTCGTCGGGTTCGCCGTAGTATCCGCCCACGCAGGGCCGTTGTGATACCCGATCTTCAACGACCCAGAAGTACCACCGAGAGTCGACGTGATAGCGCTGAGCTGATTGACGACCGAGTCAGCCAAAATTACGGATGCGTCATGCCACGGAGATAGATTGCCGGAGCCCACTTGAGCTGCCCCGAGAATCCCTCCGAGACTGTTCACGATCGTATTGAGCGCAGACGCTACGGAAGAGGGAGAAAGTACACCGCCGTTAGCCCACGTGTTCGCGCCAGACCCGTCATACGCTGTACGCTCAGCAAGATATGAACGGGCCTTGAACTCAGAAAGCTGATTTACGGGCAGATTCGCGAGGTTTCCACGCGCAGAGTAGAGGAGCTGGTACGTCGTACTGTTTGGGATAGATGGGGTGAGATTGTATGTGATGCTCGCGACCGCACTAAACCCCACGCCCGGGGTGTCCCCCGTAATAGATGTCACCCGAACAGGAAGGCCGCCCCCGAAGATCGGATCGCCGTTTGAATCTACAACCTCAACGAAGGTTGCAATTCCCTCCGTTGTATTAGGTGTTCCGGCCGAACCCAAGAACTGCCCAACGCCTGCGACAGTAATGCTGGGAACAACACCTACCGCAGTAACGGGCGCCGTTTTCTCGCGCACCGCAATGTCACGATGAAACAAGTTGTCGAGGAAGTCACAGTTCTGCGCTAGCGCCAGGTGCGGTCGATTCGTCGCCTCGGACGTGGAGTCATCGGCAAGACCCACGAAGTACGTCCCCGTGTTGAGACCGCCTGCCTTCACCCCATCAGCCAGTGCCGGCGTGCCGCTGATGGCATTGTTGATGTAGTCGTAGCCACCAGGAAGGCCTCCCGTGTAGCTCGGAACAGTGAGACGATGAAAGCCCATCGAGAATCTCCTAAAAGCGAATCGACCACTCTACTTGAAGCGTAAACAACGACGACTTCGGAATGGAGTCGAACGTGTCGTACGCAACGGGGGAAGCAGCGTAGTCATTGATGCCGGCGGCGTTCGAAAACAACCCGATCTCCGAAAGACCAACAGAACCGAAGAGCCCGTAACTGACGTCGGCCTCAGCAATCGTACAGGTGAACTTCCTCGATGTGGTAGTCGGCGAAACAGGCGGCGCGTCAGCCTGACGCAGGAAAACGTCAGCCGGGTCGTACGTCAAGGTAGGGTACGTCCCCGATGGGAGCGTAGGCGCACCGGGGGAAGAGAATCGAACAGGGCGCTCGAGCCGCGTAAGGTGCTGGTTCACGTCCGACTGAAGGTTCGTACCCGGATAGTGCGTCGAGAGCGGGGGGAGCTGCGCACTGAGAAGCGTCTGCCGCGATCCACCGATCCCAAAACCCATGTAGCGCGGACGGTTGTCCTCCGCCGCCGTGAGCGGGGAGAAGTCGTTGTACGCGATGAGGTTGCAGAGCAACGTGCGTCCGACATCGAGCCAGACGTTGTGCCCCTCCCGACGCATGACGATCTTCCCGCGCTCGCGCAACGTGAGGATCAAGTTGTTCTTCACCAGGCGCTTCATGTCAAAACCGAATCGTCCACGCAACCTCGAGCTCGAAGGCGAGAGTCTTCGAAATGGTGTCGAAGGTGTCGTAGGCGATGAGCGTGTTGTTGAAGACGTGCGGGTTCGCAGCTGCAGTGAGCAGCCCGATCTCCGAAAGTGGCACCGTCGTGAGGGTGCCGTAACTGACCTCGCCGGACAAGAAGAGTCGAGTGAACGTCGTCTGCGTCGTTACAGGATGCACGGGAGGTGCCTGAATCTGACCGATCCACACGTCGGTACCCTGCCCCGGGTAGGTCACCGCTGAACCGGAAATACGAACGGGACGCTGAAGCTGCGTCACCCCGGGGTTCGTGTCGGTCTGCGAGTTCGCTCCGGGATACGCGGTGGTCACCGCGGAGAGCATCGTTCCGCCAGAAATTAGCTGACGATTCCCACCAATCCCCAAACCCATGTAACGCACACGGTCATCACGCGCAGGAGTGAGAGGACTGAAGGACGAGTACGAGATGAGCTGCGCGAGATACTCTCGCCCTAAGTTCAACCAGATGTTGTGCCCCTCGCGCTTCGTCACGATCTTCCCTCGATCGCGCATCGTCAGTACAAGGTTGCTACGAACCTGGATGTCCTCGAAGATCCGAATTCCACCCACTCTACTCTTCTTCTTCATCGGGTGCTCCCAGCCACTTGTATCTGCGCGAGCTCATCGAGAAAGGCTGCGTGGGCCACTTCCGCAATCTTCACGACCTTCTCTCCCTTGGACACGAGTTCTTTGAACCTGTCCATCGGAACCGCCTTGATCGGGCCCAGAAACTTCGGGTCGTTGTAGTGCGCCAGGAACAACTTCTTGGCTTCTTCCTTTGAGCGTACCCCGAGAATGACCTTGTCCTCGTCGTACGTCTTCCCGTCGTCCTTGCGCTGGTGAACGACGTGGGCGTGCGTAACGTCATCGTGCGGCCCGACGTAGGCGTCGATCTCTTCCCCGTCCGCGCCTTTTGTTCCTTTGATGTATCCGTATGGGACCTTCATCTCAGTGCGCCAGGGCTTGCCGTCCTTGTCGACGCCGCTACGCACCGAACCCTTCCGGTTCTCGATGGCGATGCCGAGACCCTGATGGGTCGTGTGCCCCTGGAGCTTGAAGGCAACCTTGGACCTCAAGTCGGCCAAGGATGCCCCGGCGGGCAAGGAGGCTGTGTACGGCGCGCCCTGTCGACCAGATGCAGTCCACTTTTTGGCACTGTCCGAGAAGTGCAGGTCAGGAGCAACCTGAACGTCGTAACCGCGATCCCCCATACCCTCCCAGACGCGCCCCGCATCTTCAGAAAGAGCGTTGTCACTCTTCAGCGCCTTCAGCGGCTGCCGTTGCATGACCTCTCCATAAAGCTTTTTCCCGAGACCCATTCCACGGAACTTAGGGTCAATTTGTGCCGTTCCGACAGACGGTACCAAGGCCTCCGGACGAGTAGATCGACTGAACGATGGGTGATTCAACGGTCTATTATGGTTGTACACAGTCATGTAACCGGCAGGTTCACCGGCTACGTGCATCGTGTACTTTTTACCGAAGTCGCCTATGTGTTCCTCCGCAAACTGAACGGCCTCGCGCAGCCGAGATCCAGCGTTCTTCTCCTGTTCTTCCTTCCATTGGGCGATCGCCGCGTTCACCCGTTCGTCCGAGATGTCATGCTTCCAAGGAGCGTAGCCGTTCATGAACCACTCCTTCGCCGTGGCCGCATTTACACCAGCCAGATCTTCCGGTGTGTGATGGAGACCCGGAGGAAGTGCGGCATAGTAGAGATTACCCGCCAGGCTGGGCACTCGGGAGGTAACAGAAGAAGCAACGTGAAGAGGCGTACCTTCTGGTGCAATCTTGTCCGCGTCGGGATGATTGAAGAAGTAACGAACGTCTCGCGCTGCCTGCCCCAGGTTCAAAGCAGCGTGGCGCGCATACTCTTTTGCGAAGGCATCTTTCAGCATCACATCGTCCTATAGGAACTGTACGTCCCAGCGGGAAGAGCGGTATCGAAGGCCCAATCGACTGCGATGCCGAGAACGATGATCACCGAGTGCCAGAGCGGGTTGGAGGGAACAGAGCCGACTGTTCTGATGTAGAACCGGACGGATGAAACACCCGCGGGAATCGAGATGTACGGAGCGCCCGTCGCGGAGAAGACCTCCGTGCCTGCCGCCGTCTTCGTGAAGGTGAGCGACGCGGTGGGGACTCCATCCACTACAATGACGAGCTCGTAGTTGAACACCTGCCCGGGATCGCCATCGATCACTAGCTCAATATCTGTAAGGTTGAGCGGCCCTCCAATCGCGAGGGGCTCCCCGATATAAAGTTTGATGGCCGTCGTAGTCTGCGGAACATGAACGATGTTGTGCCCAGCGACCCCGAAAGATGTCGTGTACACCTTGTGATCGAACTGAAAGATGCTGTCGACGGGCGGAATCGTGGGAGCAACAAGTATCGTTGAGAGCTTGGGAAGAAGGAGATCTTCCGGGGCAAGAAGACCGTCGTCATACCCCCACGTAGTGACCCCGTAGATAGCGTCCACATCGTCGTAGTGGTTCCGCCACCCGCCGCCCGCTTGATTCGGCTGGTCGAACATCTGCGCGACTCCTAGCGTACTGTTGAACCATGGCCCCGCCCAAAGGTTGAGTGTGCCACTGTACGTAGAGATGTCTGTTGTGCTGACTTCCGCCTCTGATGAATCCGTGCGTACAACAAAGAGGGGGAACGTGTACGTGGGCTTGATGCGGAGGATGAAGCTCCGCACGAACAAGAGGGCACTCAGATCGAACGCAGCCGCATCTACCCGAACCAGGAACTTGAAGAACTTCTCGACCTCGTAAAATGAGCCCTGTTCGATGTACCCGTGGAACCATGCGGGATCTTTGATGTAGTCGAGGACTTCTACGCCTTTTACGAGCGGAGTGAACTGCGCGACGGAATCGCCAACGGCGTATGGGGCTCCGGTGGTCGGGTTCGTCTCGACGTCGAGTGCACCTGGGTACGTGTACGAGCGCACGACCGAGGTATTGTCTCGATCTCGAACCAGGAGTCGTCCACTCGTTGTAGAGAAGTCGTTTCGGATCTCCTCGATTGTGCCGGCCTCTTCCGCAAAGGGCAGCCCAAGCAAGATCTGGGTACCGATGCGCAGGTTGAAGAGCGTCGGACCATTGAAGTACGAGTACCAGAGCCCTCGAACAGTAGAGAGGTAATCGGCCGTCGATGGCAAGACGGACAAGTCATCGAGAGTGAACGATGCGGGCAGGCCGAAGTTCCCCTCGATCGTGGGACGATTGTCGAGGTACGAAACCTCCGCCCACATTCGATTCGGGGGGAGCTCGTGCTGCCAAACATCGAGTGCACCCACAACGAAGCGGATCGCGTTGCCACCGCGGAAGGTCTCGATGAAGAAGTCGACGTTCCGGCGAAGAACTTCACTATCCGTCTTTACCTTGATGTTCTCCTGGAGGAGAGGGATGTCTACAACGAGCGGGTCGATCGGGGTGTACTTCCTCCGGAGGACTCTTGTCAGATAAACAAGGTAGACGCTGGGCTGTGACAGGAAGAAGCCGAGGTCTGTCGTGTCTACCGGAAGAACTCGTGGGGAGCCCTCAGATGCGCCAAGTGCCCGGAGGTCTACGTACGCGAGCTGTCCGTCCGAAATACGTACAACCTCGAAGGTGGCGACATCATCGGAAGTTACAAGGCCAGACCAGAAGTCGAGCGTTGGGCTCGTAGCCTGACCAGCAATCGCCCAGTCTGGTGGCGTGGCCGCGGGCAAGTCTTCAACTGTCGTAAGGCGCTGCGAGGGGAACGTGTCGCTCGCATCAGAGACGACGCGGGAGATCGTATACGCGACGCCATTGAGGACTAAAAAGTCACCCTCTTGCACATCTACGCCCTGAAGACTTCGCTCGACCTTGTACGAGCGGGTTCCCACGAAGGAACCGCCAGACCCCCGCGGTATCTGGTTCGTTCCCACTGGGTACACGGAGGAGAAGGTAGACAGGGGCGAGATGGTGAACTTGAAGGGTGCGTCGATGCGCAAGCGCGCGAGGGTGCCGCTCGTGCTCAGGATGACGACAACTGAAAAGTCCGTGCTTACCGACTGAAGCTGTCCGGAGATTTGGTTCGCAAGTCTCGAGGGGGAGAGAAGCCCCGCGCCGGAGATCGTGACCGTGAAGTTGACACCTGTCGGGAGGCCTAGGACGATAGTCTGCCCATTGACGCCGCTGACTCCGGACGCCGGGATGTTGTTCGACTCGAGGCCTCCGTAGGGCGCGCGCGCAGTGGTCCGTTCAACGAAGAACGGATCTTCTTGCATCAGTAGGTCGTAGCGGAGCCACTTGCGCTGGAATGTACGTTGGATATCCCGGAGGCTCTTGTTGTACTCAACCTGCCAGAGCGTCAGGAGCTCGGCACCGGCAATCTGCGCGAGACCTGTCCAGTAACTATCGATACGGCCCTTGTCCTCGACGAGACCCCAGAAGTCCGAGAGGTAACTCCAGAGGAAGTGCACGTCCGGCGTACAACCTCGGGGAACGGCAGACTCAGTGATGTTCGCGATGGTAACGGAGGGCAAGGAGAAGAGCCCGCCGTCGAAGACGATGAGATCGAATCGATAGAGCCCCGGGATGTCTGGGTAGAACGTCGCTCGTACTTCGTCCCGGGACGCAAGAGCCCGTTGGCGTAGAAGCTTGAAGTACTGGTTCGTCGAGAGGTTGTCGGGAAGTTCGTAGCCGTGGATGCGAACGAAGAATCCACCGCCATCGGTCCCAACGCCCGAGACGTTGTGCGGGAGACCCGCTAGGACAAGAACATCCTCCGGGAGGAGCGGATCTACCGCATGTGCATCGCCGAGGGAGATTGAGTAGAGCCGGTCGGTGAAGCCCGTGGGCACCGGGAGAGGAAAGGTATGCCCGTCAGCCCCATCAAAGATGTACTGGCTGCCCGTCGGGGCATCCAGAAGCCTCCAGGCGTAGTTCAGGGCCGCGCCCTCCGGGTCGTAGCTCCTCGAGCCATCGAGGAGCAGGATGGTGCAGGTCTGCGCGGCCTGGTCCACTCCGGCGTCCGCACGCGGGGGGATGTTCGGGATGACGAGCCCGGTCCCGAGGCAGATCGAGTCGAGGAAGAGCTCAGAGGGCTGCGCGTCCGTGCCCCGAACAGCGAGGAGGGTCTGGTCGGGCGGAACAACGGCGGCTGTAGCGGATAGAATTGAAGGGAGTACATAGCGGAGCTGGTGCCCCGTGAGATTCAGCTCGCTCGTACGGGTGACATAGATGTACGTGCGCGCGCTGGCGTAGTCCGTCGCGATGCGGACGGAGAAGTAGGTTCCTTCTTCTACTAAGAGCTGGCTGTTCGGGAGCGCCTGCGTCGGAGAGTCCAGGACCAGATCTCCAAGCCCATCGACATGGACGGCACCCGTGTAGATCAGTCCGGACTTCGAGAAGAATAGTCCCGCCGAGTTCCCCTGAGAGTCGCTCGTCCCCACGAAGATGTGGTTGTGAACGAGATCAGAGAAGTTGTTCGGGAGTTTCGTGAACGCGGCGGTGAACTCGAGAGTGAAGGCTCCCGGTACTCCCGTATCAATCTGAAGCTGCGCCTGCGTAGTCACGTACGGCGCGCCGCTCCCGATCTTCAAGTCGAGAGAAGGGCCATCAATGATGAACTGCCCGCCGTCCCCGATCGCCGTGACCTCAAGATGCGTGAGGAGGGCGGACATGGGCCCGCAGGGGCCCACACAGTAGATGTCGAAGGGAGCTACAACGGGAAGGGGGCCCCCCGGATCGGGGTCGAGGGAGCCACCCCAAGGGGTAGTTCCCCAGATCCCGGAACCAAATCCTACGACGAGGCAATCAGCCATATGAAGCTCCCATCACCGGCGCGCGTAGCGACCAAGGCCCCTATGGTACCGCGCGCGGTACGTGAACGTCCGAGGCTCTACAACGACATCCTCAAGGATGGCGGAAGCGGACAGAGACGTGCTGGGGCTCGTAGGATTATTGAAGAGAAACCATGGCCCCGTCGCGCTCCCAGAAAAGTCTATGTTCCCGCTGTTAGGAGAACCTCCCGCAGAAGTAACTTCAACGCCATTCACTGTAATTCGTTGGAAGGATCCATCGTAGGAGCATTCGACGAAGTAGGGGGTTCCCGGGTCCAAGACCAGGTCACTACTGGTCGTTGTGCTACCAGACGCCTTCAAGAAGAACACGATCTTCTTAGCCGTATCAATGCCGACGTAGAATGAGTACGTTCCGCCGCCGTTCATCCGGCCAAACAACAAGTTGGTCCCCAAGTTATTGAAGCCGTTGATGTACACCCACATGGATATAGAGACGCTTTGTGGGTTTGTGAGGAGACCGGAGCTGGCTGCAGACGCGTAGGACGTCGAGGGGTTGCCGAATTGGAAAAGAGCCCCGGTACCCAGTACGGAGTCCTGCCCGCTCGCGTCAATCGCGAGGGTAGAGAGGACAGTGCCTCCAGTAATCACCATAGCTGCGGTGTCCTGCGTACCGCTATTGACGAGGCTACCAGTCTCATCAAGACGCCAGTACCACTGCGCCGCAGGAACGGGGTACCGCCTGTTGGTAGTGTTGAGCGTCCTGAAAGTTAGGTTAGTTACGCCCAGGGTGATGGCGCCCACGTTCGTATAACGAAGCAACTCGCCCGCGTAGGCGATGTCCTCAGAGCCAACCGGGATGATCATCCCATTGATGAACTTGGGCGCCGTGTCGAGGTCAGTAGATCTCGTCCAGGCGCCCGCGTGCGCGATGTAGACGCCATTGAACCACGCGCTCGTCTGTCCGATGACACCCACTCGGTCGCCATCAATGAGCGCAACAGAGTGGATCGTCTGAAGGCCCGACAGCACTATATCGACGTCCGAGACGGCTCGAACGGGCGCGATGTAACCAACAGCGCCACCAACACCGCTGGGGATCTGCCCTATGGGAATGGTTCCGCTGCCATCCAGCGTAGCGATTCCATTGGCAGATGCGAGGCCCTTTGGAACCCAGAGCCCAGACGATTTGACGTAGACCGTATTGTCCGCGTACTTGCCGGAAGAACTCATGTCAGATCACGCTCCAATCAGTTCCATTCCAGAGCACGGTCACGGACGCGTATTGCGTCGATATAATTAGAGTACTAGCCCCCCAAATAGTACTTCCGTTAGCATCGATCGTAATATTCCGTACGTCTGCCGTTCCTGCTGTATCTACAACGGTAAACTCGTAGTTGTCTGCGGGCGCTGCGGGCAGCTCGAGAGTAATTCCGGAAACAGTTGTTCCAACGGCAACTACATCATCCGACGTAGTGATAGCGCCCGTAGTGGTAACGGAGCGAACGTGGCGAATACGACCGCCCGTAGTCTTGACCCCACCAAAGGTACCGAGACTTGTTGTCGTAACCGCCTGAGAACCAAAGTTCGGAGAAACTTTGGTTCCATCGATCGCCGCCGCGGCATCTACATCCGCATTGACCAAAAGACTCGAGGTTAGATTGCCACTCCCATCTACGTGAGAAATTCCGGTGGATAGGCCCGTTGCACGAAGAGAGAGGAAGGTACCCGCCCCTGTTGTGACAACGGGTTGAGAACCAAAGTTGGGACTAATCTTCGACCCAGAGATCGCAGCCGAAGGGTCGACGTTGGCATCGACCAGAAACCCGTATGTGAGGGCCGCCGATCCCAAAACCTTTACTATGTGATCTGTCGTAAGAGACCCGGCTGCCGGAATTGTTGCTCCGTTGACGTCAGTTCCTGGGGAAGCAGTGACCGTAATGTCAACGCGATTGAACCCGGGATTGTCCACGGCGGTGACCGCCGTCCCGATGAAGTTCAAAATGCCGCGAGTGCTAACGAGCGTACCCTCCTCCTGGACCTCAACGGTGCCCGCCGGTGGAGGGGTATTTAGGATATTCAAAATGTCGGTGAGGATGAACTCAAAGGCCTGCGCGTAGCCACGCGTCTGTCCTCCAAAGTTGTCCTCCGCCGAGGTCTCTCCGAAGGCGGGCAGCGCCCACCCGCGGGACGCCAGAACGCCATTGACGTCGTGCCGAACGGAGCAGACCAAAATCTGCACGTTGCCCGGACCACCCCCGTTGGTGACAAGCTGCAGGCGGTAGTTGCCCGAAACGTCGGGGTCGAAGTCCGGCGTCGCCGTCGTCGGGTTATTCAGGGTGACAGTAGATGTTGGGGGGATGGCCAGTAGTGACCACAGGAACGACGTGTTCCCGGAGATCCCACAGCGCGGACGAACAATACGAGACAGCCACAAGTCGTTGCGGGCTAGTCCGGGAGAACCGAAAGAAGTGCCGCTCGGTCGGTCCTGGTCGATGACAATGAGTGCTCCCGGCATCTTGTTCTCCTAACGCTTACCGTTCTATTCTAGTTTCATGCCGATCGTCGAGATGAACCCACTCGAGGCCTGGAAGGCAATCGAAGGATACCAGAACGAGCTCTCTTCCGAGACCGTGGCGCAAGACGCGTTCTACCGGCAGTTCCGCTGCAAGCGGTGCGAGGGGCCCGTGCAAAAGGAGGTTTCTCCTCGTCACGCCTTCTCCGACCCTACATCTCTCGTTCCCCGGTGTCTCCTTCGCTGCACCGCTTGCCGTTTCTTGTTCGATCCTCACTCCGGCCTCGCTGTCGAGATGGGCGACATGCGCAAGGCCGTCGTGAGGATCGTGGAAGAAGAAGAGATCAAGTGATCTTTCGTGTCAGATTGATGATGTCCGGGATGAAGGCAGCGAGCCGCCCCGTGTTGAGCTTGCTCTTCGAGCGCTCGGCGACGATAGATCGATCGAACTGGTGAACAACCGCGATGAGGTCGATCGGGTTGTCGATCGCGCGCGCGCCGCGGTTCGACAAGATCTTCTCTACGTCGCTGACCTCGAAGGAGTCGCTGGGGAAGAGCCCCTTGATGAACGTCGTCATGTCCGTTGAGACGTCTGACTCCTTCCCGCCGCCGACGTACGTGGCGTCGAACCGAACGAAGTAGGGCGTGAGGTGACGCGCAAGGGGGCTCGAGCAGATGACACGCTCAGTCTCCGCCAGAGCAAAGTTCTGCACGCTGTTCGTCAGGGACGAGCGCTCGTAGTTGATCTGAAGATTCTGCCCAGAAAGTTGTGTGGCGTTGCTCGGATCATCCGACGTTCCGATCTCCAAGATTGACGAGGAGACATGCAGCCGTGGTTTCTCCACGGGAGAAAACGTCAGATTGGGGTCATCCGTCGTCAAGTAGTAGCCGTCGGACCTGTAGCCCGCCGCGGACATCTGGAGATCTGCGTCGATGTTGTACTGGTCACCCGTCCCCTCAGAGATGAGCTCGAGGTCGAAGTAGTAGAGACTGGCGCTTGCTACTTGCTTCGCCATCTGCGTCGACACAATCCGCTGCACGCCCCTACGGAAGACCTTGAATTGCTGACGAGTACCCGCTGGGAGCGCGACCGAAAGAGTAAGTGTCGTCGTCGATGGAACGCTGGAGATCCTGTACTTCCCCTTAGAGGGCGCGTCGTTCGATGTATCCGTGAGGGGGAGCCCGAGGATGGTGTTCGCCGAGCCAGTTCCGCGGATGATGATCGAGGCGTCAGCTTCGAACTCGAGGCGGTCCGCCGCGTTGATCCTGCAGATGTTCTGCCCGACGCTTCGGTTGATCTGATCGGCGACCCCCTTCCTCGTGACGTCCGTGGCCAGGGGCAGGGTGACGTCGTCGTGGACGAAGATGATGGACTTGTCGTTCCCGCCATTGATCGAAAGGATGACGGTCGTGAACGCGAGGAGCGGAACCGGATCGGCGAGTACGCCACCAGCGACGGGCTTGTAATCGATGGCGAGCTGGTCACCATCGCGGATTCCCTGCTTGATGAAATCGGTCCCCGCCGACGTGAAGGTCGTAGAACCCGTTGTGACGCCGTCTTTGGGCTTCACGGCGGACGGGAGAGCGGGGACCTTCTGGTAGAGGAGGGTCGGGACGGGGAGGTAGCGCACGACGGCGCCGTCGAGCCCCGTGGAAGAGACGACGGACCCCGGTTCGAACTCGATGCTGGTGGGCTCGAGAAAGTAGAGGCGCGCGGAGCCCAGGGAGCGGGAGCCGACCTGGAGGTGGCGCCGGAGCTCGGGGGAGAAGGGACGTATCGTGCTCAGGAGCGGGCCGTTAGGAATGAGCTCGTCGTAAAACCCTACCTGGAGACCATCGAGGACCTGCACGACGTCAAAGTTCAGATCCAGCGCGGGAAGGAGGAGCGAGAAGTTGATCGTATCCGAACGGATGTCCGTGACAGAGAAGGGGAGAGGTCCCGTTCCGAAGAGGGTTGTGAGGGCTGTCCCACCCATGACCTGAACCGCGGGATCGACGGGGAGGAGCGCGAGACGGAAGTTCGGCCCATCGATCTTGACCGCCAGACGCGAAATGCCCCCAGGCTGCAGTGCGGAGGCTGCGTTGATCTGGTTCACGACGGAGTCGACCGTCGTAGTTCCCCCGATGAAAGCCACGGTGAAACTGACCCCCGTCCACTGGATGAACAGGGTTTGCGCGGTGACGTTGAACCCGCCGCCCCCGCCGCCGGGAATAGGCACCCCGATGAGGCCCAGTCGGGCATCCGTGAAGTCGGCTTTCACGCCATGCGCGGCGTTCGCAAAGCTCCTCGACCGGATGTCGATGGGGCGCGCGTACGGGACGGTGGACCCGATGGGCTGGTTCGACGTATCGAGGAGGTCGATCGTGTCGATTCGGACGAAGGGGAGGAGGATACCGCCCTCCTTGTTCGACCGGAACACCGCAAACCTGGCGTTGGTGACCGTCGCGGGGAGCGCGCGATCTACCTGAAGGTGCGTGAAGAGGGGGGAGAGAACCTGCTTGACCGTGTAGTCCCCGATGATCAACTCCCCCGAGAAAATACGGAGAATGTCGTCGGGGGCGACGCCGTAGGTGTCAAAGTCGACCGCGCTGACGGTGGTCACGGCATCGAGCCCCTGCACCGTGACGAGGTCCGCCCCCGCGATCTTGGTCTCCTTGGGCTCCACGAGGTCGATATCGATGACGTCGAGGAGCCGCCAGCGGGTGTTCGTGAGCAGAACAGCCGGAGGGGGTGGGGTCACACGAAGGACAGGGGATGCGCCGGCAGTCTGCGTGACCGACAAGATCCGGTAGCTGCCTGCAAAAGGGGCGTCCCGGAGGACCAGAGAGAGGTCGATCGACTCCTCAAGCGCGAGGTACGTCCCGTCGCCGACGGCGTAGTTGGGTGTTCCACCAGGGGAGAGGCTCAGATCCCCGAGGCGCACGTCCCCAAGGGAGTTGAGGATCGTGGCGGTTACCCCCTGCAGAATGGGCTGATCATCGACGATGGCGTTGAGTAGCAGGCTCGCACGATCGAAGTCGGACCCTCGGACGAAGATGTCCGTCGCGCCGCCGACGTGCACGACCCCCGGGGGGATCGCCACGGTGCCCGCTGTCGTGTCCGGGAACAGGATGCCCCCCGGGATACCCGAGAGCGTGAGCTCGTGTCTGCGGAGGGACCAGGGGTAGAAGGCGCTCCCGTACGCGAGAACCTGCTCCTCGAGGTCGAGGGTGGTCGCGTTGATGACCGCCCTGACTCGGAGATCACGTACTCTAGGGAGCGTTGCGAGCGGGAAGGCGTCATGGACGGTGATCGTGAAGCCCCTGATGTCCTGCCCAGGGGGCCCGATGAGGGCAGCGAAGTCCACGGGCTCAGAAGGGTCGATGGTCAGGCGCCGCGTGCTCACCCGGTTTTCGCCATCAGCGGCGACAAGGAGCTTCCCGCCGGCGGCGAGGATCCCCCCGAGGCCTCCGCCGGTGATGATGTCGCGCTGCATCTCCGGGTCGTTGAACCCCGTGATGCCGATGCGGGTGACCTCAGAGAAGGCCTTGGCGACCTTCGCGATGATGCCCCGCTGAGTAACCATCGAGCGCTCGGTCAGGTCCTGCTCGGACCGATCGATGAACTCGACCGCGGTTTCGGCGGGCTCTCCGAAGCGAAAGCGGAGTTTGTTGGTGATGCGTACGGCCGCGCCGACGTTGGCAATGGAGATGAGCTGATCGGGTCCGATGTTGTATTCATCTCCGGCCTTCTCTGCGACTACGTTCGCATCGAAGTAGTAGAGGCCGCCTTCAGTATTGAAGAGCATCTCGTCGACGGAGATCGACTGGTTCTCTGTCGGGAAGAAGTTCAGACCTCCTTGTGCCGAGACGAAGTTCGTCGGGGAGATGGAGATATTCTGCGCCTGCGCAAAGTAGATACGCACTACGCCGCGGGAGAGATCCCCCTTGTTCCTTTCGGAGAACAAGTTCGCACCGAGTGACTCCGCTTCCTCGAGAGTGAGGACCGTGGGGTCCTTGAAGGACATGTTCTGCCGCACGCGGAAGTTTTCTCGGACGATCGGGTCCCAGAGCACGACGGCCATCTTGATGAGGAGGTCGGTGAGCGCGTCACCTTCCTTCGTCGCGGCTCCGGGGAACTCTTGGTTGATTCGGTCTTGGAGGAACACGCCCATGTCGACCGAGAAGGGATCTGTCCCCAGTCGGCGCAGGAGCGGCTGGATGACCTCGCGATCGAAGGCCGCTCCTGAGGTCAGATCGATCGTGGCGTCAAACGCGGCTGCGCGTTCCCGGAGAAAGGTTTGGAGATCGATGAGGGCCATTCATATCACCACATTCGCGCGGGCGGCTCGCCCAGCCTGAGAAGTGACTTCAACCGAGACCACGAGAGCGGCCTCGTTCCTGTTGTACCCCGCCGACACGACCTTCGCGGCCAACAAGCGCTCGTCGGGAGGAAGAGAGGGGTCCCGGCTTTGAATCGCGATGATCTGTCGCTGCGCCGTTGCAACCGAGACGATGAAGTCAGAAACGATACTTCCTCCCTCATCTTTTCCGAAGGTGAGTCCGATGTTCTTCAACGCGCCTGCGCCTATTCGGGGGGCGAAGATGTCCCGTCCCGGTGTCGTGAGCAAGATCTTCAGGAAGACCTGCACAAGGCGAAGAACTCCGCTCACGGTACTTGGGACACGCCCCACGCGGAAGCGTAGGACGCTCTTATCAGTCATCGCGAGTTTGTTCGAGATGACGGTCACCGAGGTAGGGACCTGATTCTGAAGCACGTCGGGAATCTGCGCGAGGAGTCTCCGACGGCTCAAGATGACAACGTCCGGAGAGGCCACGTCGTTGATTCGCACCTCATCGACGGACCTAAAGTCTTGCCCGATCACGTCGATGGAGGGCGGGCTCACTCCCTGGAGGATTGTCACCGAGTTGAGTAGGACGATCTCTTGAGGGAAGCAAATTTGCAGATCGAGCGCCATGATGCAGTTCTATCAGTCTCTTCGGACGCGGTCCTACTTCACGAGCTCTGACGCGACCTGGTGCCCCCTACCCCGCCTAGCCGTTCTCGTGGAAGGGTGCGTCTTACCGGGCTTACGCCATTCGGGATAGTCCTCGCCGAACGCCGATTTCAGGTGCCATCCGAAGCTCTTCTCCCCTTCGACGGACTGCACCTCACCCGCCTCGCGATAGAGAAGGTAACCGCCCGTGTCCATAGAGAAGGGCTTCTCGAGCTTTCTCAGATAGTCGAACTGGTTATCCGGGGGATTAGGTCGGAACCAGGACGGAAGTACAAAGTTCGAGACCGACACGTTTGTTGTACCTGCCTTGATGACGTACGAGTCCCCCTCGACGGCATCACAGAACTCGAGGGCGTACTGCTTTCCTGTTCCGTCATCGGCCCAGAGATTCGCCCCCCAGTCCCCGTACATCTCCAAGATCTCGTGCGAGCCGGTGACCGAAACCGAGTTGTCTCCCTCGAGGATCGTTCCTCCATTGTCGAGGATCGGCTTCACGAAGACGCGGCCGTAGGGCACGCCGTGGGGGTCGACGTCGTGATACCCGAGCGCGTTAGCAACATCCGGCGTATCCACGATGAGGATCGTCGACACGCCCTTCGGCGCCGACTTCACAGCTGTGGCCTGAATCGGAATATAGCCCCACTTCGGGCCAGCATGAAAACGAAGCTGCTGCGTCCACGCAGAGCACATCGCGGCGATCGCGGTGGTCTGGCCTTGGAGCTCCTTCGACGCATTGACGACGGCAATGTACATGTTCTGCCCCTGTTGTAGTTTCAGGCATTCTACCGTTCTGGCTCCTCGAAAGAGAAACCACAACGCGGGGCTAGAAAAAGAGAGACCCACGGGGTGCAGAACCCGTGGGTCTCTTACTCACTGTATCAGCGGTGAGACGTGGCTAATAGGGGCTCAGCACATTCATGCAACTGCCCGAAGAGCGCTGATCAACGGCTGCAACGCCGTGCGAATCTCTTCGTCTCGCAGACCGAGTTTCCGTAGGTTCCTCCAGACGTCGCAGACCTCCGACAGAAACGGCGCTCTTACGTCTACGGGTGGGCACTCCTTGCTTCCTTCGGGCACAACCCTACCCCCTTGGGCATCACTGGCTCTCGGGGATGATCGCCCTAGTGAAGTCCACCTGCCAACTCCTGATATTCTGCTGAAGGCACCACGCTTCAAGCAGATAACGAAGATCTACTTCTGCCCCCTCTGGCAGTTGATCCCTGGCAATGTCTTCATGGCTCGAGAAGACGTGCTTCAGAACATCTTCTACTTCAATACGAAGCTCCACCTCCTGGCATGCCCAGACATGCTCCGGCGTGGCGATTGACTCATCAGCACAAAGCTCTCGAACCTCCTCAACTGAGGAGAAGTACCCGGTCCCCATCGAACCCCCTTTATCCTCCCAGTAGACGGGGCCGATGTACTCGGATTCAAGGAACTTGTCGGCGAGCTGGTACCGGAACCTATCTCGATCTGCTTGATCGCTCTTCCAACAGAGGTCACAGCGAGAGCGCCCAGGCTCGAGCGCCGCGCCGCAGGTACAGACACGACGGCAGTGTTCCTTCGCGTACTCCTCGGCGACGGAGAACGAGGAGCTCCCTCCCCCGAACGCGATCGGGGAGATGATGAGTCCACAGTCTCTACATGCGTAGGCGACGATGGCGCCGGTCTCTTGAAGGACCAGCTTGTGCGGTTCGGGGAGGGAGTTCATGGGCTACTCGAGAAGCGTGGCGACGAGGACCGCGTCGACGTGGACGGGTTCGGGGACGACGAGCTCGTACCGGAGGACTTTCGTCTCGGGGGAGCGCGCGAGTGTATCAGGCGGGGGTCGCGTCGCTACGAAGGGACGGTCGTACTTCGGGTCGATGATGAGCCAGACATTCACGATCATGTTCTTCTTCTTTCTAGGGCAGCTTCCATCCGAAGGATGGTGAGGTCCTCCGATGAAACAGCGCGGTCGACGCGAGCCCCGCGCAAGAGCTCGTAGGGCGCTACGGAATACTTCGACTTCTTCACGTACCTCGCGGGGACCCAGAATTCGTAGATGTACGTGACATAGCCCCGATGACCTCGCGCGCGAAGAGTCTCCGCGCGCTCAGACCTGTCCTCGTATTCCTTGTAGGCCGGAGAAAAGGTGCGCCACACCGTCGAGCCCTTGTTGATGAACGTGAGCCGAGAGTCCGTGCTTAGGTGGTAGACGCAGATTGAACGGGCTTCACCGTCTTGCGATGAATCAAGCATGGGCCATGAGCTCTGAGAGCTTCTTCATGCGCCGTCGTGCCATATCCCTTGTGATCCTCGAAGCCATACCCCGGGAACTGTTTACCGAGCTGAGACATCTCGGTGTCCCTGGACACCTTAGCCACGAGACTCGCTGCCATACAGTGTGGAACGATGGAATCTCCCTTCACGAGAGCGACGTGATCGAAGCCCTCTACGTACTCGTTACCATCGAGCACCAGAAGTACGTCGTCCGCGGCGAACTGTCGCATGAGCGACTGAAAGGAAGCGCGCAGAGCAGCTCCGATGCCCCCGAGGTGATCGATCGTAGTGTGTGATGTGCGCTGAAGGAAGTACCGCGCGCCCGGTGCGCTCTCGAGCTCTCTCAAGATCTGCGCGCGAGACTCCTCCTTCCTCGCTGTCGTGGAGCCCTTCGCTGCCTTAGAATCGCAGAGAGAAGGATGGTTCCATCCGAATGGGGCGAGGACAGCTCCAACGACGAGAGGCCCCGCGTAGGCGCCCCTACCAACCTCGTCGATGCCCAAGATGTACCCCGGGAGTTTCTGCCTGCAGCGTCGAAACAAGGGGAGGCTCATTCCCATGTGTTTCGCGAGAATGAGCTCGTCTTGGTCGTCGACGACCAAGACGTTCTTCCTATGCCACTCCGAGACTCGCTGCTCGAACCAGTTCACTTCTACCTCTTCGTGTTGACGTCCTTGGTGTTGTCGGCGTCGACGAACGCATTGTCGGGCATGGATTTGATCTTCGCTACCGCCTGCACCACCGCGTTCTCGATCTTGTCGATGCGATGAAGGCTGTTGGGCCTAGTGATTGTATCCGTCCCCGAGATGAGCTCGATCTGCTGATCCATCAGCTCCTCGAAGGTCACGGCGGTTGCCGCCTGCGTGAACTTGCTTCCCTCTACGAACCCATATGCGTCATTCAACGCGATGCGGAGCTCGATGTTCTGGGCTTGTGCCTTGTCCTCGTCGGCGGTCGCCATTACTTCCTCCGTATCAATAGAACCCTAATCCTTCGAACTGCATCGAAGAGCCAGATGAAGAAGGCGAGCACTACTACACCCGCTGGTTCTTCGGTCGCTGCGTAGTGAGCCCCATGGCGTCGTACGTCACGACTCTCATCGCCGAAACGCTGATGGGAAGAATGTCGTTGCCCTCCATGTCCTTCGCCACAACCGCGATGGCATCAGCGAGAGAGCGGAATGTACGCCGCTTGTGCTCGGATAGCTCGAGGTAGTGGTAGATGAACTCCTCACGCTCGCCGGGCACGGTGGCCTCGGAGATGTCAGAATGTGTAGGCTCCGAGGCAACCTCCGGAGGGAGCTCGAGGCGCTGCGCCGTGAGCACCGTGGCGTTCCCGCATTCCATCATCCCGGAGAGATTCCAGCCCTCTTCCATGAGCTCGTTGAGGCTCCTCTCGAGCGCGTCCGCAAAAGCCACGGGGTCTGGGGCCGAGACGGCGATGACCCTCCAACGCGGGCGCGCGGGGCCGGTATGAGGGAACTGACGGACCGTCGGGCGCTTAGGTGTTCTGGTGCTCATCCTTCTTTTCCAAACTTCACGATGTCGTTCCAGTCGGCCTCGTTCATGAACATCCTCGTCGGACGAAGGGGCTGATCGAAGATGTCCCCGTTCTTATTCGCCCGTGGGACGGGTGCGGCAAGAACAGCCTCCATGCGGTCGATGATCTTGTCATCCTCGATGGAGGCCAGCCAAGCAAGATACTCCTGCTCATCGACGGAGATCACAGTCCATTCGACGCCTCCTTCCGAAAGACACTCCGTGACAGGGGTCGCGTGCTCCATCCTCTGCCATGGAGCCGACCGTGGGACCGCCACGAGCGTTGTCTCACCCATCTGCTCCGAGCCACTGCACGAGCTTGAAGATCGTGTCGCTTGGTATCTGCCCGTGCACCGCGCAGATGTTGTACATCCCCTCGAGCTCTCTCGCCGCCGCCACCTTCTCCTCGGACGTCAGGCTGAAGTCAGGTTTCTCTTCCTTCTTACGGGTGTTGCGCTTCCCGTTCTTCGGTACGCCTCTGGGCACGGTTCCTCCTCAGCTCGTCCACAATGTTGTAAACCTCGTCCCACGCCTTCACGCGTTCGAGGCCCGTCTCGCTCCGGTTCCCGGGAGTATCCCAAAGAAGAGCAGCCCTAGACAGTGGGGACATCAGACCTTCTTCCCGCCATGGCGAAACGAACGGGTCGAGTTGAACAGCGCCTTTTCCTCGATGGCCTTACTGAGATTGATGTCATTCCTCTCACAGAACTGCTCGAGCTCCCCAATGAGTAACGCGAAGTAAACAACAGCTCTAGAGGGAAATACCTCAATCTGGCTCATATATGCGGAAGAGATGTAACAGTGCCCACCGGAGATCAACTGTAGGAACGTGCCCTTATCGACGACCTTCCCGCGAACATTCTCGTCGTAGGCCTTCTGCAAGTCCCATCCGATCGTCCCGCAGTACTGCGCCATCCGGATGACGACGTCCGCGAACTCGGACGGAATGCCACACGGCTTACCGCCCTTGCGCGCATCAGGAGTGAGTGCGAGGTACTCATCTCTAGAAAGAGTTTCGAAAGTATGCGCTTCCTTATTGGCGACTCCAGGAACCTTGAACTCGTAGTAGGCCTCATTGAGCGCGCGATGCTTACGGTACTCCTCAAGAGCCTCAGAGAGCTCGGAGTGGATGAGCGCGATGACTTCCTCCCATGTCTGCGGCGGGTCGAGGAACCCGCTCTTCTTCGCAATCTCGTGGGACTGGGTACACAAGGCGGTAAGATTCATCGGTTCTTCTCCAGGGCGGTGTTCTTCTGTACCAAGGCCGCCATGAACGACTCGAGTCGCGGTAGCTCCCAGTCGCCATTGTCGGCCACATCATCGAAGTGCTCGTCGCGTGTCGCGAGCATGACCTGCTCACTCTCGTGCGCGCCGGCACTTCCCGTCAGCCCCTCTCCGCGCTTCATGCGCAGGAGGAACCCGCCCACGCCGCGAACGGCGAGGCCTTCATTCCCAGCGGGCCACCGGAGGTCGGGAATCACGACGCCCCGAACGAGCTCGCCGTTCGGGGGTGCGTCTTCTCGATACCACTCCCCCGAGGGCGAGTACTCCCACCGCTGCACGATACCCTCACGCTGCGTGTAGAAGACCGTCGACTCCTTGAGGACCCGCACGGCGGTCGCGAGCGCGAGATCGACCCACGTGCTGGGGTAACAGTCTCGCCCCCACTCGGTTCCGAGGCGCTGCGTCGCGTAGCGCACGGTGAGGTGGCACCGCACCTTGTACCCGTGCTCCTGCGCAGCGTTGCAGCAGGCGCAGCGGACCACGTCGGACATGACCCAAGGGCCGTGATCTCGGGGGTAAGCAAGAAGGGGCTTCGCGCGCAGCGCGCTTGGTCCCCAGAGGTACTCGAAGGGGATCTTCGGGTAGACCTCCAGGCAAACCCGTTTGATCGGATCGGCGAATGCGACCTTCACGAACCCATGGTTCTTTACCAAGAAGTCCGCCGCCGTGTCCTTCCCTGACCCCGCGCGTCCAGAGATAGCGATGATCATGAACGCTACTCCCTCCCCCTAATTACCTCACGCAGACCTGGCGTGGCGCGCGCAACTGGCTCGAGGATGAAACGCGGCCGCAAGACCTCATCGGGCCACAGCACCGTGTCCGTCCAAGAGTCTTGCCCTTCTTTCCTCAAGGGACGAACCCATGTCCTGCCCGTTGAGAGGGAAAGATAGATGACGACGATCGTCTCTTGATCTTCGCTCAAACTCCCCAGCAGCAAGGCCTTGTACCTACCACCCTTGTAGTGGCGGTACAAGGCCCCTGTAAGGACTTGATCTCCTACGTGTGCTTCTGCCATCTTCTTCTCCTCAGAAGTCCCGTACATTCCACGCCTAGTGGCCTACGTGCATCTTCTCCACGTCGATGCCGACCGTGCGCAGGAGATCGATCGAGTCTTTGACGCGGTAGTCCGTCAAGTAAAAGACTTTCTCAACCCCTCCAAGGTTGATCAACAACTTGGCGCAGGCTACGCAGGGTAGATAACTCACCAGAACTATTTTCGGCGTCGACCTGGGGACGCTGCAGTTCACCACCGCGTTCGTTTCCGCATGTATGCACCCACAAGACCCAGGAACATCCGAATCACAATCGTTGGGAAGACCGGAAGCATTTCCGTTGTACCCGACCCCGTAAACGTAGCGCCAGTCAGTACTCACGATCGCGCAACCAACGGCGAGCCTTCGGCACGTCGAGCGCCTTGAGAGGTTCACTGCAAACTCCATGTAGATCTCGTGGAAACTAGGTCGCATGTCCGCCTCGCCTATACCCCTCAGACACAGCTCGTCGATATGTCCTCTTCTCGGCGATCTGCTTCCAGTCCTCGATAGGAACAACAACCCAAGCCTCGTTAGACCACATCAACCAGATCTTCACCTCATCTCGTAGAAGGCGAAAGATGTCCATCGCTTCTTCGGACGGCGGCCCCATTATGTACGAGGGCTGAATCTTCTTCTCGAGGACTTCCCAGTAGTAAAACTCAACGGCACCGGGCCAGGAGAGATCCTTCGTGAGGCTGATGAACTCCTCGATGAGTATGTCGCGAATGTTCTCCACGATCTTCTACCTCGCTCCTCCGGTCAACCACGAACGCGTCGCGCGTAGGGGAACCAGAACAAGCCCCTTATCCCAGAGGATGGGAGCTTGTTGCTAAAAGAACAAGTCAGACGCTAGGAACGGGCGTGTTCGCGAAGTAGTCGCCGACGTAGACCGTCCCGCGCGCGCCCGTCGCTCGACGCGTCGCCTCCTGGTACGCCTCCGTGGGAGAGAGCCCCGGCTCGAGGCGCAGCCATGTGTAGAGGACGAGCCAGGCCCCGTCCATGTGCCCAAAGTAGTGGTGCGCGTAGATGCCGTCTCCCCGGTCGCTCAATGGCGTCCTAGAGAAGAACATCTTGCCGTCCTCAAGACCTGCCCACGTCTTGGGGATGGCCAGCGTGGACGCCGAGCTCACGAGCCAAGAGACGAGCTGCGTCACCGCCTCGGCCTGGTCGGGTGTCGGGAGCACGTAGACGCCCCCATCGGCCCATGGCGCTGGAATCGTGGTCGCCCAAGGACCGTTCTTGGGGACGAACTTCGGGTAGTAGGGATTTACCGTCTCAATCCCCACGCTCGGCCCGTTGTGCTCCGAGGCATGCCAGCACTCGTCATCCTGGAGGTCTGCATGCTGGTAGATGAAGCCGTCTGAGCCGACGATGAAGTGAACGCCGAGCCCCCGCTGCTGAAGCACATCCACCGTGGCCCGCGCGCTCGAAGTAACCGTCTCGTGGACAATCACCTGGGTAACGCGCTTCGCGCGGCGAGCCCCATTGCGCAAGTTGTGGACGCCGGAAACCCGAAAGTTCTGGACGAACAGTCCGGGAGACAACAGCTCCTGCCCATGAACAATGATGCCTGACATACCTTCGATTTTATCAGGGCCTACGGAGTAACCCCCCCGCAAGAGTGCTTGCGTCTACGCGGTAAGAAGACGATCCCTCTTCTTCTTTTGCTTCAAGAGATCTTCGAGCACCTCCTCCTTCTGGAAGAAGTATGGATCCCCCGAACGAACAGCTCTCCAAAAAGCGATCACAGCGTCGATGTGCTGCGGAAGAACGTACTTCTCGAACGGCTCACGCTCGATCTCCATCATCACCGGATTCCCCGTGGAGGAAAGAAGATGAAGAATTACCCACGCGTCCAGAACAAGCGGGCCGCTCAGACCTTCAACGAGATCGCCCTCTTCATCCTTCTCGTAGAGCTCCCTGTACTCCCATCGAAGGATCGAGAGATTCAAAAAGGGCAGAGTCATAAACGTCACCTTCGCCGGGGTTTGGACTTCCAGGCAGTCGCGGCTCGCTTTCGAAGAAGACGCATCTCCTCGATGTCAATAGGAAGAACCCCGCGCTGAAACATCGTGTTGAGGATACGCCCGCAGGTGATGGCATCGGAAGACGCTCGGTGGAGACCGTCGGGGTTCACGTCCCAACGCGCCGCGACCTCGAAGAGCTTGTGCCCAACGGCGGCGGGCTCGAGATGATACGAAAAGTGCATCGTGTCGAGGCCCATGCAACTCTCGATTGGAAAGTCTGTCACACCGACGCGCGCGAACTCCTGCGAGAGCATCTTCTCGTCGAACTCGATGTTGTGGCCTACCCAGACGTCTGCCCCGGCGAAGCGAAGGTACAGGTCCGGGAAGACGTCCTCGAAACGGGGCTGCCCGTTGAGGTCCGCTCGCGTGATGCGGTTGACTGCGAGCGCCTCCTGAACGTGCGCGTGATTCCAGTCGACGTCATCCGGCTGAAAGAAGGACGACCACCGATCGACGATCTCCCCGCCTTCAAACGTAATCACGGCAGCTTCGATGACGCGCGCCTTCGGGCCAAAACCCGTCGTCTCCGTGTCAAAGGAGATCCAGCGGTTGTTCCACATGTTCTCGTTGTACCGGCGGTGTGCGCACATCGTCAACTAGAACAGGAGCTAGAAAAAGAGAGCCCGGGGATTAGCCCGGACTCCGCAAAGAAAGTGGGGACGGGGGGATTCTTCTACCCGTCGATACGCACTCGAACCCCGACCCCCTTGATCCCCGCTAGGCAGTCATCGCAGATGAAGAGAGCTTGCCAGTTCTCATCTCCTGTGGCGCGAAAGGTGACGAGACGATTCGTCATCTCGTTGCACGGGATGCACGTGCCGACTGCTTCTCCTGTCATGCGCCTCCACTCGAGCTTCTTTTCCATGACCTCCGCTCCTTGTGGCTGTAGGGGCCGACGGTGGCGAGCGCCGCCTTCAGCCGAAGAGACTCCCCGCCCGGGAGGGACCAGCGCTCGAGTTTCCCCGAGAGCCGGACCCACCCCAAGCGGAGAAGTCGTTTGCGCATTCGATCCAGGCGCATCGCGTGGCGCGACTTGCAGGCGTGGGTGCAGTAGGCCTGATCTGGCCCTCGTCGTCGGGGGTCGATCGTAAAGAGCTCCCTGCAACCACGACAGCGAACGTCCTTCGCCTCCGGCTTCTGCCGATGACGTTGAAACGTCAACTTGGAGTTGGCGTTGTTCCGGCAGCGTCCGATGCAGAACTTCTGCCCCTCTTTCTTCGGAACGAACGCGCGCCCGCAGTAACACATGTGACCGGCGTACCCGGCTAGGAGCAGGCCGCCCATCTCTATTCCTTTGGAGAGAACTTCCAGAATTTCTGAATAGCTTCTTCTTCTGTCAGAAGACCTTGTTCAACGAGCATCGTCAGGGAGCTGCGTACAGAGGAGAAGCTCGTCTTGGGCGCTGACGCCTTGAGCCTGTCGATCTCCTTGGTAAGGGACGCCTTCTGCTCATCGAAGTAATTCGCGTTGGTCTCGGCTGCCTCGAGGAGGCTGATCCTCCAGTTGGTCTCCCTCTCGAGATCTTGAATGAGCCCACGCTCCCTCTTCTCCCAAGACGCTTGCCTCTCAGCGTACTTCGAGACTTCGTCGGACAGACCCTTAGCCACAGTCTCCGCTCGATCTCTGGCGATCTTCTCCGCGTTGTACTCCCCACGATATAGCTCGAGCTCCTCAGCCAAGTCGATGCTCTCCGCAGAAGTAGGATTCGATGGAGGAGGTGAAGGAACTGCTGCCGTGTGATGGGCTCCGTTTTGCGTCATTCTCTTGCCCTCCTCCCTTGCGAAATCTGTCTGCAATGTCGCCAACTCCTTCGCAGTGCTCTTCTCGCGTTCTTCTCTCCACTGACGAAAGAACGTAGGACACCGATCGCTCTTCTCCACTGAGCGGATGTACGTGCGTAGCTGATCTGCATTCATCAACTTCCCGACACGCCAGTAGCGCCCCAACGGCCTGATCATGTCGTGATGAGACTTGCCGCTCTCGTAGAGAGTCATGAAGTCCTTGAGGAACGATTCGAGCTGTCCGTCCTCTACTGCCTTATGCGCTGCCATCGCTGCCTCCGCAATCTCGTTGAGTTCGCTTCTGACCTGCTCGGATACGTTGCGAAAGTCGTCCGGCCAAGACGCTTCCTTTCGAGATAGGTACAACAGAGGCTTGCCGTACTTCTTCGCCGCCCGGCTGACCTTCTCGTGCTCCGAATGACTCCCGAGCTCGAACATGTCGAAGACAAGGTCGACGCTGCGCAGGTCCACATTGCCCGCCGAAAATGGTTCGAGAACCTTCTCGAGGTGAACACCATGCCTGCGGAGCTTTCGCTCGATGGTTCCTCGTATGAGACCGAGTGGGAACTTCGTAAACAGAGCGACGCGTACTGCTCCTTGCTGCATCAAGTCTTCTCCTTCGTAATCTCTTGGTTCGTGCTTCTTGTCCTTCCATGCCTCTATTCTTCTCGTCGAGATATTGAACAACTTGGCGACACTTTGGATGTTGCCCATTGAGTCTTGAGCTGCGAGTACCTTCTCCCAGAACACCTCCTCATCAATCACCATCTTTTCTACTTCAGGCGTGTCGTACTCAAGTAACTGCCGTTCGATTCTCCGAGAGAACTTCTCGGCGGTCTCGCCCGTTGACGCTCGATGCACCGTTGCGACCATGAGCAAGATCGGCGGTGTGTCCGTATTCACCGTGTACGACTCCGGAGCTCCGAAGAAGTAGAAGCCCCTCGGGTACACCTGGCTCTTCAGGGGGCCCTTGTTGAGGAATAGGTCCCCTAATGCCACTGTCCTCGAAACGGAGAACGCGCCCTTCAGCGTGGCCTCGCGGATAAAAGAGGCCGCTTCGCTACGAGACTTGCACTGGAGGAAGCTCTCGAAGTTCTTCGCCCTATTGGGCCCCACTCCCGGCACGTGTGTAGCCCCGCGGGCCCATTCAATGACCTCGTCGTCCGTCCCACTCTCTGCCAGTTGATTGAGTTCGGAGACTCTTCCTGCGAGCCTACCGACGTCGGCAGCCGCATCCGCCCGGAGTCGGAGGAAGAGCACGCCATCGTCTTTGAGGGCGTGTTGCGTCAGAACCTGCACGAGCTGGTGGACCTCCTCGTCATCGCGCAGGAAGTTCAGCGAGGCGCCTGTGAACGAGCGTCCACTCTTTCTGGCGATGTCGACGAGCTCGCCCTGCTCGACCGTCACTTCGGGGAAGCGTGAGCTCACGAGGCGCAGGGCTTCTGGGTCCCGGTCTACGACGTGGATGTTCTTTGGGGGAAACCCGAGCCCGAGAAGGACGCTCACGTCACCCCCGTTTCCTGCGAGAACCAGATACTTTCCCGTCGCTAGACGGAACTTCGGGACGACTCGAACGACGTTCAGCCACGTCAGCGCGCGTGCGACCTTCATGCACGGATCTTCATTCCAGCCGTCGTTCATGACCCCTCCTTGGGTAGAAACCGTTCATTCTTCTTATGCCCGGTTCCGCCCGAAGGTTCCCGGGCCTGAGCGCGTCAAGGAGATCGTGTTCTTCCCCCTAGAAAACACTAGACGCAAGAATAGGCATGGGTAAGGTAAAAGACCTTGGGCTGGTACTACAACCGGCACACCACCCACCCCAGGAGGGGCACCATGGCTGCGAAGAAGACGACGACGACTGCGAAGACGAAGACCACGAAGCGAGCTGGCAAGGTCGCTTCTGCTCCCGCGAAGAAGGCGGCGAAGAAAGCACCCGCGAAGCGGGCTTCGAAGAAGGTCGAGAAGAGCAGCTAGGCAACGAGGGGGCGCTTTGCGCTTCGGTGCTAAGCGCTCCCTATCTGGGGGTGACATAGAATCGACAGGGGACTGACAGCTCTATCTGCGCGCGAGCGGCCGCCGAAGACCCGCTCTGACCAATCTTCGGCACCGTACCTGCCAACGACAACGGCAACGCCATCACCGCGCTCGCGGCCTGATGACCGTCTCCTCGAGGAGGACCTCGAGTACTTGAGGGGGCGTCAACCACACGGGGAGCGAAGTTCACCCTCACCTGCAGTACCTCGGCCCGGGGCAAAGGGCTACGCGCGTAGACGGTAGGGACAACGTCTTCCGGACCCGGGGGCAGTACCCGGCACCTCCACCGGAGCTTTCCTTCTTCAGCCCTCGAGCCGGCGCCGGCCATCGGGGCATCTTCCCTCACGAGGGGAAGATGAAGTCAGCTGGGGGAGGAGAGCTCCCTTTTCGCGTGCGCAATTCTCAGCTCAACCTGAGATAAGTACTTTGACGACGACACACGTTCGGAAGAACCGGGTACGACCGATGGATGAACAACATCATCGTGACGCTCCTCTACGTCCTCCTCATCATCGTGGTCATCGGCGCGCTCTCGTGGTTCGCGGAGTGGATGCTCCCGCCGACCGTTGGCTCGCATGCGCGTTATGCCATCCGCCTAGTCCTCGGCATCGTGGGGATCCTTGCCTTGATCTCGCTCTTTGGTGGTGGGGTGTTTCCACTTCACCTGTCCCGTTGAATCTACCCAAGCCACGGAGATACCGAACATGACCGCACCGAAGAAGACTGCTGCCCGCCCGTCCCGCTCCCGCGCCCAGGTCAAGGAGGAGTTCATCGAGCTTGCTCACGGCGTGGACTCCGCAGAGGCTCTCGACCCCAAGACGGTGGAAGCGACACGCGCTCGCCATGACCAGGTCCGCACGGCGGTTCAGGCGATCACGGTCGACACGGTTCTCGAGGACGCCGTCCGCCTGAAGCTGAGCACGGCGCGCGCGCTCGACACGGTGACTGAGCAACTCGTCATGAAGACGGCGCAGCTCAGGGACGTGACGGAAGCCATCGAGATCAAGTCGGAGGAGCTCTCGACGCTCCACAAGATCGATCTCGCGGCGACATCGATCGACATCCTCATCCAGGAGCACGCGGAGAAGACAGAGGAATTCACCAAGGAAGTCGCCGATCGCCGAGCGGTGTGGGCGAAGGAGGAGATCGACCGTCGCGATGCGCTGCGAGTCAATTCGCAGGCGATGGACATCGAGCGCACGCGTGAGCGCAACGAGTACGAGTACAGCAAGACGCAGGAGCGCAAGAAGAAGGAAGACGAGTTCGCGCAGAAAGACCTCCTTCAGTCGCGCACGCTCGCCGACCGCAAGGCGGCTCTCGAGAAGGAGTGGGCCGAGACGAGCGCTCAGCTCGAGGCACGCGGGGTAGCGCTCGTGCAGGAGAAGGCGGCCCTCGTCGCCGAGCACGAGAAGATCGTGTCGGAACTGAAGAGGGACAACGCGATCGCCATCAACGCAGCGAAGCGCGACGCGTCGGACCAGGTGAGGGAGACTCAGGCCACGGCGGCGGCGGACAAGCGCCTCTTCGACGTGGAGACCAAGAACCTCCGTGATCAGCTCGCGCAGCGTGATGCGCAGCTCCTTGCGGTGGCGAGCGAGCTCGGCGAGGCCCGGAAGTCGGTGCAGGAGATCAGCCAGAAGGCGATCGACGGCGCCGCGCAGAAGGACGCGTTCCAGAACTTCCTGGCAACGACGCGCGAGCAGAACAACGGGCAGACGGCCGGCAAGCGCAGCGGCTCCTGATCTGACTTCACTGCACCGCGTGTAGCCGTGTGAGAGGAGAGGACCCTTCTGGGTCCTCTCCTTTTCTTTAGCCCCTGTTCTGATGCTCGAACGCGCGTGATAAAACAGAGGGCATGGCGACGCACAAGACCATTGTTGTTCCCACCAGCCCCCCGTTGCTCAATGGCCAAATTCCACGCTGGAACAGTGGAACGGGCCTGTTCGAGATGTATCTCCCCAGCGACGACCTCGCCGGAGACCTCGCTACTGCCTCAAACAAGTCCGCGCTAGCGAACCTAGCGACAGCAGTATTGCCCGCGGGCACACTCGCGTTTGTTACAACGCAGCTCGCGTACTACCAACTCGACTTCGCCGCCGTGAGCGGGCTCGATGTTCCACCGCTCACCATCGACGCCGTAGACAATAGTTCGAGGCACTGGCGCCGACTTCCGATTGGTCACAGCAAGTGGCAGAACCAGGCGGTCTGGTACATCGATGGAAGCGCGGGGAACGACGAAGATGACGGCAGCGTAGGTGCCCCCATCAAGACACTCGCAGAGTACAACGCGAGACTGGGTGGTCTCTTCTACGTCGACATGGTGGTGAACTGCATCAATCTCACCTCGGCGAATCTAGAGTTGATCGCACGCCCCATACAGCCCCCCAGCGGGAGCAGTCCCCGCATCAGAATCAAAGGAGATCCTGGCGCAGCGACGGCGGGCACCGTGGGCACCTCTACTAATTCCGACCCTACAACAAACGCGGCGCCCACACTCTCCAACAGCACCTCTCTGGGTCTCCTATTCAAGCTCACGGGCGGTGCAAGTAGTGGGGCCGTCGCTTGGGGCGCCAATGGCTCAGGGGCCATCTCAGAATGGGTATTCGATACAGGGGCACCAGCCGCCGCACCAGCGGCATCCGTCAACTTCAATAGGTACAACCCCGTCGCGTGGCACACGCTCACGCATATCCATATTGATACAGGCCCAGAGCACCTCTCAGACATTTTGGGGACAGAGATAGTTCATACGCTCGTTGGAACGAACGTGACCCAACCGACAGTTACGTTGGAGAACTTCATCATCCAGCCATCAGGCACGTTGATAGCGAGCACATGCCTTGGGTTCTTTGGGTGCCACATAAAGGGAATGCAGCAGCGTGCCGGCAGACTTTTCCTGATCGGATGCTACGCAGGTCCTTCAAACACGTTTTCGATATATGGAGAAGGGCAGGTCGCTTTCTCCCTGCACGGGTGCCTCATCGCCAGCGCGGCTCAGCTTGTAGTAACTTCTGAGAGTCGGGTGATTGCGCGGAATTGCCTTATGATGGGCACTGTCGTCGTCGCGCGCGGGAGAGGTTACTTGGAGTTGTTTCGGACCGGACTGTTCAACTCCACATCCGGAGTTCTTCTCCAGGAGAATGCTTACGTTTATCAATCCGCGAACTTCGCAGATGAAGTCCTCTACGGGTCGGGCAATACGGTGGGTGTTGCCGTCAGCGGCGGAGCCACTCTCAACCTCGGCGGCTTCGCCCTGCCGAAGATCACGGGAACCACCGAGCTTGTATTCGACAACGCGGCTACGGCGATTCCGCCGATTTTCCCAGGGGCCACAACAATCCCCACCGACATCCCGATGACGACGTGGGCCCATCTCTTGGGCGCTGGAGGCACGCTCGTGAGCTACGCCTCCGGCAGCAAGATCAACCGCTAATTGACGACGATGGCCTGAATCACCAAGTCGGCCACCGCCATCCCCGCGGCTACGTTGATTACCTGAACGTGCAGGTTCTGCCCCGAAGGGACGAACTGTACATCCGCCGTAGCCATGCCCACACAGAGGGTGAACACGTCGACCTCGGAGTCGATCACGGGGCCTGCGCCCGCGTCGTGAACAAGAAGTCTGCGGTCGAACCGCGCTCTCGCAGTGCCCGCCGAATTCGTCACAATGACCGACGCATCGATCCCGTAGACGTAGCCAGATTGGGTGGTGAAAGACCCACCCAATTGGTCCGTACAAGTGGTTGTTCCGGCCAGTGCAGCAGAAATTGTGTACGTACTTCTCTGCGCAGAACCGGACCCGAAACCACTGATCCTCTTTGCGGCAGATGACTGTTCCCCCACATGCCGAGAAAGAGCGCCGTACCCGCACGCGCGCGAGCTATCAGCGGTGGAAGTAGTCTGACAGAAGGAACCGAGGGCGAAAGAAGCACGTCCAGCCGCGATTGTCGGGCCGATGCCGTAGGCAAAAGAGGCTTCTCCCGATGCCTGAGATACCTCACCGCCAGCGCAGGCGTAGTTACCGGAAATAGTACAACTCAGCCCCGAGATGGCCGATGAGTGTGTACCCGTCAGATGGTGGCCATACCCACCCAAAGCAGCGGCGTGATCTGCTTCTATGCGAGACCCTCTCGCCAGCCGCACGGTCCCTTGAAGACTATCATTCGAGGCGGGGCCTACATCGTTCGGCCAGTTGATTCTTGCTGCTTGACCCGCACCGAACGCACCGCGCTCCATAACGAATGCGGCGGACTCTTCCTGCCCTCTGTCGACGCGGATCAAGCTCCCTGGAATGGCGCCTGTCCCCACCGCGTAGGCCACCTCGAGCTGCGGGGGCAACCCGTAACCACTCACGGCAATGGCACCGATCTCATCACCCAATTGAGTCGAGCTGAAGAGCACCTCAAGGGTCTCAGGATGCACCTGAAAGAGGATGCCGCCCTGCGTAGTAACGAAGATAGAAGCTCCGTCGAACGCAACACGACTGCTCGTCGTCACCCCTGTCGTCCCTTGAACATCGACGAGGCTAACTGCCGTGTTCACCCCGGTGGCCGCATCAATTCGGTGCAGCGTCGCCGGGATACCTAGTGAGAGCCCCCAGACGTACTTCCCGTCGAAGACGAGGTTCGAGACGATCGTCACGTTTGCAGAGATGCCGCTAGCCAGAAAGACGGGGCCTGTTGCTATCCTACCTTCAATTACAATATTGGCTCCTGGAAAGGACACCCAGATATTTCCAGTATCCGTCGCACATATACCCGTCGGAGATGTTCCAGGAGTGGCAGTAAGAAGAACAGGAAGACCGCCAGCAACTGCCTGGGGCTGAAGAGACAGCATCAAGATGCGGTCAGTGGACGGGCACGTGACCAGAAGAATCCCTTGAGGAGGAGATGCCAACGGGTCGGTGACTCTCGCCAGGAACCCGCCCATGAAGCCAGTCGGGCTGGTGTATGTAACATCCTGAATCGCCTCGTAGACCACCGTCGGGCCGACGACGTAGGCGAGCGTCCGAGGAACGTCTCCTGTTCCCTGCGCTGGAAGTGTTACTACGTAGACTTCTCCAGGTTCTGGAAGAGTCGCTATGAGGGTGGGGGAGACCGCGGAAGGAACAGATCCTGGTACGTAGGAGTAAAGGTGATGTGTTCCGCCATCAGAGGCGACGATGACAACATCGTTGTAGACGTTTGCCCCATCGCTGCCTCTACGGTACGCGACGGAATAGATCTCCTCATCCACGACCTGTAGCCCCTCCCCGACCACGCTCATGGGTACGAGGTTCCCCATGGCACGAAGAGCGGCTCCTGCATCCCCTCCAGATCCACCGCCGCCGCCGCCCGTTACCTCGAACCAATCAGTATCATCATGGGCCCACGGGCCTGCGGTGAGGAGCTGCCACTGCTTTCCATCGTTACTCGTGATGACGCGCATGTCCCTCCGACGGATGTCGTCGAGAATCGCATTCCTTTCAATGTGCGTCGCACACGGGCCGTAAAGACCTCGAACGCGATGAGCATCGGCGACGGCGTTGCCGGGGTTGTTCTTGACCTCGAGTTCAGCAATGACCTTGATAGACATGTCAGCTCACCTTCACGGTCGTGAGACCCAAGTTGGCCGTGTCTGATACGTAGGCCAAGTAGTTCAACGTGACGCCGTAAGAATTCGTCACCGAACGAATCCCGAGGCCGCCGCCTGTATTTGGCACCTTGCTGACGCCACCCTCGAAGCCGCCGACGGTGAATGTCGCATCGCCGAAGGACGCCAGGTACGCGTAGATGAAGACCTGCCCCACGCCCGGATTCACGGTGAAACCGTCGTTCACGCGCGTGGACGAGAGGTACGAGACGGCGAGCGCTTCAATGAGTGCCTCGGTCACGCTCGCGCCTTGGGTCATGACCCCGAGGAAGAGCAACGGAAGCCACGTAAAGATCGAGTCGTGCGTCTTGATCGGCCCACCGACGACGTTCGCGTGAAGCGTGAAGGTCACGCTCGTGATGACCGAGTACGCGGCGGTGGCGTCGCTCGAAAAGCTGTTCGGCGTTGTCGAAACATCCTTCACGGGCGTCCCGAGGCTGTCGGTGAGCGTCACCAGCGCGGGCGGCGAGGAGTACGAGGCGGTGAACGCCGGAGTCGATACGGTGCTCCCGAGCTCTACGCTGGTTCCTCCGCTGAATGAGAACGTGAAGGCGGGCAAGATCTGGTCGAGTGATAGCGGGCCAAAGAATGGATCTCCGGAACCATCGGGATACACGCCCTGCAGCACCGAGTTCGGAGCGGGAACTGCGGGAACGGTGAATCCGGCGCCGGGAGTTCCAGGCTCGCCCTTGTCACCCTTGTCACCTTTGACGACCTCAACGACGATAGTCGAGACTGGCGTCTCGTTCGGAGGCAGCCCTGCCCCATGGATCCGCCCGACAGACTCGATGACATTCGTCGACATGCCAAGAGGGTATCAACCGGGTAAAAGAAGGAGAAGCTGGGGGCTAAAGAGAAGGGGCCCTTGTGGGCCCTCTCCTCACTGCAAGGAACTGTCTTCAGTTCTCCCGCTGTACGCGAGGCCTCTCGTGTAGCCCCTCGACCATGAAAGCCCGTCCCGTCGCATTTCGGAGATCGAAAAGCCGTAGCGGTACCCAGCGCAATGTCCGCGCCTGAACCCGACCTTGTAGACGCACCACGTGTAAAAACACGCGAGTGCCATCCCTAACACGATCGTTGTGTGAAACAGTAACGTCGTACCGAGCTCTTCTTCCATGACCACCCCCTCGGTGTGTCAGCCTAAATCTTCTTCTACTTGCCGCTGACGCGGCGCGGGCGTGCGAAAGACGTGATCGCAGATGATGCGAATCATGCTCCGCTGGACAGGTTTCATCATCGGACGGGGCGCTTCCGGCGTGGGCTCGGGTGCACGCTCCCGGAACTGATGAAGCTCCTTTTGCATCTCGAGAATCTCGACATCACGCCCTGCGAGCCTCGCCTCGAGCTCGCGGATCTGCTCGTGGAAGTGGAACTCTCTCCACTCCGAAGCCTCCTCCATGTTCGACACCCGATCCCTCAGCATCCGGATGTAGTCCGTGCAGGAGATGTCACCCATGTCCCATTGTCCCGCTGAGGCAGAGCAAAGTACAACTACTGACCGGAGTCCTCCACGAACACGACGAGCTCTTCGAGACTCACGGGGGTGAAGTTCCACTGGTCGACACCCACGTTGATCATCTTTCCCCTCTTCTTCCACTTCTCGTGGACGTGGCCGTGCAAAAGCCAGTTGTCGTCCTTTGTCTCCTCTTCCGTCGGTCGGTGCTCGAGGTAGCGCAAGTCATGCAGCGTGTTCGCCGCGCGCAGGGGCATGTGGCAGAGCATCACGTTCCCGAGCCCAGGGAGCGTCACCCGGACGCGCTCGTCGATCGCTAAGAAGCCAGCCCGGAGATAGTCCCTCTTCGCGCGCTCCACCTTCGAGTGACAAGAATGGCAACGGTCATGGTTCCCGGCAACGAGACGGTGCTTCCCACGCAGCCGCGGGAGATGGACCTGAAGGCCTCCGCTCTTGAACGAGAAGTCTCCGAGATGCCAGACCTCGTCGTTGTCCCGCACAACCTCGTTGTGCCTCGCCACCATGGCCTCGTCCATCTCATAGACGGAAGTGAACGGTCGCTTGCTGTACTCGATGATGTTCTTGTGGCCAAAATGTTGATCCGACGTGAAGAAGGTCGTCATGTGACCACCTCCGGCACCTTTATCAGGCTCACACAGTGGCAATCCGGAACGACGCAAGGTCGCCTATCCGTGCCGAGTTCGTATCCGTGTGCCGCAAAGAAGTGGCGGCAGTTCGGGCACTTCCTGTTTCCGTTTCTCGGTTTGCTCATGGCCCAACTAATACAACCTGGACCTTCTTCGAGCCAGTTGTCATTTCTTCGTCTGAGAAGTACTCGTAGAACTTGCCATTGTGTTCTTCAGCATCGACGAGATGAACGCCATCTGCCGTGTAGTAACAGTTGTCTCGTCTGTCGAATACGACGTGTGCGTCATCTGGTACTCTTTCCAGCTTCTTCTTTAGCTCTCCGGCGGTCATCTTTCCTCTTGAGCAATTCGTTCTCGCACCGGGCGCAGGTCAGCCACGGATGCGTGTCCTTGTAGCGGGGCCCATCGCCGAGCTTCTTCAGGACGTGGTCTCCGCAGAGGGAGCGCCAGGTCCTCGGTTGAGAGCTCGTGGCTTGAAAGCCGTGGTAGTGCGGCGTGGTTCGGAGACTCGTGTCCCTCCAGTGAACCTTCGAGCTCACTCCGTCACGTAGTAGTTCTTCTCATCTCGCGGGCACTCCTCGCGCAGGAGAATGAGACAGCGTTTGATGCTCCCGTCTCCTGTCCCGAAGGACTCAGTAGAATGTCCGCATTCTCCGCATGTCACGCGGACGCCTGGGATGGTGCGGCCGTTCTCCTTAGGAACGTCGACCTCTTCAACCTCACACTCGATCTTCGCCATATCAATCTCCCACGGTAATGGTTCTGCTTCTAGTGCAGGCTGTCGATGTAGATCATCTGTGTAGCCCCGAGAAGGGCGTGTTCCATGCCGATGATCGTGACCTCGTCCTCCGTAAGGAGCGCCCAGCCGGTCATAGGCACAGCGGCCGGCGTGAAGCCCTTCGAGCTGAGGTCGATCGCACCGTACGGAAGAAAGACATCATCCCCCGACGCCCAGGTCCAGTAGATGCCGGCGTCGAGGTCGCTCTCGACTCTCCATCGGTCGTCCCTCTCGAACTCTTCAATCTGAGAGACCCGCATGAAGTGCCGATGGTTCAATTCCTTCTGCGCCTTCCTGTGGTCAGTGTAGAGCGTCGCGCCCAGGCAGGACGTGTAGCTTTCGGGATGTTCCATCGTGGGGAAGATGGCGAAGACGCGCGTTCGCTCGAGCGGCATGCAAGAAGTTCCTCCAGTTGTATTATCCCCGTTTCTCAGGTCTTCTTCGAAAGCGGGGTAGAAGCGTGAAGTTGAATCGCCGCGTCGACGACGGGGCTCACCGTGAAGAGCCTTCGGCCCAGGCTCTGCTGGGTCAGCGTGTCGCGGATCTGCTTGCCCATCGCCTGCCCGAGCGCCGAGCGCTCTTCCTCAATGCCGGCGCTGCGGAACGCGTCCTCCATGCGAGTGATCGTGCGCTCTTCCTCGATGAGCTCGTCTGGCACGAGCGTCCAGTTGTAGAGACCTCGGCCGCGCGTGGAGAGTGCGAACGCGCCCGTCCCCTCGTACTTTAGGAAGAGCTGTCGAACGGCGACGGCCTCCTTCAGGAGCGCTCGCCAGATCTTGCCGCCCTTGGCGGGCTTCCAGGCGGCTACGGCGTCGCTGAGGCGGTCGTAGGCCCGAAGGCCCTTGGCGTGGACTGGGAGCGGGCGGATGGTGTCGTGGAAGATGGCGTAAACGTGCGTGACCACGAGTTCATCTCCTGCGCTGGATGGTGACTTGTTCGGGGAAGACTCCGATCACAGTTCCAATCGCTGTCTCTCCGTCGTGGCAGGGCACGACTTCGCCCCTTTGATTGAGGGTGATCGGGGTACCTATCGTGAGAGTGCCCGCGCCGACGCCCATATGATGCACCGCGAAGAGGTCCCCGCCGTCGAACGGGAAACGGATTGCGTCGTTGCGGAGCAGCGCCTGTTCAACGCGTTCAATGATCGCCTCGTCAGACTCATTGTTGGACGACGACATGTTCCACCCAAATGTGGTGTAGATAGAGGCTAAGAGAACGGGGGCCAGCCCCGTTCCCACTCACGCCTGAAGGATGGTCGCGGGTCTCGACTTCCGCCAATGGCACGCCTGAGTCTCCCACGTTGTACTCACATCGGTTCGAGCGCCACAAGCCTGCGATCGAACCTCTTCTGTTCGACCACGGGGTGCATGAGGATCAACCCACCGGACGCCTGCTGCCATCTGGCGACGGCCTCAGTGATCTTCTCCTCGTCCAGAAGGCCTTTCACGTCTTTTACTTCCTCGTCGAACTCCTCGTCTTCTTTCAGCGCCTTGCACCACGCCAAGAGGAACTCCGATGCGTAACCCAACGCTATCCCTTTCTTCGAGCACAGGATCGCTGTCTCGGTCATCTCCCATACGAATACGAACACCCATTGTGCGTTCTCCACCTCTTTGAATGTCGGGAGCTTCTTCGGTGCATCAGCCACCGACGAAGCTCCCGACCGTTTGCCCTTTTTCGGCATAGTTCACCCTTTCATCTTTCTTATCCCTGTTTCCTCACAAGAAGTGAGGAGCTAAAGGGCGCTCAACCCATGCGGGCGCGTTTCACTTGGCGTCCTTCTTGGGCTTGGGTCGATCACGGTACGCGTACGCGGCGCAAGTACAGCCGTTAGCAAGACAAGTACTCACTTCCGGAGGCTTCTTGCTCAAGTCGGTGAAGTGCGTGGCTTTATCGTGGCCGCAGTCGCAGATCTCGCAAAGTCCACCTTGCATGGAGAAAGAATACTCTGGGGCTAGAAAAGAAGGCACCCTGGTTGGGGTGCCCTCTTCTCAGCTCACGTACCGTCCCAATCGAGGATCCCGAGGCGCTTGTCGATGTCCCACTGCTCCTGGGCGGAGAGTTTGTGGAAGTCGACGGGGCGCTTCAGGGCCTTCTTGGCATCAGGCGAGAGGGGCTTATCGCTGCAGGTGCAGACGCCACGAGTATGGGCGTCGCACTCCTTGGTGTGTTTCAGGGCGGTCATCCGCCGTCTTGTTGCGCCGGATTGACTCCTCGACGTAGTTCTCCCAGCCATTCTTCTTGATGTAGAGGCAGTGGGACATCGCGGCTTGGTGCATGGCGCCCGAGCAATCGGGGATGGCCGCCATGACGGCTGCGGACAGGTCTTTAGCCGCTTGGTTCTCCTCGTTGACGATGTCGTAGATCTGCGGGTTGTGGGTCACCAGCGGATCGGCCTCGGGGTTCTCCTCGAGCCATTGGAGGCCTGCGCGCAGCATCTTCTGGCAGGCCTCTTCGTAGCCACCGCCGAATCCGCTGAGCTGGCTCATGCCCTCTTTCCAGGGCCACTTTTCTTCAGGCGTCATGCTCACTCCCCCAGGGCCTCTATGCGCTTCTTGAGCTGCGCCTCCGAGAGCTCGGAGAGCTTGCCGTCCTGCTTCTCGGACAAGATCTTGAGGAGCTTCTCCATCTCGAGCTTGTTCGCCGCCTTCTTCTTGGCCGCGTTCTCCTCGTCGAGCCTGAACTCGATCACGTACTTCACCACCTCGAGGGCGGTCTCGAGGCGCACGTGCAGCGCGGTGCGCGTGGTCTCGACGAAGCTCTCCTCGGTCGCATCCTTCAGCGCCTTGTTGGCCGCCTTGGCGATGGTGTTGAGGTTGAAGTCGTCCTT
>Ga0315284_10000702_pt1 | contig 45909 bp, 33 predicted proteins | sample YL17G09_16_MG_FD_203696 | JGI IMG/M metagenome (GOLD analysis project Ga0315284, IMG submission 203696) | Sediment microbial communities from Yellowstone Lake, YNP, Wyoming, USA - YL17G09_16 | ecosystem: Environmental > Aquatic > Freshwater > Lake > Sediment | place: USA: Wyoming | collected...
GCCGCCTGTTCCTCATCGCTGGGTGTTCCAGATGCCTGTGCCCACTTATGTGCAAATTTTCCGTGCGGTTCTCCTTTGACCTTCTGCCAGCCGAGCCGTGAAAACAGCCTTTCAACTACAAGCACGGAACATCCCATCGCGTCCGGGTCGCCGGGCACTATCCGCTTGAAATCCTCATCTTTGTCAGTCTGGCGGTCGCTAAGCACTAAATTGCCCGCCGCATCGGTTACTACAAAGCTAACCTCGGTTGGTCCACCATTTGGGTCGCCAAGATACTGTGCGTAGAGGACATATTCGTTCTTTGGCGGATTTTTCTTCAGAAATTCAGCCAGATGCACCGGCACTTGTTCCCACGCGGCATTGGCAGGCGGGATAAATTCCGCATCGATCGCATCAAGATTGTTCATTCCATACGATTCGGCCACCAAGCCGAGGGCATCGGCAACCATACGGCTTGTAACCATAGGATGTTTGCGCCAAACTTGCACCGGCAGCAGAGCAATCGATACATTATTCGGGTCACATTTTTTTAGCTTGGCGAGGTGCTGAGCCTGCGCTGAATCCTTCTCGGGCGGCACCTGTGCCGGCAACGGCCGAACGCCAAAAATCAGCAACCCTGCCCATAGCACCAATACTGCGGCAATTGAACAAATTGTAATTTTTCTCTTAGCTATTTTCGTTCTCCTTTTCAGAATACTTACTACATATATGGTTAATATATTAACAATTATCCCAAAACAATTGGGCAATAATTCCACGTTTACGTTTTAACTTTTAAATACGAAGAGTCCTTCTTACCTTCTCAAGCATTGTCATGAGCTTCTTGAGTTCCGGAGTATCCAGCGAGGCCATTATTTTGCGGACCTGTTCGAGGTAACTCGGCTCGACTTTGGCAAATACTTTTTTACCTTTGGCGGTCATCTTCACGATGTTGTATCTCCTGTCGCTCGGCTCGGCGGTGCGAATAACCAGCCCGGCTTTTTCCATCCTGTCTATAAGCGAGGTAATATTGGCCCTATTGACAAGCATCATATCGCTCAGTTGTGCCTGGCTTAGCCCCTCTTGTGAGCCGCCCTCATACGCAAGCAGCATCATTACATTGAACTGAACATCGGTCAGGCCGAACTGATGAAAAAATACGTCCGCCTTTTTTTTCAGAAGCGAGGCCGTATAATAAATATTCAATAACGCCTCATGTTCACCTGTTTCAAACCCTTTTTTTAACCCGAGTTCCTGTTCAAGCGGCATAAAAAACCTTTCAGTTATAAACTGTTAATATATGAATTATATACAAGCTAATCATTCTGTCAAGCTTTTTTAAAAATTTTTTGAGAAAGTTTTATTGAGAAGTGTCGAGCAGAACGGTTATTGGGCCATCGTTGGTGCTGCTTACCTGCATCTGTTCGGCGAATATCCCTGTTTGGACATTAACTCCTTTGGCAGCAATAAGTTCGGTCACCTTTTCATAAAGCCGGCGAGCCAATGCTGGTTCTGCCGCGGCATCGAAACCGGGTCGTCGGCCTTTGTGGCAGTCGCCGTGAAGTGTAAAATTACTGACAAGCAGAATACTGCCGCCCGTATCGATTACGCTTAAATTCATTTTGACTGCCTTGTTATGTCATCTTGTCTGCTTACAGAAACAATCGCAGCGGGCATCTTTGAGGCAGTCGTTTACCCCGACGCTTAAATAGACAAGCAACCCTTTGTCGATCTGGCCTACTATCCGCCCGCCGACTTCAACCCTAGCCCCGGCAACCCGCTGTATAACCGCTCGCATAGTATATGAGATATAGTATATCGTCTAATATGTTTATCGTGAAGATGCCTAATTATTTTCCGAAGCATTCTGCTGTGAGTTTGCATCTTGTGTCTGGGTCTTTTTCATTCGTTCTTCCCGCTTCTTTATCGCCTCTTCCCGTTCCTTAAGCATCTGTTTTCGTTTTTCATCCATGCCGGTGCGGTCAGGTGTTACGCTGCCTTCCCTGGTGCGAGGGGTTCTGATCTGGCTTTTTTCCCTCTCCTTGAGACGTGATGCTTCCTCTTTCATTTGTGCAATCATCTTCTCAAAACGCACTTTTCTGTCGGCCAGCAGGGCATCTATTGCTGCGGCTGTTTTTTTAGCACCTTCCCCAACGGCTACAGTTTTTAGGAAATTAAGCTCTTTTATAACCTGCTCCTGTGCCGATTTTGCAATCGCTATTTTATTCTCCAGTACAGCACTTGCAGTTGTTCTTTTTTCGCCGCCTTCACGAGTCCATTCTTTTATTTCTTTCTGTCCGTCCCTGTCTATATCGGTCAGGTCATTCTTTAATTCACCGAGTATCCTGTTGCTGTCTTCAACGGCATTAACGTCCGCTGCTTCATTGTAATCCGCTGCCTTAACCGGCTCGTTGATACTGTTGGCATCTGCGGTTTTGCCGGGTTTTTCAATATCGTTGACATCAGCAGGCGAATTAGCGTCGGCGGCAACAATATTTTTGGGGAAAGCAAAATAACCAACACACAAAATTGACACTAATAAAATAACTTTTTTCACAATATAACCTCCAGAATGTTGTTAATATTAATCAAAGACCATCAGCAATCTTCATTGGCTGCCGGCTTATTATACACAAATGTTTTGATTTCCAGGTACAAATCTGCAAAGTAATTAAACTTCCTCAACGGAAGCAAGCCCTATTTTCTCGGTTATCCTGTCGAACTCGTCCAGTGAATAAAACGCAATGACTATTTTGCCCCTTTGGCCGTTTTTTCTTGTTTCAATACCTACCCTGGTGCCAAGGTGGCTTGTCAGTTTGTTTTCAAGGTCAAGGATATGAGCCGGCTTTGAGCGAACAGATGTTTTTGACTGGCCGGTGCTGGAAAGGTACCTTCGAACGAGTCTTTCGACCTCGCGCACACTCAGCCGCCCCGCCATAGCGCGATTGGCAAGTTTTCGGCGAAGCTCATCCGTCGGCAGCGCAAGTATTGCCCTTGCATGCCCCATAGTCAGTTGTCCGTCAACAAGCATCTGTCTCACTTCTTCCGGTAAGTCCAGCAGCCGCAGATAGTTAGCAACAACAGAGCGGTCCTCGCCAAGCCGCTGGGCGGCCTGGTCCTGGGTAAGGGAAAAGGTGCTGATATAGTTTTGATAGGCACTGGCACGCTCGATGGGATTTAGATTGGTGCGGTGAATGTTCTCAACCAATGCCATTTCGAGTAATTGCTCATCGGTTGCCTGGCGTATTATAGCAGGGATTGTAGTCAGGGCTGCCAATTGGGCGGCTCGGAACCTCCGCTCGCCGGCAATCAACTCGAACTTTGCACCGGCAGGCCGAACGATAATCGGCTGAATTACGCCGTTGGCCTGGATAGAATGAGCCAAGTCTGAAAGCTCCTGCTGGTCCCAGACCGTTCGCGGCTGGTAGCGATTCGGCAGGATAGAATCAAGGCTTATTTCGCGCATTGAACTATGTAAGTCCTTGTCTATACTAATGTTAGAACTGATGGTCACAATAGGAATCGGCTGATTAGCTTCGATTTCTGGTATTGTTATAGGACCTAAAAGAGACTGAAGGCCCCTGCCGAGATGTCTTGGTTTTTCTTTTTTCTGGACAATCATTTAAGCGCTCCTTCACAATTTATGTTAGGAATCCTTGGTTTCCTCTGACAACTGAAACAGTTGGTCGAACAAGAGTCTAAACTATGTTTCGGAATTTTTACGGCAAATCCTGTAATATTGCCAGTGAAAAAAAAGTTTTTTTATAAAAATTGTTCCACATGGAACATTTAATAGCGGATAGCGTTTAGCGTACAGGTGTTAGGCAAGAAGGAAAAGTCTATTTCAAGTTTTCAAACCTGTATCCATACCATCACATGCAACGAGTATAAAAAGTGAAGTATGGAATGGCAGGTGAATGCAGTGTCATCCTGCTTAGCGGTCGAGGGCGGCTTTAAGTTAGAAATCTGGGATTGCATGTCTTTAACTCAAAACTAAGAACTAAAAACTTAAAACTATTTAATTGTTTCACGTGGAACAATTAATTTGGAATGGCAGGGGGGTAAAAAGATAAAATTAAAGTAACCTGTTTTAGAAACCTTGTAGAGTGTATTTACTAAACAGCGGCAACCAAAGTTACATGGGGCTGCAATCCTACGAGAACCCTGCAAGGCAAAATCAAAATGAAATTGTTAAAAGTCCTTCGGTCATTTAGAGATAGCCGATGAGAATTATTTTTAAGGTTCAAGTTAAAAAGTTAGTTATCAATATATCAAACTATAAACAACAATATAGCAATATAAAAATGTGGAGTTTTAAGATTATGATACTTGTGAATTATTCGATTGCTCTGGTGCGGATTCTTTCGCTAATTCGGCTCCAATCAATAGTTCCCTCAGTTCCGGTGCACGAAGCAGCCATGCCGTAACAACAAAGGTAATTGCACCAGCAGGTACGCAAACCGCTACCACTATCCAGTTCCGCACATCGCCGAGCTGCCACCGCAGCAGATAAATAACCCCTGTCATAACACCGCAGGCGATAATGCTTCGCAGCACACTCAAGGCGAGTTTCCGACCACCGAATCGTCCTAACTGCTTACGCAGCAAGTAGATAAGGATAATAGCATTTATCGTAAATGTAATTGCGGTAGACAAACCAAATGCCCCTGCGCCAAGCGAGGGTATCCAGACCATCGTAGTCACCATTGCAAGATTTATAATTACCATTACACAGGAAACTTTTAATGGTGTTGTGGTATCCTTAAGGGCATAAAACGACCGTGCCAATATCTGGTAACTGCAGTATGCCCACATCCCGAGGACATACATTTGCAAAACAAATGCCGACTGGGCGGCGTCTGCAACGGTAAAATTGCGGCGGGAATAAATTAACTTAACTATTGGCTCAGCAAGGACATACATACCAACGCCTGTTGCCAGTCCTTCCATCAAAGCAAGCCGAAGTGCCCTGTTGACGCTATCTCGCAAATTTTCGATATCGCCGCGAGCCGCATAACGAGTAAGCAGCGGAAAAACCGCCACACCAAGAGAAATCGCAAGCACACCCATCGGAAATTGATATAGCGCCCTGGCGGCGTTGACCCGGACAATAACGCCTTCCGTGAGCGGCTTATGCAGCACCCAGCCGAAAATATTGATATCTGGTGAAATGGAGGTTGCGGTAAGATTCCACGAAATTATAGTAGCTATCAATTCCGAAAACTGAAGAAACCCCAGCCCCAGCAATACCGGCATCAGCAGTTTGAGCATCGCACCAATCCCTGGCTCGACCGGTTTTAGCCGAAACCGAAGCGAAAACCCACTTTTTTTGAGCAGCCAAAGTATTGCTGCTAACTGAACTATACCGGCAAGAGTTACGCTAACCGCAACGATTACGAGCTGGCCTGACAGGTTGCCTTTCAGCATGGGCGCTATCCACCACGCCGCAACAATGCCGAATATGTTGAGTATTATCGGAGCAGCCGCCGGATACGAGAAATGCCCCTTGCAATTCAGCGCCGCAGAACCCATAGCAAGCAGGCACACCGTTACCATATAGGGAAACATAATCGACGCTAGCACCATCAATAGTTTTCTGTCGACCGGTCCCGGCAACAGGGCTACGATTACAAAGCCGATTTCCACGATAATCATAGTGATAAGCAGGAAAACCGACAACAGTGCCATAGCATTGGACAGCAGTTTGCATGCCTTTTCAAACCCGCCTTTTTCCGAAGTGTCGGTAAATATAGGTACGAAAGCGGATGTTAGTGCGCCTTCTCCAAAGAGCCGGCGAAACAAATTCGGTATCTGAAATGCAAGTCCATAGGCGTCAGTCAGGCGGTTTGCACCAAGCGACGTGATGGCCATATCGCGCAGCATCCCGAATATGCGGGAAATCAGCGTTATGCCGGCTACCACTTTGGCGGCACTAAAAAAGTGTTCACGTTCCTTATGTTCACTGTGGGACTTTTCATTCATGGCGGCAGATTATACTCAAAAATCGCCCAAAAGCGGTAAAAAACTCCTGTATTTTAGAAATAATTGCACACATCTCAAAACCATTCGTATAACAGAAAAATGCACAAAAAACGGTTTAATCTGGAAATTACATCACTTTAAACATTATGACACCTAAAGCAAAAGGGGTAATTGCCCGAAATATATTAGAAGGGCGATTTTATCGCCACAACTATTTGTTTTTGCATAATATGGACGCGATGCGGCATCGGAGAGTTTAAATGCTTGAACTTATGAAGATAGAGGGGGCAAAAGGTGCAAAGCTGTCTGCGCCTTATGCTCTTATGACTTCCACTCTTGTTATCTGTTTTTTGACATCTTTTGTTTGTGCAGAGCAGAAAAAATCTTCTGCTCCCGGACAGGCGTCTGCAGAACAATTATTCTCGCCCTCTGTTGGCCAGAAATTCTATGAAATAGCCCATGAACTGGCTGGCTCAAATAATATTGACAGCAATCAGGCGGAGCAGGCCATAATTTTCCTGCAGGCGACGAGCGGTCTGGATACCAAAACCAGCTATGTTATGCCTGATTTAGTCAAACTAATCCGTCAACCTTCCGGTCGTGATTATACCCAGTTGGCCGTCCTGCTGATTAAAGGATATTTGAACGAAACTACCGACCTTGAAGTTGCAAAAGAAGCGATTCGGTATATGCTTGAGGGAACAAATTTTCGTGAGCAACGCCAGCGGCTTCTTAGTGAAATACTAAATGACGTTGGTAACAAGAATAACGCCCTGGCATCCGATATGGCTGCCGAGCTTGGTTTTTTGATGGTCGAAACAGCCGACCCCAATGCGGTAATGCAGTTTCAGAAGTCGTACTCAAGCAACAAATACAATAAACTGGCGTTCGAAAAGCTATCCGAGCTTATACCCGAACAGATAAGCCCTGCGATTTACCTCGAACACCTCAGATTGGTTTTAGCCGAAAACCCGCTGAATCTCGAGGCCGCTTTGAACTTTGCCCAATATGCCGGCCAGCTTCAGCTCTACCAGACGGCCTGTGAGGCTTATGAATATTGTGCGGACCTGTTTGGCTATCTTTATCCTTCGAAGGCCCTGCCTGCCGCAATATACCTGCCGTGGATGATGAGCAATTATAATACGGAGCTGAACCAGAATAAATGTATTAATATAGTCGAAAATATCCGCAAAAGCGGTCGTTTCGACCTTATTGCCGAAGCCATAGCAGGCAAGGCGGCTGCAAAAATGGGGCATACCGAACAGGCCTCTCAATTATTAACAACCGCCGCAGATATTGCCAGGGCTGATTATAAATCATCGCGGACTGAAAAATCACAGCTTGCCGCTCAGCTTGCCTGGTTCTATAGCTTTGCACTGCCGGATGCCGACGAATCGATTGACTGGGCCAATAAGGCGTATTCAGCCGATCCCAACTCCCCGACAACAGCGGCAATTTTAGCTTATTCGTTTGTTGAAAACGGCCAGCCGAACAGCGCTAAACCTATCATTGAAAAATATGAAAGAACCCAGATAAGCGATTTGGCTATGGCACAAGTCCAGCTCGCAGAGGAGAAAAAAGACGAAGCCGTCGTAACCATCAAGGCAGCCATTGCCAAAGACCCAGGCTCCCTCGAGGCCGAAAAAGCAAAGGAAATTCTGACACAGAATGGCGCAGAGTATGTTCCGCCGACTGCGCCGGATGTTATCCAGCAGGCATTGGAAAATACTTTCGGGCCTGCCGTTATCACACCGTTTGTCAGGCCGCAAAAACTGATTTCATACCAGTTTAATCTGCGGGGCAGCAATTTCGCCTATGGAAGCGAACTCACCGGCTCACTTGTAATAACAAATACTTCTGCCGGCAAGCTTATCATCTCCGACGATGCCATGTTTACCGGAAACATCCGGATCGACGCCGATATTACGGGCGACCTCAATATGGAATTGTCGAACCTTATATCCGAGAGGATTCGGCCATCATTGCCCGTTGACCCGGGCGCAAATGTTGTCGTTCCTCTTAAGCTTGACACAGGCGAACTTAGGCGAATTCTGCTTACCTATCCGCAGGCGTCGCTGGATATTGAATTGACCGCATTTCTCGACCCTGTTGATGAAGGCAGCGGCAAAGTTGTTAATCGGCTGATGGATATACCGCCGGCAAAGGTTACTGTAAGACGTCCGCCTATCGAAATTACCACCAAATTTCTGCAAAACCGGCTCGATTCCATTTCAAAGGGTACACAGGGACCGAAAATCAAGACACTTCAGCTTTTTGTCGGGCTTTTGGCTGAGCAGAATGCGATGGCAAATCGCGAACCGCTCTATAAATTTGTCTATGCCGACTGGATGCCGACGTTGTTGAAATCTGCTGTATTACAGGGGCTCGCTGACAAAGACTGGGTGGTTAAGGTACATACCATGGCTGCGGTTCTTTCTCTGCCCATGGATTACCAGTTGATAAATGCGGTTTCGGAAAATCTCAATGATACTCACTGGCCGGTTCGTTTGATGTCCCTTTATCTATTGTCCAAAGTTCAGAACGGAAATTTCAAAAAGGTCCTGGATTGGGCGGCCAAATATGATTCTTTCTCTCTGGTTAAGGATATGGCGGTCGCATTAGGAGCTGTCAGGCCGCAGCCGCAGAAACAACAACGTGCCCCAGCCGGCGAAATGCCGGAAAAATCGGAGAAAATTACCGCCCCTGATGCCAACAAGGTTGCCCCAGCCGATGTGATACCGAAAGAATCTGAGAAAATTACCGCCCCGGATGCCAACGATGTTACCCCAGCCGGTGTGATAACGAAAGAATTTGAGAAAATTATTGCCCCGAAGGATAATCAGCCCGCCCCAGTGGATGTAAATACCCCATACTGAAGGCGAAAATTAAACAAAATTACTTTTTTTCATTTCTTGCACGGATTTCATGAAAAAATCTGTTGTAATATGATTATAATTTCGTAACATCTTGCCTCTTACAGGTAAGTATTGGTTTTTTGAAAGGATTACTTAATGGCAGCTAAAATAGATAAGGAAAAATGCACAGGCTGCGATTCCTGTGTGGAAGAGTGCCCAAGCGAGGCCATAAGCATGGTTGACGGCAAGGCCGAGGTTGAACCTGATGCCTGCATCGATTGCGGTGTTTGTGTTGATGCCTGCCCTGTCGAAGCAATCAGTTTAGAGGAATAACTCGGTTGGCCCCATCGTCTAGGCCGGCCCAGGACACCGGGTTTTCAACCCGGCAACAGGGGTTCGAATCCCCTTGGGGCTATTAAAAATGGAGCTGGTGAGCAGGAAATAGTCGAAAGTAGAACAAGAAAGATATATCTGCGAACCTGTGGTCTACTGCTCTACCGTTCACCTCTCAAAAAGAAACTGGTAGAATTGCGGATTTACAACTCACCTGCCTTTTCTTTCCGGCAAAGCGTTTATTGCGTTACAGGTTTTTATCGCAAACAATATATATGTAATGAAATGACCGATACCTGCCGCGAATACAAAAAAGAAGAGCAGCCACGATAAAAGAGGATAGGCAATAAAAGCTCTGCTTATGAGTCCAAAGAATGCAAATACACATATCATAGGAGTCGTCAGAACCGTTGCGGATAGCATGAACGCAAACGCGTAAATCAGAAATAGCGCTATCGGCAAATCTTGGGTCTTTACTGAGCGCCGCTGTATAAATGCATTGTAATCTTCCGCAAATCCCGGGACCATGTACAATGCCCAGTAGATATTGAATACCGGGACGAATAAAAACCCAACTGCCTTAGCGGGAGAAATGGATGCCTGGTCATCCTGAATGGCAGCCCACATCTTGTAATACAGTGCAAGTTCAATCAACATGCTGAATACGAGGAAAACATCTGCTGCCGCGAAAGTCGCAATCAAAGTCGAATTAGCCCCTTTTCCTATTGCCAGCACCAGACCTAACACGCTAAAAATCCCTGCAATAATCCAGGCGGCTATCCAGCAATACACGAACACCGTTCTCGATAATGCTATTTTTGATAACGCTTTTGATTCAGGTTTCTCTTCCTTTGCCGCCTCTACACTTTTTGCAGTGTTCTTTATGGGTTCTGCGTTTTTTGCGGGAGGTTCTACCGGCCCAGCATTTCTTGCAGGGGATTCTACAGTTGCAGGTGTCTCTATAAATGGTTCAATAGTAAAGGGCTTGCCGCATTTGGGACATTTTGCTTGTTTACCAACGCTTTGTTCACTCGCGCCGAACTTTGATTTACAATGAGGACACTGTGTTTTCATAACATAAACCCTTTATTTTTTATGTTCCCGTGTCAGGATTTTGCTTCTTTTCAGGTACGATTTCAAGACCAAGAGTTATTCTACCACATTGTAGGCTGCTCCGCACGAAAGATTTTCCCTGACTTTTCTTGACGGGTGCACCTGCTGGCTGCGATATTAAAGCGAAATGTTGACACAAAGCAGGCCATAGCCTAAACTACGAAACCGTCCCCGACTGTATGAATTCCAACGACAAGCGGGACAACCTCGGGGGCCCCGGCTTCAAAGAGCTTGACAAAATGTTCAGAAAGGTGTTATGATTACACGACTTAGAATTTTATGGCGGCGTAGCTCAGTTGGTTAGAGCATGGGATTCATAAGCCCAGGGTCAGTGGTTCGATTCCACTCGCCGCCAATTTTGATTTTTTATTTTTAACTTTTGATTTTATTTGGCCCCCATCGTCTAGCGGCCCAGGACGCCGGGTTCTCAACCCGGCAACAGGGGTTCGATTCCCCTTGGGGGTATTTTTTTGCTGAAGGCAAAAAAATAGAGCAGGTGAGCATTTGAACAGTAGAACAGTTGAAAAAAACGTATTGAGATGTGCTTGAAAGAGACATATTAGCTCACCTGCGGTCAACTTTTCAACTGCTCAACGGTTTTCCTTGTCGATTCAAAAATTAAGGATTCTCCGGGCTTATTAAAGATGAACGAATCCAGCAATGATGAAAGGTTTATGAAACTCGCTATTGGGCAGGCACAAGTCGCCCAGGAAAACGGCGATGTGCCAATCGGTGCGGTCATCGTTCACGAGAATCAGATAATCGCTAAGGCATACAACCAGAGAGAACAGCTTAACGACCCGACCGCCCATGCAGAAATAATCGCATTGACGCAGGCCGCTGCTGCCCTTGAAAGCTGGAGGCTGGAAGGGTGTACGATTTATGTTACGCTCGAGCCCTGTCCTATGTGCGCAGGGGCGATGGTGCTGGCAAGGATGGATAGATTAGTTTACGGCTGCGATGACCCCAAGGCCGGTGCCTGCAAAAGTTTGTATAATATAGTGCAGGATGACAGATTGAATCATCGCCTCGAAGTTACGGCAGGCGTGCTTGCCGATGAATGTACTATGCAATTACAGGATTTTTTTAAGAAACGGCGTGTTGAAAATTTCCAGTTAAATCTTGAGGCCAAAAACCAGAAACTAAATACTAATAACTAACGACTAACTACTTATGGAGAGGTGTCAGAGCGGCTTATCGAGCAGTCTTGGAAAGGCTGTGTGCGGGTTACCGCACCGCGGGTTCGAATCCCGCCCTCTCCGTTTTTTCTTTTTCTGTCAAAATACACTCTATAACCTCTTGCAATTCAGAAACTTGTGGATTGCTCCGCTGCTAACTTAATCTTGCGCAATTACAAGGTACGCCCAGGGGATACCAACCCAGGAATTGAGATTGATGATTTTTATCTCGGTAAATCCCGCCGCTTTCAGCTTCTTAGTGATTTCTTTTTTCGTATAGCCGTATTTATCTATCCCCCGCAGCATCTTTGCCATAGTTACATACATAAATCCAAGTCCGTATCCTGATATCACCGTTGTTATCAATTTTCCGCCGGCTTTGAGCGCCTTTTTTGATTCCGCAAAAAAAATGCCAAGCTCATCGGGGCTCAAATATTCCGTCATCCATGTCGAAACAACACCATCGAATTTTTCCGCCCCTACCAGCCTGCTGATTTCCGTTGCGCCGCCTTCGTAAACCTTTACAGGCAGTTTACAGAGATGTGGATTGCGGTCTATGCCGGTAACATTATTTTCAGTTAAAAAAATCCTCGTATAATGCCCTGTGCCAAGCCCCACATCGAGGACTTTTTTGCCCTTCATTTCCTGCAGGATAGGAACAATTTTTCTGTCAGGCAGACGCCTGCAGAGAAAAGACATTATTGTCTCTTTGTCATATTCCTCTGCGGTTGTCTTAAGATATCGCTCGTAATTTTTCATGGCAAAATTCTCTGATATGCTGCGAGTCTCAGTTTTTCCTGGCAATTATTATAATAGGATAATATAGATTTGCCTGGGAGATAAACCACAAAAAACAGTTCTTGAGAAATGTCAGCCCAAGCAGCATTTTCAACGCCTTTTTCAGCAGCTTTTGATTTACCTTTTCAATCTGTTCGGCATTGAAATTATTGATAAACTCCCTGCGCCCTAATGACAGCACTGTGATGTCGCTGCCGCGACGCCGTAAAATACGCTCAACACCGTAAGGCTTGATAATATTAAGTAATTCATAGTAAGGACCATCTAACCTTAGCATTTTCACGTAATAACGCCCAAGTGTCCTATTCAGGAACGGCAGCCATATCACTTTGTAATGCCCTTCATAAAAAGAGTGATAATTAGGAGCCACATGGTACATAATGCCGCCCGCCTTTAATATCCTGATAGATTCATCGATTATGTGCTCCGTTGAGTTGACATGTTCGAGAACTTGAAAAGAAACCACAAAATCATAAGAAGCATCCGGCACAGGAAAAGTTCCGCCGTCATACCAGAGAATGTCCATGTTCGGAAATTTGGTCTTGACCTCTTCAACATACTCCCTGTTTATTTCCAGTCCTGTCGGCAGAAGACCTTCCCTGCGGCACTCGTCAATGAAAAGCCCGTTCCTAAAGCCAATCTCAAATATCTTCCTGCCCCGATAATCTTTAATATCGCATTCAGCAAGAAATGATTTGAGTTGTGCCAATCCTTTTTGTCGCAATTCTGCTTCAGTCTCCATTTTTTATCCTTCCGTACAATCAATCAGCCGTGGAATTTTTCTCTGTAAACCTGCTCGAGCGTTTTGCTTTGAAATCCTCTTTTTTTGAGGTACTGTATTATTTTCACAAGCCGTTTTATGTACATCTTTTGCTGAAGATTCGTTCTGACAAAAGGTGTTTTTCCAGGCAGAATTTCCATCGAATGAAACATCATGGTCAGCACCGGCTCATCATACCGCTTTATAAATTCCCTCGTTAAAAGCTTCATCTCAAAAGCCGTCATGTGTGTCGGTCGAAGCCACCTATAGAAAAACCATTTCCTCGCAGGCAGAAAAAATCTTCTTTTCGATATTGATATCGGAACTTCGAGTATCTTCGAATCGCCCGGAGAATAAAAATCGTCTGCGGAAACAAGGTACGGCTGTTTCGGCGCCTTTGAATGGTTCGGCCCGCCGTAACCTGTCCAGTCTATTTCCGGCGTAACGGAACTATCGACCTTATAATCCAGCTTTTCGAGGGACTTTATCGTATCGAGGTCCGCTCCATATCTTGCCGCTCGATATGATACGGGCCTTGTGCCGAATTTTGCCTCGATAAGTTCGGTCAGGTTTTTTATCTTGGCAAATTCCACTTCAGTGCTGCATGCCGAACACGGAAAATCGTTGCTTGCCGAGCCGGAAAAATCCTCGTATTTTTTCTCCGGCTCCGTATATTCCGAATGAAGATGTGTCCCAATCTCAGCGCCAAGCTTTACCTCTCTTTTGAGAACCCTGCAGCAGTCATCGTTCTGCACAACCTCCGGCGAAACAAAATAGACCGGCCTGATATCGAACTTGTTCCACAGCGGCCGCAGGATCGCAGGTATGCCGTACAAAACCGATTCAAACGACAGCGGATTGGAACGCCTCCACCGGATATCGCAGTCCGGCTCCGTGTCTATCGTTATGCAAAGTGTTTTGCTCATCTTTAATTTCAGGAACGTTTGTTAATAACACGCTGGGCCGACTCTCGAATGATTTGTTCGTACAATTCCACAAATTTGCCGGCCACATTTTTCCAACTGAATAACTGCACACATTCAAGGGCTGCTGCCGCCAGTTTCTGCCGCAACTCCTGCGACGAAACCAGACTCTCGATAGCTTTGCGAATCCCGGCAGTATCCCTCGGCTTAACCAATAAGCCCGTATCGCCCTTGCGTATTTCGACGGGCAACTCACACAATTGGGGATTCTGGTCAACGCCAAGTACCTTATTGTGCTCCATCACATACCGCGTGTAATAGCCTGCGCCAATACCAACCTCAACAATGTTACAACCTGCGATATTCTGCAGCAGCGGTACAATCACATGGTCGGATGGCTGCCGACAGATATATGTCATTATATCGTTTGCCCCGATATCGGAGGGCTTATTTTTGAGATAGCGTTCGTAATTTTTCATCATCGTTGATTCGTATGCCACCAGTAATTGAATACAAATATGAGCCACAACGAGTTGCATCGCCTTTGCATGCAGGATTGGAAAGCGGGTAAGCCTTCGGTGTCATAAAACAGATGCTTATCGGTGAATTATTGTCCATGCTGCTCACCTGTGTCTTCAAAGCCTTCATCTACATACCAACTAAAACTTCCGCCGCGAAGACGCTTGAGCAGTCCGCGAAAATGATAGGTAATATGCCGCTGAAAAAACGCGCTGAAAAGCACACGCACAATCCAGCGGCTTCGCATAAGCTGTTCCTCTATTCGAATAAACCAGTTTTTGCGGGAGTGCACAAACGGTCTACGAATTTCTTCAATCCGCAGCGGGCCGACCATTTCGATATGCTCAAGCGGGATATCGTGATAACGGCGTCGGAATAGTTGTATGTGTTGCACGGCTTGTGGGTCAAAACCCATAATCTGCGCACAGACAACATCGTTGACAAGCATATCATCGCAAAAGCCCACGAGATTCATATCGACACCCTTGCCAAAAATTGGCCCCTGCCCTTCCATGCACCGAATGCCGTCAAGCACAACAAACGTGCGGTCGATGAACAAACTGTTGATATCGGCAACCGCCTTGTGGATGTTGCGGTGATAGACCACTCGCAGCGGATCGGGAATGCAGCCGAACATATTTTTCAGCGCACATGTGATGGTCGCATATTTGTGCGTTTTGAGTTTCGGCATGTTAATGATCAAGTCTGCCGCCAGCGACGTATGTCCCATCATTAGCTGTTTGAGCAACAGACCATCTTCGAAAGTAACTGGTTTTTGCTCGTCATGGGTCAGGTTGACCACGCGAAATTTATATCTATTCGCCAGTGCGGTTACCCCCATATAGTCCAGTGCCCGCTGAAGCCGCCGCCCTTTAACTTTTGAGCCGGTTTCAGATTCGGCAATAACTACATCGGCATCAAAATTCGAAAGAAACTTCAACACCGCCTCAATCAAATGCACATCCGTATTACACCCATTGGCGATATATTCGGCAACGTCTGAGACAAGATTGGGCTTGATCATCACGAGCGCGCCCTTGTGGATTTTCTTGTCGATATCGAACATGGAAAATCCTTGAGCAACGATTTCATTGAGCTTGTCGGAGTGATAGCGATAGAGAGCGCACTTCTGATCGGCCATCAGTTCACCTCACAAACAGTATAGAGGAATTTTCCGTTAGCCAGCGGTTTAATATCGTCAACAAATTCAAATTCCACCGCACACCCAGAACCCATTACACTTCGCACCAGTGCCACAATACGTTCTTTGAAGGTTTCAAACTTTGCGCGGTCATTAAGTACCACGCGGATAAGGATCTTTTCGTACGCCCGCTGGATTACCTGAAACTTTTCAATATATCCTGCATTGAAAACCACACCGATAAAATGAATAAAAAGTTCTGCGGGGATAATGCGGCCATCGCGCGTTCTGAATACTTCAGTGTTCCTGCCGACCACATTCGCCAGCACAGGGGTTGTTCTGCCGCATGAACACGGCGTATCTTGCCAGATCGCCATATCCCCGACATCGTAGCGTATCAGCGGCATCGTATAATTATTGAGCGTCGTAACATACACTTTCCCCACCTGCCCCGCCGGAACAGGTGTTAATTTTTCGTCGAGGATTTCGACATATGTATTCCATACACTTACATGCAGGCCGGGTTGCTCGCCGCAACTGCATGCGATACCGCCGGCCTCTCTGCCACCGTACCGATTAAACACCCGGCAGCCGAAGACTTCTTCGATCAACGATCGCATCTCAGGATACAACGTCCCCGCCGATGTCAACACGCCACGGGGCGAATGTACCGATATCCCCTGTTGTTTAATAAATCGAGCCAACTCCGCCATAGGCTGAGCATAAGCCTCGATCCAGCTTGGACGATAAGAGTTAATCTGTTCGACATACCTCGCCATATTCTCCCGCGTCATAGTAAAAGCATTGATTTCAACACGGTTGTACAGCCAGTTACGCAATCTCACAACTGCTGATTCGCTGCCTTCAAGCAAATCTCTTTGCGAGCCCCATAAACGCAATTCAAGTTCTCCGGCCTCCTGCCCTCCAAATGTTTTAAAATACATCGTATTGGCAATATTCCATGCGTTATAAAAACGGTCTTGCAGAAAAGTAACCGGCTCGCCGCTGCTGCCGCCGGAATGATTTACAAATGCACCTCGCCCCCGCTTTTGACGGCTCTCAAGTTCAGCGCCCTGCGTTTTGATGATTTGCCGCGTAAGAACAGGAATCTCCGCAAAGCGCGACAAATCAACATTGCCATCAACCACTACGCCGCACTGCTGTAAAATCTGCCGATAATACGGAACGTCCAACCATGCGCGGTATAAAAGATTACATCGCTTGTTTTCCACAAGAGCATCTAAATCGGCCTTTGAAGCTCGTTCCCATTTCCGCATATATCGCAGACAGCGGGGAATCGGGTGAGGAGTCATATATAACAGTGAATATATAACAGGTTTTCTCCAATTCATATCAGTGTCCCACCGCTTGCCGATATATCTGCATATATGCCTGCGCAACCGACTGCCAGCTAAAGCGCTCAGCCTGTGCCCTCGCCGCTTTACTCATTTTCTGATAAACACCGGGATTTTCAATAACGCTCTTTATCGACATCGCAATTTCCGCCGCCGTCGCATTCTCAACAATTACGCCGTTGTCCTTAATTAGTTCATCAACCCCTTCGCATCGTGTCGTTACGATCGGTAGGCCGGAGGCCATCGCCTCAAGCATCGCGTTGCTCATCCCCTCCTGCATACTTGCGCTGATAAAAAGGTCGCTTTGTCTATACACCTCAGGCATTTTCTCAGCATCAGCCCTGCCTGCCACCTTAATAATAGCGTCAAGCTTCTTCGCAGAGATTATTTGTCTAAGCAGTTCTTTTCCCGCACCGCCTCCGACAATGGTAAAACTGATTTTCATTCCCGCCCTGTGCAGAATCTCGACAGCATCTATCAGCATCTCCACTCTTTTTGTAACACTCAGCCGTCCCACCGTAAGGAGCTTAAACGTATCGCGCCTATCTTTGTTCTGGGCCGGTGAAAATCTCTCCAGATTAACACCGTTCGGTATAACATCTATAGTAGCGCTTGGCAGAAATCGCAGCGAACGCTCTTTTAGCCCCTCACTGCAGGCTACAAGAGCAAACGCCTTTTTCCATATCAGCTTAAACAATGGACCAAGTATTTTATAATCGATAGCCAGTCTTGCGTGTTTGCCGGGGACATCGGAGCCGCGCAGCGAGATTATGTAGGGCAATTTATTCGCCGTGCGGTAACACAGCCACCCCGTCGGAAAACCGAAAAAAGCGTGAACAAAATCATAATCGTTTTGTTTCAGCAGTCTTTTGTAAAATTTATTTGCCTTGTAAAGCCATTCGAGCACTTCGATTTTGCGCCAGTGATGCAGATTCTTTTTATGCACGCCGACCTTGTAGATATTGATATTGCCGGCAAATTCATCTACGACATAGCCCGGCTCTGGTGCACTTGTCAGAACATCTATTTGTAACTCGCTGTTGCCCGCAAATTCCTTCAAAAGGCAAAGATGCGCCTGGCCGGCGCCTCCTCCTATCGGCGGAAACTCGTAGTTTAGCATAAGTATTTTTAACACAGACACAGGTGGCACTGCTCCTCACTTTACTGGGACTTGTTTGAGCTTAAACACAATAAAACCGCCGAACGCCTGGTCGATTCTGTAGTTCTGCATAACAAAATCCCTGAACTGCTTCATCGCCTCGTATCTGCCCGCCTCATCAGCCCAGGCGCTCTTTGCCAGCCATTCAGCATAGGCCTTATCAGAATCAGCCGACTGTATCTTTTCCATTTTCAGAATTTGCGGCTGCCAGACAGGCCACAATTCGAGCGGCGGCCTGCCGTCATAAGGAAAATGTCTGTTGTGAGTATCGACAATAAATTTCGGCATCTCTTTCCTGAAATAACTCAGCAGATCCGCCACCATATTCGACAAATTCTGTGGCGAATCAACCTGCATCTCGCTTGTAAACGCACACGGACCCGGAGAGAACCGCTGCGCCGAGACATATATCCCCGGTATCCAGCCCCAGACGTAAATCCTGTCAGAAGGGCTTGTGTACATGCGGATATATTCGCCGGCCTGCTGCCATTCAAAATTTCTGCTTTTACCGGAAACAACCTCATTATATCTCTGCACATACCCGCGGTTTTTTCCGTTGTAACTCATCCCGGAATACGGACTTTTCTCTATCCCAAAGAATATATGCCAGACCATCACCACCATACAGACAAACCCGACCGCTCCGGCAAGTCCCCATTTTCCCTTGTATATGCTGCGGGTATATTTGTCGCTGTATAACGCTATCAGATACCCTCCGAGCATCGCCGCCGAGCCGTTTAGCGGCAGATAATATTGCTCATACTGACGCGGACTTACCCACCCCGCTGCCATATCCAAAACCCACCATACCGCAAACAATAATACAAACCTCTCGTAATCTTTTCGCCTTTCAGCAGGCAGCTTCCCAGCCAACTGCATTATAATTCTAAATACCCTTGCCGCAATCGCCCCCACCGCCAGAAATATCGGGAGTATCAGCACCAGATAGTATCGCATCGTCCTGACTACAACCTCCGTCCTCTGCTCCGGTTTCAATATCTCCCAACTCTGGCGAACGTATGGCGGCATTAATCTTAATAAAAGACCTTCCTGCACCTGTTTATCCTTAGCTGCATTTTCCTGCTTATTCGGCTCCGGTGCGGGTTTGGCAGAACTTGTAAATGCCGATATTGCCGGCTTGAATACAAATGAATACGGCAGTTCCACCTTTGCCCCGCTTGCAAATATCCACACATATAACGGCAGAATCGAAATTACCGCTCCCGCGACTAATAGCCCTATATCGATTGCCGTCTGCTTGAGACCTCTGTGCTTCAGGATGGGCTGAGCAATAACAAATAACCCGACCGCCGCTATCGCCGAGTAGCCGGTCTCCTTGAATAGAGGCCCCCACGCAAAAAAACCGCCTGCAACCAGCACCTGCCACCACCTGCCGTTAAGCTGCCCAAGAACAAAACATGACATACCCATCACCATGCACGCAATCATATATTGTTCTTTGACGTTGCCGAATTTGGCGATTAAAGGCGCCGACAGGTATATACTTGCGATTATTACACCCACTGCCGCCGCGAGAGTGCCGAAAAGCCTCCGCATCGCAGCGAACATCAAAATAAACGCTGCCCCCTGCATAATCCCCTGAATGAGCTTTGGCCCCGCCTCATTAAATCCGAAAATCTTTACACCTATAATGTTGACAACTAATGTCCCCATCGCGCAACTTGGCATTTCATCAACGCCCAGTCTCGCTCCGTCGAGGATATGCTTTGCCGAGTAAACATTCGCCGCACTGTCATAAGGGTCGGGAAAATTCAGCTCAAAATATTTTCCAAACAAAAACGGAATACCAGCTAGAATCGCCACCGCAATAAAGGCAAATAATTTTTTCCCGCTTTTTCTCCCGGCTGTGGAACTTATTTCCGGCTTATGCGGTATCGGATGTCTTCCCGCAGGCTGGCTCTTTCCAGTAGGGTTGCTCATTTTTTATCTCCGCCGCTTAAAGGCGATTCGAGAATCTCTTTGATGACATACGTAGGCCGATTCTGAGATTCGTGATATGTCCGCACTAAAAGCTCGGCAATAAGACCCATCAAAATAAACTGAATCGTCGCCGTAACCATCATCGCCGTCAGAACCAACAGCGGATTTCTGTTCATGGGCAAACCAGAAATAAATTTCTGATACAGCACCATCAGACCGCCGATTAACGACCCAAATGCCGTTATCAATCCCAGCCCGCCGAAAATATATATGGGCTTGGTCGAAAACGAACCGAGAAATTTTATAGTAATAAGGTCAAGCACCACTTTCAATGTCCGACCAATCCCGTACTTGGCCACACCCGCCGTTCTGGGCCTGTGATTGACCACAAGCTCGCAGATTCTCGCTCCACTCCAGCTCGCCAGGGCTGGGATAAACCGGTGCATCTCGCCGTAAAGATTTATCTGCTCTAAGATTTCCCTGCGGTACGCCTTTAGCGTACAGCCGAAATCGTGGAGTTTAACGCCTGTAATTTTTGCGATAAGCCAGTTGGCAATCTTTGAAGGTATCAGCCGCGTTACGGCGTTGTCATACCTTTTTTCCCGCCACCCGCTGACGACATCAAAGCCCTCATGCAGCTTTTCAATCATCCTCGGTATGTCCGCAGGGTCGTTCTGCAGGTCTGCGTCGATTGCAATAATGATTTTGCCGCGTGAATGGTCGAAGCCGGCGCTAAGTGCTGCGGTCTGACCGAAATTTTTGCGAAATCGAATCACCCGCACCTTTGCATCCGCCTTTTGCAGACCCCCCAATACCGTGAAACTATTATCTGTGCTTCCGTCATCGATAAATATCACTTCATATTCGTATTTGCCGGCCAGCGTCTGCGTAATCTGCTCGTAAAGAGCTCTGATATTATCCTGCTCATTAAGCAGCGGAACCACTACCGAAATCTCAAGACCTTGCCTGTCCATATTCTGCTCCGTTAAAATTATCCTTACCGTATCATACTAACGCTTAAAATGGCGGCTGTAAAGCCATAATTTGACCACTTTAATCCGCATCTGTGGCATGACCCATGTAAGAACATCGCCGTACTATCCGCAGAGCAACGGCAAACTCGAACGCTATCACAAAACGATCAGGGGCACGTGCATCAGAGTACATACTCCCTTGCCGCTGGATGACGCCTATCGCCTTGTAGCTGATTTTGTAGAGCATTACAACGATAAGCGTCTGCACAGTGCCATTGGCTATATTACGCCAAAAGACAAGCTCGATGGCCGATCCGAAATGATCCTTGCCGCACGAGAAGCCAAACTCGACGCCGCAAGAGACACATGTAAAGCAATGAGGAATGCATCGTAATGAAAAGACACTTGACAGAAATTGATGAACCAATGACAATACTATCGGCTGGCAAAACGCACGCAGGCTCTGCACAGGTGCAACCCATTCGGCTGCGCTTCAGGGCAGGCCCTGCCCTTTCCATAAATTCCTTAGCTCCTTGTACCTCTTACCTGTCATACAACGTATCCTTACCAGGGGGATACGATGTTCCTTTCCCATCCCAGTAACCAGCATCTCATTCCTTGACAACCTCTGTCCCAGTCAATACATTGTAATTTATGCTCGACTCTATAAAGAAATCTCTCGTTATTTTCATTTATTTCGCCTTGACATTGAGCACCTTGCTGGTCTTTTGGCGGGTCCGGAATTTCGATTTTACTAATTACGATGATAATTTATACGTATCCGAAAATCGGAACATCATTAGCGGCCTGACCCTCGACAACGTGGTCTGGACTTTTACAACCAGTCGTGCAACCAACTGGCACCCTTTGACGTGGCTTTCGCTTATGCTCGATTGTCAATTGTTCGGCCCCAATCCCGGCTGGATTCATCTTGTAAGTCTGCTTTTGCACGTTGCTAATACTTTACTGTTATTTGCAGTTCTAAAAAAAATGACCGGTTCGCTATGGCCAAGCGCATTTGTCGCCGCAGCCTTTGCACTTCATCCGATGCATGTCGAGTCGGTTGCCTGGATAGCCGAACGCAAGGACGTATTAAGCACATTGTTCTGGCTGCTTACTTTGACCGCTTATGTTGGCTACGTCAGACGCCTGTCTGCATTTCGATACGTTTTATGTCTTGCGGTTTTTGCGATTGGCCTTCTGGCTAAACCAATGCTTGTTACTTTGCCGTTTGTATTCCTCTTGCTCGACTATTGGCCGCTGAGTCGTTTTGACCTGCCCAAAGCCATCAAGACCTCAGGCCGTCAACCCCGCAAATCCGCCCACGCTCCCGGCAAGCGCCGGAGTTTCTACCGGATAATAGCTGAAAAAATTCCTTTTTTTGCTCTTTCTGCCGTCTCAAGTGTAATCACATTTCTGGTTCAGCAGAGCAGTGGTGCCATTGTTGATATCAATACCTTTCCTTTGGAAAGCAGAATTGCCAATGCCTTCTTATCTTACGCAAGATATATGGGCAAAATGTTCTGGCCGCGGAACCTTGCGGTATTTTATCCTTTTGATGCCGCCAGCTTCACGTTCTGGCAGGTTGCACTTTGTGTCTTGTTACTGTTTGTCATATCCTTTTTCGTGATTTACTTTGGACGAACGCAGCGGTATTTGCCGGTTGGCTGGTTCTGGTTTGTCGGAACTCTTATACCGGTAATAGGTCTTGTTCAGGTCGGCGCGCAGTCCTTGGCCGACCGCTATACCTATATCCCCTATGTAGGCCTGTTTATGATAATTGCCTGGGGCATCCCTGAGCTTCTCTCAAAATGGCCGTATCAAAAAATTGCTCTAAGTATATCGATACCGATTGTAATCACGGCACTCGGTATATGTGCATATCGCCAGGTAAGTTATTGGAATAATAGTACCACACTTTTCTCACACGCCACCGAGGCAACACAAAACAATCATGTTGCGCACTGTAACCTTGCGAAGGATTTGCGTAATCAGGGTAAAACCGTTCTTGCGATTGAACATTTTAAGAAGGCCTTCCAAATTGCGCCTAATTATCCGGATACCGTTAACGGCCTCGGCTGTGCCCTCTATGACCACGGTGACTTTAGTGAGGCGATTGAGTATTTTCAAAAAGCGATTCAGGTAAAACCCGATTCCCCCTATCCCCGTAATAACCTCGGTTTCGCTTTGCAAAAACAGGGAAAGCTCAATGAAGCTGTTACTTATTTTACACAAGCTGTGCAGATTAAGCCCGATTTTACCGAAGCCCGCAATAACCTTGCCAATGCCCTCGTCTTGCAGGGCAGATTCGACGAAGCTCTCGACCAATTCCATGCGGCTCTCCAGCTCAAACCCGATTGGCCTGAGCCTATGGGCAATCTTGCTTTTCTCATAGCCACCCATCCCGAAATCAAAGGCCGTGACATCAACGAAGCAATTTACCTTGCCGACCGTGCCTGCATGATTACAAATTACAAAAATCCCTCTTACTTGGACACTTTGGCTGCGGCCTACGCTTCTGCCGGCAGATTCACCGAGGCGGTCGATACAGCTCAAAAGGCCATAACTCTCGCCGACGACGCCAACCAGCCCCAGATTAAAGACATCATTCAGTATCATCTCACGTTTTACACGCAGGGCATACCATACATCGAGTCAGTCCAAAAAACCCTTCCCGACTCCAACAAACCCTAAATTTCTAACGCGTCCTAACGCGTCGAATGGTTTAGGCCGTAGCAATCTCCTTACTAACAAATTGACATTTGGAAATCGGAAATCCTTTCCCGCCCTTCTCACTCTTCTCACCTGTTCCCCTGCTCTCCTGTTCACCTCTCTCACACACAGTGTGCCCTGCACCCCGATTCATTCGCCCCGCAAGTGAAATATTTAGCCCCGTCATCATCGCCCTTGGCGTGTGACGGGGTTAATTTGACGAATGACGGGGTTTCTTCTCTTCCCGATTATCAATCATCAATAATCCATAATCGATTAAAACACCCACCCCTTCACACCTTTCTCACCATTCCCACCTTTCGCACTTCTTCCATTAATCAATTATCAATCAGAACGCTTTCAATAATAAGTTTGACATGGGGAAATGGGGATTTATAGCTAATTTGACAGAAACTTAAGGCTGGAAGATGTTTTTGATCCGTTTTATACAGACTGTATAATCATTGCTCAGGGTTAAAATTCGAAAGTGAATATTCGGAGGCCACACTACAACACATCCTTTTACCTGAATGTTCGCTGCGTATAAAATAAAAAGGCCGTCATTTTAAGGCGCATATATCGTCGTGCGTATATCGTATTGCGTTGTCTTCTGTATTCTGACTCCTGTATTCTTTTTTATTTGCTTTACATCGTCCGGTTTAGGGTTAAAATAACGTTTTCTTAAATTTGCCGAGGCTGACAACAGGGGGCAGAAAGCAAGTTAAAAGTAAAAAGTTAAAAGGCAAAAGTGCGAGAATAGTTTTTGAAAGGAAAACCGAAATGACGGACGAAAAAACCATCAATGTTACAATGCGGATTCGCATTGGCGACAAAGAACTTGAGGTGGCCGGGCCGAAAGAATTCGTTGAAAAGAAGATCGCTGATTTTCTTAAAGAACAAAAGAGTTTAGGTCGCGCTCCAGGGCAGGGGGCAACCGACTCAGAATCGTCTATTGCTACACCTCACACTATACCGGCACAAACGACACTACATGAGTTCTATCGAACTTACGTCCACAAAATCAAATCCCGCCCTACAATGTCAGTTTTCTTTATCTACTACTTACAGAAAATACGTAAGAAGGATAGGATAAAAACTGCTGATGTGGCGCAATGCTTCAAGGATATTTCATATCCCAACTGGAACAACATTAACGTAACGGATACACTCGCTAGTGCCAAAAAGCGAGCGCTCCTTAATTACGTGAATAAACTCTGGAGTCTTACAACTACCGGCGAAGACTATATTCTTAACACTATAGCTGGTAAGGCAAAATGAAACGCAACAAGAATGTTCAACTACTTCCACAACTGGTCGAGTCAGTCGTTGGTGATAGTGCAGACCTCTTCATTCTGTTTGTTGATTTGTGTGGATCTACCGAATACAAGCAAAACTGTATTATCCTAAAACAGCCGGATTTGACATGGATTTTTCGGCAACTTATTTTTCTTCAACGCGCTGCTTGTATCGTAACGAAATATGAAGGCGTTGTAGTCAAAACTATCGGCGATGAGATTTTCGCTTTTTTTGAAGCAACAACTAATCCCGAATATGTTCTAAAATGCGCAATCGAGATTATTCAAGGATATGGGAACTTGAAGGCATATAAGGGACCTTCTAAAATTGAGGCAAAAGCATCTATTGATTTTGGGCCAACTTATAATGGATCTATCGTGGATACCGTGGAGTTTGACCCAATTGGCTTACCTGTAGACCGGTGCGCACGGTTGAACTCACTGGCGAAGAAAAATGAAATAGTTTTCTCTGAAGCTTTTTTGTCATTAGTGGCAGCAATATATCCCCCTAATGGTTTTAAACATAAATACGGATATTATACCCACTCAGAAAACTTGAAAGGGGTTGGGCAGACAAAGTATTTTCGAATAGCCACCTGATTTTTCCGCCATCGCCTATTTTATGAGTTTTGAGAGGTAAATAACCAGCCGCCCATAAATGGTTGCGTAAATATGATATAAAAAAATAGCCATGGTGACCCCTTGACCTTACCTCTTTATTGTACCATTATGAATTAGAGATTTAATTTACGCTTAACAGATTACTCAACTCCTTTTATGAATCCACCAATACCGCCAACTTCATATTTTGTCATTCGGAATGTTCCATCAATCCATCTGTATTCTTGATAGACTACATAATTGCGTCCAAAAAGATCTTTGAAATTAACCTCAAAACGGATAAAGGATTTCCCATCGTTCAATCTCTGTAGAAGATCCATTGCCTTATTGCGATTTGACATGTTAAAGATGCAATTGAAATTTTCTTCATTGTTTGGCATTAACAGATTACTGCCATATGTTGGTGATTCACCTATGACTGATACATCCGAAATAGAGTATTTTATATTAAGATTTAACGCAGGAGCATTAGTGAAGTTTCGACATTTGTGAACTATTTCAATACCATTAGGCTCTGACCAAAACGTTTTTATTGAAGTAATCTGCAACCAAGGTATATACAAATTCTGTAATGATATAGCACTTAGTCTGTTAGCTTCTTGTGCGGTCGAGGTGCTAGTTATGGAAAAATATATAGAAGCTATTACTGCAATAAAGGATACTATTACCGCTATCATAGCAAAATAAACAGACCGGCGTGTATACTCACTGTTCCTAATAGATATCAGAGTTTGTAACGTTTGATGGATGTTGTCATTAAGCTCTGAGACGCTCGCATCACGCCCATATGGATTACCATTTTGATCATAACTGATACCACGCGTACTGGCACCTACTTCTCGAGCTAGCTTCTGAAGTCTTCCTTTCTGGCCCTTAGGAATAAGTTCATTTTCCTCTCTTATCATCTGATTAATTTGCTGTAGCTGCTCTTGCCATGCATCAATTTGTTTCTTTGACAGAATTTGACTCATTTATTTGGCCTCTATTGATAAAAGCAATGGTGTAATAAAATACCCTAAAAAATTAATTATCCCCGCAACTTTCGTCAAAGGCAAGACAAATTGCTTGCTAGTGGATAACCCTTTAAGCCTCCGCGGCGTTTGAGCGGGGATTAAAGTACCACCGAAACCGTATTCCCCGGCATACTTTCCCCGGACGAATTAATCGCTTTTACCCGACATTCTAATTTGCAGCCGCATTTCTTTTTCGCGGCCGTATGCAAAGTAAATCTGAAATCTGAAGTCTGAAATCTGAGATGTGAAAGCTCCGATGTCGTTTCCGGATGTCTGCTTCCCCATGTCTTTTGGGCAATCAGCGTCAAAAAAAGTCTGTCAGTCTTGTTTTTTTGTCTACTTTCTCCGCTCCCGGCAGATCACCTGTCGACTGTCTTTCTACGAACTACGAACTGAGAACTGTTTTGCGTCTTTTTTTGTCAAAATCTGCAATTATTTGTTAATTTTTCAACATTTTTTGTATATTTTTTTCACTTTATCAGGTCTACCTATATTAGTGTTTTAATAATTATCGGGCATAAAAAACCCTCTCGGCAGCGAACAAATCGCATACTCAGCAAGTATAGGTAACATCATGATTATTTTTTAGTTAGCCGGCAGGAGGTTTTTATTGTATCTGATACACCCTTACAGTTTCATAACTGCTTTTTGTGCCAATAGTTATAACAGAAAACACCAGTGGCTTTATCGGACTCTCTGCCTTCCTTTTTTTCTGGCTTTCGAAAAAATTACTCTTTGTTTTAGCGTACCGGAACAGGTGCTTTTAATCTCTTATGGACATTGGAGTTGGGGAAATTAAAAAAGTTAAGCAAACGAGGTGTTAAACCGATAAAATCCATCAAGTCGAGTGATTTTTGGCGGTAGAGCTTTGCATATATTGAATGACTCGATGGTTTTAGGAAACATAGCAATATGGAAAGAATGCGGTCTATAGCGATTGTATTTATATTTGGGTTTTTGGCCATCTGCCTTGTCGGATGCAATGATAAATTTATGAACCCAACGCAATTAGGCAGATTTCGTCCCGTACCTGCCGTGAATGTAATACTGGACTCGCTGGGCGTGGCAGAGGAAACCCCGTCAGAATGGGCTGGTGCTGAAGAACCTAAGCCGGCTGATGTTGTTCCCTACGAAACCGATTATGTGTTTGGGTCTGGCGATGTTGTCAGGATTTCCATCTTCGAATTGCGACAGGAAGGGGAGCCGTATATAAACGATTACATTGTAACCGAGACCGGCAGGCTATCCCTGCCTGATGTTGGTATAGTTCAGGCGTCCGGCCTGACCGAATCGCAGCTCGAGGAAGAGATTAAGCAAATCCTTTCGCCGAGCGTCTTGAAAGAACCGCTGGTTACTGTGGTTCTGCTAAACTCACTGCAGCGAATGTTTTCGATTTGGGGCAACGGTGTGCCAAGCCCGGGCAGGTATTCTATCCCGAGGTATGATTTCAGGCTAAGCGATGCCCTTGCTACCGCACGGGTGGCAACACAGTTTAATGTAAGTTATATTTATGTTTCACGTCCCATTACAGGCAAAGAAGAAATAAGTGAACCTCTTAAGCAGGAGGGAGTTACCGAACCAGGGAAAACTGGGGAGTTGGCCGTTCCAGAGGATGAAATGCTCGAGATAATTGCCCCGCGGGCACAGAGACAGCAGGCGGAGTTAGTCATCGCTTCATCTGAGATGATAGGTGATAAGGAACTTGCAGAAGCGGCGATGCCTGATAGCTTTGAGCCTTTGGCCGATGCCGAACAGGGCAAAATGGATACCAACACCACAAAGGATGCATCTGGGTCTCCCCATGGCCGCAAAATCGCAGCTGATTTGCCTGAAGGTTTTGAGCCGCTGGCCGATGCCGAGCAGTCACCAATGGATGTCAGCACCACAGGACAAGTGACGGCTAAGACCATGGGCCCGGAGACAATAGAAGAACCAATAGCCACAGAACAAAAGGTTGAGTGGATTTTCAGGGAGGGTAAATGGGTGCCTGTGCCGGTCGGTAAACCAAGTCCGATGAAGATGGGACAGGCCGTAAAAGCAGAACAGCCAAAAGTCAGCCAGCCGCCAAAAGAGAAAGTTCCTTCTGGTTATGGTATGGAACAGGCAGGTACCGGCGGATCCCAGGCCAGGGTTATAAAAATCCCTACTGATAAACTGGCCGGCGGCGACCCTCGCTATAATATAATTATAAAACCGGGCGATAGCGTGAATGTTCCTAATGACATTATTGGGGAATTTTGTATAATGGGCAACACTAATAATCAGGGGTTTATCCCTCTCACGGGACGCCCTTTGACTTTGAGAATGGCTATTGCAGCGGCAGGCGGTCTGGGACCTTTGGCCTGGCCGAAGCGCGTTGAGGTTACAAGAAGAATCGCAAGGAACAAAGAAGAAACCGTTATGGTGGACCTGGAAAAAATTGCCAGCGGTGAACAGCCGGACTTTTTTATCAAGCCGCTTGACACTATTAATGTCGGTACACATCCGTCTTCAACCTTTAGAGCGGTAATGCGAAATGCATTCAGGGCTACTTACGGCTTCGGTTTTCTGTATGACCGTAATTTTGCCGACAGAAATTTCAGTATTCGTGAACCGTTGGGGCCTTTCCTGGTACCCCCCTTATGGGATTAATCGTTTAATGTAGTTATGGTGGAAAATATCATTGCTTCTCTTGAAAATATTAAAGAATCAGACTCACCCGTAATAAAGCAAAAATGGCGTGATCTGGGTATTCATAATTGCATCAAAGTCGGCATAATTGCCGTTCTTTTCTGCTATCTTTTCCAAAACGAGATTCGCAATATAGTCCGCCAGTGGATAGACGACAGCAGTTGGTCTCATGGTTTTCTGATACCTCTTTTTAGTCTGTATTTTATCAACCAGCATAAGAAGGAAATTATAAACCTTGAAACCACGCCAAGTTATTTAGGTTTATTTTTCCTGATTTTCGGTATAGCATTTTATCCTCTCAATGTAATTCACTTCCAATATGGATACCTAAGGCCCATAGATATGATAGCCACGCTCGGAGCAATAACATTGTTTTTGGGCGGCTGGCGACTGGTTAAATATACCTGGCTGCCTGTTGCATTTTTGATTTTCGCAGTGCCGCTGCCGCAAAGATATTATGTCAAGCTTACGATGCCGATGCAGATGCTTGCGGCACAGGTGGCAGGGGCTTTGCTGAATCTGGTTAAAGGTCTGGATGCAATTACCAGCGGCATTGTGATAGACATTGTTTATAAAGGTCAGAGGATGGAGCCGGGCCTAAACGTCGCAGAGGCCTGCAGCGGGATGAGATTATTGATGGCTTTTTTGGCACTGGGTGTTGCTATGGCGTATCTGCATTACAGACCTGCCTGGCAGCGGATTATACTGCTTATAAGCACCATACCAATCGCCATATTCTGCAATATGGTGCGTGTTACAACAACAGGGTTTATCTATGTTCTTATAAGTCCTCAATATGCTCAGGGCATCTATCATGATATGCTCGGTCTTTTGATGCTGCCGCTGGCATTTGGTTTGTACTGGTTTCTTGCATGGTTTATGTCGATGTTGTTTGTTGACGAGGCAAACATGATTGTTGAAGATATTGTGGTCCGCAGGCGATAAACAAAAACATGTCTAATAATATGAAAATATATTTACAGCCGTCCTTTTTGATATGTACAATTATACTTGCAATTGCCGGCAGCAGTATGTCGTTTGCAATAAAGAAATTCGGGATAGTGTTCGTGAAGGAACTGTTGCCGATTAAGAAGTCCCTTGATAATCTTGATGAAAAAAAGCTGACTCCTTACAAGGTGATGGCGAAAGAAAAGATTGAAGATGAGGAGATTATTAAGGTACTGGGCACAAATGATTATATTCAGTGGGTTATCGAGGACATGGATGTTCCTGCCGACAGTGCTGTCCGAAAGTGTGTATTGTTTGTTACTTATTATGGTCTGCCGGACCGTGTGCCTCATGTGCCGGAAGAATGCTATACCGGCAGCGGTCATCAACAATTGACTTCGGAGAACGAGACGTTCGAAGTAAATAATGAGGGTAACAAGGTGAAGATTCCGGTAAGATCTCTTGTTTTTGGCAAGATAAATTCGAACTACTGGCAAAGCAGCACAAAATTCTCCATCTCGTATTTTTTCAAGGTAAATGGAGATTACACCAACAGCAGAGAAGATACCAGATTCGCCCTCAATAAAAATATCAGCGGCAAACACTCATACTTTTCCAAAGTCGAGTGGAAGTTCTTTAATAATAGCGGGTTTGGGGGGGAAGCTTATCCAACCAAGGATGAGGCGATTAAGGCAAGCCAAAAGCTTCTGACTATAATTGTGCCTGTTTTAGAAAAAGAGCATTGGCCTGACTGGGAAAAATAGTATGATACCTGCTGCCGGATGCCTGTTACGGCTGCAGTTTTCAGGCAGGATATTTAATGCTTAGGAGAATTTATGGCTAAGAAAAGACTGAATAAGAAAATTGCGATTATCGGCTCAACGGTTTTTGTGCTTTTAGGGCTTGTTGCCATCGGAATAATTTTATACCTGAGTCGAGATCCCCAGAAATTTATTAAAGACGGCGACCAGGCGTACCAGGCCGCCGAGCGGGAGACCGACCCCAATGCCAGGCTCGAACAATATGACATGGCTGCAAAGAATTATCTTCGGGCACGTGCTCGTACCAAGAGCGATTCGCTCAGGATTGAAATACTTTTTAAGCTCATAGATGTTTATCTTAAAACCGACCAGTGGAATAATATACTCGGATGCTGGAATAACGTAATTCAGATAGACCCCAGGAATGTAAAAGCCAGGTTTGCACGGTTGAAATACCTTTATATATTTGTCGATAGTATTGCCGAACTGGGATTACGCGGCGGGCCATGGAAAGAGGTTGCAACGCAAACTACGGACTTTATTGATAATGTGGATTCGAGCGTGCTTTCCGATGACGTATCCAAATGGGATTCGTTTGCTTTGGAAGAAAAATCTCCAGCCAAAAAAATTGATTCTTATCTATATCTCTTAAGGGGCAAGGCTAATCTTGAAATTGCAAATATGGGAGGCGTAACAAACCCCGATGAGTTGCTTGCAAAATCAACCGAGGATCTGGAAAAGGTTAAGGAACTTGAACCGGAAAACATAGATGCCTGCTGGTATTTAGCTCAAACGATTATAGCCAAAGGAGAACTGTTTGCTTCCAGAGGGCAGGCTAAGGAAAGAGACCAGGCAAGACAACAGGCCAAGGAGATTTTGGAACAGGCCGTTAAGGCTGCAGATGCAAACCCGAGAGCCCATATCAATCTTCTAAGGTTAGAGACAGGAATGGCGCGTAGCGGCGAGGGTGATACTGCGTCTGCGCAAAAGCGAATTCAGTCGCTCGAGCCCAGGTATTTGGCACTTGTGGATAAATTCAAATCCAGCCCGGAAGCTTTCTCGATGTTGGCTGATTTTTATCAAACGCTTGGCTATAAGAATCTTGATAAGGCCATACAGGCAATCGAAAAAGCAATCGAACTGGACGCCAATAATGTCAATTATGCGATAACAACTGCCCATTTATACTACCGTAAATTTTCAATCGGTTCAATGCAGGGCGGAAAACAGACGTCCTACTTTGATAAAGCAGTGGATATAGCAAGGAATGCACTTGCCCTGCCGGATGCACAGGATAAACCAGGACCGCGAAATTATGCCAATAAAAGAAACAAAGCCAGCTTATATGAATTTATGGCAAATTGTTTCATCGAGCGGGTATTTGAATCGATGGCAGAATCCGCAGTACCAGCAGAGTCGCAGGACAAAACATGGCTGGCACAGGCCGAGCAGGCGGTACATGAAATTGAACAACTCGCCGGCAGCGGAGAGGATCCTCGAGTGATCAAGTGGGAAGGAATGCTTGAACTTGCCCGCGGAAATAATGATGTTGCGATTAAAAAACTGTACACGATATATGAACAGGTTAAAGCGGCTGGTGCCGGTGATTCGCAAATATCTTATGCTCTTGCGAGAGGTTTTAAAAATAGCTCTGAAGTCGGTGCTGCCAGTGAATTTGTGATGAGCGCTTTGAGAGCAGGTGTCGCTGTAGACAAACCTGAGGCATTTCTGGATTATGCTGATTTGATGTTAAAACAACAGGCCTATAATGAGGTTCTGGGTGCTGCAAATGCCTTTGAGCAAAATTTATGGCCCAGTGAAAGAGCAAGATTACTCCGTATCAGTGCTTACATCGGGGCAAAACAGGTTGATGAAGCTGAACAGGAATTGGCCAAGGCCAATCCCGATGATCCGAATATCATTAGACTAAATCTGTCACTTGCACAGGCCAAAATGTCTAAGGTACTATATAGTCTGGTGGAAAGGCGGTTGAAAGGTGATTCAAACGAATTACCGCAGTCTGAAAAGACTCTCGAATCCCAACCTCTGAATGTTGTCATGACAGATGAATTGAAAGGTTACAGTGATACTATTGGTAAGTTACTTGAAAAACTCCTGAAGGTAGACCCCAATTCTGTCAGTACGGCCGCCATTTCTCAGATTTGCAGCAGCTATATAAGAGAGGGAAACGTCGAAAAAGCCAGGAGCACAATTAGCGGGATTTTGAAATACTCACCCCAAAATACAACCGCCCTTTTTTATAAACGGTTACTCTCCGAGCCAGACCCGAATAATGTTTCCCCTGAAAAAAGTAAAGAGATCGAAATGACTGTGCTGATGAGTATTGATAATCCGGTCATGCAGTCTATGGAACTTGGTTCGTTTTACCTCAAAAATGGCGAACCGAATGAAGCTGTCGCTGAATTCAAGAAAATTCTTAATTTGCCCCTGCCTGCCAGGGAAGATGTAGCCGACAAGAAACTGTACAACGAAACAATGGAAGCACAGCAATTTGCCGCCACCTATCTTTCTGATGTAGCGCTTAGAAACAAAGATGTTGAACTTGCAGAGAAAATCTTAAGTACCGCACAGCATAATAATCTCGATGGCTGCCAGGGCAAGTTTTTTGCTGCCGTTGTTCCTGTAATTAAAGAAGATTATAAAAGTGCATTGGAGGCATTGAATGAATGCCTGAAGGAATCGCCTGTCTTTTCCCTTGCTTATTCGTTAAGAGGCAAGGTCAACGCGGCTCTTGGTAATGAGCCTGCTTCTATAGCAGATATGCAGAAGGCCGTCTCTTTTAATCCTCTCAGCGGAGATATTGCAAGAGATTATGCTTTGGCATTGCATCGGAGAAACGAAAAGCTGGGTAATAATATAACCCCAAAGCAGGTGGCGGAAACGAAAAATGCGATTATGATGGCGGCAAGATTGAATTCGGAACAAATCAGCACATCGTTGCAGGGTCTTTATGCTGACTATGTTGGCAAGGACAACCCGGAAGATGCGCTGGCCATTCGAGATCGATTGCAGAAAATTTCACCCAATATTGAAAATGCCTTTATGCTGGGCAAAATGGCAATGCAGATGGCACTTCGTGAGACGACCACGCCCTCACAAAAACAATTTTACTATAACAAGGCCTCGTCGGCTTTTGAGCAGGCGCTTGCCTATGACCCAAACAACAAATTGGTACTTGATAATTATGCAGAGTATTTTCGTGTCACAGGCCAGAACGAAAAGGCCGAAGAATTGCTGGGAAAGTCCAAAGATAAAAGATTGCTGTGGCTCTATTATTACCGCGATGGCAAATTTGACGAGGCCAAGAAAATCCTCAATGATCTATACGAGGCGGATTCAAAAGACCCTTATACCATCAGGGGTCTGGTACTGTTGGCTGAACGAGATGCAAACCAGCAGACGGTAAAGAGATATTCAGAAGAACTTCTGTCTGTCGAAGACACCGCAGGCAATCGCCTTTCTCAGATTCAGACCTTTCTTAATGTCGGCCTTCTCAAGGAAGCCGAAAATAAATTGCAAAGCTTCAAGGATAAGTACCCTGATGAAAAACGGGCTTTGTATTTCGAGGCGAATCTGGCAACCAGACAGGGGCAAATGCAAAAAGCGATGGATTTGACAAACCGAATTCTCGAAACTACTCAGGATAACTCCTCGGTATGGCAGTTACGCGGGAATATAAATTTCTTCATGGGTAAATATGACCAGGCGATACTCGACCTTAATAAAAGCAAGTCCCTGCTGGATAACCCCATCACACGTCTTTTGCTGGCCAAGGCCTATCTCCAGAATGGTCTTGAAGAATATGCCATAACCGAACTTAAGAACGCTATCGACAATCCGCAGGCGCCGATGGAAAGCAGATTGTTACTTGAGCAAATTTATTCACGGTCCGGTAAAAAAGAAGAATTACAAAGGTTTTACAAAACAACTCTCGAAAAATTTCCAGATGATGCGTTCTGGCTTAACCGCGCAGCAGGATTTGCATTGTTCCAGAAAGATTCCGAGGGTGCCGAGAAGCTGTATACAAAAGCACTTGAAATAAGCGAGGCCAAAAAGCTGCCCGGTACAGGGGAGATTCTTAACGGATATCTCCAGGCAATTCTGACGGGGGGAAAGCTCGATAAGCTCTTTGAGCAGGCCGGCAAATATATCGATGGTGATTTTGCCTCTGTGGCCTTTATAAATATGGCTCAGGCCAAATTGAAACTGGGTGACAAGACGACCGCCATACAATATTGTCGCAAGGCTGTTGATAAAGCGGCATCAGATGAGAATCTCGGTTCCTGGATTTTGGAGAGAATGTATTACCTGCTTGGTCCGGATGAGGTCTCGGCCTACTGCAACGAAAAACTTCAAGCCGACCCTCAGTCACTTGTTGCTAATATTGCTATGTATAACCTTGCCAAATTCAAACAGGAATATAACAAGGCCGTCGATTATATCGACAAATGCATCCAGATAATAGGACCTAATAGTCCTAAAAAAGTTGACTTTACGACCTTAAAAGTCGCGATTTTGCAGTTACTTTATGTAAAAACTTCCGATAAAAATTATCTCGAGAAAGCTATTACAGAATATGAAAGTCTCCTGGAGAAAATGCCGAATAATACGGATGTTTTGAATAATCTGGCATATTTGCTCGTCGAGAACAACGAAAAGCTGGATAAGGCTTTGCAGTATGCCGAAACTATTCATGATTTAAAGCCAAATGACGCCGGTGCCTCGGATACCTATGGTTATGTGTTATATAAAAACGGTAAATATGCACAGGCGGAAGAGTCATTGGAAGCTGCCATTCAGCAATTTGAGCTGAGTAAGACCTCCGTGCCGTCGGAAGTGTATGAACATTTGGGTATGACAAAAGAAAAACTCGGCAATAATGCCCAGGCGCTGAACGCTTATAAACAAGCATTAGAGGCCGGAGGCGATAAGTTACCTCAGGATATTACCGATAGAATTAAGTCGGCAGTTGAGCGACTCTCAAAGTAATGCGGCAACTGTAATTCATGATGTGTGAACTATAAGTAGTAAATGTGGGTTTTGGTCATAAATCAGCGATCAGAAATTGACAATGGCAGAACAAAAACAAACTCAAACGGTGGTAGACAGGATGGCGGCGTCGGCGATGCCGAGAACAATGGCCGCGGCCACAACCCTGACACCCAAAGATATCGCCGGCATTTTGCGTCGTCATATCCTGCTGATAATTTCCATGACTACAGTGGGGCTTATAGTGGGTACCGCCGGCTGGTTTCTGCTTAAAATGTATTTTCCCAAATATACAGCCATAACCCTTATCAGAGTTTTACCCCCTGTGGACAAAGACCCCAAGGTTATCGGCGGTATACAGGTGGCCAAGGATATTCAATATGGATACCGCGTGTCAATGGCAAGCCTTATAACACAGCAGAGTACTCTCCAGGGGCTGCTCGACAGAGATAACATCAAAAAAACCAAATGGTTCCAGCAGTTTGGCCAAAGCCAGGCGGAGAGAATAGAAAAAGCCTTTAAGAAACTAAAGAAGAAGTTGGGTGCTTCACCATCCAGAGATGCTGAGTTTATCGTCCTGTCCATGACCTGCGGCGACAAGAAAGAATCTGCCCTTATCGTGAACGAAATGATGGACTACTTTCTTTCCCTGCAGGGAAGCGCAAAAAGGGATGCGGTCAGTTCAAAACTCACAGGGCTTAATGACCAAATGGTCAATCTCAACAGGGATTTAAGGAGTGCTGAGCAGTCTTTGGATGATATTCGAAACAGATACAAAGTCAATGACCTTGCAATCCATCAGTACCAGGATACAATCACCCTCAGACTCAGCAGTCTGGAGATTGAACAGGACAAACTTTCTCAGGATATAGAGCAGATTCGAAGGATTATAGGAACTCTTGAGCAGCAGGCGACAGGTCCTGTTAATGAGCAGGTTGAAGCTCTTGTAGAACGCGACCCGACTATGGTTCTGCTTATGCAACAGCAGGTTCAGCTCGAATCAACGCTTGCCGGCAGACTTACAAAATTCGGTGAAAATCACAGGGTTGTGCGACAAACGCAGGAGCTCATAAACGAAACAAAGGCAAGAAGAGAGATACGCAAAGCCGAAATCGCCGAACAAACTCGACAGTCAAATCTTAAAAATGCACAGGACCAGTTGACGATATTGCTTGGCCAGTTCGAGGAGTCGAAAAGAAGACGTGATGAAGCAGCCAGGGAAAAGGAAAATCTGGATCTGGCACGTATACAGTACGAACGCGCTCTAGCCATCAGAGACGAGAGGAAAAAACAGCTTGACGATACCAAATCGGCAATTGAGGAACATAAAGGTCTGCTCACAGACCCCGAAACTCCAAAGGTTCAGTCCATAGGGCGTGCTCCCGAGCCGATAGAAGTGAGTTTTCCAAATTGGAAAGTTTTCCTGCCGGGCGGCACCATGCTGGGCTTTATGTTCGGCATTGCTCTGGCCTTTCTTATTGAGCTGCTCAATGACCTGGTACGTACCCCCAGGGATGTGGACAGATATTTGCATATCCCGCTTCTCGGTGTTATTCCTGATGTGGATGAAGACTATCAGGCTCAGAATATTGAGCTTTGCCATATTGTTCGTCAGGCGCCTTACTCCATTATCAGCGAATCTTACAGGCGGCTTCGTACCAACCTTAAACTGTCCGACTCTGCCGGGTCTGCAAGGGTTTTACTTGTTTGCAGCGGTGCACCCGAGGAAGGTACAACATCTGTCGCAGTCAATCTTACCACGTCTTTTGCAGCTGAAAATAAAAAGGTACTGCTTATCGATGCTAATTTCTGGCGTCCAAGCTTACACAAAATATTCCCAAAAACACAAACGCAGCCAAATCAGCCGGAAGATGCTGTCGCAGGTGAATCTGAATTTGGGCTAAGCACTCTGCTTACAGGGTTATGCGGTTATAGCGAGGTCATAAGAACCAGCGGTATCCCCGGTCTGGACATTATCAATACCGGCCTATTGCCTTCTAATCCAGCCGAATTGCTCGGCAGTGCACAGATGGAACAGTTGATTAAGCATCAGCGTCAGAACTATGACTATGTTTTTGTTGACGGCCCGCCTGTCCTGCTGGTTAGCGAGGCAAAAATGCTTGCAAGATTTGTTGATGCTACAGTTCTGGTGTTTAATGCTGCTTCCACCAGAAGAGGCGCTGCTTTAAGAACTATTCGCGAACTTAAGGAAGTCAACGCCTTCGTAGCCGGCTGTGCTCTCTTTGCCGTGAAATCTATGAAGGGCGGGTATTTCCAGGAGATGTTCAAGGCTTATAAAAAATATCAAAAACCCCAGCTTGCTTATTCGACCTAATCAAAACAATTATATGTTTTACCGCATAAGCTCTTTATGAAATGAAAGGCATCTTCTAATGGAGAAGTTCCTGGTCACCGGCGGAGCCGGTTTCATTGGTTCAAATATCTGCAGAAAACTTGTTTCACAGGGCTGTTTCGTGAGAGTCATCGATAATCTCCTGACAGGCAAAAAAAGTAATTTGGCTGATATTATTGATAAAATTGAATTTATCGAAGCGGATATGGGCGATGAGCAAAAAGCCCGCAGCGCCATGAAAGGTATCGATGTTGTTCTGCACGAAGGCGCCTTACCTTCCGTGCCAAAAAGCGTCGATAATCCTGCTGCCACACATAAACATTGTGTCGATGCCACTTTCACCCTGCTTCTGGCTGCTCGAGACGCCGGCATAAAACGTTTCGTATATGCCGCCAGCTCTTCGGCCTATGGTGACACACCGACTTTGCCTAAAATCGAAACGATGGCAGCTAACCCACTTTCTCCTTACGCAGCCGCAAAGCTGTTCGGTGAGTATTATTGCTCGGTCTTTTATAAAGTCTGGGGATTGGAAACCATTTCGCTGCGTTATTTCAACGTCTTTGGCCCATATCAGGACCCGACAAGTCAATATGCAGCCGCCATACCTGCCTTTGTCACCTTAATATTGAAAGATAAGTCGCCAACCATTTACGGCGATGGCGAGCAAAGCCGTGATTTTACTTACATTGATACTGTAGTGGATGCCAACCTGCTTGCCGCACGGGTCAAACATACCGCCGGTGAAGTTATAAATATCGCCTGCGGACAGGCAGTAACCATCAATCGGATTATCGGTATGATTAATAAACTCGTGGGCAAAAATGTCAAGCCGATATATGCCCCTTCACGTGCAGGCGATGTAAAGCATTCCCTTGCTGATATTACGCTTGCTCGAAAGACTATTGGTTTTAACCCTGCTATATCGTTCCAGCAGGGGCTGGAAAAGGCGATCGGCTGGTATCGCGACAATCTTATTTAGCCGGCTGGTTTGCCTCTGGCTGCTGTCCCGGATTTAGCTGCTGCTCGAGGATTTTGGCGTTTTCAATCAGCAGTTCTCTATCCTGCGGCTGCGGCAGGTTGAGCTTGAAAGTCCATTCGTATGAGTCTACCGTCCTGCCAGGGCTTATCTGTGCGAATAAATCGAATGGAAAATAGTCATGCAGCGGCGACTTCAATTCACGATGTGTATTAAGAGTTTCATAGCCCGCCTTGCTTATCCGGACGTTGTAATCGCCATACCAGTTAAACGACACTGTTACAGGTGCTGGACCTATTTCCTCATCATTTAACGTGACTAATGCGCCAGGCGGTTCCGTGTTGATGGTGAGCTTACGCTCCACACACCCGCACAAAAATAGATTTGCAGTCAGGATAATCGCTAAAACCAATAGACAGCAGTTTTTCATAATAGTTACCCTTACATTTTAATCGTCCCTTCGTTACTGCTGCAATTATAAGAAGAAAAACCAAAAGGTGAAAGAAGAAAATTGAATATTACAAATGTTTGGATGCACGTAAATGTAAAAGGACAATCTGTGTGCCGAACAGGATTGTGATTGTCCTCTTTGGTTTTTACTGGTTTTTACAACTCTCTTTGTGCTTTTGAATCTTCTGAATTCTGTTTTTTAATCTCACGGCACCATCCAGTTGTTTGCCAGAACGGCAAAGTCACTGAAGTTTACAATACCATCTCCATTAGGAGGATAAATATCAGCCCTCGAACTGCCTATTTTAAGCCAATCGTATGCCATTAACTCAAGGTCGGCTGCATTAACTTTGTTGCTGAGGTTCAAGTCGCCCGGAATAGGAAGCGGCGGATAGTAGTATCTCAACAGGTTTGCATCTGGCGCCAAATCCTTCTCGACATAATTGGTCGCAGTGGCTTTAAACGCAAAACTCCCTGATAACGACACAAACGAGGCAAGAGGTATATCAAGTTTTATACCGACAGGGAATCGCGGAAGATTTGAATCAGGATAAGCATACGTGAGTTCATGAGTTATTTCTGGAGGAGGAAGCAAATGAATCCAGCCAAAACCAAAATCGTATTTCCAGAATATGATTTCGCCGGATTGAGGCTGAAAGGCCAGGTAATAATCCAAGCCATCCGGCGGCTCGCCGGTAAGGGGATTATTGTCTGATTCAATATAGAAACCAATTTCAGAAGAATCGACAAGAGAAAGCGAATCAACCTGTGCCCTCAAGTGAAGAATATACTGCCCCCCTATCCACTCGAGCCAGCCCTGAGCCCAATCCAGGTCAATAAATCTAGGACCAACATCACAGGGGTCATCATACACTTCGCCGCCGCGTCCGTTGCCCATTACATCCTGTGCATACGCCACATTGCTGTTTTGGAGAATTGTTCGCTGCCCAGCAGTTAAATTGGTGCCCTTTCGATGACAGGAATGAGTGCCGTTTCCATCTCCATGGTCATTATTATCCGGATACATCTTATTATTCGGGTCATTCGAGTGTTCAAGCCCATTGAGGTGATTCAACTCATGCGCAAGGGTGGAAGGTTTGACGTAAATACCACTGCCGTTGGGGTCGCTGGGGCTGGGGGCGTTGCCGTCGCCGGGAACTACCCAAATCGTACCGCTACTGACTTTTGCTCCTGAAACATTCGGGTCTCCCCAGGGTTTTTTATTCACTCCCCAGATATTTATCCTGCATGGGTCATTTTTATTCGGGTCATACGGCGTATTGGGGCCATAAACGTGGTTACTGTCTATTACATACTTGACGGTGGGGTTATCTATGGCGTTGGCAGTGTTGACCTGCTCTATCAGATTCGCCTCGGTGATCTTGCAGCCCTCCACAGAGTGAATCTGGACCTTTTCCTCTTTTGGTGCACCAAAAGCAGTGCCAATAAGGATGATAAGCAATATACCAAAAAATGGCATTAGGATTGTGAAAAGATTGTGCTTTTTCATACTCCAGCTCCTTAAACACAATTTTTTAAGAGAACCGCTGCCGTTCTTCGATAGGACTTTTTACCTTCTTTCCTGATTGTTGGCTTATATTAACAAAAAAAATACGGGTAGTCAAGCAAAACATTAGGATTTTATAAGACTTTTTTTAGTGACTCACCTGTTCATTTACCGGAAGAGCCTTATTTTTTATATTTTATGCCTCCAGAGAGGTCAACCCTTTCCGGATAGCATATTTGGTAAGCTCGGCTACCGTGTGGATATCGAGTTTGTCCATCATTTGCCGACGGTGTGTTTCGACGGTTTTGACGCTTATATGCAGTTTCAATGCGATTTGTTTTGTTGACTTTCCTTCTGCCAGCAGTTGGAGAACCTCGCGTTCCCTGTTCGTTAGTATCTGGCCGTTTGGAGAATCGTTTTTCGATAAACGGTGTAGATAGTCATCAACCACAACCCCGGATATTGCAGGGCTCAAATAAGTCTTGCCGTCAACGACCGCCCGAATGGCCCTGGCCAGCTCCTCAAAAGCACAATCCTTCAATAGATACCCGCAGGCCCCGCTTTTAAGCATCTCCGCGATAAACAATCTGTCAGAATGCATCGAAAGGGCGATTATCTTTACTTTACTGTTTCGGCTTATGATTTGGCGGGTTGCTTCAATGCCGTTAAGGTCGGGCATACTGACGTCCATAATTACAACATCCGGCGATAGTTTTTCGACCATCTGCACCGCAGTGCGCCCATCTTCCGCTTCAGCGACAACCGCCATATCGGACTGTTTCTCCAACAGCGAGCGGAGTCCCTGGCGGGTGATTTTGTGGTCATCGGCCAACAGAATTTTTATGGTCATTTTTTTGTTCCCACTGGTTTATTTTTTTGATGGTCTGTTGGCACCGACAGCGTAACTCGAGTTCCCTGGCCGGATTTGGAATCGATGTCAACGCAGCCGCCGATATGCTTTAGCCGTTCTCGTATATTAAACAGTCCAAACCCGCCTTTTGTATATTTCCGTAACTGCACCCGTGATGCGTCAAAACCAACGCCGTCATCTTCGACGCTGACTCGTATTTCATTTTTAACCCTTCGAATCGAAACAGTAACTTTTTTGGCCTCTGAGTGTTTTGCCACATTGACCAAAAGTTCACGCACCCCCTGGAAAAGCAGTATCCTGACATTATCATCCAGCGGTTTATATTTTCCATCGTCCTTAAACCTTGCTGAAAGGCCGTGCTGCTCCTCTGTGTGCCTGACTAACCACTCAACGGCGGCTTCGAAACCAAGTTCGTACAATACCGGCGGGCTAAGCTCAAAAGTTAATGACCGCGTGCTTTCGATTGTCTGACTAATCAAGCTGCTGATTTCCTCAAGCGATTTGGCAAGTTCCTGCGAAGACACCGATTCACGCAGCGATTCGAGTTTAATTTTTGAAATGGCCAGTGTCTGACCGACGCGGTCATGTACATTCGTTGCCATTTGACGTCTAATACGCTCTTCAGACAAAGACAACTCCGATGCCAAAGAACGTAATTGCTCCTGGTAAATCAGCAGTTTATCCTGTGCTTTTTTTCTCTCGGCTATTTCATTACGCAATTCAAGATTCGTCTTTTTCAGTTCGGCGGTACGCTGCTCTACCCTGTTTTCAAGCTCACAACGGGCCTTTCGCAGTTCCTCCTCGGCCTGTTTGATTTTTGTGATTTCGTGATTTATGCCGATAGTGCCGATTATATTTCCCTTGTTGTCCCGCCACGGTATTTTTGTTACCATAAAATACCCGTTTGTACTTGGAACGTGGTAATCCCTTTCACGGTTTATCACCGGTTTGCCTGTTCGTATGATTTTCTGCTCTTCGGCATAATACTTTTTTGCCTTTTCGACCTGTAAATAGTCGAAGTCTGTTTTTCCAATCATTTCCTTGGTGTCCTTTGCTCTCATTACTTTTGCACAGCTCGGATTGGTAAAAACAAAGTGCCCTCGCGTGTCCTTTACATATATCTGATTTGGCAGATTGTCCACGATTGTCCGCAGCAGACTGCTATCCTTTGCCAGCGAATTCTCTATCTGCCTTAGTTTCTGTAATGAGGCAGCCTGTCTTTGGATTTTATTTTTTCCCATTAGTGAGTATTCCCAATTTTCATTTTCTTCTGCCAGTTTACCACATGTTTGCCGTTTTGTCTATGTGTTTTCGTCTATGCCGGGCGGATAGTTAAAAATCAGGAATTCAAAGGCATTGACACAGGCACATATTAAAGGTAAGGTATTTTAAGGAAAGTCATAGTTGGTAGTTCATAAATATTGTTGAAGTAAGACTGCCCGCCGTGCCAACGACCCGCTGCGACGCGACATCGTCATCGCGGCGAGCGCACTTGGCGCAGCAGGTCTTATCTCCACAATTTGGAGTTTTTAGTTTTAAGCTTTTAGTTTTGTAAGGCCTTGAACTTATGAAAATTTCGATTAACTGGTTGAACGATTATGTCCGGACAGAACTGCCTGCCCAGAAAATCGCCGATATCCTCAGCGACCTCGGGCTTCCTTATGAAGGCATAGAATACCTAAAGGATGATGCGGTTATCGATTTCGAAATAACCAGCAATCGCGGCGACTGTCTCAGCCACATCGGCATCGCCCGTGAGCTGGCAGCCGCCACAGGCAAAGAATTGAAGCTACCAGCCGTGGAAATCGAACCACGAGCCACGAGCGACGAGTCACGAGCGACGGAATTAGTGAGCGTTGAAATCAATGAGCCGAAGTTGTGTCATCGGTATACCGCCCGTGTTATTACCGGCGTCAAAATAGGCCCGTCGCCTGACTGGATTATAAAGCGGCTTGAAGCCGTCGGGATGCGAAGCGTCAATAACGTTGTTGACGCAACAAACTATGCAATGATGGAAACAGGCCAGCCCCCTCATGCCTTTGACTATGATAAAATTGCCCAGAAAAAAATAATTGTCAGAAAAGCAATTGCCGGTGAACAGTTAATTAGTATCGACGGCTCAAAATGTGAGCTTGCCTCCGATATGCTGGTTATCGCTGATGCCAAACGAGCTGTCGCCATAGCAGGCATTATGGGAGGCCTGGATACGGAGGTCGGCGAAAAAACCTCAACCATTCTTTTGGAAGAAGCTTACTTCGACCCCGTCAGCATCCGTACCACATCCAGAAAGCTTTCTCTGCCTTCGGAAGCGGCCTTTCGTTTTGAGCGTATCGTCGATGTCGAAAAAATAGACTGGGCATCAAAACGAACCGCTCAGCTTATTGTACAATTGGCAGGCGGCAAAATTGCCGGCGGGCTGGTCGATTGCTATCCCGTCAAACCATCGAAAAAGCAGGTAACTATCCGATTGGCACGCCTAAATCACCTTCTCGGTATAAAAGTTCCACATGACCATGCGGTGAAAATTTTGTCCGCGCTAAGTTTTCAGCCCAGACAAAATAATGATTCGCTTGTTTGTACTGTGCCTTCCTGGCGAAGCGACGTCTATCGCGAAGCCGACCTGATTGAAGAGGTCGCACGGGTATATGGCTACGACAAGGTGCCTGCGGAACGGAAAATCGAAATCGAAGTAGTGCCGGTAGATGCCCGCCAAAAGCTGGTTCAATCGATAGGAGCTTATCTTAATGGCTGCGGTTTCTATGAAACTATTAATGTCACATTTATCGACAATTCAACCGCCGCTCTTTTTTCAAAGGATGCGGGCAGGGGAAATCTGGCGGTCAGGGATGTTGCCGGGAAGGGGGATAATATCCTTCGCAGTACGCTTATCGGCTCATTGCTCGGCGTTCTGAAAACCAATCTCAATGTAAAAAATACTCCATGCAGAATATTCGAGATTTCCGATACCTTCGTCCCCTCAGGAAAAGACACCGTTCTGCCGATTGAAAAAACCAGATTATCTCTCGTCTGTGACGGTGATTTAAGAGACCTGCGTGGTGTTATTGAGGGCTTATTAAAAAATATCAATAAAACTGTCCATGTTGTTTTTACCCCGGCCGATTTGCTCTGGGCAAACCTCGGCGCTCAAATTGCAGTCAACGGCAGGATTATAGGTACTGCCGGGATTGTTTCACAGGTGGTTAAAGATAAATTTGATTTCAAAACCCTTTCGCCTTGCGCAGCCGAACTTGAACTTGATGAGCTTCTTGTCCTGTATAGTGGACCTGTTAAAATCAGGCCCATACCGAGATTCCCAGCCATAGAGCGAGACCTTTCACTGGTTGTCGATGAACAGATTGCCTGGGCAGATATCATCGCAGCCGTGAATAAAAAAACATGTGGTGAGCTGGAAGATGTTCGATTTGTGGGCATATATCGAGGCAAAGGCATCGCGGCCGGCAAAAAAAGCCTTACGCTTTCTCTAAGGTTTAGAGACGAAGACGGCACCTTGACCCACGATATTGTCGATGGCTTCGAAAAGGCCATCGTAAATAGTCTCGCCGATTCTATCGGCGCAGAATTACGAACCGCCTGACGGAATTGAATTTAGTTCTTGACTTTTCCTTTTAAATTTGGTATAAACAATAATGCAGGCTGACCCCTGCGCTGTTCGTATGGATTGTGTGATTTGAAAAAACCGATACACCCATTA
>Ga0315284_10000703_pt1 | contig 45903 bp, 38 predicted proteins | sample YL17G09_16_MG_FD_203696 | JGI IMG/M metagenome (GOLD analysis project Ga0315284, IMG submission 203696) | Sediment microbial communities from Yellowstone Lake, YNP, Wyoming, USA - YL17G09_16 | ecosystem: Environmental > Aquatic > Freshwater > Lake > Sediment | place: USA: Wyoming | collected...
TTCACCTCTCCTGGATCCCGGATTCAACAGCAGAACTCCCATTGCCCTGGAACGTCTCCGGGAGTACTGCGGCATTCTGGCTCATACGGTGGGGGAGTGCTCGGTGCGGGGTTCGAACTGAGGCCGCCGGGCTGTGTCCAGGGGCGCGGCGGGAGCACACCTCGACCGGGCTCGGTGCGGCGCTCGACGAGCAGTGGAGTTTCCGAAAGGCACTGGAACTATCCCAGTGGGACCGAGGCCGGAACCCCATTGTCAAACAGCCGGACGGTGGCGATTCCCTTGTGCTTCAGCAGTGTCAGCAGTTGCGCAAACGTCTTGCCCACGTGCTTGGGCGTGTGCGCATCCGAGCCAATGGTGATGGGCGCCTGGTACTCGCGGATCTGGTCCAGAAGATGATCGAAGGGGTCTCCACCCGGCACCTGGTACAGTTGCGACCACAAAAAGCCGTTTGCATTCACCTCGATGGCCATCGGCGATTCGCTGATCCGGCGAACAATGTCGGTGATCAGCGCGAAGACATCGACCTCTGCGCTCTTCGGCCACTTGACATAGCGCCACACAAAGTCCAGATGCGCAAGAGACTGGAACCGTCCCGATGCCACCAGCGCATGGGCCGCGGCGAAGTACTCCGTGAACACTTGTTCGGGATGGCTCTGCGACGTCTCGGAGATGTGGCGCCAGCCGAATTTGGGCAGGCAGTGGATCGAGCCGAGCGCAACGTCGAAGGGAAAGATCTGCAGCCACGGATCCAGGAGGTGCTCCGCGCCCTCTATGTAGTCGATTTCCAGACCGATACGGATGCGGATCCGGTCGGCATATGCATCGCGCACGTCGCTCAACTCTGCCACGTATTTGTGCAGCATGCGGTCATCCATGCCCCAATCGAAGTTTCTGCGGCGTTGCGACGGTGTGAGGTAGTAGCGGCCCAGGTGGTCGGTGAATGCGATCTCATCGAGTCCGGCGCGGATCGCGTTCTCAACGTAGTCGACAATTGCGCCTTGCGCGTGACCGCAGTAGGGCGTGTGAATGTGGTAGTCGACAAGCATCGGCGCGGCCCCTTCGTGGATGAGTCGTCGGCGTCTCTTCCCGGCAGACGCAGTTGTGTGGTGAGCCTGCGATCGAACGTCGCCGGAGGTTGCGGGCCCTGGTCGGACGCCTCTCCTACACCGTGACGGTGGCGTCCAGAGCAGCGCCGAACTGCCCGGCCTTCTCCAGCAGCGGATCGATGCAGTCGCGCACGTATTCGGTCACCTGCTGCGGCGCCCTGCCGACGAATTCCTCGATGCGCATCAATGCCTCGACCTCAGTGCGTGAGAGCCCGATCTGCTTGTCGGCGATGATTCTATCGAGCAGATCGTTGTTCTTAGCGTCCATCTTCACGCGCAGGCCCGCGGCGTGGGAGTGCTGCCGGATCTGCTCGTGCAGCGCCTGCCGGTCGCCGCCCTTCTTGACACCTGCCATGATGATGTTTTCGGTGGCCATGAAGGGCAGCTCTTCCTGAATGTGCTTGTTGATCACGTTGGGGTACACCACCAGCCCCGTACAGATGTTCTGCGCAAGTTGCAGGCATGCGTCGGCAGCCAGGAATGCCTCGGGCACCGCCAAACGCTTGTTGGCCGAATCGTCGAGCGTGCGCTCAAACCATTGCTCGGCTGCGGTCATGGCCGTTGACTGGGAGAGCGAGATGATGAACCGGGCCAGCGACGTCATGCGCTCGGAACGCATGGGGTTGCGTTTGTATGCCATGGCAGAGGAGCCGATTTGCGTGCTCTCGAAAGGCTCCTCGATCTCCTTGAGGTGCTGGAGGAGCCGGATGTCGTTGGCGAGTTTGTGCAGTGACTGGGCGAGCCCGGACAGAGCCGCGAGCGCCTGAGCATCGATCTTTCGCGGGTATGTCTGCCCCGCTACCGGAAGAAGCCGGCCAAACCCCATCTTCTTCGTCACGGCCAGGTCCAGCTCTTTGACACGGTCGTGATTCCCCTCAAACAGCGAGAGGAAGCTGGCCTGGGTTCCGGTGGTGCCCTTGACCCCGAGGAATGGGATGCGTTCGACGAAGTGAATGAGGTCCTCAAGATCCATGGCGAGGTCCTGCATCCACAGGCACGCGCGTTTGCCAACCGTCACCAACTGGGCCGGCTGAAAGTGCGTGAACCCCAGCGTCGCCACGTCTTTGTTGGACAGGGCGAAGTCGCGAAGCACGGCGATTGTTGCGGCCACGCGTCGAATCACGATGAGGCACGCTTCGCGCGTCTGGATGAGGTCGGTGTTGTCGCCCACATACGCGCTGGTTGCGCCCAGATGAATGATCGGCCTGGCCTTCGGGCAGAGCTCGCCGAGACCAAGCACGTGCGCCATCACATCGTGTCGGGTCTGCTTCTCCAGTGCACGCACACGGTCGTAGTCGATGTCGGCGATGTGCGCCTTCATTTCGTCGATCTGCTCCTGCGAAATGGGCAACCCCAGGTCCTTTTCGCATTCGGCAAGCGCGATCCAGAGCTTTCGCCAGGTGCCGAATTTGTAGTCGGGCGAGAAGAGGTGGAGCATCTCCGGGCTGGCGTATCGTTCGGTCAGCGGATTGACGTAGATGGAAGTTGCCTTGTTCACGGATCTGGTCCTCGCAAGTTGGTGGCGGTGTGTGCGGAGTCGGTGCTGCTGACGGATGGCTGGGGTGCGACCACAGTGCGGCTCTCCCCCGGTTTCCTCAAAATGCAAGATTGTTCTTGAACCAGTCAACAAGGAGAGTTATTTTCTGCATAGACGGTGAAAGTATCGGGTCTCCGCCTTTTCCGGGCGATTCCACAGGAGGTCTCTCATGGCATCCGCAACGCGTGCGTCGGCGATGGGTGGTCTGTGTACACTCCTTCTCGCAACGGTTCTATGGGCACAGTCGTCGGAAGACCTGATGAACGCTGGGCAGGACGCTCTGCGCAATGGGCAGTACACGCAGGCGGTGGCACTGTACCGCAAGCTGGTGTCGCGGGATCCGTCCAACTTTGAGGGGCAGTTCAACCTGGCCTTCGCGTATCTGAGTCTCGATCGTCGTGACGACGCTCTGCGCGAGTTCAAAAAGGCTGGCGGGCTCAATCCCCGCAGTGCCGAAGTCTGGTGCAACATCGGGATAATTCACCAGCGCATGGGCAAGAACGGCAATGCCATCGACGCATTCACCAAAGCCGTGCAGCTCGATCCGGCCAATCTGGAGGCACGGCTCAACCTCGCCTCGGTCTATGCGGAAACCGGTCGCCATAGCGAGGCAATCGCCCAGTTCAAGCAGGTGGTGGCAATCGACGGCAAGAACTCAGTTGCTCTCACCAACCTTGCCAAACTGCTGGTTGCGCAGAAGAATACCGAAGAGGCCAAGCACTACGTGAACCTGGCGATCCAGAACAATCCCGAAGATGCCGAGGCTCACTGGGAGATGGGCAACATTCTCTTCCGCGCAGAGAAGAAGATTCCCGAGGCGCTCAAGGAGTACCGTCTCGCGGTGACCCTGCAGGCCAACTCCGAGGTCTACTACGATGACCTTGGCAAGGCGCTGGAGGCGTCGGGGGACAATGCCGGCGCGATCGAGGTCTACAAGAAGTATCTGATCTACCTCAACGACATCATGAAGAAAGAGGAAATCCAGAACCGCATCGACAACTTGGAGAACCCGGGTGGCCAGAGCCGCACCGGTCAGCCGGTCTCTCGTGCGCAGAACAAAGAAGACGTGAATCGGCTCCGCGACGAGGTGCGTGGCGACCAGCCCTCCGATCAGACGGTGAACGTCGGCAAATCGTCCGACGAGATTCTGGGCGACCTCAACTCGATGGGGGACGACGGGAGTGCGACGCTCGATCTGAAGGCCGAGGCGAAGAAGAAGGCCGGGAAGTCGTCGAAGTAGCGTCCCCGGATCCCCGCGTTTCCGGGCCAGTGCCGGTTGAGGTACTCTCTCCGGTCGGATCTGCACGCCTCGAAGACCTCCCGGATTTGACGCACACTGCGCGCCATGCAGCACTACCCCTCCTACCGCTCGTATCTGCGCCGCACGTTCGGCATGCCCGTGCTCAAAGTGTCACTGAACGCGGGCTTCACCTGCCCCAATCGGGACGGCACCGTGGGCACCCACGGATGTACGTTCTGCGACAACCGTGCCTTCAGCTCCGCAGTTGGCCTCTCCACCACTCCCGTCGAGCAGATGCGCGCCGCCATGGCGAGGTCTGCCGGGCGCGTTGGCGCCTTCCTGGCATACCTGCAGCCTTACACCAACACACACGCGCCGGTTGACACGCTCAGACAGATCTACGAGCCGCTTGTTGCGCTTGACAGAGTGGTTGGACTTGCCGTCGGGACTCGTCCGGACTGCGTACCTCCCGACGTGGTGGAGTATCTGGGCGACCTCGCGCGGCGCACCTACGTGAGTGTGGAGCTGGGCTTGCAGAGCACTCACGATGCAACTCTTCGGGCCGTCAATCGTGGGCACACATACGCCGACTTCGTGGATGCCGTGCGCCGACTCGACGCGCAGGGCATCGAGAGCGTCGCCCACGTCATTCTCGGCCTTCCTGGGGAGACCATCGGGATGATGACCGAGACGGCTCGAAGGCTTGCGGGCCTGCCTGTGCGGGGTGTTAAAATCCACCAACTGATGATAGTGCGGGGCACCCAGCTCGAACAGTGGCATGCCGAAGGGCGCGCACCAGTCTTGACATTGGAGGAGTACGCGCGCGCGTTGTGCGTTTTTCTCGAACACCTTCGCCCCGACCAGCACATACACCGGATTGTTGCCGATTCCACTGCCCAGCGGGGGTTGGTGGCGCCGCAGTGGAGCGCGGACAAGCAGGCCACCATCCGGTTTCTGCACGCGTATATGGACAATGCGCGAACTGTGCAGGGCGGCGCCTTCGCGCCGACATGAACGATGCGACGTACGCGTTGCTGGTGGTCGCTACGGCGCTACGGCGGGGGTCGGGTCGGTCGGCATGGCAGTTGAGTCACGTGGCGAATGCACTCGTGGCGGAGTTTGCGTCGTGCCTGCGGCCGGTGAGGGACTGCTTGTCTGTGACGTCACCGACTCCGCGCTACGCGTCACCGCCGGGCTTGCCTCCGGGGTTCGCGATGCGGTCGACGTGGGGCGCGCAGAGACTGATGGTGTGCGGCTCGCGCTGCTCGGAGGCAACGCGCTTCGAGACAAGTCCGGGCGAGGTGACGCGCGTTTGACCGGCGGAATTGACGCTGCAGGAACCGCCCTGGCAGCGCGGTCCGAATCTGCGTTGAGCGTCTGAGTCGCGGTCGGTCGAGCTGAGGTGGAGTCGATTGTTGTGTCAGTCGCCGACGCTGTGGCGGTGGGGGGTGCGAGCCGCAGTTCTGCGTTCCGCCCGGTACCCAGGTCGACGGCCGAGCCCATGCCCGGCAGAACAAGCCATGCGTCGCGCCCCGGCCCCTTGAGCCGAATCTGCAGCACCGATCCCGACAGCGCGAGCCACGCGTAGCCTGCCGCCACCAGGCCGCATAGAACGACCGCATAGAACGGCAATCGGAGCACCGGGTGTCTGCGCAAGAAGAGCCCGAAGTGCACGATCGCGGAGATGCTCTTCTCCTCCTGTCGGAGCAGTGAGTATTCGCGCTGAAGCCGAGACTGCAGCCGCGCATCGAAGTCTGCGCTTTCGGCCGGGGTGGGGGTGGGAGCCACGCCATGCTCGACAGCACGCTGCTGGCGCGCCACTTTCAGTTGGCTCCTGGCTGATTCGTCAAGCCACTCTTTGAGCGGCACCTTGGGCGGCTTGGTTACGAACACCACATAGGAGCGCGCCATGAACGGCATCAGAGCCTTCGTGGCTTCGTCATGGGTCCGCCCCGCAGCCCGGACTTCGCGGTAGTACCCGAAGGCGGTCTCAGCAAACAGCGAGTAGAAGGCAGAGGGATCTCCGTCTGCTGCCATCGCCAGCAGCACGTCTTCGGTGTTTGTTGCGTGAGGAGTCATGCGGATCGCGTGCCGGTTGTGGAGATCTCCATGTCTGCCTAAAATACTTCCGGAAGACTCGATCAGCCGGTTGCCGCTCGATGATTGCGGGTCAGGAGGTATTTTTCATGCTGGTTGGAGCGCGCCCTGTCGATTGATAGGCGCGCCGACCACCGATGGGACGGCACATCTCGTCTTGCTGTGCGAGTCGCGGTCTCCTCTCGACGATTCGGAGTCTCGCCATGCCACCTTCACCATCCGGCGACCTGGAGATGATGCGCGTGGCCCTGGACCTTGCGTCCAAGGCCAAGGGCGCCACGTTCCCCAATCCTGCGGTGGGAGCTGTGCTTGTCAAGAACGGCGCCATTGTCGGCCGCGGGGCCACCGACCGGTGCGGGGGGCCTCACGCCGAGAAACGCGCCATTGCGCAGGCGGGCACTGCCGCACGCGGGGCAACCCTGTACGTGACGCTTGAGCCGTGCTGTCACTTCGGTCGCACTCCTCCCTGCACCGATGCGATTGTGGCCGCCGGTATTGCACGGGTCGTCGCGTCAGTCAAAGACCCGAATCCGCTGGTGTCGGGCAAAGGCCTTGCTCGGCTGCGTAGAGCCGGCATCGGGGTGAGTTGCGGGCTGCTCGAAGCTGAAGCGCGCCGCCTCAACGAAGATCATTTCTGGTCGATTGTGCACGGCACCCCGTGGGTTTCACTGAAGCTGGCCATGACGTGGGACGGCCGCATCGCTGACGCGCGGGGTGCGTCGAAGTGGATCACCTCCGAGCAGACGCGCCGGTTTGTGCACGGGGTGCGCAGACAGCATGCCGGTATTGCGGTGGGCGGGGCAACAGCGCGGGCGGACGATCCCGAACTCACGGTTCGGCTGGTGCGCGGGGCTTGCCCCGTGCGGTTCGTCTTCTCGTCAACGCGACCGATTCCTCGCGTCGGCCGTCTCGCTGCAACTGCCGGGCGCATCCGGACTGTCCGTGTGATTGACGGGGGCGTCGGGCCCTCCATGCGCATCGACGGCAGTGGCATCGAGATGTGGCAGACTGGCTCGAAGACGCGCCTGGCCGGCATGCGCACGTTTCTGAGAATGGCCCATGCAGAGGGTATCACCGGCATCCTGTTTGAGGGTGGCGCACGCATGGCGTCGTTTCTCATGGAGCATCGGCTGGTCAATCGCCTGTATCTCTGCTACGGCAACAAGATCGTAGGCGCCGGGCTTGACGCATTGACGTTTGCCCGCGGACTGCCTATCGACGCGTGCGTGAGCCTGGATCAGCCGCAGGTCGCGGTATTGGGCGACAATGTGGTGGTTACCGGGATTCCTCTCTGGAGGCGCTGATGTTCACAGGACTCGTCGAAACAACGGGCGTGGTCAGGGAAGTTCGTCCGGGCAGCAGGGCCGTGACGCTGTGCATTGCTCCCCAGCGCGGTGACTACGAGGTCGCGGTGGGGGACTCCGTTGCAGTGAACGGCGTATGCCTGACGGTGGAGTCGTGCGGTTCCGGCGCCATCCGTCTGACGGCCGTGAGCGAGACCCTCGCGCATACGACGCTGGGCCGGCTTCGGGTTGGCGAGACCGTGAATCTGGAGCGTGCGCTGCGGCTTTCCGATCGTCTGGGCGGGCACATTGTCCTCGGACACGTGGACGGCGTGGGGCGGCTTGTTGGCGACCAGAGAGTGGGAGAGAGCATCGTGCGAACAGTGTGGGTTCCCAGTGAGCTGCGCGTCTTCATGGCGCTCAAGGGCTCAGTTGCCATCGACGGCGTCAGTCTGACCATTTCCGCAACCAGCGAGGAGACAATCGCGGTGTCTCTTATCCCCCATACTATGGAATGCACCACACTCATGCACGCTCGTCCAGGACAGTCGGTGAACCTGGAGTGCGATGTGCTGGCTCGATATATTTTCCATCAGCTCAGACGTACTCGTGGCGCCACCCCTGCGGCTGGCGGCGCCTCCGACGCCGATCTGCTCCGGAAGATGGAGACCCTGGGATTTTGAAGTCGTTCAAAGAGATAGACAGCGTTATCGCCGACTACCGACGCGGCAAGCTGGTCATCATTGTCGATGACGAGGGTCGGGAGAACGAGGGCGATCTCGCATGTGCCGCGAGCGCGTGCACGCCTGAGAAGATCAACTTCATGGCCAAGCACGGTCGTGGGCTCATCTGCGTGGCCACCGAAAGCTCGCGCCTCGACGAGCTGCAGATTCCTCCCATGGTCTGCAACAACACCTCGCGCTTCGACACTGCGTTTGCTGTGTCGATCGAGGCCCGCGACGGCACCACCACAGGCATCTCTGCTGCCGATCGTGCCGCCACCATCCTCAAACTGGTCGATCCCAAGGCCCGGCCTCAAGACTTTGTCAAGCCCGGGCACGTCTTTCCCCTGCGCGCGCGTGACGGGGGAGTCCTTGTTCGAAGCGGCCAGACCGAAGCGGCTGTGGATCTGGCGCGTCTTGCCGGAGTCTATCCTGCCGGCGTGATCTGCGAGATCATGAAGGAGGACGGCACCATGGCACGCATGCCCGATCTGCGTGTTTTTGCCGCACGTCACAAACTAAAGATCGTCTCAGTGGCCGATCTCATTCACTATCGAACCGCTCACGAACGGCTTGTCCGCTGCGATGCCGTTGCCCAGCTCCCCACCGAGTTCGGAACCTTCACAATGCGCTGCTACGAAGATACCGTTGCGCACGTCACGCACGTGGTGCTGCAGAAGGGCGCCATCGATCCGCAGAAACCGGTGCTTGTGCGGGTGCATTCCGAGTGCTTCACCGGCGACCTCTTCGGGTCGTTCCGCTGCGATTGCGGAGAGCAACTGCACAAGGCGATGCACGAGGTGGGCAAGCAGGGCGGCGTCATCCTGTATCTGCGACAGGAGGGACGAGGAATCGGGCTTGTCAACAAGATCCGCGCCTACGCGCTCCAGGAGAAGGGCATGGACACTGTGGAGGCGAACGAGAGCCTCGGCTTCGCCCCCGACCTGCGAGACTACGGTATCGGAGCCCAGATTCTGGCCGATCTCGGCATCCGCCGAATCCGCCTCATGACCAACAATCCGCGCAAGGTGGTTGGTTTGGAGGGATACGGCATCAATATTGTTGAGCGAGTCCCCATCCAGGCTGCTCCACGCAAAGAGAACCATCGGTATCTTTCGACAAAGAAGAAGAAAATGGGTCACCTGTTGACCGAAGGAGGCATCCAATGTCAGCCGTGATCGAAGGCGTACTCAATGCACAGGGAAAGCGTTTCGCACTTGTCGTAAGTCGGTTCAACGAATTCATCACGCGCAAGCTTCTTGACGGGGCGATCGACTGCCTGGTTCGCCATGGCGCACCGCACGATGGTATCGCCGTGGCGTGGGTGCCCGGAGCATTCGAGATCCCCCTGGCCGCCAAGAAACTCGCGCTCTCACGCAAGTACGATGCTGTTGTCTGCCTGGGCGCAGTCATCCGTGGCAGCACCCCGCACTTCGATGTTGTTGCGGCCGAGGTCTCCAAGGGCGTCGCAATGGTTGGTTTGGAGACCGGGCTTCCCGTGGTGTTCGGAGTTCTGACCACCGATACTATCGAGCAGGCCATTGAGCGTGCAGGCGCCAAGGCCGGCAACAAGGGCTGGGATGCCGCGCTGAGCGCCATCGAGATGGTTGATCTGTTCACCAAGATCTGACGGAGCGTTGTTCCGACCCGACACGAGGCGCCAGGATCGCTGCGACCAGGCGCGGCAGACTATCATGGAACCGACAATGGACACGCCGCACAGCCACACTCCCTCGCGCGAGCTCGCGCTTCAGGCACTCTACGCCCTGGAGATCATCAAAGAAGGTGACATTGAGGGAACCATCAAGTCCATTGCCGAGATCATGGAGCTTGACACCGACTGCAGGCCCTACGCGCATCACCTGGCCGAGCAGACGCTGCTGGAGCAGACGCGCATCGATGAGCTCATCCAGAAGCACGCGGCCAATTGGGAACTCAAGCGCATGGCCGCAACCGACCGCAACGTGTTGCGGCTTGGCGTCGCGGAACTCCTCGTCGGCGAGGTGCCCTTCAGGGTGGTCATAGACGAGGCCGTAGAGTTGGCCAAGTCGTTCGGGACCGACGACTCCGGCAAGTTTGTCAATGGAATCCTCGATACAATCCGCAAGGAAATCTGTCCTCATACCGACGAACCAGAACCGACAGCGCCCGCACCCATCGGAGAAGCGGTCGCTGCAGATATACCAACAAAGGAAGTGGAGTAGCTGATGGAAGAGAAACACGCGCTGTACAACAAAATCATGGCCGGGGTGGTGTTTGCGGTGGCTTTTGTCGTCTACCTGATGACCGTGGCGCCCACGGTAGCGTTCTGGGATTGCGGCGAGTATGTCGCGTCGTGTCAGTCGTTGGCGGTCCCTCATCCGCCGGGTAACCCGCTCTACATCATTCTGGGCAGGGCGTGGAGCATGGCAACGGCGTTTCTGCCCGATGTTGGGTACCGGCTCAATCTGATATCTGTGGTGTGCGGCGCATTTGTCGCGTTGTTCATGTACCTGATTGCCGTTCGGACCATGATCCTGCTGGTGGGAACGCCCGACACCTCGTGGAAGCGGATTACTGTGTATACTGCGGGGTTTGTGGGCGGACTCTTCGCAAGCTTCAACAACACGTTCTGGTTCAGTTGTGTTGAGTCGGAGGTGCTCATTCCTGCCATGCTCATTGTCGTGATTGGCACATGGCTGGCGTTGAAATGGGCTGCGTCGACCGATCCCAAGCGTGATCGGTACCTGCTGCTCATCTCCTACCTCGTGTTTCTCGGCATTGGCCTCCACATGTTCACCATGATCGCCATGGGGCCGGTTGGCCTGCTGGTGCTCATGGCCGACAAAGAGAAGCGCACAGACTGGCGTCTCTGGGTTGTCGGCCTGCTCCTCATGTCGGTGATCTACGACATTGCCAGCTTCTTCATCATCGGTCCTGCATTGGTAGTGCTTGCGGCCATCTACGCATTCACGAGTCCTCAGGCCGGACGCAGTGCCAACGCTGTTGTGTTCGGGATTGCATTCATTGCACGCGCCGTGATGTACCTCAAGGGACTGTCTGTCCACGGTGAGCAGTTTGAACTCACTGCGTTTGTTCAGGCAATGATCCCTCTGGGCGTTCCCTTCGCCATTACTCTGGTCGAGGTGGTGAGTGTCGAGAAGAGCAAACTGCAGCAGCTCAAGAAGCAGTGGACGTTCATCTTTCTGCTCTCGGCCCTGGCACTTACCGGCTACTCGGTGCACGTGTTCCTGCCCATCCGCTCGGCTCTCCAGCCCATGATTGACGAAAACCACCCGGTTGTCGAATGGAAAGACGGGCATCTTGACTGGGAGGCACTCCGCGGGTTCCTCGAGCGCAAGCAGTACGGCTCCGACAACATGATCGGCCGCATGTTCCATCGTCGAGGTACGTGGGCGCATCAGTTCGGCATCGACAGCAATATGGGCTTTGGCGGGTTCCACCTCACGCAGTTCTTCCACTTCGGGCCGGCTCTTGAGACCGACCGGACAACGAGCATCTTCACGAACTACGGTCCGGCCAGGGGACTGCTCATGCTGATGATATACCTGATCCCCACGGCCTTCATGCTGTTTGGATGGTGGTACCTTTACAAACGCAACAAAAACATCGCGATCTTCCTTGTTGCGCTGGTACTCATGGGGACGGTGATGATGGTGTTCTACATGAACTTCGCCGACGGCACAAAGAGCGAGTATCGCGACTATGTACAGTGGGTTAAGTACGGCAAGCCCGGCGCCGAACCCGTGGTGCACCGCGAGGTTCGTGTTCGAGACTATTTCTTCACGCAGGGCTTCATCTTCCTTGGTCTGTGGATGGGCATCTCGGCCGGCTGCGCCCTTCACCTGCTCTTCACCAGTAAACGCCGGGGATTGCGCAACCTCGGACCTATCGTGGCGGTGCTCTTTGCCGTGTCGCCTGCGCTGCCCATCACTCAGAATTGGATGGCCGGCACGCGTCAGGGCGATCATGTGCCCTTCGACTATGCCTTCAACTTGCTCATGTCGTGCGAGAAAGACGGCATCATCTTCACCAACGGCGACAACGACACGTTCCCGCTATGGGCTTTGCAGGAGGCCTACGGCATCCGCAAAGATGTCCGTATTGTCAACCTGAGTCTCGTCAACACCAACTGGTACATCAAGCAGCTCAAGAATCTTGAGCCCAAGGCGCCCATCACCTACACCGACGAGCAGATCGACCGGCTCAACCATCAGGCCAACCCATTCCCCGAAGCGGTGGACTACAAGATGACCAACGCAGGCATCTCGGTGCGCATCGAGGGGCGCAAGGAACGCAATGCACTTCGCGTGCAGGATGTGATGGTGCTGCACATTGTCGATGCGAACAAATGGAAGAAGCCCATCTACTTCGCGGTCACGGTCTCCGACGATGGCAAGATGGGTCTTGATCCGTATCTGCAAATGCAGGGCCTGGTCTACCGCCTTATGCCGCACGTGGTTCCGGCTGCGGAGAGGATCGATGTTGACCGCACCATCTTCATGCTGGACCGTGTGTACAACTATCGCGGCTTGGGAGATGGTACGACGGAGCTCAATGAGACTTCGTCGAAGCTGGTCACCAACTATGCTGCCGCATACATTCAGGTGGCCGTCGAGCAACGTCGGGATCTGGCCACCATGAAGGCGGGGATCGACTCTTTGCAGAAGAAGCTGGCGGACAAGGCCACCAAGGACACCGCTGCGGTGTCCGCATCGCTTGCACGCGTCAAGGCGCCATACGAGGCACTCCTGAACCGAACCATCGGGCTTATGGATGGGTGTGTCGGCCTCATGCCGTGGGAATGGCGATGGCGCATGCTGCGGCACGAGTTCCTCACAAATGCCGGTCGCTACGAAGAAGCAGAGAAGCGGATTCGCGAAGCTCTCATAGTCGAGCCGAAGAATCCCGACTACCTGAAGGCTCTCGGGCAGTCACTCATGCAGCAAGGGAAGAAGTCCGACGCCGAGGCTGTGTGGCGGCAGTTGGTTGACGTTGACAACAATCCGTTTGAGGCGACCGTGATGCTCGCCCGAACCTACGAAGAGCAAGGGTTGTTTGACAGTGCCATCGCGGTCATGAAGAGCTTCCAGAACGAACACCCGGGCGATCGGCGCGCTGTCATGTACGTCTCGCAACTGGAGAACGCGCGCAAGGAGAATGCTCCGGACGAACCCGCAGTGGCGCCGAAGCCGGGCAAGTAGTGCGCGGACAACTGGAGAATGCCATGCAGGGCAATGGTGGGCTGAGCGGCAAATTGTGCGTCATCACCGGGGGTACCGGCGTGCCGGGCACAGCCATTGTGCATGGACTGGCCTTGGCGGGCGTCCGCACCGTGATCGTGGGCCGTGACAAAGGGCGGGCGGAGGTGTGAGCCATGGTGGTAGTCGTGATGGGGGTCTCGGGCTGCGGCAAGACCACTGTCGGCAAGCTCATTGCGTCGCGTCTGGGCATTCCCTTCTACGACGGCGACGATTTTCATCCCCAATGCAACGTTGACAAGATGGAATGCGGTGCACCACTCACCGACGAAGATCGCGTGCCGTGGTTGTCTCGGCTCGCGCGCGAGATCGCGCAGTGGGACGCTTCGAGTGGGGCAGTGTTGGCGTGCTCCGCGCTCAAGGAGCAGTATCGGCAGCGTCTGCGCGGCGCTCCCGGCGTCGATGTGCGGTTCGTGCATCTCAAAGGCAGCAGAGAGCTGATCTCCTCCCGTCTGCAACAGCGCGCCGGGCACTCTATGCCGCCCGCACTTCTTGACAGCCAGTTTGAGGCGCTCGAAGTACCCCGCAATGCGATTGTGGTGTCCATCGAAGAGAGTCCCGAGCAGATTGCCAATGCTATTCTCCGCAAGATCCAGGCAGGCGGCCGCTGATGGCGCTCTTCTTGCGCGGTTCTGCCACCGACTCGCTGCGTCGGAACGATCCCGCGACACTGCGCGACGGCCACAACACGCGTGCCGACGGCGAGGAAGTCTTCTTCGTCTCCAACCCGGCAATCGGGCTGTGGGCGTGGGAGGAACGGTTTGCGGCATAGTCCGCGTCTCAACGACCGGAGGGGGTCAACATGCAACAGCAGAACGGCGACATCGCACTCATCGGCCTGGCCGTCATGGGTCAGAACCTGATCCTCAACATGGCTGATCAAGGCTACACGGTGGTGGCGTACAACCGCACAACCTCCAAGGTCGATGACTTTCTCAATGGCGCAGCTCGGGGCAACGCTCATGTCGTTGGCGCGCATTCCATCGAGGAGCTGGTTGCGTCCCTGACCCGCCCGCGCAAAATCATGCTCATGGTCAAGGCCGGGGCTGCGGTCGACGAGTTCATCGAGGCGCTCCTTCCGCACCTCTCAGCCGGCGATGTGGTGATTGACGGAGGTAACTCTCACTTCCCCGATTCCGCCCGTCGGTGCACGTATCTCGCCGCCAAGGGGATCCTCTTTGTCGGCGCCGGGGTCTCCGGCGGCGAGGAGGGCGCGCGGCGGGGGCCGTCGATCATGCCCGGCGGTAACCCGGCTGCATGGCCCATAGTCAAGGACATCTTCCAGGCAATCTCGGCCAAAACGCCCGACGGCTCTCCGTGCTGCGAGTGGGTGGGGGAGGGCGGCGCCGGCCACTACGTGAAGATGACGCACAACGGCATCGAGTATGGCGACATGCAGTTGACATGCGAGGCGTATCACCTGATGCGCGACGGTCTGGGTATGAGCGCCGGCCAGATGAGCGAGGCCTTTACGCGGTGGAACAAGACGGAGCTTGACAGTTACCTGGTTGAGATCACTGCCGACATCCTCGCGCGCGCCGACGACGATGGATCGCCGCTGGTCGACAAGATTCTCGATGCCGCCGGACAGAAGGGCACCGGCAAATGGACGAGCGTGAGTTCGCTTGACCTGGGAGTGCCGGTGACGCTCATTGCCGAGGCAGTGTACGCGCGGTGTCTGTCGGCACTCAAGGACGACCGCGTGGCCGCGTCCACTGTTCTGACAGGGCCCACACCTCACATCCCCGGCGCCCGTGCTACCATCGTGGAGGACATCCGGCAGGCGCTGCTGGCGTCAAAGATAGTCTCCTACGCGCAGGGGTACATGCTGATGCGCCAGGCCGCGCGCGAGAACGGGTGGAACCTCAACTACGGCGGTATAGCCATGATGTGGCGCGGCGGATGCATCATTCGCAGCGTGCTTCTCGGCAGAATCAAAGAGGCGTTCGATCGCAGTCCCGACTTGGCCAATCTGCTTGTCGACGATTACTTCCGTGGACTGGTTGACGCGTGCCAGACATCGTGGCGGAAGGTTGTTGCGCGGGCTGCGGTGGCGGGGATTCCTGTGCCGGCGTTCTCAACGGCACTGTCATTCTACGATGGGTATCGCTGCGCGCGGCTGCCGGCCAACCTGCTGCAGGCACAGCGCGACTACTTTGGCGCGCATACCTACGAGCGGATCGACCGTCCACGGGGTGAGTTCTTCCACACGAACTGGACCGGCACGGGTGGCGATGTGGCGTCATCGACGTACTCCGTTTGAGCCGGAGGAGTGCCTGACCTGGGTGTCGGGGTTTGCGCAGGTCCGCGCACTGCCCCATGACCACACAGCCAGACCTACCATGAAGCACTACGCAGCATACCTCTTCGACGCCGACGGAACGCTTATCGACACTACCGAGCTGATCTACCAGTGCTTCGTGTACACGTGCCGGAAGTTCGCGGGCATGGAACTGTCGCGGCCGGAGGTCGTCAAGCACGTGGGCCTCACACTCCGCCGCCATCTCGAGCTTTACCTCGGGCCTCTGTCCGATGAGGGATTCCGCACTACAGCAGCCGCGCACATGGAATACCAGATGTCAATCTACCCGCAGTATCTCAGGGCGTTTCCCGGCGTGCTCGATGCACTCTCTGCACTGCGCGCTCAGCACCGCACATTGGCGGTGGTCACCTCTCGGCGCACCGAATCGCTGACGGTGTACCTGCGGCAGACCGGTCTCTCGGGCTTCTTCGACTGCTGCGTGACGCCGGAGGACACGACCGAGCACAAACCGCATCCTGAGCCGGCGCAGAGAGCCTTGGCACTGCTGGGAGTTGCGGCTCGCGATGCGCTGTTTGTGGGAGACTCCTCCTTCGACATGGAGTGCGGGGCCTCGGCTGGTTGCGACACAGCGTTTGTTACATGGAGCCACATCACAGCCACGTCGCTGGCATCTCCACCGACCTGGCTTATTGACGACATGAGGGAACTGGTTTCGACGCCGGCATAGTATCATCGGGGCAAGACCGTGCCTGACTCAGTCACTGCAGCTTCATCGATCGAGACCGCCTCGCCAATCCGTACCCTGGCTGAGTGGTGGCGGCGCGGCTCGTTTCCGTGCTTGTCGAAGTGGCAGGAGCTGCAGCCTGCCTCCTCAGTCTTCAGAGGCCTGGCCGGCAGCGCCGATGCCTTTCTGGTGTGCGACCTCTTTGCCGCCAGCGGGCGAACCGTGCTGGTGCTCACCGAGAACTCCCGCAAGGCCGAGCATCTTGCGCAGGAGTGCGAGTCGATTGTGGGCAGCGATGCAGTGTGCCTTCTCCCCTCACGTGATGCGGTTCCCTACACCCTGAAGTCGCCCTTCGGCCCCACCGTGGAGTCGAGGCTTCAGGCGATGGGACGGCTTCTCGACGCACAGCCGGCAGTGTGCATCGCACCGAGCGTGTGCGTGCTGCAGAAGCACCTCCCCCCGAGCGCATTCTTCAATCGGATCGTGCGTCTGAAGACCGGTATGGAGGTCTCCCTCGATCGACTCAGCGGATGGCTCGTGGAGAATGGCTTCCGCAAGGAGGCCGCTGCTACTGATCTCGGCACGTTCAGCATTCGCGGCGGGCTGATGGATGTGTACCCATTTCTGACCGATCATCCATATCGGCTCGAGTTCTGGGGTGATGTGATTGAGTCGATCCGCGAATACAACGTGTTCACGCAGAAATCCGTGTGCCGGCGGTCGAGCGTCGAGATCTATCCGATGCGCGAGTTCTGTTTCGGTTCTGTCAACATCGACGATGCCCTTGTTCGGCTCTACGAACATGCGAGCGTGTCGGGGATCGACGAGGGTGCGGTGCAGCGGTTGGAGCACCAATGGAAGACGCTGGGCGACCACGAAGGCATCGAATGGTTTCTGTCGTGGTTTGAGCTTGCCTCATCGTCGATAGTCGACTACCTGCCTCCGAGCGCCCTGATCGTCTGGGATGACATTCTCCCCGTTGACGCACGAATTGACGACTGCGTGCGCAACTATCAGCGACATCTGGAGCGGGCGCCTGCATCGGTACTGCCACTGGTGTCGGACCCGGCGCACCTGCTCTATGCCCCCGCCGAAGTGGATGCGTCTCTCATGCGCCGCCCGCGCGTCTTCGTCGACACCAACGGCGCCCCCGACGGCGCCGAGGTTTTCGAGTGCGACATGCACGAGCAGCCGGCGGTCGAGCCCCGGGTTGAGGCGTTGACTGCCGACCTTGCCGCACGTCGGGCCGACGGTTTCGAGACGGTGGTTGTCTCGGCGAACCTTGGCAATGCCGAGAGACTCCTCGAACTCATGGGAGATGCTGCGCTGTCAACGCGCATGCTGGTGGGCACGCTCTATCGCGGTTTCGTGGATGCTGTCAATCGTGTTGCCGTGTACACCGAGACATCGATGCTGGGGCGCGCCCCGCAGATTGTGCGCAAGACCCGCATCAAGGGCGGCGTGCCCATCACCAACTTCGATTCGCTTGCTCCCGGCGACTACGTGGTGCACGTTGACCACGGTATTGCGCGCTTCGGCGGTATCGAGCGGGTGCGCGCCGAGACCAGCGAGCGCGACTGCATGGCCCTGCACTTCGAGGACCGCGCAAAGCTGTATGTGCCGGTGGAGGACTTCCATAAAGTCCAGAAGTATGTGGCCAAAGAGTCTGTGGTCCCCACCCTCTCCCGTCTTGGCTCTGCGTCGTGGGAGCGGCTGAAGGCCCGCACGCGCGAGTCGCTCAAGGAGATGGCCCAGGATCTCATTGAGCTGTACGCGAAACGTCAGTATCTGGAGGGTCTTGCGTGCAGCCCCGACACGCCGTGGCAGAAGGAGTTTGAAGACGCCTTCATCTACGAACCGACACCCGATCAACTCAAGGCAGTTGCTGATGTCAAGAAAGACATGGAGTCGACCAAGCCCATGGATCGCCTTGTGTGCGGCGATGTGGGGTTCGGCAAGACAGAGGTCGCCATGCGTGCGGCGTTCAAGGCTGCTATGAGTGGCTACCAGGTGGCGGTGCTCGCGCCCACCACGATTCTGGCCACCCAGCATGTCGCCACATTCACCGAACGTATGGGTCACTTTCCGGTGCGACTGGCGGTTCTGAGCCGGTTTGTCAAGGCGTCCGACGAGAAACAGACACTTGAACGAGTCAAGAACGGCGCCGTTGACATCCTCATCGGCACGCACCGGATACTCTCCGACGACGTCCAGTTCAAGAATCTGGGTCTGCTCATCGTGGACGAGGAGCAGAAGTTCGGTGTCAAACACAAGGAGAAGCTCAAGCACTTTCGGGCCAAAATCGATGTGCTCTCGATGAGCGCAACGCCCATCCCCCGCACGCTTCACATGTCACTGCTTGGCGCTCGTGACCTCTCGATGATGAATACCCCGCCGCGAAATCGGCTGCCGGTTGAGACCAAGGTATCCGAATACCACGATGAGGTGGTGAAGAACGCGATTGAGCGGGAGCTGGAGCGGGGGGGACAGGTGTACTTTGTGCACAACCGGATCAAGAACCTCGACCAGATGCGCGACCGCATCGAGCAACTCGTTCCCAAGGCACGCGCAATAGCGGCGCACGGTCAGATGCACGAGCACGAGCTTGAGATCATCATGCGGGAATTTGTGGCCGGTCGGTACGATGTGCTTGTTTCGACCGTAATCATAGAAAACGGACTCGACATTGCCAACGTCAACACCCTCATCGTGAACCGCGCCGACGCAATGGGCCTCTCTCAGCTCTACCAACTTCGCGGCCGCGTGGGACGTTCCTCCGAGCAGGCCTACGCATACCTGTTGACTCCGCCGTATCGTGAGGTCGACGAAGTGTCAATGCGGCGGCTTCAGGCTCTGGAGCAATACACCGAGCTGGGCTCCGGCTTCCAAATCGCCATGCGCGACCTGGAGATCCGGGGTGCGGGCAACATCCTTGGAACCCGGCAGCACGGATTCATCGCTGCGGTTGGCTTTGAGCTCTACTGCAGGCTTCTCCAGCAGGCCATCCAGGAGATCAAGGGAGAGAAACCGGTCGAGGAGTTGCCCGACGTCAAGATCGAGATCCCCATGCCCGCGTTTATCTCCGCCGAGTACATATCCGATGGCGCCGTGCGGGTGACGATCTACCAGGAACTCTCGGCGGTGAGTACTGTGGCGCAGGTTGCGGAGGTTGAGGCAGGGCTTGTCGATCGGTTCGGTCCGTTGAGCGCCGAAGTGCGCAATCTGCTGGCCATCATGCGGATCAAGGTCATGGCCCGGACCATCAAGTGCGCGCGGCTCTCCATCGATGCCGATGGATGGCTGCTGCTGAGCTACGAGGGCGATGCCGCCCACGTTCGCGACCAGATCGCCGTGGTGGTGCAGTGCACGACGCATCAGTTCGAGGTTGTCTACGGTACACCGCTGGTTCTGAAGGCACGCCTGGCCGCGCGTGTTGCGGTGGATCGCGCGCGTGAGGTTGAGGCGATCCTGAACGGCCTGCAACCCAAGACAGGTCAATAGTTTGCGTGGAGTTCGCATCAGTCCATCATGTATCTTGGTAGTGGGGAAGACCTCGTTTTCTGGAGACCATCTGCGATGCCCAGTCGATCCCGGTTCGGGTACCCGATAGTCACCGCGCTGACGCTCGCGTGCGGCATCGCTGTGTGCGGGTGTCGAGATACCAATGACAGTCCGGTGGTGGCCCGTGTCGGCAACGTCGTACTGACGCTCTCCAAACTCTACGAAAGCGTTCCTCCAGAGTATGGTGGGCAGATCAGTCGCGACCAGCACATTGGCTATGTCAAGCAATGGATTGACGCAGAGCTGCTGTATCAGGATGCGTTGCGCCGGCACATCGATCGCGAGAAGCCGATTGTCGAGCGGCTGTCCAAGATGAAGCGCGATTTGCTGGTTGGCGAGGTTATCAGCCGAAGCTCAGACGTTGGGCGGGCGGTCCAGATTCCTGAAGAGGCCATCCAGGACTACTACGACAGGAACCAGGCCTCCTTCGTGCGCGCGACAGATGTGGTCAAGTACCTCGAAATCGTTGTTGACGACCCGAAAACTGCGCAGCAGGTTCGGGCTGCGGCAACACCTCAGAATTTCCCATCCCTCGGTGCGCAGTACTCAAAGTTTCCGGTAGCAAGCGGCGACAGCGCGACCTTTGTCGCGCCAAACGCGCTTCCCGCAGAAGTGTCGTCGGCGTTGGCTTCGACGAAGGTAAACACCATCAGCTCTCCGGTACGTGGCCAGAACGGGTATAGCATATTCTGTGTGCTTGACAAGCAGTCGCAGGGCACGCAGTGTGACATACAGGAGGTGCGCGACGACATCATCAGTCAGCTCACCTCCCGAGCACACAAGTCGGAGGTAGAGCGCTTGCTGCTTGAGTTGAGAAGAAGCATGGAAGTCAGTTTCGACTTTGAGGCGATTCCTGCCCAGTCGGGAGAGACACCGGGTGCAGGCCACGATCCGTTTGCGGGCAAGTAGCGGCGTGCGGGCAAGAGCCTCGTCGGTTGGGATGGCGCATGCCATCCTGTCACATTGTGAAGAAGGAGTGCACGGTGGTCAGTTTGCGATGGTTGATCTCGGTGGCAATGGTCGTCGGGTTGTCGGGCACTGCGTTCGCGCTGGAGCGCGTTGACGGCATTGTCGCCGTGGTGGGAGATTCGGTGATTCTTCAGTCGGAGCTCGACGCCTACACGCTAATGCGGATGAATGCCCTGGGCACGAAGCCCGACTCTGTGGACATGGACGCCCTGCGCAAGAAGTTTCTCGATGAGTTGATTGACGGCAAGGTCTTTCTCGTCCACGCCCAGAAAGACTCCACGATCGGCGTCAAGGATCAGGAGATCGACGAGGAACTCGACCGTCAGATCAAGGCTATTCTCAAAGAGAATGCTCTCACCCCCGAGCAGCTCGAAGCGGAGCTCCAGAAACAGAACAACATGACCCTCGCGCAGTTCAAGGCGCAGATGCGCAAGGGCATATTCGAGCAACGCCTCAAGCAGAAGGTGATTCAGCGCAACCAGTCAAGTGCCCGGATGGCGCGTCGAGATGTGGAGAGCTTCTACGCGCAGTACAAAGACAGCCTTCCCGACGCCGGCAAGAGTGTTCGTCTGGCCAAACTGTCGATGAACGTGGCTCCATCCGATTCTGTGAAGCAAGTCGCCTACGAGCGGATCCGAAAGATCAAGGAACGTCTTGCGGGCGGAGAAGACTTCGTCGCGTTGGCAAAGCAGTTTTCCGACGATCCCAATGCAGAATCCGGCGGAGATCTGGGTTTCATCGCCAAGGGTACCCTGGGCGAACTCACCTTTGAGGAAAAGGCCTTCTCGGTGCAGCCGGGCCGGAACAGCGACGTGTTTGAGACTCGTCTGGGATTCCACATCATTCGAGTGGACGAGAAGAAGGACCAGCGGGCGCATGTGCGTCAGATTCTGGTGTTGGTGCAACCCTCGGAGGCACAGCGCGCTGCGGTTTTTGCGCGGCTGGACTCGGTTCGCACGCACTGTACTACCAAGGCAAGCTTTGCCGATGCGGTCAAGCGTCTCAGCTCCGACAATCAGAGCAGAGGTCGCGGCGGCGACATGGGCTGGCTTTCGGTGTATGCGCTTTCTTCCGGAGTGGCCTCTGCCGTCGATACCCTTGCTCCTGGCGCTATCAGCGAGCCGGTTGAGCAAGACAATGTGTACTCGGTGTACCGAGTACAGGACCGCGCCGAGAACCGCAAGTACACCCTGCAGGACGACTGGGACGAGCTGGCCTCGAAGGCACGGGATATCTACGCACAGAAGCGGCTCTTCGATCTGGTGAGGAAATGGCGCGATGAGGAGTTCGTTGACGTCAGGTTGTAGGACGGTTGCCTCCTACTGCGCTTTGGCGCCCCTGTACGACAGGATCATGCACCACGTGCGGTACGACGAATGGGTGTCGCTCATCCAGACTGTGGTGGCGAACTACGCGGCGACCCCGGATCCATTGGTGCTTGAGCTTGGGGGCGGCACAGGTACGCTTGGGCTGAAGCTTCAGCGTGCGGGAATGCGGTACGTTGGTTCAGATGCGTGCCCGGCGATGTGCAGCATTGCCCGGGGCAAGGCGGTCCCGTGGGTTGGGGCCGATTGTCGTAGCCTGCCATTCAGGCGGATGTTCGACTTGGTCATCTTCCTGTACGATGGGATCAACTATCTCTGCACGCTGTCCGAGTACGATCGGCTCTTTGAGACGGTGCACAGGCAGTTGAGCCCGGGTGGGCTCTTTCTCTTCGACGTTACGACAACTGCCAACTCCTTGCGCAACTTCAGTGAGTACGTCGAACGGGCCGACTTTGACGACAGCTACTTTGTGCGGCACAGCTACTACGATGCGGCTGCGCAGTTGCAGTACAACGATTTCACCATCTTCGTGAAGCAAGGGCAACCGGGCGACGGGTACCAGCGGGTTGACGAACAGCACGTTCAGCGGGTGTTTCCGATCGCTGTTCTTCGCGACCAGATACCGCCCGATCGATTTGACGTGCTTGGCGTGTGGGACGATTTCACCTTCAAGAAGTGCACCCGGAAGTCGGAACGCGTGCATTTCCTGTTGCGCAAGAAGGCGGCCGATTGATCCAGTTCTCGCATGTCACCAAGGAGTACGACGGTGCATTCACCGCATTGAGTGACGTGTCGCTGTTCATCGACAAGGGCGAGTTTGTCTTCCTGGTTGGTGCTAGTGGAGCGGGAAAGACAACCCTGCTCAAGCACATCTACATGGAGGAGCTGCCGTCGCGGGGACAGGTTCAGGTGTGGGAGTTCGACTCCAAGTACGTGCGCAAGCGCGACATCCCAGCGCTCCGCCGAAAACTCGGGGTGGTTTTTCAGGACTTCCGGCTCCTCAACGACCGCGATGTCTTCGAGAATGTGGCCTTTTCCATGCGCGTGACCGGGGCGCCCGAGCGCAAGGTGAAGCGGCGCGTGTTCGAGGTTCTTGCCCAGACCGGGTTGAGTCACAAGTGCTCCTACCTCCCCAACCAACTGTCGGGAGGCGAGCAACAGCGTGTGAGCATTGCACGGGCTATTGTCAACGAACCCTGGGTGCTTCTGGCCGACGAGCCGACCGGAAACCTCGACCAGAACACGTCACAGGAGATATTCGTTCTGCTCCAGAAGATCAACAGTTGGGGTACGTCGGTGATCATGGCGACGCACGATATGCATTTGATCCGACCCTATCACTACCGAACCCTGGAGCTTGAGCGCGGAACTGTCAAGAAGGGCGGAGACGCTACTGTCAAGCCCAAAGCACGGGAGATGAAAGCATGGTGAGAGTGTGTGCATCGTTTCGTGGACGAGTCGTGGGCAATGCAGCTTTGTCGGCACGGGCAGTTGGGGCACTCTGCCTTCTGGTGGCGTCTGTTGCAGGCAGTGTGGCTGCTGCTCCGTCGTCGGCAGACTTGATGCGGCAGTACGGGCAGGATCCGTCGATCCTGCAGAGCCTGAGTGCGAGCGATCGACAGGCACTACTGGCGGCGCAGCGAGACGGTTCCTCGTCGAGCAAGGCAGGCTCAAATCCCCGCCCCGGTCAGAACACTGCCGCTGATTCGGCCAAAACGGACAGCGTGATCTCCGCACCCGACAGTGCCTCGGTCTACGAGATCATGGCGCGGCGTGTACGCGTGAACCCCGACGAGATCCTCAAGGGGCTCAAGGCCTTCGGGTACGATGTCTTCGCCCGAAGCAGAGCATCGACCTTCTCCCCGGTCGACCAGATGGCAGTGCCCGCAAACTACCCGGTGGGCGTGGGCGATGAGGTGCTGGTCGTGCTCTGGGGCCGCATCAATGAAGAGCAGCGTCTTCGCGTTGATCGTGACGGCAAAATCAACCTCGCCCGCATCGGCCCCGTGTCGGTGTCCGGACTCCCGTTCAGCGTGGTGCAGAAGAACATCCTCGATCGGGTGCAGAGTATCGAGGGAGTGCAGGCATCCGTGTCAATGGGAGACCTCCGCTCCATCCAGGTCTTCATTGTTGGCGAAGTGAAGTCGCCTGGTATGTACACGGTGAATGCTCTCACAAACGTGACAAACGCGCTCTTCGCGGCCGGCGGACCCACGCGCAATGGGTCTCTGCGCAACATCCAGCTTCGGCGCAACGGAACGACGATCTCGGACATCGACTTCTACGACTTCCTGTTGGCCGGTGACAACAAAACCGGTCTGCGTCTGGCTCCGGGTGACGTCATCTTCGTGCCTGTTGCGCGCAAGGTCGCCGCGGTTGCCGGCAACGTCAGACGGAGTGCTTTCTACGAGCTGAAGGGCAAAACCGACCTCAAGGATCTCCTTGAGTTGGCCGGCGGCATCACGCCCGCAGCATGGGTGAACCGCATCCAGGTCGAGCGTTTCTCCGACAATCAGTACCAGGTGGTGCTCGACCTGACGTCGGAGTCGGCGAAGGAACTCCCGAAGTTTGACATCGACGATGGTGATATTGTCAAGATATTCCCGGTTGTTCAGGCCGACCGCAACACCGTGTATCTCGAGGGCAATGTCCAGCGCCCGGGAAAGTACGAGTTCAAGGACGGGATGAAGATCACCGACGTGGTTCCCGGGTATGCGGCACTACTGCCGGAGACGTACTTCGACTATGCAGTTGTCAAACGCCAGGAGCCGCCTAAGTTCCGCGAGTCGCTCATCCCATTCAGCCTGAAAAAGGCGTTTGAGGACCCATCTTCGGCCGACAATGTTCCGCTGCTCGCCCGTGACAGAATCGTCGTGTACGCACGCGACTACTTCGATCCTGACAGGATTGTGACAATTGGCGGTTCGGTGAACACTCCGAGCAACCAGAAACTGCTCGAGAACATGACCATTCGCGATCTCATCATCCAGGCCGGCGGGTTGCGTGAGGACGCGAGCCCTCAACACGGGGAGCTGTACCGACGTGCGGTGACGGGCGAGGACGTGGTCACGCAGAAACTTGAGTTCTGCGTCGAGTGCGCCATGAACAACGATCCGCAACACAACCTGGTGCTGCAGAAGTACGACCGCGTTTTCGTGCGCACAAAGAAAGGCTGGCAGGATGAGCGGAATGTGATGCTCCGTGGTGAGTTCGTCTTTCCGGGTGAGTACGTGATTCTCGAGGGTGAGACCCTCGGCGACCTGGTGAAGCGTGCAGGTGGCTTCTCCGAGGCCGCGTACCTCCCCGGTGGAATCTTCACGCGCGTCTCCGCCAGGGAGCTGGAGCGGAAGCGCGTCGACGAGTACCTGCGACAGCTCGAGATGGACATCATGAAGCTTTCGAGCCAGATGGCTTCGGAGCAGAAGATGGACGAGGCACAGGCAATCCTCAACCAGCAGTTGGCGCTTCAGGCGAAGCTCCGAACCGTCGAACCCGTCGGTCGGGTGGTGATCGACCTGGCCGACAATGCGGATGTGGGGCAGTTCCTGCTCGAAGATGGTGACGTGTTGATGGTACCCAAGAAGATGAACACTGTTGCGGTGCTTGGTGAGGTCTTCAATCCGGCAACGTTCACCCTTGGGAGCCGGTCTGAGACGGTAAGCAAGTACGTGGAAATGGCCGGCGGCTACCGGGACCAGGCGAATGAGAAAGCGGTCTACGTTGTCAAGGCGAACGGCGGCGTATGCACGAGGAAGATGGTGAGCTTGCGGACCTATCGGCTTGAGCCCGGCGATGTTGTTGTGGTTCCGCAGAAACTCAAGTACACCAATGCCTTCAAGATCTTCACCGACAGTGTGGACGCCATCTTCAAGCTCACCACTATTGCGGCACTGGTGACCACGATGATCATACAGTTGCAGAAGTAGACAGACTGATAGCTGTTCCGCCACTGATCCAGCGGAAAGGCACAAGGTCCATCGGCGCTTCCGGGTTTTCAATGGGTACCCACTGCCGGTGGTGGTAGAATCGCTGCCGTTCACAGACCTGCTTGCCTCGATGCAACACTCGACGGGTGGTTGACCTCGCGCCAAGGCAGACACCTGGGAACGGTTGCCTCTCGGCTCGCTCCTGGAATCATGAGACAAGCGTTCTCGCGCAGAGACGCAGAGGCGCTGAGAAGACAAGAGAAGGCAGATACAACATTCAGATCAATTGCTGACAGAGGGGCTTCCGTGGTCACTACCCGTATGAAATCCCTCTGCGTCTCTGCGCGAGAATCCTCCCCTCTTGCCGTGAATGAACCTATCGCCGAGTCGGTGCCAGGCCGTCTGACAGAACCGCCACACCGAAACCACAACCCCGCGTGTCCCCACAGTTGCAGCAGGCGGTTGTCATCCTCGACGTCGAAGAGTGATGAGTTCTCCCACACGTCGCCGCGCTAAATCCGGCGCCACCGTTCCGCGCTGAGCCGCAGCCCCGGGTGCGACGACGGGCCGCGCGCATTGCCGAACTTGACAGTAATGGCCGGGATTCGCTATATTACCACAGAAGATGCGGGCGGCCATAGAGGCGGTGGTTGTGGGGGAGAAGGCCGGGAAATACCCTTCTCGTAAACGCCGCCCCCCTCACCGGCCCACCTGCCCCGAAAAAAAGCACTTGTCTATCGGCTATTGACTCCCCTTGCACCGAATTGATGCCCTATTGACTCCCCTGCGCCAAACTGATACCCTATTGACTCCCCTGCACCGAAATGATACCCTATTGACTCCCCTGTGCCAAATTGATACTATCAGGGTTGTTCTCGGTTCGGACAAGGAAACCACATTTCGGCTACGCTCCTTTCGTTCAAGCTCAGGGCGGCGCAATGCGAAGCTCGGCCCCACTGATCTTTGCTGCCGGGAGCCTCGTCGTTCTTCTCCCATGAGTGTCAATGAGTGGAGATGAGTGGTTTTTTTCTTTGCGAAAGGGCTCTCTACCTATGGCAAGAATGGCCAATGCGACCAGTCTCCTCCGCCGTTTTCTCCTCATCGCCGCCCTGTCTTTCTCCCCAATTCCCGCATGGGCCCAGGATGTGTACCCCTCAACCGCTGACCTCCAGGCGCGCGGGATTGACCCGGCGACGTTGACGCCTGATAAAACGCGACAGCTCGAACAGAAGATGCGGGATCGCGGATACTCTCAAGAGCAGATCGACGCGGCGAAAGCCCACTACGGCGTCGGCAGCGAAGCCGGCCTGGAAACCTCCGTCACCGCCACGGGCCCAAAATCCACTGTCTACACGACCCCCGACGATACAACCGCCACCCAGAATCCGGATAGCAGCACCGAGGATCGCCGGCCGGAAAAGGCAGTCGCATCGGACAAGAACGACCGCAGCCTCACGGGTTTGCGGTACTTCGGCTACGACCTCTTCCGCACACTCCCCGACGCCTTCAAACCCAATGCCGTCGGCCCGGTTGACCCCGGCTATCTCGTGGGACCGGGGGACGCGCTACGGCTGGCCGTGTGGGGACAAGTGGAACTCCAGTATGAACTCACCGTCAACAATGAAGGCAAAATCTTCATCCCCGTCGTCGGCCAGGTGTACGTGTCGGGAGTCCCCTTTGACCAGCTCCAAAACAAGATCAAAAACCTCCTGGGCAAATACTACTCAGGTCTCACCGGCCCAAGCCCGCGCACGTCCATGGACCTCACCGTTGCCAAACTCCGGCCTGTGAGGATCTTCGTGATGGGCGAAGTTGCGCGGCCCGGCGGGTACACCATCAGCAGCTATGCCAATGTCTTTAATGCCCTCTATAGCATCGGCGGACCAGGGACCCAGGGATCCCTCCGCTCCATTGCAGTCCAACGCGAGGGCAAAAAGATCGCCACGGTTGATGTTTACGACTATCTCCTGGCCGGCGCCTGCTCGACCGACGTGCGCCTCCAGAACAACGACGTCATCTATATCCCCAAACGCGGCAAGACCGCAGCCATTGGCGGCGCCGTCTTTCGCCCGGCCATCTATGAGCTTCGTGACAAGGACAATCTCCAGGCCCTCCTTGGGTATGCCGGCAACGTCAAGACCAAAGCGAATGTCGACCGCGCGCAGATCTATCGCGTGTTGCCCTACGCACAACGCACCCCCGAGCGCCCGGTCTATGAAGTTATCGACATCGACCTCAAACAGTATCTTGACAACAAGAAAGACCTCGAACTCGCCGATCAAGACTCGGTCGTCGTGGTTCCACTTCGGGAAGACCTGCGCAATTTCGCTCTTCTCACCGGCGCCGTGCAATACCCCGGACTTTATCAATGCGACACCCTCACGCTCAAGAAACTCATCTTCGATCAGGGCCGCATCATCGCCAATCAGGCATACGTCAAGAGGGCCGACCTCATCCGCGTCAATCAGGACCTGGTCACCACCACTACCATTCCCGTCAACCTCACCCGCCTCTTCACCGATCCGTCCTACGATCGACCGCTGCAGGCCGGCGACGAGATCATCGTTTACGAAATGGCCGTCGAGAAGCCCACAGACCTGCTCATCACCGTTGAAGGCGAGGCGCGCATGCCCGGAACCTACCCCTTGAGCATCGGCATGAGCGTCCAGGATGCCCTGCTCCGCGCCGGCGGACTGACCCGCAGAGCCCTCCGCAATCACGTTGACGTCTACCGCCCCGACCGCATCCAGGGCGATACATTGATGAAAGTCTTCAAGGTTGACTTGCCGGACTCCATGGACTATGCCGAGCCCGCTGCGCTGCCATTCATTCTTCAGGACCGCGACCGCATCGTGGTCCGCCCCGATCCCGAATACACCGAAGGCGACTACGTGGAAGTGAAGGGCCTCGTGCGCTATGCCGGCAAATTCGCTGTCAGCAAACGAAACGAACGCGCCACGGAGATCCTCGACCGCGCCGGCGGTCTGCTCCCCGACGCTTTCCTCCTCGGCGCGAACCTGACCCGCAACGGTCAACGCGTTGTCATTAACTTTGAAAAGGCCTACCTAAAACATAAAAGGATCGAGGACGTGATCGTGCATCCCGGCGATGTCATCACCATTCCGCCAAAACCGAACACCGTCGTCGTGAAAGGTCAAGTCAATAACGCAGGACTCTTCGGCTATGTGGACGGACAACACGTGGGCGACTACGTCGATCGGGCAGGCGGGCGCGCGGATAGCGTGCAGAGCATTCTGCTTACCAAGCCGAATGGGGAGACCAGGAAGGCCGGCAGACATACCTTCTTGCGCAATCCGAAGGTGCCGGACGGGTCGCTCATTCTCGTGACAAAGAAGAAACCGCGGCCGCGGGAAGAGAGGAAAGGTCCGACTATTGCGGAAGTAGTGCGGGATACGCTGGCGATCGTCACGAGCGCGGTGACGATTATTGTGCTGGTGGCGACGTTGAGGAAAGGGTGAGGTTGGAAACCGTGTTGACCAACGTAGGGGTGAGTAGAATATGCAGGAACAGCCGCCCAGACAGGAAAAAGGACCGGTTTGCGACGAGATGTCGCTGAAGGATGTCGTCTTCTTCCTTCTCAGGCACAAAGTCCTCATCATCGTTGGCACAGCGCTCTTTGCGACCGGAGCTGTTTCAATTGCACTAACGCTGCCGAACTACTACCAATCCACCGCCAAGCTGGTTACCCGAACCTCCGATCCCTCCAACGGAGGGCTTGCACAAATGGCGGCACTGGCAGGGCTTTCTGTTGGCTCCGGAAAGTCCCACATGGACCCGTCGAAATACTTCGCCGATGTGATTAGAGATCGGAGCTTCGTGCTGAAGATTCTTAGCAAACATTGGTTTGTAGAAGGTTATGCTGATTCGGTGCTTCTGGATCAGGTATGGGGCATGGAGAAGGACTCTTCAAGTGAGAACCGGAGATATGCATACGAAACGCAGATGGTGAACCGGCTGCGCGGCGGGGAATTCATCACACTTACGACAGATCGCAAAACCGAAGTCGTCACGTTGACCACAAGGTTCATGACTCCTGCACTAACCCTCCAGATAAATCAGCATGTCTTGAGCTTGCTTGCCGAATACATGCGGGAAAGCTTCAGGTCCCAAGCACAGGAAAAAAGGAAATTCATAGAGGAGAGAATTGCAGAAGTTGCGGTAGATCTTGAGAACAGCGAGAACCGTCTCGCTTCTTTCAAAGAACGCAATCTGGCGACCACCGCCCCCAAGGTTTTTCTTGAGGAGCAAAGACTCCAGCGCAAGCTCGCCCTTAACCAGGAACTGTACATTCAACTGAAGAAGCAATTTGAGATAGCCAGGATCGAGGAGAAGAATGACCAGCCGTTAATCGAGTTGCTCCAGAGCCCGGAGCTCCCTATTGTGAAGGCAGGCCCGCAAAGAAGCAGAATAGTGGCCATCACCGCCATAGTTGGGCTTCTCTTGTCGATGACGTTCGCCTTCGCCAGACGCTGGTACACTTCCAACTTCAGGAAGTAGCGGAAGGAGAGATGCCCCAGCGTGGCCCGTAGTGCAGTAGCTGAAACAATTGTCTACGAACCTACTAAGTTGTCTGATCACAGCGTAGGTATTGAGGTATTTATGCAGCACACGGCCATGCTGGGTCTTTGAGAATGGGTAACATTGATATCCGGCGGTATCTCCGTTTTGCAAAGGAAGGAAGCCGGATTGTTGTCGGGCAGATCGTGACTTTTCTCGGCTCGATGGTGTTGGTTCGAGTTCTTACCGAACGCTTGGATCCCACGCAGTACGGGTGGCTAGCCCTTGCCCTTACTTTCGCTAGTCTGGTGAACCAAGTGGCAATAGGCGGGATAGTCGCCGGAATCGGGCGATTCTACTCGGTTGCCGCTGAGAACTGCGATCTGGGCGGGTATCTGAGGGCGGCCAAGCAACTGATGAGTTACGCAGCCCTAGTAGTCGGAGGTTGTGGGTTTGCAGTATTGGCAGGACTGTCGGGAGCGGGACGTTTCCAATGGACAGGCCTGGGAGTGGCAGTAGTTTGCTATTCGCTACTCACCGGCTGCAATAGTGCCCTCAATAGTATTCAAAATGCCGCCCGCCAACGTGCAGTTGTTGCCCTTCACGGAGGACTTGACGCATGGATGAAAATTGGGCTGGCCCTGGGCCTAATGGTATGGCTTGGAAACACCAGCACCGCAGTGGTCGCAGGGTATACGCTTTCCGCTTTGATCGTTGTCGCCTCACAGCTCCATTTTCTCCGTCGACTGGTACAGAGACATGCCGCAGGAACCGGCAAGGGAACACCCTGGAAGCGAGAGATTTGGAAGTACTCCTGGCCCATGGTCACAGGGGGGCTGTTCAATTGGGGCTATTTCGCATCGCAGCGCTGGGCGCTTCAACTGTTTGCATCCACCGGCGAGGTTGGCCAGTTCTATGCCCTGACCCAGGTCGCTTACACGCCAATAGGGATTGCAGGCGGTGTAGCACTATCGTTCCTCACACCAATTTTTTTCGCAAAAGCAGGTGATGCGAGGGATACCGGTCGTCTTCGAGGAACGCAAAGTGCGATAGTGCGAACAGCGGTGGCGGGTCTTGTATTGACTTTGGCATTTGCCCTTCTAAGTGTTTTTGTGCATAGGCAAGTTTTCGGATTGCTGGTAGCGCCGGAGTATCGCTCGATCTCGGGGTATATGCCTTTCGTGGTGCTTTCGGCAGGAATCTTGCAGGTGTCAATAGTCACGGCATCCATATTAACTGTAGAGAAAAGAACCGTGGAACTGCTGCCCTTGGCGATATACGGCAATTTGGTTATCACAGTGATGAATCTAACCTTCACTAAGTTCTTTGGGGTCAATGGTCTGGTAGCAAGTATGGTTGCCGGATCACTATTGCACCTAGTGTGGATGGTTCTTATTGCTCTTCGTCGTGCGAAACAACTGGTCTGTTAGGGGGCTGAGAAAGCATGGGACTGAACAAAAACGGAATAAGCCTAATACTTCATGCGAAACGCTGCGGCGTCAATTTCGAAAGAGTGGTGACCATTGGGCGCCAAGGGTTGCATTTGTCCTCAGCGCAGCTCACACGGCAGTTAGCGCTGTTCGGGATTCCATGTCCTGCCGGTAGTGCCACTGCCTTGGAAACCTACAGCGAGGGTTTCTTCAGACTTCTTGGGTCAAGCACCGTTGAGTCAATTGATTACTCAGATTATGAAAAAGCAAGTATAGTCCATGACATGAACGAACCCCTGCCCAATGGCCTCAAAGGCAGGTTCTCCGTGGTTGTTGATGCGGGCACATTGGAGCACGTTTTCAACTTCCCTGTGGCGATCAAGAATTGCATGGAACTTCTGGGGGAAGGTGGACATTTTATTGGAATTACGCCGGCGAACAACTTCATGGGCCATGGTTTCTACCAATTTGGCCCAGAGCTGCTTTTTTCGGTTTTTTCTCCGCAGAATGGATTTGAGATGGTCAAACTGATTATCTGTGAAGATTTCGAGGATGCACAATGGTACGAAGTGGGTAGACCCAAAGGCGGAATCGCTGGAAGGGTTACACTGACCAATCATCGCCCGACATATCTAATGTGCATCGCACGCAGGCTGGCTGGTTTGCGCGAACCATTTCTGTCAACACCACAGCAGTCTGATTACCACGATGCGTGGTCCCACAGGATTGAGCCGAAACCCCAGAAGGTTGCGCGAAAGAACAGGACAGCGAAGCTCTTCAAGTCTGCCCGCAATACGCTTGGGGGCATCTCCGGAGTGAGGAACCTCGTGAGGAACCTTCGGTATCTGGCGGAGCCAAGGTTCCCCAAGCGTGACTACACACCATTAGACCCATTGGAGTGAGACTTTTTCAATGACCAATACCTTGCGTTCGGAAGAAATACGGAGTCCGATAACTGGGCGAACAAATGTGAGTTCAGTTGGCAAGACTACTTGTGCCAGATTGATTGCCGAGTACAGAAGCATGTTTGGTATTGAGATAGCGCACCTGACAAAGGGGCATCAGGATGTTGGCCTCTACCGGTGCGACGAAAGTGGATTTCGATTCTACTACCCGGCGGATATCGTGGGCGACAGTGGCTTCTACCATCAGCTCCAGGCCAACGAATGGTACTATATGTCCAGCAAATGGGAATTCGACGAGTCCCTCAAGTTCGTCCAGCCCGGTTCGGAAGTCCTGGAGATAGGTTCGGCAAAAGGAGACTTCCTGCAAACCGCCTTGAAGAAGATTCAGAGTATAAAATGCACTGGCCTGGAATTGAACACAGACGCGGTTGGTGAGGCACAGGCCCGTGGACTGCATGTCCTAAATGAATCATCAACTCAGCACGCTCAGAATCACGTGGGGTATTACGACGTAGTGGCCACGTTTCAGGTGTTAGAGCACATTCCCGATCCGGTAGACGTATTGCGGGATGCACTTCGAATGCTCAAGCCAAACGGCGTGCTGCTCCTTGGTGTGCCGGACAATTCCGCCCGTGCAGCCGCATCGATATTTCTCAGGCAAGATAGCCTACTGAATATGCCGCCCCACCACCAGGGACTATGGGACATACCCTCTCTCTCATTCTTACCCAAAGTACTACCAGTTCAACTCGAATACATGGTCGTAGAGCCAGCGGTTTTTTCGCACCATAGCTGTGCTTACCGAAGGCTGATCAAGAACGATCTGATTAAACGCTTTGGAGGGGTTCACGGTTGGGCTACCTATATTGCAGGACGTCAATTCTATAATCATGCATTGGGGCAGCTTAGCAGATACTTGCCGGCGCACAGTCTTTTGGCTGTCTTCAGAAAGAGATCGTAAAATGAAGGTCCTGATGGTCAGTAGGTACGTTCAGCCTGGAATTAAGTTCAGCAATTCGAATGTGTACCGACAGGCAAAATCACTGCAACTTGACCATGGCGTAGAGGTTGAGATACTTACTTGGCCGTGTCGGGATGGATGGCAAGGATCAATGCCACAACCGGGCTCTGGGATGAGTATTCCGCCCATGCAGGTCGAGGTGGAGGGACTCAAGTTCCACGTGATTGATCCCTTTCGCGAATGGAATGAGCGGGTACTCCGATCCCAAACCTGGGAGGAGGCTGTACGTTTTGGGGCTCGCATTCTTGATTCGATGTGCCCCGACATTGTGCACCTGCAACACTGGTCCGGCTTATGGTGGATGCTGGAAGCTGCGCAACGCTGTGGTATACCGACGGTTTACAGCAACCACGATTGGGGTATTGCCTGTCTGCAAACCATTCTGGTGATGGGCGACAATGCATTGTGCGACGGTAGAGTGTCCTACGAAAAATGTGCGGTATGCATCTGGAAAGGTCGCGGGATTCTCGGGAAGGCGAACGAAGTTGTCGCGCAGACTGCAGCGGGGAGAAGTGTAGTCAATGCGATTTATAGAACGCGCCTTGGCTTCATGCTCAACAGGGTAGGCGCAGTGAGAATGGCACTTGGAGAACGGGTGCAGGAACACTTGGCACGGCACCGAAGAGTTCTTGGGAATCTCAAGGCAATGTTCGTGCCTTCTGAGTTTGCCCGCAGGTTCTTTGTGCAGTGTGGCGTGAAGAATGATCGCGTACAAGTGCTGCCTTGGTATCACGACCCGGTTTCGAAATGCAAGATCGTTGTGGATCAACAGCCGTTCACCATAACCTACGTTGGCCGCCTCTCGCCCGAAAAGGGCGTACACCAAATCTTTGAGGCGTTTGGCCGACTAACGGCAGTGGAGTCGATCACATTACGCATCGCCGGTGCAAACACGTCTTCCTATGCTGCAGGGTTGATGCGCAAATACGAATCACGCATTGGTCTTCACAGAGTGGAGTGGTTGGGTTGGTCTGAGATTGAGCCACTGTTCCTCAGTACGGATGTCTCGGTCGTGCCATCCACTTGGATCGACAATACCCCACTAAGCCTGGTGGAATCTCTTAGCTATTCTGTTCCTGTTGTCGCTACCAAAGTGCCTCCGATTCAGGAGTTGGTCATTGAGGGACAGACCGGTTATTTGGCCGACTACAACTCTGTTGATTCACTGGCATCCGCGATTAGGAGGGCGGTGATGGACAGGCCAAGGATCCGCTCTGGGACTCTGAAGTTCCCCAGAATCAGTACCTGCCGAGAATATACCTTGGCACTCAAGAATGCGTACACAGAAATAGCGGGCCAGGATAGGTCAACATGAAGATTCGATCCGCTCTAATCAGAATCCATTGGCTGCTGGCTACCCAGTTTGGATTTGATCCGCTCAAGCTACTGCGATCTCTTCGGGGCGTATCCCGCTATCTGCACGATCTATCTGCATTCCGCAAAGGTTATTCCGGTCGCATACTTCTCAAACCGTGTCTGCAGGACTGGCATGGGGAGGGCGGAACGACAAAGAACGAGTATTTCTGGCAGGATCTAATAGTGGCGCGAAAGATTTTTGAGGCCAATCCATCAAGGCATGTGGATGTGGGTTCGCGAGTGGACGGCTTTGTCGCCCATATCGCAAGTTTTCGTGAAATCGAGGTTCTCGATGTTCGCCCAATACATGCGCAGGTACCCGGTGTTGTTTTCAGGAAAGTAGATCTGATGCAGCCGTTCGCAGAGGGCTATTGTGATTCACTCTCCTGTCTCCATGCCATCGAGCATTTTGGGCTGGGGCGATACGGAGACGCGTTGGACCCTGATGGATACAACCGTGGGATCTCCAACATGGCCAAGCTGCTCAAGCCGGGGGGGCGTTTCTATCTGTCGGTGCCAATCGGGCGGGAGCGGGTAGAGTTTAACGCGAACCGGGTCTTTGAGCCGTTTACGATCATAGAACGCGCAGAGGCGGCTATCTTGCATATTGAAGAGCTAACCGTGGTACCCAGGACAGGACAATTTTACCAGGCGCAGCTGAACGAGAAGGGCCTTTCCCAATTGGCAAGGGTGGCCTACAATCTGGGCATTTTTGTGTTCACAAAACAGAAGCCATAGGTGGTATTCCAAGGACCTGTATTGCTTCTGGAGATGCACCTTGCGGAAAGCAGTTTGCCAGGTAGTCGAAGGCCATAAGGGGTTGTAGGTGGGCTATTCGGCCTAATAACGGTCTCAGCTGCTGTTGTCAGCGCTGGATCTGGTTTGAGAAAACACATTTGGGTTGAGGTTGGAAACAGGAAAGATGTCGATAGGCTCTGAAATTGCGCTTGGCTATCCCGCACGTCGCACCTTGACTTTGCCCACGGGGCAATTGGCGATGCTACTCTTGACATTAAGCATATGTGTGTCGCTTATCCTGACCTCAGACATTCAGGCATCCCTGAACACAGTCCTACTGCTTGCTTTCACGACGGTAACTGGTCTGTTGCTTTGCCAGGCCACAAGAGTAAAGCTGAATGATCCCTCTCTTGGGATTCTCGGCTACCTTTGGTTGCTGAAAGTATTAGTGACATTTTTTCTACTTTACATAAGCTGGAAACCCGAAATAGATGCAACAGTCTCCTATGCCCTAGAATACGATCCGTTGCGGTACTATTTCCAAGCGCAGGAGCTCGTGGAGAATCATTGGGTGGCTGATTTCGTCTCCCTCACATACGTGGGGGTTTTGTACTACTACGGCTGTATATTCTACGTATTTGGCCATAACCCGGTCATTCCGGCGCTTGCAAACACTCTTCTCACCCTCGTAGCGACTCTATTTCTCATAAAAGTCTGTTACGAGATCAAGGGGCAAGTGTGGCCGCGTGATTGGACGCTGTCATTTGCTCTGTTTCTGCCCGACCTGCTTTGGTTTGATGCTTTGACCTCTCGAGAAACTCCTATGGCGGCCTATCTGTTGCTCGCAATGCTGGGTGCCGGGCGCTACATTGCGCAAACGGCTCCGGTATCATTGCCAAGAACGCTGGTTGTAGTGGGTCTGTCTGTAGCCGCTATTGCGGCTTTGCGGACCAGCATGATGGCGCCGGTGTTCGGTTCAATCGTGCTCATGATGTTTCTAATTAGGCCACAAACCAAGTCATGGGGGCTTCAGCGGCTGGTTCTGATATCCTGCGCCGCATTGGCTCTCGTCATCGGCCCAATTCTCAACACTGAGGCTGGCGGCTATGAATTTGGGTATGGCAGAGCACTCCAAACAGCAACCTCCGGCGGAGAGAACATTGCGGTCACGCAAGCCGACGTAGTCTGGAACGAGAGGTCTATTGGCATGTTGCTTGTTCCGGAGGGCATGTTGCAGTCCATTCTTTTCTTGCCTCCGCGCATGGTACTCTATCTTGTAGCGCCGCTGCCAAGAGTTCTTGTTACATTCAATGGCCTGGTTTCGGGTAAGTGGGGCGACTGGCAGACGCTTTGCACCATCCTCGGGTCACTTATCAACGTGCTTGCCATTCCCTACGCGATCGGATCACTTTTGAGATCTGTCAAGACAAGAAGGGCGAATGCAGCCCCCCTCATGCTGCACGTCGCGTATTGGCCCACCTTCGTGGCAATTGCCGGGGGGAACATCATACTTCACGAACGATATCGGACTATGGCAACCTTGTTGCTGTGGGGTTGCGCTTGGCATGGAGCGAGGACTTGCTCAAAACAGCTCATTCTCAAGACTTCGGCATTCTGGTATGGGCTACTAACACTTGGCGCGGTGTTCTACCTGATTTACAAATAGGTTGCCTCTCCAATGAAAAAGGTTATCGTAGTGGTTCAGGGCGGACTCGGAAATCAACTCTTCTGCTATGCTGCGGCCCGTCGACTGGCATTGGTGAACAACGCAGAATTGGCAATAGATGATGTGAGCGGCTTCGCTCGGGATCGTCTTTACCGGCGGACCTACGGGTTGGACCACTTTCATATTCCTGTTCGGAAAGCAACGCCGTCCGAGCGAATGGAACCATTTGGTCGATATCGCAGATTTCTATCAAGGTGGATCTCAAGAAGGCGACCGTTCGCTCAGCGTCGCTATCTGTGTCAGGAAGGGCTCGATTTTGATGACAGGCTACTGGCCATCAAAGTCGATAGCGTGTTGTATCTGGATGGCTATTGGCAGAGTGAGAACTACTTCAAGGATGTGGAACAAGCGATTCGAAACGACCTGCGAATCGTCCTACCTGGCGACGAGTCGAACCAGTCCCTATCCAGACAGATCGCCAGAAGTAACTCGGTGGCTCTGCATATTCGCTGGTTTGACTCGCCGAGCGGCGTTTCGAACAACAATCTGTCGTGCAGCTACTACCAGAGGGCCATCGCCTATATCGAGCAGAGATTCGTGAGACCGCATTACTTTGTGTTCTCCGATAGACCCGAAGCTGTCCGCCAAGAGATTGACATACCCGTCAATCGGGCTACTTATGTTTCCCAGAATGAGAGGAACGGAAATGCCCATGCTGACTTATGGCTTATGTCGCAGTGTCGTCATTTCGTTACCGCCAACAGCACTTTCAGTTGGTGGGGTGCGTGGTTGGGAGGGGCTGAAAACAAGGTGGTCGTTACGCCCAGAGAAAAGCTGGGCACGATTACAGCATGGGGGCTCAAGGGGCAGATACCGGAGCACTGGGTGCAGCTCCTATGGATTCTCTGTCTTGCCGAATTCGCGCTCAAGGTAATCGTGTAGGGAATCCGGACCGAGTCTTCCCACCAGCAGGTATCGGGCGGCACGAGAGACATGATCCTATTCACGGGCAGTTTCTTGATAGTGCTTGGTGGCATCATTTCCCGATCGGAGAGATTCAATGGTACTGATTGGTGATTTCAGGCCCGAATATGTAGCGGAGTTCAATATCCATCAGAATGGGATCCAGATCATTGAGAGCAAAGATGCAGTCGAGATCTATGGCGACCCTTTCCGGACGGTTCCTTTATTCATCACCAGGCGGGCTAGCGACAAGGAACTGATTGTGTTCTCACAATTCCAGAGCTACTATTCGCTGGAAGGTGTTGATAGAACGATAGACGTGGTTGGTTTCTGGGCAATACTGCTTTTTGGCAGCGGCCTGTCGACTAGAACACTATACAAACACGTTGAACAGATGCCTGGTGCCGCAAGAATAGTTGTCGACAAACACCGCAACGAATACACAATTGAAAGGTATTGGGACCACAACGTTATGGTTGACGACAGCATAAAGAACATTGATCAGGCGGCTCTCGGCCTGTACGAACGTTTGGATAAGATTTTTGCCGCGATAGACCGGGGTGGATCTTACATAATGGGTTTGAGTGGAGGAATAGATAGTCGGATCACTCTGGGATTTCTTTCGAAATACCTCTCGAAAGATCAGCTTGAAGTATTTACATACGGGTACGACGCAAGGATACTTGAGCATACCTATGCCAAGAGCATCGCAGAGGCGCTCAGCTTCAATAGACCCGAATTCCACAAGCTGAGCGCTCGCTCCTACATGATGGCGCGTGACTACATGGTTGAAAGGAGCGGCGGGCAGCTCAGTATGGACCATTGTCACATGCTGGATTTCTTCTTATCGAAATCAGAAAGCCTGAGCGGCAAGACCCAAATCTCCAACTACTTCACTGATGCAATATTTGGGTGGGACTGCGAAATCCCAAAGAAGCGGGATACAATTGAGGGCGCGAACCTTTTTACGGTTCTGAGGAATAGTGTGATAAGAGAAAAGGACCTTGTCGACGAAATAGCTGGCGATGTCAGGAGTGTGCTTGATAAATACAACCCTATGTACAATTACAGCAAGATAGACGAGTACAAGTATGTTACCGAAAGGAATCAGAAGTTCCACATGCTGCTGGCGGCAGTCCAAAACCAGTATGTCCCAACTACTCTCCCATATGCCGACTACGATCTGCTTCGATATATGATTTCAGTGCCCATTGAATTCAGAACAAATAAGAAGATGGTTGACTATATTATAGACCGCCGTTTCGGACGAATCTCCTCTAGACTGTTCAGGAACATCTCCTCCAGGGATTTTAAGGCCGTGACCGCCCTATCCAATTTGACTGATCGGTGCGGAAGCCCCATGGATTTCTTCCATTTCAAGTTTCTGAACCGGGCAAATGCTCTCTTGCGTCCGCTGACAGAAGGACATCTCCAGCTCTTCAACAAGTATCAGACCGAAGAACAAGAGAGATTGCTCTACAGGGATTTTTCAGGCTGTTTGCATGAAGCTACTACAGCAATATGGAAGGCAGGCATTTTCAGTTGGGAACAGAAGAAACACTACGACAAACTGCCGTTAAGAAGCGGAAACGACGTTGGTGAGAGGTACCGCCTGATGAGCCTTTCTCGACTGGTAGCATCGCGTTGAATTCGGCCCAATTGAGGTGTCTCGCACACAGGGGTTGCACAGTGTGCTCGCATGTTACGGAGATGTACCTTAGCAGTTTGCCCGCGGTCGAGCTGACCATACACCACTAACAGCGGAAATTGGCAGGTACTTGTGAAGATCCTCGTAGTGGGTAGTGGGCACTCTCAGATACACGAGGTGGCTGTGCATGTGAGATGGTTCGATGTGCCGAGTAGCGCCGGAGCTGGAAACGCATTGGAAATGTATTACCGGCGTGCTATTGCCTTTGTGGAAGAGAGAATCGAAACGCCATACTACTTTCTGTTCTCCGATTTTCCTGCTGCGGCAAGGGAAAAGCTTGATCTTCCCGTCGATAGGGTGACCTGTGTCTCTCACAATAAGGGTGATGAAGGCGCATATGCCGATTTGTGGTTGATGTCAAGGTGCAAACACTTCATTACTGCGAATAGTACCTTCAGCTGGTGGGGCGCGTGGCTGGGTGGCTCTGGACCCAGAACGGTCGTGACGCCAGATCTGCACACATCGGGCAAGGCAGCTTGGGGTTTTCCCGGATTGATCCCTTTGGGATGGGTCAGAATATGAGGCCATTCCTTCCAAGCCAAGGACCAGCAGTCTCAGTACTGATGTCTTGCTATAACGCGGAACGCTGGCTGCGTGAATCTGTTGATAGCGTCCTGTCGCAAACCTTCAGGAATCTTGAGCTTATTTTGGTGGATGACGGTTCAACCGATGACACACGAGCCATAATTCAGAGCTATTGTGAACGCGACAGTCGAATTGTTCCACTTTTCAAGTCCAATTCCGGATTGGCGGATTCGCTTAATGCTGGAATCGCAATAGCAAGGGGCGCTTGGATTGCTCGGTTGGATGCTGATGACTTGTGTGAGCCGGAAAGACTCTATGCACAAGTCAATTTTATCCAAAAGAATGGAGATGTGGTCCTTCTTGGAACAGGCTACGTTGAGGTGGACGAATTCGGCAGGAAATTGCTGGATCACAGGTTTCCTTCTTCTCACCGCATCTTAGTGCGTCACCTTGAGAGAATGCAATGTTTTTTTCCGCACTCCTCCGCCCTCATTCGGGTAGATACCCTTAGAGCAGTAGGCGGGTATAGCACGCTGATGCGTAAAGCTCAGGATTGGCATTTGTGGCTCAAACTATCGCGCTCTGGGCGGGTGTCATGTTTGCCCGTATCTCTAGTCAAGTTCAGGAAACATGCTCAACAGGTCTCAAAGGAGAATAGTGGCAGAAGCCAATTGTGCTATGGGCTCGCTGCCACAGTGTGTCATTTTCTGGCGATGCGAGGTGTAACGGACCCCTCAATTTCAAGTGTGGGATTATCTTGGCATGAATTCTTCTCTTGGGTCGAGCAACGTATGTTGGATGATGGGCTTCATGGTAGGCTCAAGTCATGGGTCGATGCCCGAGCTGAGTCACTTCTGGCCGAACAGAAACTCCTGGGTGCGCTTCGTTTTGGCGTCCGCATATTGCGAGCGAGGGATGCGAGGTTGCTCGTATGGGAGAAAGTATTCGGGACATCTCTGCCCAAACGCCTGGCAAGACAATGGATTAGGAGATCATTCGCGGCAGGCCCTGAAAAGCATTTGTACCCTGGTTGTCAAGAAAGGGCACAAGAATGAAGATAGCTGTGGTTGTTTGTGCTGGAATACTGGTTTGCCAATGTTCTTTCTGGGCTGTCCTTATACAATGGCAGCAGTAGTGCCTCCATACCCAATCGCATTGGCCCCAGTGTGCTTTCGCTAACGGTTGTTTGTCACCTCTACCCATAGGGAAAGAACAATGACACCAAGCAGCGTCGAGGAGATCTACACCAACGGAGCTTACCTCCACAAGAACCCCGACTGGCATCGATCTGACAGCTCGTGGAAAGCTTCGCTCGTGCAATCAATCTTGACGAAGGCAAATCTCTCGCCAGCCTCGATTTGTGAAGTTGGTTGCGGCGCAGGCGATGTGGTGGTTCAGCTGAAGAAGAGAAGACCTGAAGTGAAGGTTTGGGGCTATGATATCTCACCAGACGCTGCTCGTTTCTGGAAGGAGCATGACAGTGTGGGGATACAATTCCATTGCGAAGATTTCCTGCTTGGCAATACCCTCCATTTCGATTGTATTATGCTCCTTGACGTTGTTGAGCATCTTGCCGACCCTCTCACTTTCTTGAGCACGATTTCGACGAGCGCGGACTATTTTCTATTGCACTTTCCGCTCGATCTGAGCGCGCTGTCCGTCCTACGGGAGAGGCCACTTCTCCGGGCTCGCCAGAATGCCGGCCATGTTCACTATTTCACCAAAGGCCTTGCACTTTCTCTCTTGCGTGAATCAGGGCTTGATGTTGTCGACTGGTTCTACACAAATTCGTCCATCAGCGGGCCTCGGTGGCGCCTAAGGACTTGGCTTGCTTCATTGCCGCGACGAATGGCCTACTTCCTCAACAAAGACTTAGGCGTATTGTTGCTTGGCGGAGAAACTCTCATGGTACTTGCCAAGGCAGGCCAGAATCAGAACCCCTCAGGTCCAGGGGACAGAACTATCTCATAAAAGCTGCATCCATTGAGGCGAAGGGCTCCATGAAAATTCTCATCACTCGCGGTTCAGGACTCATCGGCACAAACCTGGTGTCTCGCTTAACGGCGCAAGGCCAGGACGTTGTCAATTTTGACATCGCACGGCCACGCTATGCCCACCAGTCATTCTGGCAGGAAGTTGACATGCGAAACCGTGAGGCTCTCGTTCGAAGGGGTGGCGACTTCCCTCCGATAGCCGTTGTGCGCCTTGGCGCGCGTACTGATCTTCACGGCCCTTCCGTTGCGGATTGCAGCGCAAACACCGGATGTGTGAGGAATCTCATTGATGCCATGCAAGTTGCGGGAAGGGGCTCCCGGGCGGTTCTTGGGTTACCGAGGCTGATGGGTTGGTTTGGGAGGATGTCGCGCCTATCGGTCAGTTTGTCAATCGATTTGCAGGATTTGGCTGAGAAAATTAGCGCAGCGCTCGGCTTTCCGGCCATCCGTACTCTGGGCCTACGGAGGTTGAGGACGCCGGCATTGGCTGGAGGTGCCCTGTGATTGTCTCTCGCGTTTGCCTTGTTGGAACCTTTCCCCCACCACTGCACGGCATGTCGCTCATTAACGAGTACGTGAAGAATCGAGTCATCGCCAGCGGGATACCCGTTTGCGTCATTGATACATCTCCCCGTAGACTGAGTAATTCTCCATGGATAAGAATCTGGAAGATCGTGCACATTTTCCGCGGCATCCTGGTGTTTTGCCTTCACTCAACCATTAGCAAAAGGCTTCCGGTCTACATGGGCCTTTCAGGTGGTGGGGGACAGGTGTACGACACGCTGTTCGTTGGCATCGCACGTTTGACAGGTGCGAAGCTATTCCTGCATCACCACAGCTATCTGTATCTGAACAGGGTGCGTCGCCTGACAAGACTCCTTTTGACAATTGCGGGGCCCAAAGCAGTTCACATTGTCTCAAGCAACAATATGGCTCGCGACCTTCAGGGTCTTTATCCTGTTGTGTCGGAGGTACGGGTGATTTCCGGTATTGCGGCGATTGATGATTGGCAGGAGCCAATTCGCCAACGGTCAGAACTGCGGACACTTGGGTTCATTGGCAATATTAGTAAAGAAAAAGGGATCGTGGAGTTTGTTGAAGCTGCAATCTGGGCGGATCGCGAGAGGCCAGCGTTGCGATTCCTGCTGGCGGGGCCCTATCACAGCAATGAGGCGCGTGCGTTTGTTGAATCCAAGGCTGCTTTAACAGGTAACATGAGGTACGTTGGAGCGGTTTACGGAGATGCCAAGCGGCGTTTCTTCGATGAAATCGATGTGTTCCTGTTCCCTTCACACAATGAATCCGATCCGCTAGTTATGCATGAGGCAATGAGTAGAGGTGTACCTGTGATTGCCTACTACAGAGGTTGTATTGAGCAAACCATCTCCGACAAGGTTGGACTCGGAGTGCAGCCGTCAGATGCCTATGTCGAGAAGGCCAAGGAAAGGATTCTTCTGTGGATTGATAATCCGGCTGCATTTCGACAAGTCTCTGAGGCAGCAACGACACAATTTAGAGCTGCACGAGCACTGCACAGTAGTAATATGGAATCACTCTGCGGCGAACTTGTTAATCCTATAAGTCGTTTGTGATGGATAGGCCTAGTGGTAGCAACCCTGGGTGCGTGGCAAACCAGCAAGTAGATTCGAGGCAACTGTGGCAGAAGTGAAAGCATTGCGATCTCCGTCAGGATCCCACTCGTCTCACGTCCCTATCGACCCCGAATTCGAAATCACCCGTCCCCACGGCGCGGGCCGCTTGTACAGCTACTTCATCGACCACAAGTACCGTCAAATGACGAGTCGATTGCCGATTTCCCTTACCGGAGCGTCAATTCTTGACGTCTGCTGCGGTTCAGGCATGATCAGCGAGATGTATGCGCGGGCAGGGGCGCGGGTAACGGGTGTTGACCTCGACACGGATGCCATTGAACGTGCGAAGGTGCGTGCGAAGCGATTTGGCTTCTCTGGTGACTTCAGAACAGCCAACGCCTGTGATCTTCCCTTTCCCGACCGGAGTTTCGACATCGTCTCCGTCCACGACGGTCTTCACCACATCCCCGATCCTCATAAGGCGATTCGCGAGATGTCCCGAGTTGCCAAGCGGGCAATTGTCATCACCGAGCCGGCGCGGTCGTTCTTGACTGAGGTCTCGATCCGGCTGGGGACTTCTCTGCGGTATGAGGGCGAGGACTTCGTGTATAGATTCACCAAGAGAGAATTGGCTCAATATCTGCACGAGGAGGGGTTCTCAGTCGTGGGTCCTCGGCGATACCTGATGTACTACCCGCACAAGCCGGGGTTTGTGTTCAGGCTCCTGGGGCTGCCGGGGATATTCGCGGTGGCGAAGGTGGGATTTGCGGTGGTCAATGCGGTCTTGGGAGGAGTGGGGAACAAGATTGTGGTGGTGGGCGGGAGAGAGGGGACAAAGGATTAACCACGAAGTCACGAAGCGGGACACGACGCGCCGCACTGAGCTGGTCGAAGTGGCGCGAAGAAGAGAGACATAGGGTTCATGCTGAGGCAAGAGGCAGGAATATCCAGGCCTGGTACTTTGCAGTCACGAGCGATGGCATCACCCTTTTCAGGGCGCGTTCCCGCCTCACATCCATGCGAGATACCAGGAATACGAGGTCGTTGTGTCACTTCTCGACGGGTCCGTTCTTGGGGGTGGTATCCCTCCGGTCTGAACAAGATGAAGCTTCTCCAGGCGTGGATTGAGCTCCACCGGGAAGAGCTTGTCGCCGATTGGGAGCTTGCAGTGGGTGGAGAACAGCCCTACAAGATCGAACCCCTCAAGTGAGGTCCTCCATGAATCCGAGAGTGAGAGCAGCAACTGCGGGCGATGCCTACCAGTTGACATTGCTTTTCAGCAATGGGAGCATGGAGTGTACGATTGCTCTCCGCTGCTTGACTTCGGAGTCTTCAGGGAGCTGAGAGATCCATCCTATTTCAGACAAGTGCGAGTAAGCGGGGGTACGGCGGTCTGGCCTCACGAGCAGGATATCTGTCCAGACACCCTCTACGTTGACTCGCACAAGGTGATCGCTGAAGTGGTCGGATAGT
>Ga0315284_10000704_pt1 | contig 45896 bp, 35 predicted proteins | sample YL17G09_16_MG_FD_203696 | JGI IMG/M metagenome (GOLD analysis project Ga0315284, IMG submission 203696) | Sediment microbial communities from Yellowstone Lake, YNP, Wyoming, USA - YL17G09_16 | ecosystem: Environmental > Aquatic > Freshwater > Lake > Sediment | place: USA: Wyoming | collected...
GCGGAGGGTGGAGGGCGGAGGGTGGAGGGCGGAGGGTGGAGGGCGGAGGGTGGAGGGCGGAGGGTGGAGGGTGGAGGGTGGAGGGCGGAGGGTGGAGGGTGGAGGGCGGAGGGTGGTGACGAGCTACGAGCGCGCGAGTTGCGGGTTTGCGAATCGGGGAGACGAGACCGGGCGCGTGGTGGCCACGACGATTGCCCCGCCCCGGAGACACTACTCCGCCAGAAGAGAGTCCCTCACGAATGTCAGCGTCTGCGCCTCGTACACCCATCTGATCGTCGAGGCCGCCGAGTCCTGCTCCATGGACCGGGGTTCTCCCCAGGCAAGCCGCACCTGCGCCGTACTCATGCCTGCAGCCACGTTGTGACTGTCAATCATCTCCCAGATCGCTTCATCCCACTTGTTGGCTTCCCGGGGATTTTGTTCGAGAATCTCCGACTCCCACGGTAGGCGCGCAAAGCGTTTGCCGGCAAGGACGTTGGTGTAGCTGTAGTTGGTCGGGATGAAGCCTCGCCGCTTGTCCGCGCATTCCACCAGCAGCCAGACCGGCTTTGGTGGCAGTGGCGTGCGACCCCAGGCCACATCAGTGACGGTGAGTGGCGCCCCGACAGACACTTTGAACGTGCCAAACGAGCCGGTCGACGAGTCGTTAACCAGTTTGATGATGGTCTGAGTGATGTTGCCATGGCGTGAAAAGAATATGCCGTTGTAACGCCAGATGCCATGTTCGTCAAAGCTGGGCACGCTGGTCAACACATGGTAGCCGGCATTGTGATTGCAGCTGGTATACACCTTCCAGTCCTTCAGTCGGCGTCGCGAACAACAAGAACGTAACTGCCAGACATAGGTGAGCCATTGCGACCAGAGCATGAGCGTCCTTTCTTTGCGGAAAGTACTTGCACAATTCCGATATTTAATATATATTACCGGAATACCTCAACAGAAGCAGCCCTATGAGCATCGAAACCAGGATTGCGCAGGTCAAGAATCAGGTGGGCAAGATGGAAGGCTTTCGCCCTGGAAGCGTCTCACAGCAGTACAACGTGTGCGGAAGAAAGGAGTGTCGCTGCAAGGACAAAAAGACTCCGCAGAAGCACGGACCCTACTGTATTCTGAGCTACAGGTTCCACGGGAAGAACCGCACCGAGTACGTCAATCCGGAATATCTGAAAACACTAAGAACCAGGTTGACAAACCACGATGCGTTTCAGCAGCTCATCCAGAAGTGGGTCGGCTTGGAGATCGAAAAGTCCAAGCAGGAAATGGCTCGTCTCAGCAAGCCCAGGAAGCGGTAGAAGTCGTCACTCTCAAGTCATAAAGTCAAAGGCATTCAGACTTTCGTGGGCAACCGAACATTACATTTTCAATCAACCTCTATCCAACAAAGCGCTGAAGCATAAATGGCCCTGCCCCGCCAGGTAAGGGTTGGTGTGGCATAAACGATATTACGCAAATAATCGGTCAGTCTTTACCGATACTTCTGCAGGCCCAGCTGCTTAACGCGCGTGTTACGGGCAGTTTCATCTCAAGCTCGGTGCAGTTCCAGAAGAAAGGTGTTTCGTAGCGTGAGTCCGCCTTTGAAAACAAACATTGATTATTCTTTCATCCGCGTGGCATATTTCACCCACGCAACCTCCACATTCTTCAACATCAACCACCCCTTGGGCAAACACTCATGACCATCGCTTCATCGCACAGAGATTTCACACCGCCGACCCCCGAAATGGAGCAGCGAATAGGCGATTCCATTGCGCAACTGACCACTGAGGAGAAGATCGCCTTGATCGGCGGCGATCCGCGCCGCAACGCAACGATTGCCTGCGAGAAGATCGGCCTTCCCGCGCTCAAAATGGCCGACGGTCCCCTGGGGGTCCATTGGCAGGGGGAACCGTCAACAGCGTACCCGGCGCCGGCGGGAGCGGCAGCGAGCTGGAACCGTGATCTTGTCGAGAAGCTGGGAAGCTCGCTGGGCAGAGACGCCCGCGCGCGCGGCATCCGTTTCTTCCTTGCGCCGGGAATCAACATCTGCCGCTCCCCTGAGTGCGGACGGAATTTCGAGTATTTCGGCGAAGACCCCTACCTTGCGGGCCAGATGGCCGCGGCATATATCCGCGGCGTGCAGTCGCAGGGAGTCAGCGCCACGGTCAAACACTATGCGCTCAATTTCCAGGAGTACAACCGTCACGGCGTAAGCTCCGATGTCGATGAGCGGACGCTTCGCGAGATCTACCTTCCGGCATTCGAAGCCGCGGTGAAACAGGGTGGGACCGGTGCGGTCATGAGTGCATACAATCTTGTCAACGGCATCCACTGCTCCGAGCACAAAGAGCTGCTCACCGACATACTCAAGAACGAGTGGGGGTTTGACGGGATCGTGATGTCCGACTGGGTCTCCACCTACGACGGTGTGGCATCGGCAAATGCCGGACTCGACCTTGAGATGCCCCGCGCAGCATTCATGAACAGGGAGACGCTGATTCCGGCGCTTGACGACGGGCGGGTGGATACTGCGACCATCGACGACAAGGTTCGCCGCCTGCTCAGGGTCTTCTTCGCGTTCGGCTGGCCCCCGGATGAAAGCCACGACGGGTCAATTCCTCTCGACGACCCCTCGTCGGCTCAGACCGCCCTGGAGGTGTGTCGCGAGTCGATTGTCATGATTCGAAACAACGGGCAGGCGCTGCCTCTTGACACCGGTTCCCTGAAGAGACTCGCCGTCGTGGGCCCGTTTGCACATCCGGCGACCTGGGCGGGCGGCGGAAGCTCCTACACAAAGCCGTTTCACGCTGTCAGCGTGCTGGAAAGCATCAAGGCACTTGTCGGGAATTCCCTGGAAATCGTCCACCATCCCGGCCACCATCCCTCCAGCGAATGGGATCTTTTCGGCCGAAGTTCCTTTATCACCGAGTCCGGCGATCCGGGACTTGCGGCCGAGTATTTCAACAACGCTACCCTCGATGGCGAGCCGTGTGCCGTCCGCACCGACCCGAATGTCAATTTCGACTGGGGTGGAGGTTCGGTTCCGGCGGAGGGGATTACCGAGAAGCTCTGGTCGGCCCGATGGAGAGGCAGGGTGACCGCACGGGATGACGGCAAGCACTTCTTCCATGTGTACGGCGCCGACGGCGGCTATCGGCTCTGGGTCAACGACAGGCTTGCGATCAATGTGTGGGAAACCGGGCTTAGCGGAACGCAGCGGGGCGAGATCGATCTTCACCGTGGCGAAACCGCCGGAATCGTTTTGGAGTGGCGTGCGACCCGCCCTGCCGCCTGCCTTCGGCTGGCCTGGAACAGCGAGGCGGCAAACAGCAGAGAAACAGAAAGCGCACTGGCAGCAGCGCGGGGAGCAGAGGCCGTCGTGGTGTGCGTCGGGTTCAACAACAGCACCGAGTGCGAAGGTTTCGACCGTCCGTTCTCCCTGGATGCCGAATCCGAATCTCTGATACTGCAATGCGCCAAGGCGTGCAGCAAGACAATCGTCGTCCTGACCTGCGGGGGCGCGGTTGACATGGCACGATGGATCGACGAGGTCGGTGCGGTACTCGTCGCGTGGTACCCTGGGCAGGAAGGCGGGACAGCCATTGCCGAAACGATATTCGGCATGAACTGCCCATCGGGGAAGCTGCCGTATTCCATTGAGCGACAGGAGCATGATCGCTCATCGTACAACTGTTACCACGACGATGACCGTGACAAGCGCGTCGCCATTGCCGACGGAATCTTCTGCGGGTATCGTCACTACGATCATACTGGCATTGAGCCGCTGGTGCCGTTCGGGTTCGGCCTGGGCTACACACCGTTTGAGCTTAAGAATTTCTCACTGTCCGCATCGAGCATACACAAAGGTGACGGCGTCTCACTTGCCGTCGATGTTGTCAATACGGGTGCCTGCGAAGGCGCGGAGGTTGTCCAGGTCTACGTAGGCGACCGGGAGTCATCGCTGCCGCGCCCGCCCAAGGAGCTCAAGGGGTTTGCCAAGGTGCGCTGCGCACCGGGACAGACGCGTCGCGCCATGATCGAGCTTGAGTCGGGGGCATTCTCGTTCTACGATCCAGCAAAGAAGGCCTGGGTGATAGAGCCGGGTGAGTTCGAGATACTGGTAGGGACATCCTCCAGGGATATCGTTTTCAAGGCACCGATGGTCGTTGGAAAGTAGCTGATAGTGATTTTGATTTTCAGGACAGATTTCTGGTCGAGGCTGACTGGATCTTGACAGGAAACCGTCGGCGGCGCTTTTGGCAAAGGATCATGTTCAAATCGTCCAAACCAGCGTTTCTCCCAAGCCCGGCTTTGATGCAGGACGGTATCTCATTTCTCTCGGGCACGCGCACATCGCCTGCTTCCCACCATTTGGACTGCAGTGACCAGAAACCAGGCTCCAGGGGATCGAGGACGCATACTCGCTGGCCGGCAAGACGTTTCACGTTCATTCATTCGTTCAGACCCGCGGTTCGAAGGAAGAGCACTGCCAGAAGTTGGTGCATGAGAGATACGACAAGTTTCGCCCGGCATTGGGAGCCAGGTTCCCTCGGAGTCTGGGCAGGTGCGGAGTGCGGGGAGTGGGCGAGGGAAGTGACGGGCTACGAGCGCGCGAGTTGCGAGTTTGCGGATCGGGGAGACGAGACCGGGCGCGTGGTGGCCACGACGATTGCCCCGTCCCGGAGACACTACTCCGCCACAAGAGAGTCCCTCACGAATGTCAGCGTCTGCGCCTCGTACACCCATCTGATTGTCGAGGCCGCCGAGTCCTGCTCCATGGACCGGGGTTCTCCCCAGGCAAGCCGCACCTGCGCCGTACTCATGCCTGCAGCCACGTTGTGACTGTCAATCATCTCCCAGATCGCTTCATCCCACTTGTTGGCTTCCCGGGGATTTTGTTCGAGAATCTCCGACTCCCACGGTAGGCGCGCAAAGCGTTTGCCGGCAAGGACGTTGGTGTAGCTGTAGTTGGTCGGGATGAAGCCTCGCCGCTTGTCCGCGCATTCCACCAGCAGCCAGACCGGCTTTGGTGGCAGTGGCGTGCGACCCCAGGCCACATCAGTGACGGTGAGTGGCGCCCCGACAGACACTTTGAACGTGCCAAACGAGCCGGTCGACGAGTCGTAGGTATCGATGCTGCGACGAGCGGAGAAGACCGTTTTCCCGAGCCATCGAGACCGGGCCGTTGTCAGGTCCTCGGCGCAGGCCAACCCCTCGATGGCGCCATCGCGCGTGCGGGCGAAGAGCGGTGTGCCGTTTGACTTGAGAGAGAACTCCACGAGAAACTCACCGCCAGTCTGTCTGGTGACACTCTTCGCTGTCAGGACCTGTTGTGCAAGGACGGCAGTCTTGACACGGCGGTTGGGGAGCTGGACTGCGGCATCCACCGGCCCCGACGCCGTAGCGAGCTTGGCTGATGGGTAGACTTCGTAGCCGAACTTTTCGAACATCGCGTTCTTGCGGATGGCGATGAAGTCGTGGCCGGTCCATTTCGGAATGGTCAGCGCGGGAGGAACAGTATCTCTTTGCGAAAGGGAATCGGTGCGAAGGGACGTCGGGGCCGCGTGAGCCTTTTTTGCGGTGCTCTTGGCCGCGCCATGGACCGCAGACACGTGGGAGAGGCAGAGGACGAACGCCGTTGCCAGGAGGATCCTGTCCAGGCCGGTCCGACTCGAATCGAACAGAGGCTGTCTGAGCAGAGCTGTGCGCATGACCAGGTGGGTCCTTTCCCCACCCATTATAGAATAGGGGTCGGTCGGTGAGCAACCAGCGGCATTGTCATCCACAGGAGAGCACCCCCACCAGAGAATCCCCGTGTCCCCGACCGACAAAGCACATGCCCCTTGACAATCGTCGCAAAGTTCTGTATATTATACCGGCAAGTCAGTTGGCTGACTCGAAAGTCAGAATCGGAGACGACCAGTATGGACCCCAAAGAACTCAGGGAGCAGGTTGTTCGAGACGCCAAGTGCGCGGTGATCCTCGATGCAGCTCGCTCGGTGTTCTCCGAGAAGGGGCTGTGGGAGACGCGGCTGGAGGACATCGCAGCTCAGGCAGGCTTCTCCAAGGCATCTTTGTACAACTACTTTCCTGACAAGGAAGCCATCTTTCTCACCCTCGCGGTCCGGGAGTACCAGACGCTCCTCGCGGCCTTTGAGAAGGAGATCTCGGCCGATGCTCCGTTTGCGCAGAACCTGCAACGGGCAGTCAGTCTGGTGATGCATCACTTCGGCGAACACTTCGCACTCGTCCTGAACACCTCAAATTACCAGAGCATGATGGCGCTGCATGCCAATATGAACCGCAACGAGGACCTTGCGAAGCAGTTCAAGGAATACATGGGCAGGATCATGACGATATTCGTCCAACTGGTGAAGTGGGGACGCACTCGCGGGGATATCAAGAGCCCTCTTGACGACATCACCATTGCCGGATTCGTTGGCGGCTTGGTACGCGGCGTGCTGTTTGATTGGAAAGTGTCGGGACGGATCGGCTCGATCGATGAGTCGCTGGGCAACGTGTGCGAGTTTGTGATGTCGGGAGCAGCGGTTGGAGCGCGGTGACGGGTTGTCGGGATTGCCGGCGACCGAAGAAGCAGTGTGGAACCTGAATCGGGCAGTGGGGAGTTGAACATGAGCATGTGGATGCGGACGGTGTTGGTAGCGTGCGTGTCACTCGGCTTCGTCTCTTCGGTGCATAGTCAGGCGCTGACCCTTGAACAGGTGATTCGCGAGGTGTGCGCGAACAGCGATTCTGTGAAGATGATGAAGGAGACGATGTATAAGTCGGACCAGTTGGTGAAACAGAAGAAGTCTGCTGCTATGCCGATTGTGTCGGGGTCGGTCTTGCTCGGGGGGAAGAGGGGGATTGGGTTGGGAGATCATCCCAAGGAGAAGCCTCCAGTCCCTGCAGCCTTTGGTGATACCATTCATACTATGGCTGATGAATTCGTCAGTTGGGGGGCCTTCGACACACTGTCGAAATACCAAGCACGCCAAGCCGCCCGCATGTCCGAAGTTGGGAATTCCCCCGTCTACAGCGCATCCCTGCAGGTCCAGCAGACGCTCACCTTCGGCAAAATCGGGACAGCCGTCAAGGTCGCGAAGGAATACGACCAAGCAGTGCATGCCACCTATGATCGCAGTGTCCAGCAACTTCAACTGGCGGCCCTCGATGCATTCTACGGGGTTGTGCTCTCAGAGATGTCACTGTCTGTTGCCGAACGTTCGCTTGCGCGGAAGAGCGAGCTGCACGGCTTCCTCGACCGCAACTTCCAGCTTGGGTCGGGCAGCAAGGCGCTCATCCTGGCGACAGGTGCAGACGTGGTTCTGCAGTCCTCGCAGATACTCCAGGCACGACAGGCAGTGCGCACCACCAAGATGATGCTTGCCTCTCTCATGGGACGGCCTCTGACTGACCAGATTGACCCAGACACTGCGGCGTCCCTGACTGGTCTTCGCTCGCTTGCCATTCCCTCGGAAACTGATGCTGTCAACACGGCCCTGACGTCGCGCGGCGATCTGAAGTCTCTGGGATACTACGAAAAGGCGAACCGAGGTGGCGCGAAGATCTTCAGAGCCATGTACTATCCCACCATAGGCGCCCAGGCATCAGGTGGGTTCGCCGGTACTCACTTTGCGGATGTCAACACGCAGAACTACAAGGACTACGTCAACTGGACCCTCGGCGTGGGCATGAACTGGCAGTTCTTCGACGGCTTCAACAACAGCTCCATGTCTCACCAATACCTCTCCGACGCGCGCAAGCTCGAGCAACTCCAGAAGACCGTGTCAAAGATGGTCGAGATCGAAGTCACCTCTCTCGTCGTCGGATGCGCCGTGGCCGACAGCTCCCTCGCCGCCTCCGAACAAGCACTGGCCGCATCCCGAGAGAGCTACGACCTTCTCAACGAGAACTTCAAGCAGGGCAGCGGCCAATTCGCCGACCTGCAGCTTGGTGAAGAGCGTCTGCGTCAGGCAGAAATGGGTCTGGTGAACGCGCGCTACGGGCAGATGCGCAGCCGCGCCGCGCTTCTCGTGGCCATGGGTCAAGACATCGTCAAACTGGAGGCACAATGAATCCCCTCAAGATTCTGATCGTCTGTGGAGTGTGCGCATCGGCTGCCTTGGTGGGTGGCTGTCAGAGAAGCGATGCCGCCCCTGGTGAGACGAAGGCACCTGCCGCCGACTCCGCTGTTGTCAAGGTAGTAGTCGCCGATGTCAAAGAGACCAGCTACGAAGATTGGGGCAGCTATTCCGCTGACCTGCGCGGCATCGAAGATGCCAATCTCACGGCGCCCTTCCAGGGCGGTCGCGTCAACTGGATCGCGCCTATGGGTACCAGGGTCAAGGCCGGTCAGCCCCTGTGCGATATCGACAGCGTCAAGTACGAGGCTGCTCTGCAGGCTGCCATGGCGCAGGTTGAGGTCGCCAAAGGCGATCTCGAGCGCGCGCGTGTGAATGTGGAGAAGGGTTCCCTTGGCCGCTCGGTGCTCGATGCCGCGAATCTCGGATTTCAGAGCGCACGTATGAACATGGCTTCAGCTCAGCGAGGGTATGAGGACTGCCGGTGTCAGGCGCCGTTCGACGGGGAGCTTGTCAGTCGCGCAATCGATCGGTATCAGACCGTGGCGCCGGGTATGCCCACGGTTCGGCTCTCTCGCATGGACAAGCTCGAAGCTGTCATTTCCATCCCCGAGACCGACGCGTTCAGCTTTTCGGAGGGAATGAAAACCGAGTTCCGCTTGCTTCAGGGCGCAGACCGCGCATACATCGGCAGGCTGGCAAGCATCGATCGCGCCATAGATCCGCGGTCACGGACGGTGACTGCGCGCATCGAGATCGGCAACTCGTCGGGCCAGCTCAAGCCGGGCATGGTGGGTCGCGCCCGCATCCTGCGCAAGACGTACAGCAAGGCCATTGTCGTACCGGCAACAGCGCTGCTGCGCCTGCAAAGCGGAGTGACGGTGATGGTTGTTGAGAACGGCATCGCCCGACAGCGCAAAGTTGAGGTCGGGGGAACATCGGAGGAGCGCACGCTCATTTCCGAGGGACTCAAGGCCGGCGACAAACTCGTGGTGAGCGGTGGGTTCCAGGTGACCGAGGGGACGAAGGTCTCATTCTGAAGGTGGTTGTCGGGTGACGATGGCCCGGACTGTGTGATGGACATCAAGCAACGTGTGGAGATCAGTCAATGACGAAGTTTGCACTCAAGAACCCGGTGTCGGTGATCGTGCTGGCGGTGATCCTTTTCATCACCGGCTTGGTGAGCTTCAAGGGCATGCGCCGGGAGTCCTTCCCCGAAATAAAGATTCCCTACATCTTCGTAACAACGGTGTATCCGGGCGCAAACCCTCCGGAGATCGAGAACCTGATCACCCAGAAGATCGAGGACAAGCTCGATGGGGTGGACGGGGTGAAGAAGATGACCAGTTCCAGCAACGAGAGCTTTTCCAATATCTTTCTGGAATTCGACCCGTCCATCAAAGTTGAGGACGCGCTTCGACGAGTGAAGGACAAGGTTGACCAGGCGCGTGGGGATTTGCCCGCCGACGCCCAGGACCCGATCACGCAGGAACTCAACTTCTCCTCGATCCCGATTGCGAACATTGCTTTGTATGCCGACTACGACATCGAGCGGTTGGAGTCGATTGCCGAGGATCTGCGCGAACGCATGGCCAAGATTCCCGGAGTTCTTGAGGCCAAGGTGGTTGGCAAGCAGGAGAAGGAGATTGCCATTGACGCCGATCCGGCGCTCTTGCAGCAATACGACATCACGCTGTACGACATCGTGACCGCTGTGCAGTCGCAGCACCGCAATATTCCCGGCGGGACCATGAGGACCTCCGGGTTCCGCTTCTCGCTGCGGGTGACAGGGGAATTGCAGAGCCCGGATGGCTTCAACGACCTCATTGTGAAGTCGGTGAACAACCATCTGATTCGGGTAAGAGACGTGGCGAAGGTTTCGTTTGCGTACACCCGCGACCGGCAATCGATTTCGCGCACAAACGGGAAGCCGTCACTTACGCTGACGGTCGCAAAGAGGACGGGTGAGGACATTGTGCGGATTGTGGACGAGGCCAAGAAGGTGCTGGCCGAAGACCAGATCTCGTGGCCCGCAGGAACGCACGTCGAGATCACCTACGACATGTCGAAGAATATCCGGCAGATGGTGGATGAGTTGCAGAACCATTTGTTGATGGGCATCCTGCTCGTCATGCTTGTGCTGAGCTTCTTCCTGGGCGTGCGCAACTCGATCTTCATCTCCACGGCGATTCCGTTCTCCATGGCCATGGGCTTCATCGCGTTGAGCTACATGGGCATCACGCTCAACATGGTGGTGCTCTTTTCGCTGGTGATGGCACTTGGGATGCTGGTTGACGACGGTATTGTGGTGGTGGAGAACATCTACCGGCACATGCACATGGGCAAGTCTCGTATGCAGGCGGCGCTCGATGGCACGCGCGAAGTTGCCGTGCCGGTTTTCACGGCCACTGTGACCACGGTCGCGGCATTCGCACCAGTGTTGTGGATGCCTGGCATCATGGGGTCGTTCCTCAAGTACCTGCCGCTGACTGTTGGCATCACCCTGTCGGGTTCTCTCTTCGTGGCGTTTGTGTTCAATCCGGTATTCGCATCTCTCACCATGACCACCAGAGACATGCCCGATGAAGATGGGGGATCAAAGGGGTGGTTCGAGGGATTCAAGGAGATGTATCGTCGTCTGCTGCGCACGGTGCTGCACCATCCGTGGATTCTGGCCGTGCTGTGCGTCGTGTTTGTTATTTCCGGGATCGCCGCATACGGCAAGTTCGGGCCGGGCGTGGTCTTCTTTCCCATAGTCGAGCCGGACCTTGCCTCCATCGAGGTTGAGGGGCCGCTTTCGCAGGACATTGACATTACCGACTCGGCGCTGACTATTGCCGAACGCGTGGCACTGGCTATTCCCACCGACAAGGGGTCGGTGAAGACGATCACCTCGGTCGTGGGAGCTGGTAAGTCATCTCGCATGTCCAGTGGTCAGGCGGAGAGCAACAAGGGATACGTTGACGTTGTGTTTACCGACTACGAGGAGCGGGAGATCCCGTCGTACACGACCATGAAGTGGCTCGAAGACACTCTCCCGCAGCTTGTTCCCGGGTACAAGTTGCAGGTGGTCAAGGAGCAGAGCGGCCCCCCGACCGGCAAGCCAGTGGAGCTGGAGGTGAGCGGCGACGACTATCAGCAGCTCAGTTGGATTGCCGACAGCGTCAAGAGCACCCTCAAGACGATCCCTGGGCTGACAAATGTGAATCATGACTACGACCCGGCTCGTCCCGAAATCCGGATCGATGTAGACCGCGAGCAAGCCAAGCGTCTCGGGTTCTCGACCCTGGACGTGGCTTCTGCAGTGCGTGGCGCCATTTACGGAACCGAGTGCGCCAAGTACCGTATTGGCAAGGACGAGTACAAAATCATGGTGCGATTGTCGCCCGAGGTGAGAGAGAATCTCAACGGACTCAACGAGATTGTCATCTCCAAAGAGGGCAAGAAGGCTCCGCTGCCAAGCGTGGCTGTTTTCAGTCAGGGCGCCACCATTGCGTCCATCAAGCATGTTGATGGAAAGAGAACCATTCAGGTGGGGGCCGAGCTCGCCCCGGGCCAGAAGGACGAGCGGGGACCAAAGGCCGCGGCAATGGCCGCGGTTAAGAAACTCATACCGCCGGCTGGCTACACCATTCAGCCGGGAAGCGGCAACCGCATGCAGTCGGAATCGCAGGCGTTTATCATGAAGGCGTTCTTCATTGCCATGGCACTGGTGTTTCTCACCATGGTGTTCCAGTTCAACTCGCTGTTCCAGCCGGTGCTGATCCTGATCGGGATCCTGCTCTCGGTGGGGGGCGTGTTCTGGGGACTGCTGATCCTTAACAAGTTCAATGCCTTTGTCAACATGGTGACAGTTGGCAGTGCGCAACTGCGCGACGTGACATTCGCCATTCTCATGAGCGGCGTGGGCATTATTGCGCTGGCCGGTGTGGTTGCCAAGAATGGCATTGTGCTGATTGACTACATGAACAAACTGCGCCGGGATGGGCACACGTTGCGTGATGCGGTGATTGAGGGTGGGGCTACGCGCTTGCGTCCGGTTCTGCTGACGGCCATCACCGCGATGATCGGGCTTGTGCCCATGGCCACGGGCGTGGGAATCGACTTTCTGCACTTCGGCTTCATCACCCGTTCGCAGACGACCATGTTCTGGGCGCCTATGGCATGGGCGATCTTCTGGGGTCTGCTGTTCAACACACTGCTTGTGCTTGTAGTGACACCCACGTTCTACTTCTCGTGGGAGTGCTGGCGCCTGAAGGCGCGCGAGCGGAAGGCCGCGAAGAAGGCTGCGCGGGCTTCTGGCGCCTCCGACAGATAGGTTGCGCCCCAGTCGGTTACGACCTCGTAGAAGCACCGCGCTCGGCGGAAAATCCTCTGAGCAACTCCGCCGCACGCGCCCTGGTATCCGGCGTCCCGACCGACCCACTCGAAGTCGTACGGCTCCGACCCGTACGTGGCAACCAGCGAGTGCCCCCGCTCGCCAAGTACTGGTACGGCCAGACGTGTTGCCGCGTCATGGTCGAGGTGGCACCGGAAGTAGTGCTTGGGCGCGGGAAGGGCGGTGCGGACCAGGTCTCGTTATTTGTCAACGCCATCGAAGAAGACCACCGGCTGCCCGGCAGCGCACAGCCTCCGAAGCGCGACGCCCGGATGCTCACGTTCGGGCCTCATGGGTGCAGGACCCGCGTTCCACTGGTGCGCAAGCTCGTTGATCGATGGAAGCTCGAAAGACAGGTCCGCGCGCAGTCGCTGCTCACCCGGTGCACTCCGCCACCATTGCGTCAAGCCGCTTCTCCGACACCGGCCTGAGGGTCTTTACCGTATCGTGGGCGAAGAGCGATATCGCGTACTCCTCAACCATCTCGTCAAACGCGTCGACGCGTGCCTGCATGGCCGGGCTCTGCCCCGTCCGCGCACGGAACCGCGTGAGTTCCGCGCGGTACCTGGTGAGTGACTCCATGCGTCGACGGTAGACCCCGGTGTCCAGGAATGCCTTCTCGATGCGCGTATGCAACGCCCGCAGATAGCGCGGGTATGACTGCACCATGGGGTAGGGGATCGGGCCGTTGACAAGCCGCGCCATGTAGCGGTCGAGTTCCTGCTTGATCTCCGTCTTTATGCCCGACCGAGGGAATCGCGCCGAGAGCTTGCGGTTGAGCTCCGCGCATGCGGTTGCGTGCGTGGATGCTTCGGTGAGAGCTGCGACCGCCGCGGGACCGATGCCTCGCAGCCGCCCCGCAATTGCCGCCCGGAGTTCGTCGAAACCGGCAGGCGTCCGTGGAAGCTTCGGCGGCAGCTCGAAGGCGAAATGCCGGACGCTTTCTCGCACCACATCCCGCACGCGCTCCCAGGTGCCCCAGGGCGCCAGGAAGACGCGCAGTGATTGGGGCAGACGCAGGTCGCGATCGAGCCACCCGATCTCGGTCTCAAATGCCAGTTCCAGGAGGGCGCGCACGCCGGTGGCGTGCGTCGTTGCCGCGTCCTCCGGCGTTGGACACACCACGAGGTCCACAGACTCTCCAGCAGCCTTGAGTGCGGGATAGCCGTACAGTGGGATTCCCTTTGACGGATCGGTGAGCGCGATTGATTCGGGCAGGTCCCCCACACTCCATGCAGTCAGGCCACGCTGCTCATGCGCAGCCACGCGAGCGCTCCATGCCAGTGCCTGCGCATCGGCGGAGCCGGTGGTGGCGTGCCGGGCCAGAATGCCCGGACCGCGACCCTGAGCAACGGGCGTGCCGTCGCCGCCGGTGACGGAGTAGCGCATCTGCAGGTGTGGCGGAATCTTCGATTCGTCAAGCAGTGCAGGATCCACGGCAATGCCATACGCCGCGCTGATGCAGCCTGCGAGTGCCTCGGAGAATGACCGCGGCTGGTACTGCAGGCGCGACGCCAGTGCGCGCGATGTCTCCTTGAGCGGAGAGAGCTTTTTGCGGAGGTCCTTGGGCAGGCCGTCAAGCAGATGCAGCACCTTGTCGGGCCACAGTGGCTTCACAAGCCACCCGAAGACGCGCGTGTCCATGTACGCCGCGACGTTGGCGGGAATCTCCACAGTCACACCGTCGTCGTCGCTACCGGGTGCAAACGCGTACTGCAGCTTCAACTCGCGTTCGCCAATGGACAAGGCGTCGGGGTACTGCGCCAGTTGCTCAGGCATCGACTGCGAGCAGAGGTCGCTCTCCGACATGCGGAGGAAGCGGTCGCCGCCCCTATCGCGGATCAGACGGTTGAGTTCGTGGATGGATGAGACGTTCTGGATGCGCTCTGCATAGAACCGACCAATAGCCTCTTCGTCAATAACCAGACCGCGAGTACGGAGCTTCTCCTCGGCAACAGCCATCTCCTCGCGCAACTGCTGGTTGTGGGAGAAGAATGCGTGGCGCGGTTCCAGCTGCTGGTCAACGAGCGCTTCGCGGATGAACACGCGCGTTGCCTCGGCAGGGTCGACCTTACCGTACGCGACGCGGCGGTTGGGGATGAGGGGCAGGCCCAGGAATGTGATCGAGGCAGGCGCGAGCACCGTCTGCGAGTTCTCGTCAAAGAGCGGCTGCCCGTACGAACGCTTGCACAAGTGCGGCGCAACCTGCTCCAGCCACAGTGGGTCAATGGCCGCGGCAGTGCGCCCGAACACGCGCGAGGTTTCGACAATATGGTGGCATACGATCCAGTCGGGCTTGGCCTTGGCAAGTGCGGACCCCGGGAAGATCCACAGCACGCGAGCCTGGGGCGCGCGGTACGATCCGTCTTCGATCTTGTGCGCAACGCTGCCGATGAGCCCGGCGCAGATGGCCCGGTGAATCCGGTCGTATTCTTGCGGGACGGCTGAGCCCGTTGGCGGAGGAACCGACGCAGTGCATCCGCATGCATCGCGGATCTGCTCGTACACATCGTGCCACTCGCGCATGCGCGTGTAGGAAAGGAAGTTCTGAGTACAGAACTTCCGCATGGCATTCTGCGTGCGCAACTGCTCCCAGTGCGCGTGGAACGACTCCCACAGGTTGAGGTAGCCCAGGAAGTCCGACTTCTCGTGGCTGAGTTTGCGGTGGATGTCGCGCGCCAGTTGCCGCTTCTCCTCCGGCTCGTTGCGCGGGTCAACTACTGAGAGGCCCGCAGCGATGACCATCACCTTCTCCGCAACACCCTCCTGCCGGGCCTGAAGAACCATGCGCGAGATGTGCGGGTCGAGCGGAAGCCTGGCCATGGTGCGGCCCATGGGCGTGAGTTCCCGTTTGTCGTCAACCGCCCCGAGTCGGTACAGTTGCGTGTACCCGTCGCGCACCGATTGGGACGATGGCGGTTGGAGGAAGGGGAACGACTCCACCTCGCCCAACCCCAGAGACCGCATCGAGAGAATGACCGACGCAAGGTTGCTGCGCGTGATCTCCGGCGAGGCAAAGGGCTCACGAACGAGGTAGTCTTCCTCGCTGTACAGGCGTACGCACATGCCCTCCGACACACGGCCGCACCGGCCCTTGCGCTGGTCTGCACTGGCGCGCGAGATCGGCTCAACGGGCAGCCTCGTTGTTTGCAGTCCCGGCACGTACCGGTGCACGCGCGCCATGCCCGTGTCAACCACCGTGCGGATGCCGGGCACGGTGATCGAGGTCTCGGCCACATTGGTTGCCACAATGATCTTGCGCTGGTTGGCGGGCCGGAAGATGCGGTCCTGATCGGCGGAGGAGAGTCGGCCGAAGAGCGGCAGGACGAGAGCTCCGTCCACCTGCCCCTTCAGCCGGTCCACGGTCTCGCGGATGTCACGTTCGGTTGGCATGAACACGAGAATGTCGCCATTCTGCGAATCATTGGCCAACTGCGAGGTCGCATTGACTGCTGCGTCAACGTAGTCCACTGTCGACTCGTCGAGCTCCTCCGGCGGCATGTAGAGCGTCTCGACGGGGAAGAGCCTGCCCGACACTTCGACGATGGGCGCATTGTCGAATGCGTGCGAGAAGAGTTCAGTGTTGATGGTGGCAGAGGAGACTATCACGCGCAGGTCGGGTCTGCGGGGGAGTATCTTGCGCAGGTATCCGAGAAGAAAGTCGATGTTGACGCTGCGCTCGTGGGCTTCGTCAACAATGATCACGCCGTAGCGCGAAAGCAGGGGATCGGAGTGTATCTCGCGCAGGATGATGCCATCGGTCATGAACACGATCGGCGTATCAGCACTGGCCTTGTCGTCGAATCGGATGCGGTAGCCGACCCCTGCGCCAACACTGGTCCCGGAGATCTGTGCCACCCAACGCGCCAGTGACGTGGCTGCGATCCTCCGTGGCTGAGTCACGGCAACGCGGCGCCCCGGGTATGCCTCGCGACAGAAAATCGGCAGTTGCGTGGATTTGCCGGAGCCCGTCTCGCCCGCAATCACCACAACCTGGTGCGCGGCGAGGTGTGAAAGAATCTCGATTTTCTTGTCGTGGATGGGAAGATGCATGGGGTGTGCGTCGCATCGATCCGGCACGCTGCGCCGCACGAGCGCAGCTACTTGCGCAGAGCGTTGTCCACGGTCCGCAGCAGCAGGTCCGGCGTAATGGGTTTGTCCAGCACCGCCTTGACCGGAAGCCAATCATCGTCGGGCTCGTAGGCAAAGGGCAGGTTCTTGGTCTTGCGGATACCCGAGATAATCACCACCGGGATGCTGTTGGTGGCGGGGTTCTCGTGCAGCTTGCGCGCAATATCGAAGCCTTCATTCTCCGTGGTCATCATCACATCGAGAAGCATGAGTTCGGGCTTTTCCGCAACAGCCTTCTCGTACCCCTCGGCGCCGTTGACGGCTGTGGAGACCTCGTGTCCCTTGGCGCGCAGGAGCGTAGACATGGCCTGAGTGAAATCGGTGTCGTCGTCGACCAGGAGAATGCGGGACATCGCGCGTCTGCCTTTCTGAGAATGTGCCTTGCCACGATGCGCAGAAAGCTCTGCCACCACCGAGGCATGAAAAATAGCTCCCGTACCAACCACACTGCTCGTCGGGCCTTTTGCAGGGAGCGCAGAGGCGCATCCCCGGCGGGAATGCACCCTGCATTCGATGCGTCAGCGAACCCGGTCAGGCCTTCAGCGCATCGACGACAGTGCGAATGAGGTCGTCGGGCCGCACCGGCTTCTCCAGCACTGCCTTCACAGGAAGCCAGTCCTCGTCCGGCTCAAAGCTGAAGGGCAGTCCCTTTGCCTTGCGAATGCCGGTGACGATCACCACGGGCAAGGCTTTGGTCTTGGGGTCCTCCTTGAGCTTGCGGGCAGTATCGAATCCCTCGCTGTCGTGCGTCATCATGACATCGAGCAACATGAGATCCGGCGACTCCGTTCTCGCCTTGGCATACCCTTCCTCGCCGTTGGACGCGGAGACAACAGTGTGTCCCTTTGCCTTGAGCAGCGTTGAGGTGGCTTCTACGAAATCGGCATCATCGTCAACAAGCAGAATCTTTGCCATGGTACCTTCCTTTTCGTCGTTGCGGAGGAGCCCCCCCCGCTCCGATGAAAATAGTGTGCATCGCATGCGTCAGTCCACAAAATGTGAAAACATTCACTTTCTGGAGTCCGGCAACCCGGGCTGAGGCTGGGCCAGACCCGTACGCCAACTGGTCGCAGTTCACAGATCACTGTTCACTCCCCCCTCACACCCTCTCCCGCTCCGCGTACTCGGTGTGCAGAAGATGGTGCGACTTCTCGCCCAGAGGCATCTGCAGGAACTCGCCGTAGATCTGCTTCACCTTCGGGTTGTCATGTGACTTGCGCAGAGATTTCCCCTCATCCTCCTTGTAGATGGCTTTGATGCGTTCCTTGCGGATATCGTTGGTGGTCATTCGGGGCTGACCGCCGCCGCCAATGCATCCGCCCGGGCATGTCATGACCTCCACAAAGTGATAGGACTTCTCGCCCGATTTCATCATCTCGATCACCTTGCGCGCATTGCCCAGCGTGTGGGCCACTGCGACGTTGACCGTCACTCCCTCAAGGAACGACCACTCCGGCACTGCACCCGTGATGGTAACCGAGGCCTCTTTGATGCCGTCGAGCCCGGCCAGCGGGGCCACGTGCAGGTCCTTGAACGGAAGTTCCTTGCCCGTGATGATCTCCCAGGCCGTACGAAGCGCCGCCTCCATCACACCGCCTGTGTTGGCAAAGATGTCTGCCGCTCCGGTGCCCACGCCGAGGATGGGATCGGGCTTCTCGTCGGCCAGGTTGGCAAAGTCGATGCTCGATTGCCGGATCATGCGCCCCAGCTCACGCGTGGTGAGCACTGCGTCAACGTCCTGGAAACCACTGTCGTTCATCTCGGGGCGCTGCGCTTCGAATTTCTTGGCCGTGCATGGCATGATCGACACCACATAGACATCGGCCGGGTTCAGGCCCATCTTCCTGGCCCAGTAGGTCTTGGCCACCGTGCCGAACATCTGCTGCGGCGACTTGCATGTTGACAAGTTGGGAAGCAGCTCGGGATAGAACGTCTCCATGAACTTGATCCATCCCGGCGAGCAACTGGTGAACTGCGGGAGCGCGACCTTCCGGCCGTCCTTGACCGCAAGCTTCAGGCGCTTGAGCAGTTCGCTGCCTTCTTCGATGATAGTGAGGTCGGCGGTGAAGTTGGTGTCGAAGATCCGGTCAAAGCCCAGTCTGCGCAATGCCGCGTACATCTTGCCGGTCACAAGGGTTCCCGGAGGCATACCGAAGCACTCCCCGAGAGCCGCACGAACCGCGGGAGCTGTCTGTACCACAACCGTCTTCTTCGGGTCGTCGATGGCAGCCCACACGCGCTCCACATGGCTCACTTCGGTGATGGCCCCTACCGGGCAGACCGCAGCGCACTGACCACACTGCACGCAGGAGACATCTGCCAGGCCAAGAGTAAATGCCGGGCCGATCACGGTGGCAAACCCGCGCTTCTGAGGCCACAGCGCGCCCACGGCCTGGACCTGGTTGCAGGCGGCCACGCACCGGCGGCATTTGATGCACTTGCCGTTGTCGCGCACGAGCGCCGGCGTGCTCGTGTCCTTGCCGGCCTTGGTCTTCGCGCCCCGGTAGGTCACGTTCGTGATGCCAAGCTCAAAGGCGAGCGACTGTAGCTCGCAGTCGTTGTTGCGGTTGCAGGTCTGGCAGTCGCCGTCGTGTTCGGAGAGCAGCAGCTCGACCACCGAGCGTCGCGCGTCCCGCACCCGCTTCGTGTTGGTAAAGACCTTCATGCCGTCGCCCACGGGCATGACGCACGAGGCGGCGAGCGTCTTGGCGCCTTCGATCTCCACCAGACAAACGCGACAGGCGCCGATTGCCTGGAGGTTCTCAAGATAGCAGAGCGTGGGAATCCTGATACCCGCGGTGCGGGCAGCGTCGAGAATGCTCGACCCGGCCTCGGCCGAAACGCTCTTTCCGTCTATTGTCAACGTTACCGTGCTCATTGGTCGTCCTTTCCATTGCTTCTCGTCAAGACCGGCGCCCCCGGTCGCATCGCTCCCATCGCCAGCGAGGGGTGGGTGCCGAACCGAAATTCCATGGTTTGATCGAACGTGCAGCTTCGGCAGTTGTAGTTGTTGGGGCAAAGCTTGCTTGACACCATGCCCATCAGCATGTAGCGGCATTTCTTCTCGGCCGCCACGTTCTTTCTGAGGCGCGCCGCAGTCTGCGCTTCCATCTGGATATGCCCGGTGGGGCAGACGTAGGTGCACGCCCCGCAGGCAACGCAGACGTCCGAGGCGGCTCTGAACGGCGTGCCGACCCGTCGCGACGTGCCCCGGCCGCTGAACGCGATTGCCTCAACGCCCATCACCCCGGCGCAGGCCCGGGTGCACAGACCGCAGAGCACGCAACCGTCGTTCTTCGGCGAAAACGGCGTGCTCTTCACGCCCCATTGCGCGGCAAGTGCGCGGATCTGCGGCACCTGCGAGCATCGCGCCAGCAGCAACTGCAGCAGCACCTTCCGACCCTTGACAACCGCGGGTGTGTCGGTGCGCACGACCATGCCGTCGCGGGCCGGGCAGCAGCACGATGCCTGCAGCGACGTCCTGCCGCTGTCGGTGATTTCGACCGTGCACAGGCGGCAGGCGCCGTAGGGCTCGATGCCCTTGACATGGCAGAGCGTGGGGATCCTGACGCCGACGCTCTGGGCCGCCTCAAGCACCGTTGCCCCGGGGGCGACCGTTACCTCATGGTCATTGATGTGGAGCCGTAGCATCGTCTACTCCTTTCCGATCGCGTTTTGTTTGCAGACCTCGAAGCAGATGCCGCACTTGGAGCACAGGGCCTGGTCGATGCGGTGCGGCTGCTTCTTCTCCCCGCTGATCGCCTGCTGCGGGCAGGACTTGGCGCACACCATGCACCCGATGCATTTCTGCGCGATCACCCGGTAGCGAATCAGCGACCGGCAGGTTTTCGCCGGGCACCGGTGGTCGCGAACGTGCGCTTCGTACTCGTCGCGAAAGTACCGGATGGTCGACAGCACGGGGTTGGACGCCGTGGTTCCGAGGGCGCAGAGGGAGAAGTTCTTCATCATTTCACCGATCGACTCCAGCGTCTCGATATCACCCTCGGCGCCGGCACCTTGACATATGCGCTCCAGGATCTCCAGGGCGCGGTCGATACCCTCGCGGCAGGGGGAGCATTTGCCGCACGATTCGTCTTTGAGGAAGTCCACGAAGTAGCGCGCCACGTCAACCATGCACGTGTCTTCGTCCATGACGATCATCCCGCCGGAGCCCATGATGGCGCCGGCCTGCTTGAGGCTGTCGTAGTCAACCGGCAGGTCGAGAAGCTCCTCGGTGATGCAGCCGCCCGAAGGTCCGCCGGTCTGGATCGCCTTGAACTTCTTGCCCTCGGGTATGCCGTTGCCGATGTCGTAGACGATCTCCCGGAGTTTGATGCCCATGGGGACTTCGATGAGGCCGGTGTTGTTGATCTTGCCGACCAGCGAGAAGATCTTCGTGCCTCTGCTGCTCTCGGTCCCGAGCTTCACAAAGGCGTCGGCGCCCTGCGCAAGAATCCACGGCGCGTTGCACCAGGTTTCGACGTTGTTGATCACCGTGGGCTTGCCCCACAGACCCTTCTCAACCGGGAATGGAGGGCGCTGCCGGGGCTCTCCGGGCCGGCCTTCGATGGAGGCGATGAGCGCGGTCTCCTCGCCGCAGACGAATGCGCCGCCGCCCCGGATCAGCCGGATATCGAAGGTGTGCCCCGTGCCCATGATGTTCTCGCCCAGCAGGCCGTGCTCGCGGGCCTGAGAGATCGCGGTTTGGAGATTGTCGATCGCCAATGGGTACTCGTCGCGTACGTAAATGAATCCCTGCCGTGCGCCGACGGCGAAGGCGCCCATGGTCATGCCCTCAAGCAGCGAGAAGGGATCGCCCTCCAGAAGGCTCCGGTCCATATAGGCCCCAGGGTCACCCTCGTCGGCGTTGCAGATGAGGTACTTGACGTCACCCGACGCGCCGCGGGCCAGCCGCCACTTCCGCCCAGTGGGGAAGCCGGCGCCGCCCCGGCCGCGAAGGCCGGATTTCTCGATCTCCGCAATGACGTCCCCGGGCTCCATGGACGCGAGGACCTTCTGGAGCGTGAAGTAGCCGCCCAAGGCGATGTATTCGGCAAGACTGTCGGGATCAATCCGGCCGCAGCGGTTGAGCACGATCTTCTTCTGCTTCCGGTAGAACGGCAGCTCATCGATGTGGGGTGTGCCCGCCAACCGATGCACCTCGGTGCCTGGAATGCCGTCAAGCGTGCAGAAGACGCCCGCGTGCGGCAGCGCGCCGCTCAGCAGCTCGGCGTGGATCGCTCGGACGCTCTCCGGGGTGACGTTCTGGAAAAGAACGCGGGGCTTGCCGGGTCTGTAAACTTCAACGATCGGCTCGACCTGACAGAAACCGATGCAGCCGGTTGTGGTCAGGGTGACGCTCGATGGCGTATTGTCAATTTCAGCTTGCAGGGCATCGAAGACGGCCTGCGCTCCGGTGGCGCGGCCGCAGGTGGCCATGCCGACGGTGATCTTCGGCGTATCCGGCGACAGGCGGCTCAGCCCCTGCCGCTTCAACGCTTCCAATGCATCAATGCTGGTGATGAGGTTCGTCGTGTCCACGTCATGGTTCCTTTCAACAGTTGAGAGCTTGGTTGGCTCGGCTCACTGGAATCTTTTCAGTATCCCTTCCACCTTGTCCTGCTTGACGCGCCCGAGGGTCTCGCCGCCAACCCGCACCACCGGGCCGATGCTGCAGCAGCCCAGGCATCGCACGGTCTCCAGGGTGAAGCGCCGGTCTCTCGTCGTCACGCCCGGCTTGACACCAAGAACGTTCTCCAGCCGGTCGAGAACCTGCTGCGCGCCGCGCACATGACAAGCTGTTCCCATGCACACGCACACGTGGTTGCGACCCGTCGGGACCAGCGAGAACGACCGGTAGAAAGTCGCCATTGCAAAGAGCCGGGAAAGCGGCACATCAAGCTTCTCGGAAAGAGCGCTCAGCGTCTTCTTCGGCAAATATCCCTCCTGCCGCTGGACATCCTGGAGGATTGCGACGAGCGCTGAGCGGTCGCCGCTGTGCTGTTCGATCAGGTGGTCGATTTGTGTTGTGGTCATTGTGCCGTCCTCTCACGTATGTGTCAATTGGTGATCAGTCCAGGTCGCACCGCAGGCAGCGCTTCGACTCGCACACGCCAGTCATCTCGGTGAAGGTCGCATCGGCTTCCTCGAAGTCCCCGATACGCTCGGACGGGGGACGCAGCTGCTCGTGGGGGCGCTTAAAGTTCTCCGGCATCTCCCCGGTTTCCGCGAACTCGACGCGCCGCCGCGATTTGACAATTCGGAACGGCTCCGTCTGAGCCGCGCCGCGCAGATAGCGATCGATGGTCATCGCCGCCTTCTGGCCCGCGGCAATGGCTTCGATGACGGTCGCCCCGCCGGTCGTGACGTCGCCGGCGGCGAAAACGCCCGCCTCGTTCGTCATCAGCGTGAGCGGGTCCACGGCAACAAGGCCCCAGTCGCTGTGCCTGACAGAGGGGATCCCGCGCAGCAAGGCGGGATCGGGCTCCTGCGCGGCGGCGAAGATCACCGTACCGGCGGGGAGCAGCGCGCCGTCGCCGCTCTTCGCCTCTGATCGGGCCCTGCCGGTCGTGTCGGCGGGTTCGGCCTTGCACGGCAGACAGCGCAGTCCCGCGAGCCTATTGTTGCGCCACATCACCTCGACGGGCCTCTTGAGGCAATGGAAAACTACGCCTTCCTGCTCGGCGGCCCGCACGTCGTCCTTGTCAAACGGCAATTGGCTCTTGTCGCGCGGGAAGACCAGACCGGCCTTCGCTCCAAGCCGTACGGCGGTGCGCGCCGCATCCATTGCCGCGTGGTTGGCGCCGACCACGAGAACGTCGCCGGCCAGCTTCGCGCGCTTGCCCAGCTTCACTTCCTTGAGGAAGTCAAGGGCCGTGATGACAGACGGCGAGCGGCGAGCCCCGGCAATGCCCGGGTCCGTCTGCTTCTGCGCCCCGGCGGCGATCAGCACCGCGCCGTAACCTTCCTTGCGCAGCCGCTCAATGGTCACGTCTCTGCCCAGGGCCGTCTTCGTCCTGATCTCCACGCCGGTGTTAACGATGGCCTGTATCTCACTGTCAAGCACTTCGGCGGGAACGCGGAACTCGGGCACGGCCCACCGCAGCATGCCGCCCGCCCTGGCCGAAGCCTCGAAGACCGTCACGCCGTAGCCTTCACGCCGCAAGTCGCGCGCCGCGGTCAGGCCGGCCGGACCCGCGCCGACGACCGCGATCTTCTCCTTTCGCGTCACCGGCAGCGCCGCCGTCGCCGGCTTCCACCGTTTGCGTTCGTAGTCCGCAACGAAGCGCTTGAGCGAACGGATGGCCACCGGCTCGTCGGTTTCCGCGAGCGTGCAGTTGGCTTCGCAGGGCCGGCTGCAGAGCCGTCCGCACACCGCCGGGAACGGATTGTCCAGGCTGATCACTTCGAGCGCTTCGTCGAACCGGCCCTGCGCGATGAGTCCGTTGTAGCTCGACACGTCCACTCCCACCGGACAACTGCGTTGACACGGCGCGGCAGCAAGCCGTTTGCAGACCATGCTGGGGCAGTACTTGTCTTTGATGTGCGCCTCATATTCACTACGGAAATGGCGGATCGTCGACAAGACGGGATTGGGCGCGGTTTGACCCAGGCCGCACAGGGCCGTGTCTTTGATCGTCGTGCCAAGGTCGATCAGCCGCTCGATGTCGCCTTCTTCTCCCTGGCCCTGGCAGATGCGGGTCAGGATCTCCAGCATCCGCTTGGTGCCGACGCGGCAGGGCACGCACTTGCCACACGACTCGTCCTGCACAAAGTCAAGAAAATAGCGCGCCACGTCGACCATGCACGACCCCTCGTCCATCACGATGAGTCCGCCGGAGCCCATGATCGCGCCCAGTTCTGCGAGCGACTCGTAGTCGACGGGAACGTCGAGGTGCTGCTTGGGGATGCAACCGCCCGATGGGCCGCCGATCTGCGCCGCCTTGAACTCTTTACCACCGGGAATCCCACCGCCGATGTCAAAGATGATCTCCTCAAGCGGCGTACCGATGGGAATTTCGACCAGCCCCGTGGTCTTGACGGCGCCGGCAAGGGCAAAGACCTTGGTGCCCTTGCTCTTCTCGGTGCCCAGCGCCGCGTACCACTCGGCGCCTTTGATGAAGATGGCGGGAAGTGCCGCGTACGTTTCCACATTATTGAGCACGCTGGGTTTTCCCCAGAGCCCCTTGTTCGCCGGAAACGGCGGACGGGGACGGGGCTCGCCGCGGTTGCCTTCGATGGACGTCATGAGCGCGGTCTCTTCACCGCAGACAAAGGCGCCGGAGCCCATGCGGATCTCCAAATCGAAGCTGAAGTCGGCGCCAAGGATTCGCTCGCCCAAGAGTCCGCGCGTTCGCGCATCGTCAATCGCCTTTCCGAGGCGTTCGACGGCCAGCGGATACTCCGCGCGAACGTAGACAAAGCCCTCGGCCGCGCCGATCGCGTAGGCGGCGATGGCCATGGCCTCGATGACGCTGTGCGGATCGCCTTCGAGCACGCTGCGGTCCATGAACGCGCCGGGATCGCCCTCGTCGGCGTTGCAGAGAACGAACTTCTCGGTGCCGGCGGCCTTGCGCGTAAGGCTCCACTTGAGCCATGTCGGGAAGCCGGCGCCGCCGCGTCCGCGGATCCCCGACTTCTTGACAACCTCGATGACCTCGTCGGGCTTCATCCCGGTGAGCACCTGCGCCAGCGCCCGGTAGCCGTCGCGGCCGATATACTCCTCGATGCTCAGCGGATTGATGACGCCGCAGTTGCGCAGCACGATCTTGGTCTGCTTAGCCAGGAAGGTGATGTCGCGCATGCGGGGCGAAAGCGCGTCGGTCAATGGCTCACGATGAACCAGACGCTCGACCACCGTTCCGCCCTTGAGATGCTGCTTGACGACATCGCCGGCGTCCTCGGCCTTGAGGTTCTCGTAGAAGACCCCGTCGGGGTAGACGACGATCACCGGGCCCACGGCGCAGGGGCCCAGGCAGCCGGTCTCGAAGATCCGCACCTGCTTGTCAAGATCGTGCCGGGCGATCTCGCGCTCCAGGGCTGCCTTGACCTCGAGCGCACCCGATGCCATGCAGCCGCCGCCGGTGCACACGAGGATGTTGTGCTTGACTGCGCCGGAGGCCTCGAACCGCGCGGCAATGGCCGCGCCCGTCCGCTGCTGGATGGCGGCGAGGTCCGCCGGCGTGGCTATTCGTTTGACCGTGGTCATTTCGTTGCTCCCTTTTTCGAAACGGTTTTTTTGGCGTTGATGTATTTGTCAAGAATCTCCTGCACCTTGGCGGCTTTGACCCGCTGGTGGGTATCGTTGTCGATCATCATGACCGGGGCCAGGCCGCAGGCGCCGAAGCACCGGGCGACTTCCAGCGAGAACATGCGGTCGGGCGTCGTCTCCCCGACGTCGATGCCCAGGCACTTCTTGACGGCATCGAGTATCTGCTTGCCCCCACGCACGTAGCAGGCTGTGCCCAGGCAGATGCGCACGAGGTACCTGCCGCGTGGAACCGTCGAGAAGAACGAGTAGAACCCTACCACCCCTGCCACCTCGCTAAAGGGCTTGTTCAGACCCGTGGCAATCCGGCGCAAGACTGGTTGTGGCAGGTAGCCGAACATTGTCTGGCTGATCTGCAGCACCGGGATCAGAGCCCCGGGTTTGGCTTTGTAGTCGGCCAGCACACCATCCACTTGCGTCAACATTTCCTTCTCGGTCAATTCAACCGAGCAGGCGCACGCCTTCGTGTCGGACATGGGCACACTCCTTTGTGTACTGGCGGCGCGGCATTGTGGCCCGGCCACCTCTGGATGTATGAGAATATCTGTCGCGAATACTCATGTGTTACGCAGAAGGGCTATGCGGTATGGTAAAGAGAAACGCATTGCCGTGCGCGCGCGGTTCGCACCAGGTGCGACCGCTGTGCCGCTCCACGATCTCCCTGCAGAGGAAGAGGCCCAGTCCTGTTCCACGCACCCTTCGTCCCTCTGCCGTGTCAAGACGCGAGAATCGACGAAAGAGTCTCCCCATCTCTGCCTCGACAATGGGGCGACCGTCGTTGTATACCTCCACGGTCACGCTCCCGCCGGCCGGGTCGCGACACGCCGAGACCTCGATGGCGCCTCCCTCGACACCGTACTTCACCGCGTTGCCCAGCATGTTGTTGAGCACCGAGGAGAGGAGGAACCCGTCTGCCGAGAGTGTCAGTTCCGCGGGCACACGGTTCACAATTGACATGCGCTTCTCCTGCGCCTGGCGGGAGAATGCATCGATCGACTGGTTGACGATGTCATCCCTTACCTTCAGGAGAATAGGGGAGATGGCAAGCTCGCCTTTCTCGATGCGGCTCAGGTTGAGGAAGTTCTTCACCGACAGATCGAAGTACTCAAGGTTGCGCGTGACCGAATCCAGCGCCTTCTTCTGCTCGTCGGTGAGTGGGCCCAGGTACCCGTCGCGCACGGTATAGGCATTGAGCATTGTTGAGGAGAGAATCCCCTTGAGCTCGTGCGAAACCATGCCAACCAAGTCGATGTAGCGTTTGTTCAGAACGTCGAGGTCGCGGTTCGCCGACTGCAGGCTTGTTTCGCGTTCTGACAAACGCCGCGTCATCTCGTTGAACGACTCGGCCAGGTCGTGGATTTCGCGAATCCCAACCCCGTTGGGAACCCGGTGGGTGAGGTCGCCGTTGGCAAGATGCGTGGTAGCGCGGGCCAGGCGTGTGACCGGGTCCAGGATGGCTCCCGCAAGCACAAAGGCGAGCACCACAGCCACCAGGCTGCACCCCAGCATGATTGCCAGGAATATGGCCAGCGACGACCACATCATGTCGCGGAAGGGCTTCTCCAGAATCCCCACGTAGAGGATGCCGATGATGGAACCGTTGATGTCGCGAATGGGCTCGTACGCGGTGAGGTACCAATCGGTGACCACGAACGCGCGGTCGTTCCACGGCTGCCCGCGTTCCACCACGTTGGCAAATACGGCCTCGGAGACGCGGGTGCCAATGGCCCGCACGCCGCTTTGGGTGAGCACGTTCGTGGCGATGCGGACATCGTTCTGGAAGATGGTAACCGTACCCACGGGTTTTGCATGGTAGGTTCGGTTCTCGTAGACCATGTCGTGGATTTTGTCAACAATGTCGAAGTGGCGGTTCAGCAGTCGTCCGCCGTACACCACGCCGGTAATGCGGCCGGTGCGGTCGCGCAGAGGTGTGGCGCATTCCATGGCCATGGCGCTGGTCAGTCGGGTGGCTGCACTCGGGCGAGCGTGCGGAGTGGGCACGATGTCGATACCCGCGCGCTCGTACAAAGAGTCGCCCAGAGCGCGCAGCTCGACGCTGTCGATGATGCGGGTTGCGCCGGTGTCGGCCCCGGCAAGGGCCGCGCGCACCACAGAGCTTCTCACCGAGGCGGAGTCTGCCACATTGACTGTGACAAGGTAGTCGAGGTGGAGACGTGCCTTCAGTACCGACGGATCGGCAAGACTGCCCGCCATCTGGAAACCCAGGCGCATGCGCCCGAGATCGTTGAGGTACACGCTGCGCGCAGTTGAGAGGTCGCGTCTCACCTGTCGTTGCGCGCGGTCAACCACATTCTTGCGGATGCCGTAGTACGAATATACCGTTGCCGAGCCACCCAGAATGACGATGAGTGCAAGAAATGAAGCGATCACCCGTGTCTTGAGGCTTGCACGAATCACTTGGCGCGTCTCGCTTTCCGCACATGACCGATGCTGGCCAGGAACGCGGCGTTTTCGAGTTCTCGTACCAAGTTGACGGTGTTGACAACGCAGTTGCGGGGCGCTTTGATGTCGTGTGGAGCCATGCTGACCATGGCCCGGATACCAGCCAGTGCCATGAGGTCCAGGAGGCGCTGCGCGGTCCCATCCATCGCCGCGATGATCCCCATGGTGACCTTGTTGGCAGTCACAAAGTCGACCAGGCTTGTCAGAGGCAGAATCTGTATGGACTCTGGCAGTTGTGCCCTGAGTGCCGGATCGGGATCTACATCGAAGAGCGCAAGCACGTTGAAGTTGTTCTCGGCCAGCGGCTGCATGGTGAGCATGCAGAGGGCCATGGGATTGACGCCTGCCACAATCACGCTGTGGCGCTTGTCCTTCATCAGGGCGTTGTCAAGATTGGTCCGCAGCGCGTCGACTTCGTAGCCCTGCTTCTTCTTGCCGGCAAACTTGAGCATGGAGAAGTCCTTGCGCACTTGGGCTGCGGTGCTGCCCATGGCGGCAGCCAGGTCGCAGGAGTAAACCCACCTGGATCCATAGGTTTTCATCCTGTGAAGAACTTCACGATAGCGAGAAAGGCGCGCGGCGGCCTTGGTGGATACTTTCATTGGCATGTTTTCCGATAACGTGAACGTGGAAACAACACTAATTATAATAAAAATAACCATTGGCCGCAACTAAAAAGTGAATGAAGTCACAAAAGAATGGCAGTTTATGCTGTAATGACGGCAAGACTACGGCACTACTATGTGACGTAGCGCGGCTTATCTGTGCCGTGGATCACATTAATGTGTCACAGGACACTTGTTATACGTGAATCAAGTCACGTAATATTCGCCGCGCGGGATCCGTTGTAAGAGGGTTCCCGGAGTTGAACGCTGCAAGTCGCTGAAATATAGGGAGATGGGTGGCGCTCAGGTTCCGCTGGCAGGAACCGCCAGGGCACTCGACGAGAGGTGCATCGATCCCGCAGTCTGCGCTTCAGCCTCGGCCAACGGTGCGGAGATGGAGACTATCCTGGAGGCGTGGCCATGGCAGGGGCCTTCATTGCCACAATCAACTCCCTCACGCGGGAGGAGAGCGCATCCTTGTCTGTTGCAGTCAGACCTGTCATGTCCAGCGGCGCCCCGAAGGTAACGGTCGCAGTCCCCGGATGTATCCACAGGCTCCCCTTCCGAAGAACCCGGAACGTACCGTCGATTGACACCGGAATCACCTCGAGGCCCGACTCAATGGCCAGTGAGAAGCTGCCGCGCTTGAAATCGCTGACCTCGCCGGTGCGCGAGCGCGTGCCTTCAGGGAAGATCACCACCGAGATGTTCTCATCCTGCAGGCGCCGCACCGCAGTATCCAGCGATGCTCGGGCCTTGCGCGCACTGCTGCGGTCGATGGCAATGTGCCCCAGCACTGCAATGCTCCAACCAAAGAAGGGGACGTAGAAGAGTTCCCGCTTGGCAATGAAAGTGAGATGCGCCTTGACAACGCAGAGCAATGCCAGAATGTCCATGTGCGATTGATGATTGCTGACAAATACGTATTTGCCGTTTGGGTCGATGTTCTCAAGCCCCCGCGCATGCACGGAGATGCCTGCGGACCAGAGGAGGCCTCGGGCCCAGGCGCACCCGCACACGTACGCCGCCTTGCGCGAGATGAGACTTGCGCTCACCACGACTATGCCCCAGAATACCGTGCTCACCATGAGCCAAGACGCACCGAAGACTGTTCGGAAGATGCTTGGCCTGTTGCCTGTCGTGTCCATGGAACTCTCCTGTAGCCACCGATCGGTCCGATGCCCTATGCTGCGGCCTTGCTCAGCCAGACATTCTCTGTCCCCAGTCGGGCCCGGAGTCTCTTGATTGTATCAACGCCCGGGTTCACCTTGAACTTGCGCGACCTCACCCGATACTCGTTCTCCTCCTGAGTGACCAGATGCATGACGAATGCGCACTCTCCCGCAGCCTTGGTGCACTCCTCCTCAATGCCCTTGAGAAAGTCAGGCTCCAACCCCTGCGTGCGCACCCGGATGTGCACGCTGCGCGTGAGCCGCTCCCGCGAATCGGAGAGCGCAATCATGTTGTCCAGCCGCAGCTTCACACTGCTCTCGCTCTCACGCATGGCAACCGTGCCGTGCGCAAGCACCATGGAATCAGCGGCAATGAGGTGCTGGAACTTGGCGTATGCGTCGCCGAAGATCAGCAGCTCCACTTTGCCGCCAAAATCCTCGAGCACCGCAAAAGCCATCTGCCGGCCATCCTTCTGCAGGTGCGTGCGAACGCTCACGATGATGCCGCCCACGGTCACTGCGTCGTTGTCCTTGAGCTTGGCCAGCGATTCGGGGTTCAGCGAGGTGGTGGCAAATCCCCTCACCTCGTCCTGAAAATGATCGAGCGGGTGGCCGCTCACGTAGAAGTTCAGGATCTCCTTCTCCTTGGCAAGAAGCTCGTTGTACGGCCACGGTGTCACCTTGGGCAGCTCCGGCTCCGGCGAGGAGAACTCCGGGGTGGCGCTTACGGTGTCTCCTATGTCAAACAGATTCGTCTGCCCCGACAGCCGGTCCTTCTGAAAGCCCGTGCCGTACTCCATGGCCTGATCCACCGCTGCAAAGAGCTGCGCACGCGTGCCGGTGAGAGAGTCGAGCGCTCCGGCGTAGATGAGCGACTCCAGCGCCTTCTTGTTGATACTGCTCAGATCAGCCGCCCGGCACAGGTCGAAGATCGATCCGAAGGTGCCCTTCTTTGCACGGGCATCCATGATGGCCTCGGCTGCTTTGCCCACGTTCTTGATGGCCTTGAGACCCAGACGAATGTTGCTGCTATCAACGCTGCAATCGCGCTCGCTGTGGTTGATGTCGGGCGGGAGAACCTTGAGACCCATGCGCTCGGCCTCGTTCTTCATAACCAGGAACTGGTCCTGGTTTCCCAGCCACGATGTCAAGTTGGCCGTCATGTATTCGAGGGGATAGTGGGCCTTGAGGTACCCGGCCTGATACGAGACGTGGGCGTACACCGTGGCATGCGCCTTGTTGAAGCCGTATGCCGCGAACTTCGCCATGAGTTGATAGACCTCTTCGGCGGTCTTGCGGCTGATGTCCTTGGCAGCAGCGCCCTCCATGAAGCCCTTGCTCATCTTCTCCATCACATCGGCTTGCTTCTTTCCCATGGCCTTGCGCAGAGTGTCTGCCTGACCCATGGTGAAGCCGCCCATGTCACGCGCAATGCGCATTACCTGCTCCTGGTACACGATCACCCCATAGGTGACGTCCAGAATGTCTTTGAGCATGGAGTGCGGGTACTCGACCTTCTCCTTGCCGTGCTTGCGGTGGATGAACGAGTCGATGTTGTCCATGGGGCCGGGGCGGTACAGCGCGGCCATGGCGATCAAGTCTTCGATGCGGGTTGGCTTGAGTTTGCGCAGGTAGTCCTGCATTCCCTGCGACTCAAACTGGAACACGCCGGTGGTATCCCCCCGGCCAAAGAGGTCGTAGGTCTTCTGGTCCCCGTCCTTCAGTGCCCACAGGTCCAGGTCGAGGCCGTGGTATTTCTTGACAAGGCGCAGCGATTCCTGCAGCACGGTGAGAGTCCGCAGCCCCAGAAAGTCCATCTTGATGAGGCCGGCCTTCTCCACGTAATTCATGTCGTACTGCGTCATGGTGACTTCGGAGTTGGGCTGCTTGAACAGCGGCGCCCAGTTCACCACTTCGCCCGGCGCGATAATCACTCCGCCCGCATGCATGCCGGCCTGCCGCGCCAGTCCCTCCAGCGCCTTGCCGTGCTTGAAGAGCTCCCTGTACCGTGGGTTACCCTCCACTGTACGTGCGAGTTCCCCATTGGACTTGAGGGAGGTTGCCAGATCCTCCTTCTCGTCAACCATCGACGAGAGCTTGTTGGCCTCGGCCACCGCAATGCCCATGGCACGCGCAACATCCTTTATCACCATGCGCGCCTTCATGCGGCCGAAGTTGATAATCTGGCACACACTGTCACGGCCGTATTTCTCAACAACGTAGTCGATGATCTGGTAGCGATCCTCGTCGGCAAAGTCAATATCCGCGTCGGGCATCGACACGCGCTCGGGGTTGAGAAACCGCTCGAAGATGAGGTCGAACTGCAGCGGGTCAACATCGGTGATGCCCACGCAGAACGCTACCAGGCTTCCTGCGGCCGATCCGCGACAGCCCACCATGATGCCGCGCTGCTTGGCAGCCATCACGAAGTCGCGCACAATCAGGAAGTAGCCGGCAAAGCCCATCGAGCAGATCACGCTCAGCTCGTACTCCAGGCGCTCCTTGGCCTTTGCCGACGTATCGGGAAACTTGACAGAGAGGCCCTCCTGCGCCAGGTGTGTCAGGTAGTCGTCACCGCCCTTGAACTGCGTGGGCACATCAGGCTTGGGTAGTAGGGGCTTTTCCTTCACCGTCACCGAGCACATCTCGGCAATCTTGACGGTGTTGGTGAGAGCATCGGGCACATCTTTGAAGATCTCGGCCATCTCCAGCGGCGACTTGAAATAGATCTGGTCGCTGGAGAACCGGTACCGCTTGGGGTCGGCCATGGTGGTCTGCGTTTGGATGCAGAGCAGTATCTCGTGGCTCAGAGCATCGTCGCGGGTGAGGTAGTGCGCGTCGTTGGCCGCAATGAAGGGCACACCCAGTTCATTGCCCAGGCGTATCATTTCGTCAAACACAACGATCTCTTCGTCAATGCCGTGGTTCTGCAGCTCGAAGTAGAAATTGCCCTCGCCAAAGATGGAAAGCAACTCCTGCGCCTTCTGCTTCGCCTTGTCGCGTTTGCCGTCCAAAATCAGCCGCGGCACCTCGCCCGCAACGCACGCGGTAGTGGCGATGATGCCCTCGGAGTACTGCCGCAGCACCTCCATGTCGATGCGCGGCTTGTAGTAGAAGCCCTGCGTGTACCCGATGGTCGAAAGACGCATCAGGTTCTTGTAGCCGGTGTTGTTGCGGGCCAGGAGGATCAAATGGTAGTTGGAGCGTTCGTCCTTCAGCGTCGATTTGTCAAGACGCGACCCTGGCGCCACGTACGCCTCGAAGCCGATCACGGGCTTGATGCCGGCTGCCACGCATCGCTCGTAGAATTCGATGACGCCGAACATGCCGCCGTGGTCGGTAATGGCCAGCGCCGGCATGCCGAACTCAACCGCCTTGGCAACCATATCCTTGATGCGGATGGCGCCATCCAGAAAACTGAACTCGGTATGGTTGTGCAGATGCACAAAGTCGGACATTTGTTTCATTGCTGTGCCATTTGCGGACGGTCGTCGAGGAACATCAGCGGTCGTTCTCCGCCTCTGCGTCGACTCCCAGTTTGATGATTTCCTTCACCGAAAACCTGCGTGGCGTGGGCTTGTCGGCAAGCTGCACCACAATAACCGGATTCATGCCCTTCTCAATCGAGAGCGGCTGGGCCGCGTACAGGCCCTTCTTCATACCCGGACTCCCCTCGTACTCGAAGCGGATCGTGTATCCCATGAGAATCGCGTACTCAATCACGTGGATGGCTTCGTTGGCGTCGAGGGCCTTGAGTTCCGAGCTGTACTTGCCCGACTTGGGGTTGATGTCGCCGCTTTCACGGGTAACCTTGCAGAATCGAGTGATGAGAGTCCGATGAGGCGTCGATGGCTCGCGCCCGTTGCCGTTGAGTTCGTCCTCACTCGACCTGGGCTCCAGGGCGCCGGGCATGCGCGGGTCAAAGCCCATCTCAAAGAGCATGGTCTGCACCTGGTTTTCGTAGCCCTTGCGCACCTTGAACACGCGGTGTGCCGGCACTGCTTCCACCAGCCCCTTGAGTGGATCGAGCCCGGCAATCTGTGCACTCACCCGTTCGTCGGAGGATATCAGGAATGTCTCGGTACATATCGATACGCGAGAGAACTCCCGGATCCATTCCCGCGCGGTCTCCACCACGTTTGAGGGCGCCTGCCACTGTCGCAATCGATCGATGATCGCCTCGCCGGATACGCCCTGCACCAGCGACTCGTTGATGACCTTGCGGTCGATTCTGCCGTGGTAGATGCCGTCGAGCGTTGACAGCGTACCCAGTCGCATGAACCAGTACAAATCGACCGGACCGATCTCCTGCGGAACAATGGCGGTGAAGTCGGGCATCACCAGGATGTGCGCCTGCTCCAGGGACCACTGCGGCGCGGCATCGGCTGCGCGCGAGAAGAACACGTCTTCGCCAACGGTACGCACGTTCAATAGCGCCCCGTACGTGAGGATACGCACTGTGTCAATAATATCGACCGACAGTTCCCGGGGGAATTGCGTTGCGCACAGCCAGGGCTCTCCGGGAGCGGCAAGGATCTCAAGCAGAATCTCTTTGCGCCACGCCGAGGTGCTTTGGAGCGCGGCCTCGACAAAGTCGGTGTGCAAGGCCGATACCGGCTGCGTGAGCCACTCGGTAACACCCCGGTGGCGTGTGCAGTACCCGTTGTCGCGGAATATGAGCAGGCCCTTGCGCACGCCATACTCGAGGAGTACGGGGATGTACTGATCTGTGCCGGATTGGCGGGCCGCCTTTGCCGCGTGGAGCAGACTGTCCAATTGGGCATGCGCGGTCTTGGCCAGCGTGCCGCCCTTGGTGCGTTTGAGGTGTCCCTGCGATGCAAGCCCTGCTACTACCATCAGGTCATTGAGACAGTACCACGGGAGCGGCGACGCGGAGAGTTCTTGTGGTTCGGCCTTGGTGCGCTTGGCAACGACTTTGGCAAGGTAGGGCCGCAACGTCGGTTCGAATTCGTCGAAGCCCACCAGGGCGCATCCGTTGCCCTCATCGCGAACCTCACAGACAAGGAACGAGCACAGGAGTTTGTGTCCCTCGAAGTCTTCGACTGGCGAGGTGCGCACGCCTTTGTCACCGGCAAGGTACACGAATGCGCATTCGAGCTTGCACGCGTCAGGGAGGGCCTTGAATCGGGCGATCAGTGCTTCGGGTGTGGAGAACCGCTCAACAATCGAGCGCACGGTCGTCGCAGAGACGATCTTGCGCGCCTCCTTGGCATCGGCCAGCAGATGGCGGAAGACCATCTCCGGCGGCAGTTGGCCGATATATTGAGGAAAGCTGATTCCCTGCATGGTTTCCAGGAGAGGTGGGGTGGGCGAGGGTCAGATTCTCAAAAATACTATTGGGGGTCGTCAGGCATCGAGGCGAGTCTTCCGCTTGCCCCGCCATGCGCATGCGCGTCAGGGGAGGAGAAGCGGTGGGAGGTGTTGGGTGGCAAAGCCGGGCGCCGCACTGAGCCTGGCCGAATGTGTGGCGCGTCAAGGGGCGGTGGCATTTCGACGCTTCGGCGCCGCTCAGTGCATCGCTCCGCTCAATGCCCGGAATTGCGAGCCGGTGCGCGACATCCACGAGCATCGTGCCCGGTGCGCAAGACGTCGGCTTCGTGAAGATCCGCACGCTGAGCCCCGACCTGCTATGCAGTACAGACGCACGGCTGTGCGTCTCGGCTCCCTCTCTCGCGCAACCAGGAACACTCCCGAGTCTACGACGCACTCCGCAATCCCGCCCAGGCAAGGAAGCCGCAGAATCCGACCGGCAACCCAGCCTCGTGGGCGCCCCCCAACGGGTGGTCGCGTACCACGGTGCCTCTCGGGGGCCACCCGGCGCAGTGCTACCCAGATGCATTTTCGCTTGACCCGAGTTGCTGCAATCCCAAGGTGCCTGAAAATACGCAGAACCGGAGCGAAGCTGCCAACGGTTGCCGTCAGATTGTCCGGCGCTCTCCTTCTCACTTCTCACTTCTCGATTCTCACTTCTCTTCCTCCGATTGCCCCGACATCTCTGAGGGACGTATTTTCCATAGAATGGCCGAAGACAAGAGAAAGCTCGCTCAAAAGTTCATCGCTCGCAATAAGAAAGCCTTGCACGACTACGAAATCATCGACACGATGGAGGCGGGCATTGTGCTGGAGGGGGCGGAGGTCAAGTCGATTCGCCTTGGACACGTGACACTTGCCGAAAGCTTTGCTGTCTGTTCGCGTGGCGAAGTGTGGCTTAACAATGTGAACATCAACCAGTACTCGCAGGCGGGCATGTTCCTGCCCGATCCCATCCGGCGACGCAAACTGCTGCTTAACAAAAGTCAAATCGTGCGCCTGGCCTCCGAGGTTGAGCGCAAGAAACTCACTCTTATCCCGTTGTCAATGTACTTCAAGAAGCACTGGGTGAAGGTCGAGCTCGCTCTGTGCAGAGGCAGAAAGAACTACGACAAGCGGCACGCCATTGCCGACAAAGAGACGAAGGTACGCCTTGCCTCGATCATGAAAAACGCTCGTCGCTGAGTCCGCCCATCCCATGATGACCACACCGACACACCGGGCGATCGTGCAGTGCATGGCACTGGTATGCCTGATCGCGGCGGCCGCGTGGGCACGCGTCGAGCTGTCGCGCGGGGCTCCCGGCACAACCGTCGAGGTAGCCTCGCTATCACAAGTCAACGGCATGTTCGTGTCGGTGACGGCGCTGGGAGCATTGGTCGGGTTCTCCTGCGTATGGGATGCGACCGGGCGCACCCTCACATGCGCGCGTGGCGGTGCGCGCGTGACACTGGGAGAGGCAAATCCGTTCTACCGGTTTGGACGGGTCACTTTGCAGATGCCAATCGCCCCGGCTGGTCGCGGTCCCGACCTCTTCCTGCACGCAGCGCTCATCGACGACGTCCTGGGTGCATTGTGTGGCGACGCGTTGGCTTTGACGGTCGCAGATACCTCGGTGACCATTGCCCTGCAGCGTGCGGAGGACGCAGACACGCTGGAGAGCCCGGTTGCCGAGACGACTGCCGTTGTTCCTCCCGTCAAGGATATGCCGGTCACTGCGGTGGCCCCTGCGCGAGCCAGGGGGCAGACCATCCACACGGTCGCGATCGACCCCGGGCATGGCGGCAAGGACCCCGGCGCAGTCGGCCAGAATGGTGTCAAGGAGAAGGACATCGTGCTGGCCATCGCACTCAAGGTGCGAGACCTGCTCAAAGAGAGCCCCGACCTCAAAGTCTTCCTCACGCGTGAGAAGGACGTCTTCGTAGAGCTGCAGGAGCGCACAAAGTTTGCCAACCGCAAGAAGGCCGACCTGTTCGTGAGCATCCACGCCAATGCGGTTCCAGGCCCCAAAAAAAGAATGGATCAGACCAAAGGGTACAAGGTGTATTTTCTGTCGCAAGCCAGAAACGAGGAAGATCGCCTCGTGGCCATGCGTGAGAATGCCGTGGTCCAGCTTGAGGACAGTGGCGAGCGGGGCGATGCGCTCACGTCGATTCTGGCCGACATGATCAACAACGAGTACCTGGCCGAAAGCCAGGACCTGTCGATCCTGCTGGACAAGACGTTCGAGCAGTCACTCAAGAAGAAAATTGACAAACTGCATTACGGGATTGGGCAGGCCAATTTCTGGGTGCTCAACGGAGCGCATATGCCCTCGGTGCTCATCGAAACCGGGTTCATCTCGCATCCCGACGAAGAGGCCACGCTCTCCGACCCGCAGTTCCAGCAGAAAATGGCCGAAACCATTGTGCAAACCATAGTTGCGTTTCGCGAGAAATACGAGGGGATGTAGACGTGAGTGATACGCGTCCCATTGGGGTCTTCGATTCGGGGCTTGGCGGCCTGACCGTTGTCAGGGAGATGATTCGCCTCATGCCCGGCGAGAAGATCGTCTACCTTGGCGATACCGCGCGTGTGCCGTATGGAGGCCGTTCTCCCGACACTATCCGACTCTTCGCCGAGCAAGACGCGGCGTTCTTGATGTCTCTGGACATCAAGATGCTCATCGTGGCGTGCAACACGATTTCCTCGGTGGGGCTCGATGCTGTGCGGCGCGTGGCACTTGACACTCCTGTTATTGATGTAGTTCTGCCCGGCGCCAAGGCTGCGGTCATGCGCACCGCCGAAAAGAAGATCGGCGTCATTGGCACGCGGGCGACCATTGGTGCCAATGCGTATGCCAACGCGATACAAGACGTGCAGCCCAATGTGAAGGTGTTCGGACAGGCGTGCCCGCTCTTCGTGCCGATTGTTGAGGAGGGGCTTGCCGACGGCGATATTGCCCGTCTCACGGTGCAGCACTACTTGTACCGGCTTGTCAACATCGGCATCGACGTGCTGATTCTGGGCTGCACGCATTATCCGTTGCTCATGGAGGCCATTCAGGAGACCGTGGGTACGCGCATTCAGCTCATCGACAGTGCACTGTGGACGGCCAAAGAGGCGCAGGATGTTCTCATTGCGCTCAATGCGCTGTCTCCCGACGTGTCGGGCGGGCTGGACAAGAGCATTTTTCATGTGACCGACCTCACGCCCAACTTCGAGAGCACTGCTGCGGCGTTCTTGGGTGTCAAGTTGCCGCGTGTTGAGAAGATTTCTCTTGATGCACTGGTGAGGGGCGTACCGGCACCGGCCTGAATTGCCGGATCAGCCGCCGGAAAGCATCGGTGAGAGCGGGACGGCCCGGACAAACGACAGTAGAGCACAACCACATACAACAACCAAACACAGCAGTACGAAAGAGAGGCAACCATGTCCGGCCATTCCAAATGGGCAACAATCAAGCGTTCCAAGGGTAAGGCTGATGCTGCTCGCGGCAAAGTGTTCAACCGGCTCATCCGCGAAATAACGGTTGCGGCGAAGATGGGCGGCGGCGATGAAAACAGCAACCCGCGTCTGCGGTCTGCAATTGCCGGTGCGAAGAATGAGAACATGCCCAAGAAGAACATCGAGAACGCCATTGCCAAGGGAACCGGCACGCTCGAAGGTGTTGTCTACGAAGAGGCAACGCTTGAGGGGTACGGAACCGGTGGTGTTGCCATCCTCATCGACATCATGAGCGACAACCGCAACCGCACTGTGGCCGAAGTGAGGCACGCGCTCACCAAGCACGGCGGCAACATGGGCGCGGCCAACGGCGTGGCATGGATGTTCAAGAACAAGGGCCAGATTCTTGTGGCGAAGAACGCCATCCCCGAAGACGCGCTCATGGAGAAGGTTATCGAGGCAGGTGCCGAAGACATGGTCACCACCGACGATGCGTACGAGATCACCACTGGTCTCGAATCCTTTGAGGCGGTCAAGAACGCGTTGTCTGCCGCAGGCATCACGCCGATCTCCGCAGAGCTCGGAAAGGTTGCCGACAACCTGGTGACCGTTGTGGGTGAGGCCGCAGGCAAGGTTCTCAAGCTTCTCGAGGCACTTGACGATCTCGACGACGTGCAGCACGTGTACAGCAACTTCGACTGCAGCGAAGAAGACATGGCTAAGTACGGCGGCGAATAGGCATCGGTACCACACGCCGCGCTGCTTCGACCGCCACCGGACGGGCAGGTCTCATCGATGGCCGCGTGTCGGTTGTTCCGCAATGCTGTTGAGACAGGAAACAACTGGACCGATGGCCGAGCGCCGCACTGAGCTTGTCGAAGTGTGTCGGTCGCCTCGACGAAGCAGGAACACTGCTCGGCGACCGATGTATCGAGGCCATGTCTGGTGAGTCGGCAGCAGATCGGCGTTGAGGAGGCTGTTGACAAAACGATGGCGCGATCTCACGTGATATTCGGCATCGACCCGGGCTCGGTGATCACCGGCTACGGAGCGATTCGTATCGAGGGCAACACCGTGAGCTTCGTGGACGCGGGCGTGATTGCGACCAAGTCCGGCACTGAGCTCTCTGAGCGGCTGGCGGTGATCTACGACGGACTGACGGCCAAGCTCCGGGAGCATGCGCCCTCGCGTGTCTGCGTCGAGGAGGCCTTCTACGCCAAGAACGTGCATACCACGCTGATCCTGGGGCATGCTCGCGGTGTGGCCCTTCTCGCGGCGCATCAAGCGGGATCCGACGTGCGTGAGTTCTCACCGCGCGAGATCAAGAAGGCGATTGTGGGCAACGGCAATGCCACCAAGGATCAGGTCGAGTATATGGTGAAGGTACTGCTCTCGCCTCCCCAACAGTGCTCGCATGCAGATGCCTACGACGCACTCGCCACTGCGCTGTGCGGGTTCTATCACTCTGGCCGCACCACCACAATTCCGGCAGTCCGGTAGCGGGAAGATTTCGATGATTGACTACATACGAGGGACACTCGCCTACAAGTCGGTGACCACTGCCACGGTTGAGGCGCACGGAGTGGGCTACGAGATATCCATCTCTGTGTCAACGTTTGAGAAGCTGCCCAACCTCGGCGAACAGGTCAAACTGGTCACTCACTTCCACGTGCGGGAAGACACGCAGCGGCTCTTCGGTTTTGTCACGGATTCTGAGCGGTCGCTATTCCGGCAGCTCATTGGCGTCTCCCAGGTAGGCCCCAAAGTCGCGCTCAACGTGATGTCGGGCGTCTCCGTGCGGGATTTTGTCGCTGCTGTCAACACCGGCAACGACTCGCGGCTGCGCTCGATCCCCGGGGTCGGACCCAAAACCGCCCAGCGCCTGGTGATGGAACTCAAGGGCAAGGTTGGCCCCATTGATGCCGGGCTGTCAGCGGAGTCCGGCGACGCACCTGTAGCGCGCTCCTCGGCAGGCGGATCCGGCAGCGTGCGCAAAGAGGCGTATGAGGCGATGATGTCTCTGGGGTACATTGACAAGCAGGTGCAGTCGGCGCTCTCTCGGGTCGAAAAGGTCGTCGAGAAGGATGCGCCCGTTGAGGAGTGGATCCGCAAGGCGCTGCAGGTGATTTGAGAACAGCGGCGTGTCCGGGGATGACTCCCCGGAGTCGCCCAGAAGCTGTTGGTGGTATCGACGAGAGGCCGGACTATGGACAACAGCGACCGCATCATCTCCGGCGCCAAGCGCGACAGCGACGACGAGTTCGAGCTCACGCTGCGTCCGCAGGCGTTTGGCGACTTCGTTGGGCAGGAATCCCTCAAAGACAACCTCCGGATCTTCGTGGCAGCGGCCAAGGCGCGCGGCGAGGCGCTCGACCACATCCTCTTCTGCGGACCTCCGGGGCTGGGCAAGACCACCCTGGCCCGTATCCTGGCCAATGAGCTGGGGGTGAGCATTCTCACGACCTCCGGGCCTGTGCTGGAGAAGAAGGGCGATCTGGCAGGTAGCCTCACCAATCTCCAGGAGCGGGAGATTCTCTTCATCGACGAGGTCCATAGGCTGAATCGCGTTGTCGAAGAGTCGCTCTACCCGGCCATGGAAGATTTTGTCTTTGACATCACTATTGGGGATGGGCCGGCAGCTCGTTCGGTGAGGCTGCCGCTCAAGAAGTTCACACTGGTGGGAGCAACTACCCGCACCGGTATGCTCACCTCGCCCATGTTGGCCCGGTTCGGGTACGTGGGCCGCCTCAGCTACTATACCCCCGACGATCTCACGACGATCGTATCCCGCTCCGCGCGAGTTCTTGGCGTGCCGTGCGACGCTCACGCCTCGCGGGAGTTGGGCAAACGGGCCCGAGGCACCCCACGCATCGCCAATCGGCTGTTGCGGCGCGCGCGTGATGTTGCGCAAGTCAAGGGTGACGGCAAGATCACCGTCGACATTGTCCGCATGACGCTCAAAATGCTTGGTGTGGATGACGAAGGACTTGACGAAATGGATCGCAAGATCCTGACCTCCATGATCGATCACTATGGTGGCGGCCCGGTAGGTCTCAGCACCATTGCGGTGGTAGTGGGGGAGGAGGCCGAGACTATTGAGGAGGTCTACGAACCGTTCCTCATTCAGTCGGGCTTTCTCAAGCGTACTTCGCGGGGACGGGAGGTGACCATGAAAACGTACAAGTACTTCCACAAGGTGCCGCCGAAGATCGCGGGCGTGCAGGCCGATTTGTTCGAGCAGGCGTAGCGCTGTGCGGCAGACCGGTGATGCCGGAGGTCCGAACGAGAGTGCCTCCTCCCGGTTGTCCAGGGAATGCAGAGATTCAGCGACCTTCAGCCGGAGAAAACGTTCGCCCCTCGATGGGCGACACATGACGAAGGGCAATACCCCATGAACTGGATGGAAACCGGTCGATTTCTCATGCTTGCCGGCGCGGTGCTCATGGTGCTGGGCTTCCTCTTTCTCTTTGGCGACAAACTTCCTCTGGGCAGGCTCCTGGGCGACATCCGTATCGGCAGCGGCCGGTTTCGTCTGTACGTGCCGGTTGCCACGTGCGCGTTTGTCAGTGTTCTGATTACGCTGCTGGTGAACTTCTTCTCACGGCGGTGATGGTGACGGCTCCTCCTTCGATGGTTCGCCGGCGTGTTCTCGTCTCCGGGCGGGTCCAGGGCGTTGGCTTCCGGTACTTCGTGCAGGACGCAGCCCAGGGTGAGGGCCTCACCGGGTGGGTCCGCAACGACGCAGGTGGGGCCGTGGAGATTGAGGCGCAGGGAACGCAGGCCGCGATGGAGCGATTCCTGGCCGAGGTCCGGCAGGGACCCTCACTTTCCCGAGTTGACGACATGCGTGTCACCGAGGAACCCATGAGACCGGGCGAACAGGGATTCGAGATCACTCATTGACAGTCGTGGAGGTGCAGGGCTGGAGTGGCTGCGTGGATCCCCGGTTGACCAATGCGATCTCCGGTTGAAAATCGGTCGGTGAGAAGGTATTTTCTTGGTAAGGAAGTGTCTGGTGGTCCGCACCGGAAGAAACTCAGGCATTCATGCCCCCGTAGCTCAGTTGGATAGAGCACAGGTTTCCTAAACCTGGTGTCGCCGGTTCAACTCCGGCCGGGGGTACCATCCAGAAAGGCTTCCAGGAAACCGGAAGCCTTTCTCTTTTCCCTATGAAAATGGTTGACATCCGCAAGTTCCCCGCCTCCCCGATTGCCTGTCATTGCAGGTAGGCAAAAACTTCCACTTTGCTTCGTTCTACCCCCGACTGTCCGGTCAAACCGGACACTCTCAAAATAGTAAAAACAGGCGTAACTGCTCAGGTCTCTCTGACGGTCACCTCGCCCGATTCTGCGGGAGACACGGGGGTTCAACGCTCCCCGAACTCAGCCCCGGAGCAGTAATGTGTGCATCGCGCCGGGTGGACCGATCCCTGCGTCTGATCCTGGGCCACTGCATCCGCACGGAAACTGGTTGATTTCTGCCGCTGATCAGTGTATTATATTGATGTAGTCTAGGCGCTTCAATCGGGGCGTCAGGGTCTGCGGGTACCGAGTGCGAATCCTGGACGTGTGGGAGGATAGACCGCGATGGTGCCAGGGAAAGCTCATTGTCGGATTGGCGGCTTCACCATGGTTGAGGTCGTGATTGTTGTGTTGATAGTGGGTGTTCTGGCCGCTCTGGCAATACCCGTTAGCACAGGAATTCTCACTAGGATGAAGGTGTCAAGCGCCGCAGACCAAATTGTGACCGCCCTTCAGCTCGCTCGGTCGCGGGCCATGTCGGACCAGTCGCAGCGTTGTGGAGTCTACTTCAATTTCACTAGCAGAGCATACTCCATCTTCTTTGATACCAGTCCTAAGAACGGGGACTACGATGCTGGGGACCCACTATTCAGGCCCGCAGAATCGCTACCCGCGGGAGTGGAATTCTACGAGCCGGCAAGTACCCCCATCACCCCTCACTCGGTTGTTTACAGAGGCGACGGCGTTTCAAACAGGGGAGGAAGGATCGGTGTGCGGAAGACTGGAGCAGCAACGGGCAAGGAGATCAAGGTCAACACTTCAACAGGAACGGTCCAATATGTCGCACCTTAGGAGCACGGCTGTCAGGCCTCTGCGGCGCACGCTGGCTGTACAGGATGGGGTTTCTCTGATGGAGGCCATGGTCGCTCTCTTCATACTTGCCGGGGGATTGCTTTTTGCTTTCAACATGGACAAAATTCGCTTCTTCAGTTTTGAGCGTACCAGGCTGCTGCGCCAGGCCGTTGCTTTGATCGAGAATCAGGTGGAAGGGATACGGGTTGGTATTCGTGCGACAGGGAGTCTTCCAGCAGTGAATACAAGCGATACGACCCAGGCCAATGGCATTACGCTGGTGAGTAGTTTTGCCGCAGCGACGAAGACCACTCCTGCGCTGACATTTGCCAAAGTACGGCAACTCGATTTGGTGGCATCATGGGTTGCCGACGGAAAACCAGATACACTCAGAGTAAGAACATATGTTTCAGAAGACTACTAGTTCCGGCTGTGGGGCGTGCACGGCGAAGCGAGAGTCATTTCGGTTGGGCAGTTGTCGTGGCGTGACTCTCATTGAGCTGCTTCTTGGCATTATTGTTTCTGCGTGCGTACTGGCCGGTATGACGTACTGGTTTAAGTCCTCCATGGGCAGTGTCATGATCCAGAAGCGAAAACTCGGTACACAATACACCGCAGGAAACGTGGCAGAGATGATCGCCCTTGCTGTGCGAGAGGCCGGCTCCGACGTGCCTGGAGATAATGTTATCAAGTCAAGCGCAACGGGTGATACTGTCACAATCCTCGCGAACCCTCGCGGAGCATACTACCGGATCAAGAAGAATATTGCGGCCAACGAGGACACGGTCGACAACCCCGCTCTGTTCAGCGGCCTCACCGGCATCAAACTGAAGCGAGCCGGTACCGGCGCTGTAGAAGACGTGACGCTCCTGAGTGTTGATGTTGCCAACAAGGTCTTGCGATTCTCGACGATGATGACACTTTTCAAGGGCGACGAATTGTATGCGCAGGATGTCAATAAGTTCGCGCGTGACCCGGCCACCGGCACGGTTTTTCTCACGATTAACGGCACAAGCGAAGTCCTGGCCGAGAATATTCAGCGACTCAAAATCGCGTTCTATGATTTTAGTGGCGCCGCGCAGACTTCGTGGGATAAGATGGATCTCTGCAGCCTGACCGTAGTGGCGCGATCGAGGCCGAATTCGGTCGACTCTCTTGCCGTACGCAGAAATGTTATTCTGCGAAACAAACTTTGAAGACCGGAGGCGTATCATGCTCAGAACATCCCCTCGTGGCAGGCAGCCACGCACGCATGGCGATGAAATCGGCTGTGCGACGGTCGATCGATGCTCCCCTGAAAGGCAATTGCCATCCCGCAGGTCTCGCGACCAGGGAGGGTACATCATGGTGGTCAGTGCGGTATTCATGGTTGGGCTCTGTTTGATGTATGCCACCATTAATAAGATCACCGGCGGCAGTTTCGACGTAGCCACAGCCAAGAAGGGCCAGATCCAGACATTCTATGCCGCTGATGGTATAATGACCTTGCTGTGCCAGGAGATTCTTGACGGCAGGGGAGAGACCTGGGTGGATACCAGCGACACCGGAGGAACGGTCAGCGGCGGGGGAGGCGGCGGCGGGTCAGTGCCTGATTATGGATATGTATACGTTGACGTATACAAGAATATTACCGGCAGCAATGTGAGCGATTTCACGTCCAACGCCAAGTACCCCGATCATCCCGACACTTCCGCGAATGTGTGGGCATTCGGCGTGAAAGAGCGAGATTACCTGCAAAACTACGGCTTGCGATATCGCGGGTACGTGCACCCACCCATAACAGGCGTCTACACATTCAGAATCTGCGCGGAGTCGCATGGACAGCTCTTTTTGAGTACCGACGACAACCCGGCGCACAAGAACCTGATCCGCGAACACAAGGAGAGCGCGACCTATACAAACGAATGCCAATCGAGCATACCGTCAACAACCGTTACTTTGCAGGCGGGAAACAGGTATATATCGAAGC
>Ga0315284_10000705_pt1 | contig 45865 bp, 39 predicted proteins | sample YL17G09_16_MG_FD_203696 | JGI IMG/M metagenome (GOLD analysis project Ga0315284, IMG submission 203696) | Sediment microbial communities from Yellowstone Lake, YNP, Wyoming, USA - YL17G09_16 | ecosystem: Environmental > Aquatic > Freshwater > Lake > Sediment | place: USA: Wyoming | collected...
TAGCATTAAGGTCTAAAGCGGCCCCGTAACCTCCGCTCGGCTACGCCTTCGCTACGGTTACGGGGCACCCTAGGTGTAAACCATGTCCCGTCACTGATGTGTAAACCCCAAGGTGTCACTCTACACTCAAGGGTTGGGCTACGCAGAACTAGTCCGCCGCGGCGGACAAAACTTGAGCCCCGTTCATGGGGCTTGGATAAATCGTAGCCCCGTGCTTGAGCGCGGGGCGGCGGGCGGGGCGAGGGGGCCAAAAAAGAGGGCGCATCCACCACGGCGGATGCGCCCTTATCGCCTTACCAGCTATCTTGCACTATTTGAAAAATATCGCCTTGGCGTGCGTCAGCACCTCCACCCCGGTGGCGGTGACCAAGACGTCGTTTTCGATGCGGCAGCCGCCGCGGTCATCCACCACTCCCGGCTCAACCGTGAATACCATGCCGGGTTCCAGCGGCAGCGGCTTCCAGAATTTCAGCATTTCGGGATCGGTCGGCTTGACCGCCAGGCGCGGCGGATCGTGCACTTCAAGGCCGATGCCGTGCCCCAGCGAATAGGGCATGTTCAAGCCCTGCGACTTGATGTGCCCGATGGCGGCTTCGGCGATGGTGTGCGCCGGCACGCCGGGCTTGATCATGCTGATGGCCAGATCGTAGGCCTTCTGCGTGGCGTCTAAGATCTTCTGCTGATCGGGCTTCAGCTTGCCGAAAATCAGCGGCACGGTGACGTCGGTGGCGTAACCTTTCCACATCAGCCCCATGTCAATCAGCGCCAGGCCCGGCAGGTCTAACTGTTCATCGGATGAGGACGGCACCTGATGAATCATCCCCGAGCGGCGGCAATTGGCGGTCAGCGTTTCGAAACTGACGCCTTCCGCTCCGCGCTTCCTCATCTCGGCTTCGAGGTAGAGCGTCAGATCCACTTCGCGCAGACCCTTGTGCGATTCGACGAAGGGCTTGATCAGGTTGATGATGTCATCGGTGACCTTGGAGCCTTCGCGCAGGATGGCAACCTCGGTGGGCGTCTTGATCATGCGCGCTCTGATGAAGGAATCGGCGGCGCCGTCGGGCGTGCAGATGATCTTGGCCTTGGGGAACGCCTCCTGAAGCTGCAAGACGAAGAGATGCCGCTCCTCGGGCAGCACTTCGAGCGAAAAGCTCTCGCCCAGCTTCTTCTTCAAGACGCTGACCACGGCGGCGCGGTAGGAGCGGTCGAACTGGCCGACGTCCACCAGTTCGTCCACCTGCGCCATGCGCTGAGCGGCGATCATGTCCCAGACGATCAGCGACATGGTGCCGTCGGCAAACAGCAACAGGTTGGCGTCGGAAGGCTGGCCGCAGAGATAGCGCACGTTTTTGTTGCGGCCGGTTTCAAAATCGGAGAGAATTACGGCGTCAGCCTTGCGCGCTTTCAGCTCCGATAGTATGGTCTTCAGTTTTTCAGGTGTGACGACTCGCATGGGAAATCCTATGATTTATGATTCAACAATTGTTCGATTCGGTTCTGAGCAACGCGGCAATAATCCCCATCCACTTCGGATAAAATGAAGCGGCGGCCCTCGAGAATGCAGGCTTCGGCCGTCGAACCGCTGCCGCCGTAGGGGTCCAGGACGATTTCACCGGGCGCGGACGCCGCCTGAATGATGATACGGAGCAATTCCACCGGTTTGGTGGTGCCGTGATCAAAACGGTAATTGGAAACTTTTGAGAAAAATTTTGTGGTGCCGCCTTCCAGGCGGCGATAAAAAACATTGGGCTGCCGCTTCCCAAACATCGCTCGGCCCTTGCCTTTGGTGACGAAGAGGACGAATTCGTGCTGCGGCGCCCAGTTGCCTTTCAGGTCGCCGCTGCCGTGATTGTTCTTCACCCAAACCAGACAGTTCTTATAATGAAATCCCGAGGCTTCGAGTTCCGCTCGAATGGCGGGATAGTTGACGTGATCGCACCAACAGTAAAGATGGGCGCCGGGCTTCAAGACGCGAAAGCTCTCGCGAGCCAAGAGCGGCAGATCGAACTGCTTGACCGCCACGCGCTTTAACTTTTGATGCGCCACCGGCCGGTTGCTGCGGTAGTTCTTGTAGGGCGGATCGGTCAGGACGAGGTCCACCGATTCGTCCGGCAACTGCGCGAAGAGTTCGCGGTTGTCTAAGAGGTGGATACGGTCGAGCAGATCGGGTTGTATTGGCATTTCAGGTTTTAGCATTCCATACTCGACATGTAATCCCCCTGAATCCCCCTTTACAAAAGGGGGACTTTTGCCCCCCCTTTCCTAAAGGGGGGCTGGGGGGATTATTAGCCTCATGCGGCGCTCTGCACGGTCCGCCCTACGAAAATCACCATCATCCCCGCCGCGATCATCGCCAAAACCGCTCCCATGATGAAAGCCGCCTGCGCTCCGAAGGCCTGATAAATGGCTCCGAAGATCAGGCTGGCGGGCAGCGCCGCAATGCCGACCGTCAGATGAAACCAGCCGAAGGCGTAGCCGCGGTTTTCCGAGCCGACCAGATCGGCGACGAAGGCGCGTTCCACGCCTTCGGCCAAGCCGAAGTAAAGGCCGTAGAGCAGGAACAGCCCCCAAATATGCAGCGGCGCATGGGCAAAAGCAAAACCGAGATAGACCAATCCATACCAGCCCCAGCCCAAAAGCAGGACCTTGCGGCGGCCCCAGGAATCGGAGAGCTTGCCGCCCGGGGTGGAGGTCACGGACTTGACGACGTGAAAGGCCGACCAGAGGATGGGAATGGCGGCCAGCGACAGTCCCAGATCCTGCGCTCGCAAGAGTAAAAACGCATCGGATGAATTGCCCAGACCGAAGACAAACACGCAGGCCAGATATTTCCAATAGATCGGATTCAGCTTGACTTTTGCTTCTGATGAAGATTTTATTTCGGCCGTCTTTTCGTGGACGAAAAAGATCAGGACGAATAGCGCTCCCAGAACCGGAATCGCCGCCAGGCCGAAGACGAGGCGCAGATTCCCCGGCGCGGCCAGCAGAATTCCCGCCGCCAAGAGCGGCCCGATGACGGCTCCTAAGTGATCCAGCGCGCGCGTGAAGCCGTAGGCCCTGCCGCGGATTTCCGGCGGAGTGATATCCGCGATCAGGGCGTCTCGCGGAGCGGAACGGATGCCTTTGCCCACACGATCCAGCAGACGCAGCGAAAAGATCTGATAGAACGCCGCCGTGACCGCCATGAACGGCCGCGCGAATCCCGATATCGCATAACCCAAGAGCGTGGGCGCCTTGCGCTTCCGAAACTTATCCGACCAGCGGCCCGAGAAGACCTTGAGGATGCTCGCCAGCGCCTCCGCGAACCCCTCCAACGCCCCCAACGCCACGGCTCCCACGCCCAAGACGCCCGTCAGGAACGCGGGAATCAGCGGATAGATCATCTCCGACGCCGCGTCATTGAACAGGCTGACGAATCCCAAGGCTCGGACGCCTTGGGGAAGAGAAGGGGATTTGCTATTCATGCAGCTTATTATTCTTCATTGTCATTCCCGCGAAAGCCCCGAAGGGGGGCATTGCTCCGGGAATCCATTTTCTGGATTCCGGATCGGGCTAAAGCCCGTCCGGAATGACACACCCATCCGACGCCGTCCGCCCGCTGGCGGATTGAAGAGACTGACGAACCCTAACGCCCGCACTGGGGGAGGGAGGGAGTTTAAATGAGTCTTGTTATTTTTCGAAAACACCATGCAAATTAGATTGATATCGTGCGGATTATTATTAATCAATCCAATTACGGATTTCACGTCCCCTGCGGAGATAATTGACATTTGGCCTATCAGCAATCGCCGGCGGTAGCAGAATCATTGATCTCAATCCTAATTTAAAATCTTTAATGCCATCATCTCGTTTAGCGTCTTTCAGATTCCGCAATGACGAAGAACTTAATATTATTCTGTAATCATCCCCAATCGATATTAATGCCTTGTCATAAGCAAGATGGTGAATAGCACACAGAGAAATCCCATTACTAGTTTCATCAGTGCTGCCTGGTGCGGAAACAGGAACAAGGTGCGCCGCCTGAACGAGCTCCAATTGAATTCCACATACAGAGCAACGAAAAAGATAAGAGGTCAATACACGATCCCTGAAAGAAATATCACGCAAAATGCGGCGAACAGAAACCGCAACACTTTGCCTTTTATCTGTCACTTTTTTGATATCAGTGTCGTTAATACCTTCTGGATCGGAAGCGACTGAGGCCAACACATCGAAATCAGTTTTTTGTTTTCCGAAATCATGAAGTGATTCTAATGACCTAATATATTCCACCAGAAAATCAGGTCGAAAAGCGATGGCAACTTCCTGATTTTCTTTATAGCACGGTGCGAATCCTTGTAGGTAAGCTTCGCGTAAATATCGTTCACGAATTTGAATTGAGGGTGAATATCCTAGACGCCCCGAATGCTTTCTAAAATCAAATCCAGCAAATACTTCCGCCTCGTCCCACCATCCTAGAATGAGTGTCTTCCCTTGTATTTCGGGTTCAAAATGATCTATTCCAGTAATTTGAATTCGGTATTCATCAGGAGGTCTGGCAGCGCCTCCGCCATGGGTCATATTCCAAATATAAATTCGCACAGTATGAGCTTCTGTTTGTCGGAATACACGTACCCTTAGCGGATGCTCTGAATGATTGCTCAGTTGCAAGCAAAACCAACCCGATTTTCTAAGGCTATCGAGAATAATCTCGAATAGTTCGGATTTCCGAAGTTTTGTCATGGGATATTTTCCTCCAAAGGTTGAAAAAGATCATTTTCAAACCTGAACTTGCTTGCGAGAAGGTATTCGCGATTTAAATCGAAAGCAAGCCATCGACGATTTAGCCTTTCCGCCATCCATCCTGTTGTATTTGACCCGGCAAAAGGATCGAGAACGACATCGTTTTCATCCGTTAAAAATTCAATAAAGAATTTAGGAAAGCCAGCAGGGAATCGCGCGGGATGTGGTTTTATTCCATTTTGTTTGCATAGTCGTAAATAACTACTATTAGATTCTGTATTTGCTAGAGAGATCAAATTTGATGGAATAGCACCGTTATTATTCTTACTAAAGTTGACAGAAATATCATGGCCACTCGGTCGCAATTTAGCCTTATACCCATTTTTTAATAGTTGCTTCATACTTTCGCCATAGGGTTTTAATACTTTCCTGTTATCTGCCTTTGGATTCGTAGATTTAGACAACCACCACACTACATTAACGCTATCCTTAACACGAATCCTACGCACATTTACCCATTCAGTTGGTGAAGGAAGTCTTGCCGGATTATAGTGGAAAAATTCTTGTGCCAAGAAAAACCCTGTTTCTTTGTAGAGTCTTATAAGCAATTCAAACTGGTAAATCGTCCTTACTGGAAAACCAGGGAGATAGGCGCCACCAAGATCAAGAATAAATGATCCATCTTTTTTAAGGACACGATGAAAATCATAGGCAAACTTCATAAACCAAGAGACATACTCATCAGCAGAGAAATTTCCATACTCCTTCTTTCTTGTCAAGGCAAAAGGTGGAGATGTGAGAATCAAATTGATTGATTCGTTCTGAATATCGTGAACCAAATCAAGTGCATCGCCTGCATGGGCAGAACCTAATTCAGTTGAATATATTTGGCTATCGAGTCGAGTCTTTGATCCCTGTCCGCCTATCTTTTCCATTCTTATTTCCAATCTAGCAATGGAATTGCTGAGTATTTGTGAGATCCATATTTATTTCAGTTGGCGTTTATGTATTAGATTATCACCCCTTCTTTGCGAATATAGTAGTACAGCGGCCACACCTTGTTTTGCAGCTCTTCCTCGGACAACGGATAGACCGAAATCAGCTCCTCATGTTCCAAACCGATTGGGTAGATGGCGTCGCCGATTCGAGTGATTTCCTTAATTCTCTGAACCGAGCCCTTCAGCACCACCGCAATATCAATATCCGAATCCACGGTGGCCTTGCCTCGGGCGAAAGAGCCATAGAGGATGATGTCCACCAGCCGGTCGCCGTAGAGATTTTCGATGGCCCGCTTGACCTTGGGCAAAAGAGGTTCGATTTCTGCGCGGGATCGATATTTTTTTCTTGCCGCACGGCGGAGCCGTGCCGCCCCAGCTATTGATGTTTTCATCCCCTACCCCTCCTCAATCTTCCCGTCCCGGCGTCCGCCGCGGTGGATCACCGCCTCCTTGACCCCGGCCTCGCCGTCTATCATCCGCTCGGACGGAGGCGACCAGCGGGCACCGGAGGCGTTTTTATGGGTTTTTGCTGTCATTTGACTGCCCCTTCGATCAATGTCGACTTCTCGCCCATTTGTCGAGTTCTCTTCCCGATTGGACGCCGAGTTCTCGCCCCGATTGGCCCTCAGGCTCGAGTTCCCGACAAAATGCCTGTCGAGTTCTTGCGTTTGTCAACTTCTCGCGCGGGCTTTTCGCGGTCTGCTGACAACCTCTGCCTCTACCCCTCCTCAATCTTCCTCACCGCCTCCTTGACCTCGGCCTCAATGTCAATCATCTGCAGGTAGCTGTCGTAGTCCACCACCTTCAGCTCCTCGACGCGGTTCAGGATCTGCAGGACGGCGGTGACCTTATCGGCGGCCTTCAGGGCTTCCTCCAACAGCTTGCGGTTCTTGGGAGTCATGCATTCTTCCGGAAGCTGGTGGGCGTTGGCGGCGTCCATCAGGCTTTCCAGCGACATGGTCAGCGCGCAGTTGAAGTTGTTGATGTAGTGCGAGACGGTGATCATGGTCTGGCGGTAGGTGGAGAGGCTGGCCAGCTCGGCGGCCTGCTGGCGCAGCTTCTCCTGAGTGCCGCGGAATTCCAGCGCGCGCATGACGGAGATGCGCAACTGGTCGTCATCCCAGGGCTTATAGAAGAATTCGTAGACGTGCCCCTTGTTGATGGCGGACAGGACGATGTCCACATCGCTGCGGCCGGTGATTAACATGCGGATGGCTTTGGGCTGGATTTCGCGCGCCTGGACGAGGAATTCGACGCCCGTCATGCCGGGCATGTTGTGATCGGAAAGGATAAGGTCCACCGGATAGTGGCGCAGGTATTCCAGCGCCTCGTCGCCCCGGGACGCGGTGGCAATCTCCAAATCTTCGTCCATGAAAACGCGCCGCAGGGCTTTCAGAACGTTGGGTTCATCGTCCACGAAAAGGACGCGCGCTGCTTCCATTGAAAACTCCCGATAGGCCTACAGATTGACTTGCGATCTGGGGACGATGCTGACCTTCAGCATGATGGCGGGATCCAGGGGATTATCCTTTTGATCGCGCGGCAAATTGACGATCTGATCCACCGCCTCCATGCCCTTGATGACTTTCCCGAAGACGGTGTATTGGCCATCCAGATGGGGAATGTCCGCCACGCAGATGAAGAACTGCGATCCGGCGCTGTTGGGATCCTGGGAGCGCGCCATCGAGAGGACGCCGCGCAGGTGCTGCCGCTGATTAAACTCGGCGTTGACGGTGTAGCCCGGGCCTCCCATGCCGTCGTTGGACCGGTCGGCGTCCTTGCTGTTGGGGTCGCCGCCCTGAATCATAAAATTCGGGATGACGCGATGGAAGGTGCAGCCGTCATAGAATCCGTCGCGCGCCAGTTTCTTGAAATTGGCGACGTGACCCAGCGCCACGTCCGGAAAAAATTCCAAGATGATCTTGCCGAATTTCGTGTCTATGATGGCGACTTCGTCCGCGGTTTCGCCGGGGACGGGTGATTCCAGCTCCGTCCCTGCTTTCTGAGATTTTTGTTCCATTTGCTGAGATTCTTTCTTGGCACCGCAGCCTACGATGAGCATGAAGGCACCACAGGCCACAAGGGTTAAACGAGAGAGATGCATTGCTGCCTCATGGGGGTTAAGACAGGGGCAACAAAAAGGCCCCAATCGATTTTCGATTGGGGCAATATAGCATAATTTGGGGGGCTTGTCAATGAAATTATAGGGTGTCCTATTTCCCGCCAGAGCCTGAGTAAATTTCATCGGAAGATGCATAAAGCCTCCGAAAGACCACCTCATCCGGCTGAAAATCTGGGCCCTCTTCATCCTTAACCCGTTGATAAAAGGCGCACTTCAGGCATGTCTCCAGCTTTAAGGCGTAGGTTCCCTGCACCCGCCCGCCGCAGAGCGTTCCCGCAATCGCCCAGCAAACCCGGCCCCCCATGAAGCCGTGATTGAGACCGTCAACCTTGCTCGCCAAGGCAGCGGGGCAAGTTCCCAATTCGGTGCAATTCTCACAGCCCGGCTGGCGGCCACAACGCTTGACTTCCCAGCAATTGAGTTTTAGGCTCATGGATTGGCTTAGTTTAGGATGCAGACAAATTATTTCTCCGCCCTGGCGGGGAATCCTATACACGTTCCTTATCACCGGCAAGGTCGTTAGCCTGCATTCTCGGAGGGTTTCTTCGGAGCGGTTCCGTCGGGTGGGACGACGCGTGAGAGGATTTCGGTTTTCTCCTCATCGGAAACGATGCGCCGATCCATCTGGCGGCGGTCGCCTTTGCGGCGGTCCGGAAAGGGGAGATCCTTGGGGTCCGTATAGGTTTTGCGGCGATCTTCCCTGCGACGGCGGTCGGAGCCGCGTCCCTCAGAGGCGGCTTTCAAAGGGTGATTATCCATAAATTCAAACCTTAAGGAGCTGCCAATGACCAGCTTCCATTTTCAAACGCGCTTGAAATTCAGCAAAGGATGAGAGACGGGTCCCGTCCGGGGTTTTATTCAAATTGCACGCAATTAGGATGTCGAAAAATGCGCGGGCGGCGGCGCTGCGCGGGGCGCTTAAAACAAATGGCTCATTCCGGGCATAGGCGCGCTCCACGTCGCGATCGCGGGGGATGAAGCCAACGGTCTGGAGACGAAAGCCGAAATTCTCCAATATAAAACTGAACATTTGATCAGCCGTTTTCTTGGCAGAGCTGTTCTCGACCATGTTAAAAACCAGCTTGGGCTGAAATGTCCCAAGAATACGGTCAAGAAGCTCTTGAGCTTCACGACTTGCAGCCCGGATTGTCCCGATAAGATCCCGCCGAGAATGACTCCACCCACGATTTTGGAAGTCATTGATAATATTCATAATAAAGTCGTCTTCTCGAAATTCCTGCTTGAGTTTTCGCACGAAGGCGGCTTTTAGAAAACGGTAGAATCCAAGGATCATGGCGTCCATATTCTGCGTGACCAGGAATCCAACCGGAGCGGCGTTGAAGAAATCGAGGTTGTTGAAGGTGATGTCGGGGCCCAAATCCACGACAATATGGCTGGCGTCAAGTTGTGAAATGGCCTTGATCAATTTGACTTTTTGGTGGTAGTGCGGATTCGAGATGGAAACGATATCGGTGCCGCCGCAGATGAGGCGTAGCCCCGGGCTGGGCGTTTCTTCAAGAATTTCAGATAGATACATCACCTCGCCCTGCATATAATCCTTCAGGGTATAGCGGGGCGCCGTGATGCCCAGCAGAGTTGACAGGTCGGCACCGCCCAGATCGGCATCCACCAGCGCTACATCATGCCCCAGGGAAGCCAAGGCCACCGCGAGGTTAATAGCAAACGTAGATTTGCCTGTGCCGCCCTTGCCGCTGGCGATGGCGAAAATGAATTTCCGAAGATCTGCCTCAGGCGGGGATGGGGTCATCGAATCCATACGAGCTCGTAAATCCTTTGGTGGGGACAATACTCGAAGCAGTATAGGATATATTGACGCCAAAGTCAAGCAAAATTATTAACCTCTGCGGGGGTGCAACTTTTGCCTCAGGGGAGCGTATAAAAGGGCAAAAATAACAATAGAGAGAGGTCAAGATGAAATCAAGAATGATCAAGACAGGTCTGATTCTTGTCGCACTGGTTTTCATGGGTTGGCAAATCCAGTTTGCTGCAGCACAAGATCAGGAGCCTTCGCCGCAATCCAAGGTGAAAGGACAAGACGTACAAAGCCCGCGGCATCATGAAGAACCGCCGCCGGAAAGCGGGCCGGATCTGGCCGGGCTTTATGCCGAACTTCGGGACCTGGGCAAACAGTACAAAGAGGCTCGGTCGGAAGATGCCAAGCAGCGCATACAGCAACGAGCCGATGAACTGATGAGCCAGGTTTTCGACGCCAAGGTGCAGAAGGAACAGCGCCGGATTGAGGCGCTGGAGAGGCGGCTAAACACCGAAAAAGAGCTGCTCCACGAAAAGCAGGTGCATAAACAGGATCTGGTGCATCAGGGGGTCTTGCGCTTCTTCGAGACGGGCGAACCGCCGGAATGGGCAACCAGCCGGGAAGAGTGATCGCGGTCTCCCCCTTTCTTCGGGAAACCAAATGACTTCGACGCGAACAGCATCTGGGAAGCCCCCCAACGGGGGCTTTTCCTATTTCATTTTAAGGCGCTGGTCAATATTTTACTTGCATTGATTGTCAATTTTTCGTATCTTCAATTAGTTTTGCTGGTAGGATGGAAAATGAACAAGGGCTATCGCTTCGTCATCGCCGCCTTGGTGCTCGGCCTGACGGCCGCCAGAGCGCAGGACTTGAAAATCGTCCATTTTGACATCGGGCAGGGGGACGCCACGCTGATCTGGTCTCCGTCGGGCCAGACTATGCTGGTGGACGCCGGGCCGAGCATGGAGCCGGATGTTATCCGGAATTACCTGCTGGCGCAAGGGATCAGTGACCTCACCTACACGCTCGCCACCCACTATCATTCCGACCACATCGGGGAGTATCCGGATCTTTTCAATTCCGGATATTTACCCAACGTCGCTTACGACCGAGGGGACAATCCTGGATACGGCACCTCCATTTACACGGCCTATGTGAATGCCGCGTTTTCCGTTCGCCAGACCATCAATCCAGGTCAGGTGATAGATCTGGGCGGCGGGGTGACGGCCAAAGCGGTCTGCGTCAACGGCCACCTGATGAACGGCGCCACGTACACGTTGAGCGATGAAAACGAGCGCTCGATCGCGCTCTTGGTGGAATATCGCAATTTCCGGTATATGGTCTCGGGCGATCTGGGGGGCGGGAATCTATCGCTCTTTGATCTGGAGACGCCGGTCTCGGCGCTGGTGGGTGACATCAATGTTTTCCAGATGAATCATCACGGTTCGAATTCGTCCACGAATAACAATTGGCTGAATAACCTGGATGCGGAGGCGGCGGTAGTCTCGCTGGCCAACAACAATTCCTACGGCCATGTCCATGCGGAAGTTATCAGCCGGATTACGGCGAATCCCACGATCCAAGCGCTTTACCATACCGAACAAGGATTCAATGTGAGCAGCAAGTCGGTGGTCGTAAACGGGCATGTGCTGCTGCAAACAGATGGGATGGTCTTCTACACGGTGGCCGGTGATAGCTTCAATCTGGGTGATTTCTGGGTTGAACTTACGCCCTTGGGCCCGACCACCATACCGCCCGGCGGCGGCACACTGAATTACAACATCGCCGGAGGCAACGACGGTATAATCTCTTGGGCGGTAGACGTGTGGGCCGATCTGACTCTGCCGAATGGCTCAACCAGCGGGCCGGTGCTGGGACCGATCAACAACTTCAATATGCCGGCAGGCTTTTCAACCGATCGTAATCGCACGCTGACTGTGGCGGGCTCATCCCCCGCCGGGAATTATACCCTGAACGCATATCTGGGAAATTACAGCCCGCCCAATTCTGTCGTCTATGCCATTGATCAGTTGCCCTTCACAAAGTCCGGCATGTCGCCCTACCAGGGAGATGAAAGCAACTGGTTCATGGATAGTGGCGAGCCGTTCGAGATGGCGCCGAATCCTTCGATCCCCACAGAGGTCGGCTTGATTCGCAGCCATCCCAATCCGTTCAATCCGACGACCGCCATCAGCTTCAAGCTGCCGGCGGCAAGCTACGTCCGCTTAAGTGTCTACGATAATTCCGGAAGGTTGGTATCGGAATTGGTGAACGGTTGGCGAGAAGCCGGCGAACAGCAAGCGGTGTTTGACGGGACGAATCTGACGTCGGGAATGTACATTTGCCGGTTACTGATGGGGGATGAAACAGCGACGGGGAAGATGGTGTTGATAAAGTAGGCGCGAGGGAGGAAGAACCAAAAAAGCAAAGGCAGCCTCTGGCCGCCTTTGCTTTGCCTCTTCAACTCTTTATTAATCTGCTTTTGGGGATTTGCGTGATGGGCGCGACCGATTTCAGATCAGGCGGGGAGGGTCTGCGAGCAGCAACGTTCCAAGTCAACTTGAATAAAAGTGCAAGAATTTATGGAACTCTGACAAATAGAGCTGTGACGATTATCACAACATTGGTATTCATTTTGCAATGGCTGTCTCAGGGAAGCGGCGGCGATGTGGGAATGGCAGTATTTACAGTGCAGGTTTTTCCAAAGATACGAAAAAAAAGCATTACGGGCCGGTTGAAAGTCCAACAAATCGTCTTCTCCTGATCTTTGGAAGATTTTTTCTGCAATTCCAAACCGGGATGATACTGACAGCCTCTTAAAAAATGGCCAAAATAGATCTTGCAATTTCTTAATAATCCTATAATTTATTCAAGCATAGAAAAAGGGCCATTACCAGTGCCGGGCAAATCAAAGGGACATCAAGTTCCGAGCCCGGGGGCGATGGAAATCCGGGAAATTTAGAAGTAATTAGCAGCAACTGTATCAATCTTCGCAGGAGGGCCAAATGAGAAAGGCATTGTGCATCATCGTGTGCGGGATTCTCTGGTTAAGTCTGCCTCTCAGCTTCAGCAGCGCTCAAACCACCTATTCCTTCAAGGTGTTTTCCAACGCCACGGACTGGTTCAAGGTCATGCTGTATGAAATCGGCGGCTCAAACCCGATTGACGGCGGCACGGTGGAATTGGTCTCGACTCAATTGCCGATTCACACGTTTACGCTGGATTCGGATTTCTTCCCCAATGGCGGAGAGATCTCCTACAGCCGAGTACCCTTCGGGCCGACGAGCGCCCAGGTCAACTTTGACGTCGCGGTCATTGACCAGCTTTACCTGTCCTGCATGAAAGGTTCCTACGGAACGTTGACCATCCAGATTTGGGATTCCGCCGGAATCAATCTGCTGGAAGAGTACAATAACAGCAACACGGGGGCTTGGTGCTTCCAGAGCTGGATATGGTATTCTACGGTGGCCGTCGGGGAGGAGCCGCCAACCGTTCCAGCGACCAATTCCCTGCAGCAGAATTATCCCAATCCCTTCAATCCCGCCACGACCATCCCCTACAGCGTCGAACAGCCGGTGCAGGTGAAAATAATGATCTATGACAGCCTGGGCAGGTTGGTGAGAACGCTGGTGGATCAACCGGCGGGACCCGGGGAACACCAGGTGATCTGGAACGGCGACACCGACGCCGGCGCGCCGGTGGCATCGGGCGCGTATTACTACCAGTTGGTCGTGGGAGATCGCACCGAGGCCAAGAAAATGATTCTGCTGAAGTGAGGCGTACCGCAACCCTTCCTCAAAATGTGAATGCAAGAAAAGCCCGCCGGTTGGCGGGCTTTAAATTTGAGGATGGGCTCAGCCGGGCGATACGATTAGACTTCAAACATGGCATTCTTCAAATCGAGGTAATCGGTGTACTTAAACTCCTCAAATTCGACGTACTGTTCGAAACGATCAATGATGGCGATGATGCGCTTGGTTTCACTAAGGCAGGTCTTCACCAAGCGTTCGGTGGCCTCAGAGTCATAGCCGCAACGCTCGCAAAGCTCCGCCGAGAACGTGATAGGCATGACGGCATTATTCAGGTGATGCGCCAGGGTCATCATGATGCGTTTCAGGGTCTCTAATTGAACCTTGCGCTCGCGCTCGCGCATTTCGCTTTCTGACACCGCCCGACGTTGTTGAAAGTTGGCGAGGGCGCGCTGAACGATATGGGGCAGAAGGCGCTCCAAATCCAGCGACTTGATCACGAAATCTTCAGCGCCCGCCTTCAGCGCCTCGACGGCCGTTTCAATCTGACTATCGCCCGTAATCATGATGATGGGGCCGTGCGGCTTATCCGCCGACTTTTGCAGGATTTCCAGGCCGCTCATGTCCGGCAGATTATTATCCAAGAGGATAACATCGAAGGCCGACCACTCCAGGGCCAAAGCCTCGGCGCCCTTTTCAACGGTGGTGATAGAGAGGTCGCCCAAGGATTCGGCGAGGGCCGAATGGACGATCATGGCGTAATCAAGATCGTCCTCGATCATTAATAATTGGATCATGTTGGCAAAGCTAACGCTTCATGTTCAGGCCGGGGATGGGAATCGCCCGATGGGTTCTCCACCAGGGAACGAGCCATGGTGAAATAGAAGGTGCTCCCGATGCTCGGTCTGGATTCTACCCAAATTTCTCCGCCCAGGACCTCGACGATGGATTTGACCACGGCCAGGCCGACTCCCTTGCCTTCGATTTGAGCGGTTTGACTGTTCTTCACGCGTCGAAAGATCCCGAAAATTTTGTCTTTCTGATCGGCCGGAATGCCCATGCCGTTATCGCTGACCCAAAACAGGTAGATTTTTTCCTCTTCCGCCCAACCCACGTCAATTTTCGGCCGGGTCTGATCGCCCATGTATTTGATGGAGTTGTCTATCAGATTTTGGAACAATTGCCGCACGCGATTGCGATCGGAATAAATAACGGGCAGAATTTCGTTGATGACCAGTTGGACAGATTCTTTTTCGAAGGTAAAGCAGAGGTCGTTGCGAATCTGAGCCAGCAGTTCGTTCAAGTCAATTCGAGCCGTTCCGCCGCGCTGGTGTTTGATGCGAGAGATGTCGAGCAGTTGTTCAATCATCTGCAGGTCATGGCGTACATTGTTGCGAATTCGCGCCAACTTCTCGATACCTTCCAGTCCCAAGCCGGCTCCATGTTTTTGCTCGAGGAGGTGAGCGATACCGGCAATATTGCGCAGCGGCGCCCCCAAATCGTGGGACACAGCGCGCAGCAGATCCTCCTTTTCCGCCGCGGCGTTTTTCAGGCGGAGGTTGGCGTTGACCAGATCCTCTGTCCGCGAGGCCACGATGCGCTCGAGATTGTCGTTGAGTTCGGCCAGCCGGGCGGCGTACTGGTCCTTCTGGAGCATATTTTTCTGCAACTGCTCGGAGAGATGGTTGAAGGCTGCGGCCAATTCGGCTATTTCATCCCGGCCGCTGGCGGGGATGCGTTCGCTGAAATCAAAAGCAGCTAAGCGGCGGCTGGCCGCGGTCAGCCGGGCCAGAGGCTCGGTGATGCGCTTGGAGGTCCATAGGGCAAAGGCAAACATCAGCAAGATGATGGAGGTGGTGGTCGTCAATAGATGGAAGCGTGCCCATAATCCCGCTTCGATCAGGTAATTGATCGAATGGTAGGCGGCCAGATAGACGGCATCGTTTCCGCTCGCGGCTATGCTTCCAAAAATCGTCACCAGAAAGCCATTATGTTTGGCTCGAACCGTCTTGGTCACAAAACCGCCGCTGTCTATACAGGCAAAATCCGTTTCCGATAGAATCTCGTCGAGGCTGGGCAGCGAGGATTTCCCCGCCACCATCATGGAATTTTGATAGGCACCCTTCCAAGCCGTCACCTGTTCGCTTAGGCCTCGCCCGATGCGGTAGAGAAGCTCCTGATCCAGGACGTACCCGACCGACAAAACGCCAATCGTTTTCTGGTCAATCAGAATCTGGCGCGCCGCCGCCAAAACCGTCTCGTCGCGCCGGCGAATCCACCCCGCCGCCTGAACCTGAGCCAAGGCTTGACGGATCAGCGGATTGGTGCTGGCTTGACCCACCGCCGTGGTATCGGACAGGTCCAGAACAACTTCGCCGTTGGGTCGGGTAACCTCGGCAAAATTGAAATGCTTGGCCGCCATGGACTGCCCCAAGCCGGCCATCAGGTTCCAGCGGTCATGCATCTGAATAGCACTGATGATTTCCGGAGCTTGGGCGACGTCAGCGCAGAGCGCCAGGGTGCTGATTTCAAGTGACTCAACCGCGGCGGGAAGCGCCTGCGCGATCGCGGCCTGCGCTTTGGCGCTCTGTTCGTGCACCGACTGCTCATAGATGCGCATGCAGAGGGTCACGCCCACCAGCAGCGGCAGGAAGCTCGCCAGCCCTAAAAACAGGGCGATTTTCAGTCGCAGTGAATGCATGGATTTTGGGACAAAGCTGGGCCTGTTCGAGACAGGCCATGGCTGCATAGGCCCCAATGTAGGTTTGGGCTTGGCCTCAGGCAAGCGAGAAGGGGGGGAAATGGGGGGTCGGGTCGGGGTTAGCGGCGAATGGGAAGAAAGGTGCGGCAGTCAGAAAACCGCTTCCGAGGCGGGTTAGCTTTGCGGCCGCAAGGTCGTAAAAATTTGCGCGGCGAGCTTTTCGCTGATGCCCGGGGCAGAGGCGATGGAGGCGGCGTCGGCCTCCTTGATTTTTTTCAGCGAACCGAAATGCCGCAGCAACGCCTTCTTGCGGCTCGCCCCCACGCCGGGGATGGCGTCCAGCTCGCCCAAAAACGTCCGCTTTTTACGCAGCGTGCGGTGATATCCGACGGCGAAGCGGTGAGCTTCGTCGCGCACCTGGCAGAGGAGCTTCAGGGATGATGAATTCTTGGGGATATTCTGCGGATCGGGAAATCCGGGCAGGAAGACCTCCTCAAGCCGCTTGGCCAGGCCTGCGGCGGGGATTTTTTGCAAACCCAGTCCTGTTAAAACCTCGACGGCGCGGTTCAGTTGCCCTTTGCCGCCGTCCACCAGGAGCAGGTCGGGCAGTGGCGCTTTGTCCTGCTGGGCGCGCTGATAACGCCGCTGGATGACCTCACCCATCATGGCGAAATCGTCGGCCCCCTCGACGGTGCGGATTTTGAAGCGGCGGTACTGTTTTTTCAGCGGCTTGGCATCCTGAAAGCAGACCAACGAAGCAACGGCATCCCGGCCCTGAATGTTGGACACATCAAAGCATTCGATGCGGCGGGGAAGTTTGGGCAGCCGCAAGTCGCGTTGGAGGCTCTTCAGGGCGTGCGGGACGAATTCCTTCTTGGCTTTCTGCAACCGCAGTTCACCCAGCATCAGTTCGGCGTTGTGACCGGCCAAACGCACCAGCCGCGCCTTTTCGCCGATCTTGGGGATTTCGATGATTACCCGGTGACCCGCCAACTTTTCCAGCCATTCCGCGATGACAGCGGACGCCTCAATCTCCTGCGGCAGAAAGATCTCTTCGGGAAAGCTCTCGGTGCGGCTGTAGTATTCCTTTAAGAATGCTTCCAGCACCTCTTCAACCGGCTTCTCGAAGACGTGATCGAGGTAGAAGTGCGACTTGCCCACGATGCGCCCCGACCGGATCTGAAAGATGGCCGCGCAGCCGTCGTCGTCTTCCAAGGCCAGAGCGATCACATCCCGGTTGACCAGATCCACGGTTTCGACCTTCTGGCGCTGGCCCAGAGTTTCAACGCGCCGCAACCGGTCGCGCCAGCCGGCGGCGTCTTCGAAGCGCTCCTCTTCGGATGCCTTGTCCATCTGTCCGCGCAGATAGGCGATTACCTCCTGATTGCGCCCCTGGACGAGATCCACGAAGTATTTGACGTTGCGGGCGTAATCTTCCGGCGTGATCAGCCCGGCGCAGGCTCCGGCGCAGCGGCCGATGTGATAATTCAGGCAGGGGCGGTATTTCTTATGGGCGGCGTCTTCGGGCGCGATGGCGCGGTTGCAGTTGCGGATCTTGACGACCGCCTTCAGCGTGCGGATCAGCTCCTTCAGCGCCTTGACATCGGTGTAGGGGCCGTAGTATTTCGATCCGTCGCGGACGATCTTGCGGGTCAGGAAGATGCGGGGGTAAAGCTCGGGCGTCACGCGCAGATAGGGGTAGGACTTGTCATCGCGCAGGTTGACGTTGTAGCGCGGGGCGTTCTGCTTGATCAGGTTGGATTCCAACAGCAGCGCTTCCAGCTCGGAATCGGTGGCGATGATGTCGAAATCGGCGATGGCGGCGACCAGGCGGGAAAATTGGTAGCGGCCGTCTTCGCCCTTCTGAAAATACGAGCGCACCCGGTTCCGCAAGACCTTCGCCTTGCCGATGTAAATGATTTTCCCCGCGCGATCCTTGAAGAGATACACGCCGGGGGATTTGGGGAGGGAGGAGAGTTTATCGGAAAGTTTCACGCGAGCTCCGCCCCGCCCTCAAGGACGGGGCTACATCTATGAAAGCCCGCTGAAGCGGGCTCAATCTTATAAGGCCAATTATTTATTGTTGCGTCAGGTCTTGCCCGCAGGGTGTGACCTGACGCCGATTGCGCCCCGCGCTAAAGCACGGGGCTACATCTATGAAAGCCCCGTGAACGGGGCTCAAGTATTCTGGGTCGCCTTATACAAACTCCCACCTATTTCAACTTTTTCAGCAGATCCTGAAGATCTTCATAGCGGTACGGAGGGCGCTTGCGAACGGCGATAATATCAACCACTTTTTCCTTTTCAACGACGATATAAACGATGCGCCAGCGATCCAGGCGCAGCCGCCAAAGATCGCAATTCAAGTCGGGCGAACGCAACCTCTGCGCCGCCGTTGGCTGCGGATCTCGGGCCAGCGCATTAATGGCCTTCTTCACTCGCTGGCGGACGTGCCCCGGTAGGGAGCGCATTTCCTGCCAGGCGTCAGGCGTAATGAAGACGCGATAGCGGCTCACCGCCAATCCTTCTTGACGGCCTGCCAGTCCAGCCATCCCGCCTTCTTGCGGTCGCCTTTGGCGGCCTTGAGGTTCGCCAGGGCCTTACGCGCCGCGGCGATATCCTCGAGCGATTCGACCCATTCCACCAAAGCTTCCCAGTCTTCCGCGTCCAGCACCGCCAGGCGCTTGCCGCGATGTTTTACAAACTGCACAGACTGCAGTGCGTCAGAACCGGACATGATGGCCTCGCTTTCCAATAATGATAAACAATATAAGGCAGTGAAGACGCCTAATCAAGCGATGTTTCTGTTGCGTCGGGTCCTTTCTCGAAGGGATGGCGCCACCGACCGCAGGGTGCGACCCGAGGCCGATTGCGCCCCGCCCTGCCACGAAGTGGTCCGCCGGGGCGGAAAGGACGGAGCTACATTTTATCAAAGCCCCGTGCCTCAAAGGTCCGCCGGGGCGGAAACGGGGCACAAGTACTGTGTGGCAAGCCGTTGGGGCAAGCCGCGATTGAGCCAACCTATCTAAGTTCGTAGCATTCCACCAATAATCTGGTATTCTCGCGAAAAATCCATCCCAAATTTGTGCGCTTCATGCACGAATATTCTTAACACGCTCAAATACAACTTGCCATCCTCAGGCGACAGTTCTGTTTCAATATACAGCACTTTCCCGTACAGTTCCATTAAATCGCGCGGCATATCAGCATCCTGCTTCATAAGATCTAATCGAATGATTTTATCCCTATTATGCTCTTCAAGAATGGGCCCTTCATTTAATTTCAACCACGACTGCCAGACTCGTTTAGCAGTCTCTGGGACTTCCTCATTAGGATGCTGATGCTGAATGGCAATATACTTATTCAGAAGATCGCGGGCAACTGCACCCGCAAGCCCCTTGCGCATTAGCCAATTGAGCAATCTCATCATTGAGATATTCTCTCGCTTTAGTGCAGATTTACGTCCCGTCGGCGGATTGTTGCGCGGCAGGAGAGAATCCGTGCACTAAGGATAAGGACGTGAAAATTATGGATAATCCCAGGAAATCGGAAAGTAGGATGTATGATAAATTCTAAGCGACTGCGCATATCCATCAAGGCCTGGAAATAAACTCGTTCTTGAAATATTCATATCGAAAAGGGCTTTTAGAATTTCAATCCGAAATTTGGCGGGGCTTATAAACTTAATAGCATTTCTAGCATCCTCATATCCAGAAAGTGCCTCCAAGTTTTCCATGAAAGTGCTGATGGGATTCACAGGCACGAGAAAGACACCTTTCTGAGTGCGAAGACGTTCGTTAAGTCGAAATGGATTCATTGGAATTGCAGAATCTGGTAAAGGCTCTTCAAAGAACATGTAATAGAAGATCTTTTCAAGTTCCTCCGTTATAGGCTCTTTCAACTGCCTTGCTCCATCTATCTTGGCTTCCTCCAAATTCAAGATTGCTTCATTGATCGCCCATTTACCGTTTATGGCCCATACTGCGCAATTATCATCCCCACATACGGATTCAATGGCAAAATACGTAGCGATATAGATCGAATATGTAAAATCAAGAAGTCTAGTGGGTGCGCCATAGTGTTGCATCAAAGAAAGATACTCGAGCCAATATTCAGATTTTGGCACATGGGTAGCATATTGATGATAGGCCCGCATAAACTCTCGGATCAATCCAGATTCCACTGTCTTTCGGGCAACTGGATTTATATTTAAATTGTCGCAGCAACGCTCAAGCGATGTTCGCAAGGGCAATTTTGCATCACATTGACCTCTAAATATCCATGTCGGCTCAACGGATTGACAAATTTTTACCCATTCGTCCAGACTTTGTAGGGTTCTTTCATAGATTGATGGCATATTGTTCCTTTCTGTCCGATATCTTTGCCGTGCTGTCGGTTCTCCGCCCCTGCCCCTTAAAGAAAACCCGCTCCAACCCCCAAGTCAAGCCCTTTCTGCGGCGAAACGAAACGGAGCATTCTGTAATCCCCCCCGGCCCCCCTTTAGAAAAGGGGGGAGAAAGTGCGCGATATTGAAGAATTAAAGTCCCCCTTTTGTAAAGGGGGATTTAGGGGGATTACACCTCATCCCTCACATTCGTTTCAACGCCTGATCCAGATCCTCCATGATGTCGTGGTAGTCTTCGATGCCGACGGAAATGCGGATCATATTGGGGGCGATGCCGGTTTTTTTCAAGTCTTCCAGGGAGTAGGCGCTATGGGTGGTCGAGGCGGGGTGGACGATCAGCGTGTCGGTGTCGCCCAGCGATACGGCCAGGGTGCAGAGCTGCACGGAATCCATCATGCGCTTGCCCTCTTCGAAGCCGCCCTTGACGTAAAACGCGATCATGCCGCCGAAACTGGTCATCTGCGCTTTGGCCAGTTCGTGCTGCGGATGGAAGCGCAGGCCCGGGTAGGAGACGTATTCCACGCGCGGATGGAAGGCGAGGAACTGCGCCACCTTCATGGCGTTGTCGCAGTGGCGATCCATGCGCACGGGCAGCGTTTTTAGGCCGCGCAAGAGCAGCCAGGCGTTGAACGGGCTGATGATGGCTCCGACGTCCGTCAGCACGCCCTTGCGCATTTCGGTCATCAGGTCTTTTGAGCCGATGGCCAGGCCCGCCACGCAATCGCCATGCCCGCCGATGTATTTGGTGGCCGAATGGACGACGATATCGGCTCCCATAAGCAGCGGCTTTTGCAGATAAGGCGTGGCGAAGGTGTTGTCCACCACCAGTTTAATCCCCTTGCGGCGGGCGATTTCGGCGCAGCCGCGCACGTTCATGATTTCGATAGTCGGATTGGCGGGCGTTTCGATGAAGATGTAGCGGGTGTGATCATCTATGGCCTCTTCGACTTTGTTCAGATCGCTGGCGTCCACTTCGCGGGCGACGACGCCAATGCGCGGCAGCACCTTCTGATACATGGCGTGCGTGCCGCCGTACACGGTGCGCGAGGAAACGAAATTATCCCCGCTGCGGCAGAGCGTCATGACGGTGATGGTTTCCGCCGCCATGCCTGAACCCATGGCGACGGCTTCCTCGCCCTCTTCCAAGAAGGCCATTTCGCGTTCCAGCGCCGCTTGCGTGGGATTGTGGATGCGCGAGTAGATATACCCCTTCTCCTTGCCGGCGAAGAGGTCGGCGCCGTGCTGGCTGTTCTTGAAGACGAAGGTGGAGCTCTGATAGATGGGCGTGGAATGCGCGCCTGTCAAGGGGTCGCTGCCTTCGCTGCCGTGCACGGCGAGGGTGGCGAATCTCCAGCTTTTTTTGACCATGCGTTTCTCCAAAGCCGCGTAGGGGTCGGTCCCTCAACTGATGGATGCCGACCCGTCCTTACTGGGCAGTCATGGACCACTCCATGACTGCCACCTTGGATGGTGTCATGGCATGGGCCATGACACCCCAGAGCAATATACTCAAGCGGGGGGAAAAGCGCAAGGGAAAAGAGTCACGCGCGGCGAAGGGATTTGGGGGGGATTGGACTTGATTTTAAGGGGAATTGGAGGCTATATTTTAAGATTGCGTCGGATTCGGGGAATCCGACCTACGATTGACTCCTGAAAATCATGTCTGAAAGCCTCTATAAATTCTGCCCGATCTGCGCGGGGCCGCTGAAGCGCGAAGTCGTCGAAAATAGCTGGCGCCTGCGCTGTCAGAAATGTGGCGAGATCCACTACGAAAATCCCAAGCCGTCCGTGGCGCTGCTGGTGCGCAATGACGCCGGTGAAATCCTCTTGGTGCGCCGCAACGTGGATCCCGGCGCCGGCCGCTGGTGTCTGCCGGGAGGTTTCGTCGAAATGGGAGAAACCGTGCAGGACGCCGCGCGGCGCGAATTGCTGGAAGAGACTGGCCTGGAGGGCGTGCTGCTGAGCGTGGTTGACGCAGCCTCGAAACTGAACGGCTACTACGGCGACGTGGTCGTCATCGCCTTCGAGGCACGCATCACCGGCGGAGAACTGAAGCCGGGCGATGACGCCGCCGAAGCGCGCTATTTCGCGACCGATCAATTGCCGGATATCGCCTTCGGGTCGCATGAAAAATTCATTTGTACGCTGCTTGAATCATAAACCAGAGCCGTGTAGGGGCTTTATTTGAACGCCCTTGCAGAACATGACTCTCGAGGGTGAGGGCATTATGATGTTTCTCTGGATCGTGTTGCTGGCCGGCGGCCTGACGCTGCTGATCACCGGAACTTTGCCCATCGGCCGCTTCCCGAGTTTCGCCAGTGAAGTCTCCATCATGCGAGCGCCTTATGGCCGCATTTTGGGAGCGGTGATTCTGCTCCATTTCATCATTCTGAAATTTCTTGTCCCGGAGCCCCGTCCCGCGATCACGATCGTTCTGAGCGTTGCCCTGGTCCTCACAGCGCTGGTTTGCATGCTCTTATCTTTGCAAGGCGAAAAGCGCTAATCCCCGCCTGGCCGGGAATTTTGTGGTGACGCAATCGCCCTTCCTCTTTTCAAATGAACATCTTGGCATATCCTGGACAACGCCTTAGTCATGGCTAGGCGATAGGCTGCCAATCCAACGGCGGGCAATAAAAAACCGGACCCCTCCCAAAGGTCCGGTTTCATGCGTTTTAGTTTGAGTCTAAACTCTTTCCAAGCGCAGCGTCCGACGGAAAATTTCGCTCAACACTACCACCAGGAAACTCACGTTCGTGAAAAGGTAGCGTTTCCACATGCGATCCGGTTCCTGCAGAAAGCGGTAGAACCACTCCAGGCCGGCGCTCTGCATCCAGTCGGGGGCACGCTTGGTGACGCCCGCCACCACGTCGAAACTGCCGCCGACGCCGTGCACGACCGGCACGTTCATCCGATAGAGCCAATGGCGGACAAATTTCTCTTTTTTCGGCGATCCGAACGCCAAGAAAATGATGTCCGCGCCGCTTTGCCGGATTTCATCCGCGACCGCGGCCTCTTCACTGGGTTTGAAATAGCCGTCGCGATAGCCCGCGACTTTCAGGCCCGGGTATTGCTTCTTGTATATGGCCACGACCTGGCGCACGACTTGAGGCGCGGCGCCCAGGAAGTAAATCGAGTAGCCCTTATCGGCGGCGCGCTCGACCAATTTCTCCATGAGGTCGGTGCCGTTCACGCGGCTGGGGATGGGATCCCGCAGCAGCTTGGACAGCCACACCAGCGGCACGCCATCAGCGCCCACCAGGTCGGCCTCATTGATAATGCGGCGTAATTTTCGATCGGCTTTCGCCTTGACTAACTTGGCAACGTTCACCACCACGATTTGATGGGGAACGCGGGTACGTATAAACTGGTCACAATGCTCCAGCGTATCTGCCAATGATACCTTATCTATGCGTACTCCTGAGTAGAAAGATCTAGCAATTTGCACTAACCCCTCCCAAGGTGCAGTGTCAGGTCTCCTTTGATAGTTGTCTTGAAGCCTCAGGCGCTACGATCAACGCGTGTCGCTGAGCGGATGGCTGACGAGGCGAGGTGGAGATCCCCCGGGAGGTTTTACAGGCGTGAACTAAAGAAGAGATAAAAAACGTTCCCCTAGAGATTTCCCCCCAAGCCCCCATCATAATCCGATTTGTTCGGCCATAGAATAATGAATTCTTCCGCCGAAATCCGTGATGCGAAGCACAAACTGGAATTTGTCTAAGAACCTCAAGTCTTGCTTCAAATACGCAATTCAGGGGGAGGCGTTGGAGAAGGGGAATTGGGAGGAGTAAAAAAACCACCGGAAGCCCGAAATGAGGAAATGTTGGGAGGGGACGTCATTTCACCCATTGGGTTCCGGTGGTTGTTTTTATGTGCTTTAGCAACGAATAAGGTAAGAGGAAATAGATAACAAGTCAAGTTAAAAGTATGCAGTTTTGTGTTCTGAATCACAGATTTCTCTCACCCCCCAGGTTGGGCAATGCGATAGCGATTCACCGCCAAATGCGCCAGACGAATCGGTTCGGGAAATTTTGACTTTCGGCTGCACCGCAGCGCCCATTCCCGGGATGCATTCACAGCCATCAAATGCCCCGGGGAAATAAAGAGCGGTTGGGACCGCAGGCGCGTGCGCAACACCGATCCGACCACGACGCCCGCGTGCTCCAAAGAACTCCATTCTCCTCGATTCGGGCCGGGTTCGGCATAGCTCCCCACCAGTCTGGACTTGGCGCAGCCAATGCTGGGAATGTCCAGCCATAGCCCCAGATGACAGGCCAACCCGAATCGGCGCGGGTGCGCCAAGCCTTGTCCATCGCAGAACATCAGGTCAGGTTTGGTTTTAAGCTGCCGCACGGCATCCAGAATGACGGGAAGCTCGCGGAACGACAGGAGTCCGGGGATATAGGGGAAATCCGCTTCGCGCTGGGCGTAGGCCTCTTCGACCACCTCGAAATCCGGCCAACGCAGCACGATTACGGCCGCCCAGAATCGGCGGCTGGCAAAGGTAGTAGAGACATCCGCTCCAGCAATCAGCTTGAAATCCGCTGGTTCGGGCAGTTGTATCCTCACCATCGGCGCCAGCTTCTGCTGAAGCTGAACGGCCTCGCCGGGGCTCTTGACCCAAGGATGAAGTTCGGCAATTCTCATGGGGGCAAAATCCGACCTACTGAACGGGAAAAATTGAAAAATTCGCTTTTATCCCGCAAGGGACTTGCGTAAATTTAGCAATGAAATAAGCGAGCGTCTTCCCAGCATCAGCGGCGTAATCCATTTGATGAAGCCCTGAGAACTGGCCAGAGCAGACCTCGCTTAAGGATCAATCGGAGGTACAGCATGCCGCAGGGCACTGTCAAGTGGTTTAATGCCACCAAGGGGTTCGGTTTTATCACTCAGGACGGCGGCGGCGACATTTTCGTCCACCGCAGCGACTTGGCCGATGTGGGCTACCGGCGCGAGGTTTTCGAAAACCAGCGTGTCGAATTTGAGGTGGCCGAAGGACCCAAAGGGCCGAAAGCCGTGAACGTCAAAGTTTTGGAGTAGCATCAGGGTATTTCCAGCCGCGGCGGTCTTAAGACTGCCGCTTTTTTGTTCTTGCCGGAACCCGATCCGCAGCGCTGCCTGAATTGCCCTCAGTGAGCGACGGATCTGCCCGCTGGCCACCAATCTATGGCCCGGCACGCCGCCGCACAAGCTGGAAGCCCATAATTTGCCCAGCAGCGCTTAAAATCCCTGGCCCTGGCAGAGCGCCATGATTGGGGTTGACATTGAATTTGGGTCTGAATATATTGCTTCTGCCAATAGGGGCTTAGATCGCCTATGATCATGGATCAGACCACTGAACAGGAGAATATTCTCCTGTTGCTGCGCCGCATTCATTTCTTCGACGGCCTCAAATTTGACGAGCTGGAGCGCCTCTCCACCCTGGTCAAGTTGGTCTCGGTGGAAGCTGGAGAAGTGATTTTTCGTGAAGGCGATCCGCCCGAGGCGTTCTACGTCATCGAACGGGGCCGGGTGCAGATCCTGCGCCCCGGGAGCAGCGGCGAAGAGGTGGTGGCGGTGATGGGCCGCTCGGGTGATTTTTTCGGCGAGATGGCGCTGATCGAGAATCGCCCGCGTTCGGCCACGGTGCGCGCTCTGGCGCCGACCGACCTGCTGATCGTATCGCGGCCAGACTTTGAAGAATTGCTCCGCGAGCACCCTTCCGCGCATTTGGAAGTCACGCGCTCCTTATCCCACAACCTGCGCCGCTCGGATACGCAATTCGTCGAGAAGCTCCTCGATAAGAACCGGCAACTTTCGCAGGCTTTGGCTGATCTTCGCGAGGCGCAGGAGGAGTTGCTGCGACGCGAGAGGCTCTCCCTGGTCGGGCGGCTGGCGGCCGGAATCATCCACGATCTTAAAAAGCCCCTGACCTGCATCAGCGGCTACGCCCAACTCCTGGGCACTTCCAGCTTGGGCGAGGAGAAGAAACAGCGCTATGCCCAAGCCATCGTCCGCGAGGTGCAGAGATTGGTGGATATGGCAGACGAAATCCTCCGCTTTTCCCGCGGGGAGCATGAGATCAAACTGTGCGAGGTGGATTTCCCGACTTATGTCGAGGGTATTTTCGAACTCATGCAACTGGAGCTCGAAGGCGGAAACGTCCGGCTGGAAAAACAGTTAGAATATCGGGGGACAGCGACCCTCGATGCCGATAAGTTCAAGAGCGTCTTCTTCAACATCGTCAGCAACGCCATGTCGGCTATGTCGGAAGGCGGCGTGCTGAACTTTCTCGGCCGCCAGGAAGGCCCCTGGCTGCGCATGGATTTTGCCGATACGGGCCACGGCATGTCCGAGGAAGTAAGGCGCCGCGTCTTCGATGAATTCTTCAGCCAGTCCAAAGGCGGCGTGGGCCTGGGCATGGCCATCGTCAAGCGCACCGTAGAGGCTCACGGAGGAACCATCACCGTCGAAAGTGAACTCGAACTCGGCACCCGCTTCATCCTCCGTCTTCCCCTGGAGGCGCAATGATTCTTGCCAGGATTTCTTGCCTAATTACCTGCGCCAGTTACCTTTGCACTCCCACCGCCAGCCTTGCCGGCGATCCCTACAGCACACTGCAGGAAACACCCCATACCCAGATCCTTCTGGCACACGAGCCGACCTATCAGATTCAGCCTGATGGCGTTTTGGAAATAGCGGCGACTCTCAGCGAGCCGTGCGCGGGCGGCGAGATCTATGCGGGTATCTTTCCTGATGCTGCAAAGCTGGCCTATCCGGTCTATCGCATCAGCGGATCCTTCGCCCTGTCTGATTCGTTGCACGTCGCCGCCCGCCTGCGCTTGCCCGATCTTGAAATGCCTCGGCTGGACCTCAACGATTTCCGAGACCACTTTGGCGGGCGCATTGCCATTCGCCTGATCATTTTCGGTGAGAAGGCGCGCATTCTTGACCGCACTCTGGGCTATGCGCGCGATGATAAGGGCCGCTACCGGCGCGCTCCGGCGTTAATCGAAGGCCCTTTCCTGGATTGCGTAACCGACACCAGCGCGGTGATTTCGTTTGAATTCGATCAGCCCGCATCAGGGCAACTGCAAATAGCTCCCGGAAACCGCTCGTGGAATTTTTCAGCGGACGTGAGACATCACGAAATCCACATTACCGAACTTCTTCCCGATAGCGCTTATGCGTACGCTATCCGTTATTATGATCAGGAACTGGAATTCTCCATGCCTGAGATTCAATTTCGCACCGCACCCACGCGGGGCACGAAGGCGCCTATTCGCTTCGCCGTGCTTAGCGATTGCCGGGGTGCGCTTGGGGGAGCGGAAAGCAACGTCGAAGGCGTCAACGCGGCGGCGTTGAAGGATCTTCTCAATCTCGCCTATGCGCGGCAAGCTGCATTCATAATCTTTCCCGGCGATCTGGTGAGCGGCTCGTCAAGCGATCCGCTGGAAATGGAGCAACAATTTCGCTCCTTCAAGCGCGTCGCCGAGCCGGTGGGCAGCCGTCTCCCGATTTATGAGGGGATGGGCAATCACGATCAGACGGGATTCTGGATCGCCGGCGGAACGGAGCAGGACTACTTGCCCCGCCCGGCTCTTGAGGCCGGCGAAGTCCTATTCGCCAAGCATTTCGTGAATCCCGAAAATGGTCCGCTCCCCGCCGCACCGGAAATCCCGCCCTATCGCGAGACGGTTTATTCTTTTGACTGGGGAACCGCGCATTTCGTGATGATCAATAGCAATTATTACCAGAAGGGCGGCGGGGAGAAGGCTGCCGATCTACCCGGGCAACTGCAGGGTGAGTTACGAGCGGAGCAACTGGACTGGCTTGAAGCCGACCTGCAGGCCGCGCGCGAGCGGGGGCAGAAGCATCTCTTTGTCTTCTCGCATGAACCCGCCTTCCCGAATGGCGGGCATGCGCACGATGGAATGTGGTGGAACGGCCAGCGGCCGGAGATTCTGGCCATCCGCGAACGCTTCTGGAAAATCCTGTGCACCCACCAGGTCGTGGCCGCCTTCTTCGGCGATGAACACAATTACAGCCGCACGCTGATTGATCATCGGGTTGATCCCGAATTCGATTTTCCGGTCTGGCAGATCGTCACCGGCGGAGGAGGCGCGCCCTATTACAGTCAGGATAAATCCGTCCCTTGGGCAGACGCCGTCAAGGCGTTCTATCCGCTGACGCATCTATGCCTATTAGATGTGGATGGGGAAGAGGTTCGGTTGACCGTGCTCTCGGAGGCGGGACTGATTATCGAGCAGGTGGATTTGACTTTCACGCGCCCCTGAAACAGTGCGAGGCAACCTCATGGGCTGCCCCGCGAATTGATCCGATGCTTCCTGCAATCCTCCAGCAGGCGGTGACTTTGCCAATTACTTCATCAGCACCACTTTGCCCGTGGCGGCGAAATCTCCCGCGGTTAAGCGGTAGATGTAAATCCCCGACGGCAGGCCAGAGCCATCAAACGTGGCTTGATACGTCCCCGCATTTTGCCAACCTTTCTGCAGGGTGGTAATCAAACCGCCGGCCGTATCGAACATCTTCAGCTCGACAAAGTTCGGCAGCGAGAGCTGATAGCCGATGGCGGTGGCCGGATTGAAGGGATTAGGATAGGCCGGCGACAAGAACGTCGTGCCCGGCAGAGCAGCGGGAGCATCCTTGACTCCGAGCGCGAATTCGGGCACGTGAACGCTAATGGTGTAGATGTAATCGCCCTGGTTTGTGCCATTGCCGTTGGCGGCATTGCCCGCCAGGTAGAAGTGCACGCTGTCCGAAGCCGCTGCCGGGGCTGTCCAGGCGACGCTCCAAGCTCCGGCCGGGGATCCCTCAAGGGTTCCCAGCGTGGTTTGTTTGATGTAATCGCGCTGGGCGCCGGGCCCTTCTGAGATCTGCACCAATAACGGCACATCCGGCGTCAGGACGCCAGCCTGATCGCCGCTGTTCAAGATGGCCGTCATCTCAAATCCCCAGCGGATCTGACCCGTATCAACCAGGACGATCGCCAGCGTGTAGGTGGAATCGGGCACATAAGCCAGCGGCAGGCCCAGCAGTTGGAGCTGGCCGTCGCCGCTGTTGACAGAGAAGGAATTATGGCACTGGGTGCAGTTGGCATAGGCGGGCGGATCCCCGCAGACTCCATCGGCCGGTCCGTAGGAATGACTCCAGGCGACGCCCGCTATCAAGGGCAAGAGCAACACGCCCAGAAGCCCCTGAAGGAGCCGAAGGCGGATGAAGGGGTTGTGATGGGGGAAATGCATAGTTTACCCTCCGTGTTAGATTATATTCTGCTAATTTGCAAGCTGCGGGATACAAGCCTCATGAGACCCGGATCGAAATGTGGTGCGGGTTCTCCGGTATGGGTGATGCGGCGGGTTGCAGGTCTTGGATGCCGCGCGACTTCGGTCATCTTAGGCATAATATAAGGTAGCGGGGAGAAATTACAAGATTAAAATGGAATAATTAGCTTGTGATAGAAATATGAATTTTCTATATTTGGAAACTTGAGTAAGACGGCTCAGGCCCCTTCGTCTAGTGGTTAGGACTCAAGATTTTCGATCTTGAAACAGGGGTTCGACTCCCCTAGGGGTCACCAATGAAAATCTAGGAGGATGGGCTCTTTTTATGGGGTGAAATGATGAACCGATCAGTCTTGATTGTTGACGATGATCCCACCATTCGCAAGGTTCTGGAAGATTATCTGAAAGCTTTGGGGTTCGAGACTTATCATGCCACGGACGGCTATACCGGCTGGGATCTTTTTCAGAAGCACCGGCCGGCGCTGGTCATCACCGATATCTTCATGCCCGGCATCACGGGCGTGGAGCTGCTGGAGAAGATCAAGGCGGATGAAAAACCCGCGCCCGTAGTCATGATCAGCGGGGTTCAGCTCTCGGAGGTTGAAATCCAAATGCAGCGGGAACGCGCGGACGGCTTTCTGGATAAACCGTATATGTTCTGGCAGCTCAAAGATGTGCTCGCGAAACTGCTGCCGGAAACGGAAGCGAAATAGCGATTCTCAGCTCGGCACGGAAAAGGGCGCAGCAGACTGCGCCCTTTTGATTTATTAAGCCATGGCGGAGACGGCCAAATCCAGGGAATTCTATAAGGGGGGAAATTCCACGTCCAGTTGTTGAAGCAGGCTTTGAAAATCGCCCCCCGAGGCGGCCTGATAGGCCGCCTTCTCACTGTCCCTTGAACCCTTTGCCCCTACAATTCTATAAAATATACTTCGATAAGTCCTCGTCCTCGATAATCTTGGTCAGCTTCGCCCGCACGTACTTCTGGTCAATCTCGACGTGGTGGAGGTCGGCTTTGGGCAGGTCAAAGAGCAAGTCTTCCAGCAGCGTATTCATCACCGTGTGCAGGCGGCGCGCGCCAATGTTCTCCATTTTGCGGTTGACCCGGTCCGCGATGGCCGCAATCTCCTTGATGGCGCCGGGCGTAAAGGTCAGCTCGAGGCCATCCGCCTTCAGCAGTTCGGTGTACTGCTTCACCAGGGCATTGCGCGGCTCGGTCAGGATGCGGACGAATTCCTTGGCCGACAGCGAATCCAGCTCGACGCGTATGGGGAAACGCCCTTGCAGTTCGGGAATCAGATCCGACGGCTTGGCGGAATGAAAAGCGCCTGCCGCCACGAAGAGGACGTGATCGCTCTTGACGATTCCATACTTGGTGGTGACGCTGGTGCCTTCGATCACCGGCAGGATGTCCCGCTGCACCCCTTCGCGGCTGACGTCCGGCCCGACGCCTCCGTCGTTGCCCACGATCTTGTCAATCTCGTCAATGAAGATGATGCCCAGGTTCTCGGTGCGCGCGATCCCCTCGCCGATGACCTTGTCCATGTCCAGTAGCTTGCTGACCTCTTCTCCGACCAGGATCTGCCGGGCTTCCGCCACGGTGATGCGGCGCTTCTTGCGCTTCTTGGGCATCATGCCACCGAAGAGCTCTTGCATGTTCAGCCCCATTTCCTCGATACCCACCGGGCTGAAGATCTGCATCATGCTGAAGTGATCTTCGGCCACGTCCAATTCCACGAAGCGCTCTTCCATCTCGCCCGCCGCCAACTGCTGTCGCACCTTTTCGCGGTTGCGGTCGTGCTTGCGGGAGAGTTCCTCGCGGGCGTGGGCAACGGCAGGGGATTCCTCGACCAGAGTCGGCACGTTCGAGGACTCGAGCCGCGGCAGGGGCAGCAGCAAGTCCAGCAGTCGTTCCTGAGCGTTGGCGTCGGCGTTGGGACGGACGGCCTCGGTGGCCTCCGCTTTCACCTTCGATACGGCCAGATCCACCAGATCGCGCACCATGGATTCGACGTCTCGGCCAACATAGCCGACTTCGGTGAACTTGGACGCTTCAACCTTCAGGAAAGGAGCGTTGGCTAAGCCGGCCAACCGGCGCGCAATTTCGGTCTTCCCCACTCCGGTCGGTCCGATCATGATGATGTTGTTGGGCATGATCTCCTGGCGCAGTTCCCCCGTCACCTGCTGCCGGCGCCAGCGGTTGCGCAAGGCGATGGCCACGCAGCGCTTGGCCTTGTTCTGCCCGATGATGTATTTGTCCAGCTCTTTGACAATCTGCTTGGGAGTCAATTCATTCATTAATTTCACTTACGGTTCCTCGCGAATGGCACCCGAATCAATTCGGGTGCTCGTTTGAATCAAGTCGCTGAAGCGACTATCAAGGCCTGCGAATTAGCAGTGGCTTATGGTGTTGGATAACGCTCGTCGGCGTCTGGGGCGACGCCGACTATCAAGGGCATCCAAGCCATAATCTTTTCATAATTGGGGTCGCCCCTGACCCCGATATTATGTCGCCGTCAATCAGAATTATAGCTCCTCTACCATGATCTGATCGTTGGTGTAAATGCAGATGGCGGCGGCGATGCGCAAGGCTTCTTCGGCGATTTCGCGGGCGGAGAGGTTGGTATGCTTGACCAGAGCCCGCGCCGCGCCCAGGGCCGACGGCGCTCCCGATCCGATGGCCATGATGCCGTCGTCCGGTTCGATGATCTCGCCGGTGCCGCTGATCATCAAGAGAGTCTTTTTGTCTAAGACCACCAGAACCGCCTCGAGGTTGCGCAGATATTTGTCCGTTCGCCACTCCTTGGCCAGCTCGGCGGCGGAACGGCGCAAATCGCCCGGGTGAGCTGCCAGGTGGCCGTCGAATTTCTCGAAGAGCGCCAGGGCGTCGGCGGCGGCTCCGGCGAAGCCCGCCAGGACCTTGCCGTCGGCCATGCGGCGGATTTTCTTGCCGCCGTGTTTCAGGATGATTTCGCCGTAGGTCAACTGGCCGTCGCCGGCGATGGCGGCGCGGTTCTTCAGCCGCACCCCCACGATGGTGGTGCTGCGATAACGAGTTCCCATATCGCTCCCTCTTTTAATCCTCCGCGGGGCCGATCCCCGGCAGGGTCAGCTCTTTTTCCGGAAAATCCATGCTGGGGTGGGGCGGCGTGGCCCAGAAGATCCGGCTGCGCAGGGCTTTTTGGACCTCCAGCACGCCCCTCATCTCACGCGTAAGCTGGCCCGTCCGTTCCGGGGTAGCGCCGTTTAGTTCGAGCTGCAACTTGCGATAGCTCTTGATCAGCCGCTCCATCAGCAGATCGCGCAAACAGTCCTGAGCCGCGCGGTAATCGGTGTAGCGGCGCATGGCGCGGCGATCCAGACCCGGCTCGGCTTCGGCCTCCATTTGGGACAGCGCCGCCGAGATGAAGGCGGCGTCTTCCAGGGGGATGTCATCCGCGATCAACTCTTCGCCGGAAAGCTCCTTGCCCAGCACCCAGGCATCTTCCAGTCGTGTGGCGAGGCGGCGCAGAATCCCCTCCTGAAATTCGGCGGCGGTCAGTTCCGAAAAGGTGGCGGCGCGCAGTTCTGGGAAGCGCAGCAGAACCTCCAAGAGCGTCCTCTGCTTCAGCGGCAGTTCGGCGGATCGGTCATGCGCCGCCGGCGGCCGGCCCTCTTCCCCACTCCAGGCGCGGCTCTTTTTCTTCGCCAGCTCCCTTAATAAGGCATCGGGCGAAACGCCGATCTGGCGGGCGGCTTCGGTGGCGGCCAGCTCCTTGTGGATGGCGTCGGGGATGACGGCCAGGCTTTCCAGAATCTCTCGGGCGGATTCGCTGCGCGAGGCCACATCCAACAGGCGGCCATCTTTACGATAGAGCTCGATGCGATAGCTGATGGCATCTTGAGCCTGCTCCACCAACGACCCGAAAGCCGCCGCGCCCTCCTGACGGATGAAACTGTCGGGATCATGCCCGGAAGGCAGGCCCACCACGCGCACATCCAGGCCGGACGCAATCAGGACATCCCCGCCGCGCAGGGAGGCGTGCGATCCGGCGTCGTCGCCGTCATAAACCAAGACGACCTTGCGGCCGAGACGGCGCAAAGCTTGCGCCTGGCCGGAAGTCAACGCCGTTCCGGAGGTGGCGACAGAATGGGCGAAACCATTGTCGTGCAGCCGCAGGAGGTCGGTGTAGCCTTCGACGATAAGGCAGACTTCGCGGCGGCGGATCTGTTCGCGGGCCTGAGAGAGCCCATAGAGCAGCGCGCTCTTGTTGTAGACCGGCGTCTGCGGCGAATTCAGATATTTCGCTCCCTCGGCGTCGGCTTTCATCACGCGCCCGCCAAAGGCCACGACCTTGCCGGAGAGATTCAGGATGGGGAACATCAGGCGGGCGCGAAAGCGGTCGTAATGGCCGCTGCCTTCCCCAAAGTGGTTTCCGGCGGGCGATTTCTCTTCGCGGCGGACGATCAGTCCGGCTTCTACCAGATCGCGAATGCCGAAGCCGGTCGGCTTCAGTCTCCCAAATTCCCTAACCAGCCCATCCCACTTGTCGGGAGCGTATCCCAGCCGGAAGTCCTTGGCCAACGTCTGGCTGATGGCGCGGGTCTCGAGGTAAGCACGCGCCGCATCGAACTCTCCACCCTTGCCTTCCCAGAGGCATTTCGTGAAGAACTGAGCGGCGAATTCATTGGCGCGATAGAGGGCGTCGTAGCGCTCGGCCTCTTCGGGCGTGGTGGAAACCCGTTCGGGGATGGCGATGCCGGCGCGGCGGGCCAGTTCGCGGGCGGCTTCGGCGAAGCTCAGCTTGTCGTGCAGTTGCAGGAAGGTGAAGGCGTTCCCGCCCGCTCCGCAGCCGAAACAATGGAAGATGTTCTTGCCCGGATGCACCGAAAACGACGCCGTCTTCTCGGTGTGGAAGGGGCAGAGGCCAAACCAGTTGGCGCCCTTGCGTGTGAGCTGCACGTAGCCGCCGATCAGTTCGACGATGTCCACCGACTCGCGGATGCGGTCTATGATTTCCGGTGAGATGAGGCCGGGCATTTTGAGTGATGAGTTATGAGTGATGAGTGATGAGTGATGAATTATGTAATCCCCCCTCGCCCCCCTTTAGAAAAGGGGGGGGATACGGATAGTGCCCCACCTCATGAGAGGAGACGGGGAAGTCCCCATTTCTTAAAGTCCCAAAGGGACCCTTTAGTGGGGGGATTTAGGGGGATTACACTCTCCGAACGAGCAACCAGCTTAAGATAGGGCTTGGGAAGGGCAAAGTCAACTGAAAGTTTTTGCGAAAGAGATGCGGAGAGGGAGGATCTGGCGGCGACGCTATCTGACTACCGCCACTTTGGCGGTCTGCGCCCCGGCAGGGGTGGTGAGTTGCAGAAGATATATTCCCGAGGGAAGGTGATCGAGGTTAAGAGGCACAGTATAAGAGCCTGCGACACGCTCGCTTTCCTCTAACACCGCCACCTGCTGACCTAGCAGGTTATAGAGCACCAGGCTGACCCGACCGGAGCCGGGTAACTCATAACGAATTAAATTCTGCGACACTGACAGCGATTGATTGAGATTTGATGGCGCGGCGGCTCGAGATGGCGGCTCGGGCCCCCCCAGACTGCCATCGGCCATAACGTGCTTGGCGAAGACATGAAAATTGTTTTGCTGGTTTGATTCCAAACACCACACCGCCGCGGCGCCGCCCGAATCGTCGGCAACGACATTCAGGTCGTGCACGACCGCTATCTCTTCAGGTGGTCCGCCATTCAAGACCGAAATTAGAACCCCGCGATTACCAAATTTCTTTATTCCCAATGAATCCAGCGCTTGGATGTGAAGGTAACTCGTACGGGCTCCGCCCTGGATGTAATGCTGGAAATTATAGGCGCCGTAAAAATAGGGGTAACGGTACGCAAAGGCAATGTCATCTGCCGTCCAAAGGAAGTTGATGCGGTCGAATTCCGCGCTCGCACGATTGAGTCCCTGGCCGAACCAGTAGCGACGCCCGTCTAAGTCCACCCGTTGGCCATAGACGCCGCAAGCCTCCAAGGTTGGACCGCCAAAGCGAAATCCGATGTAGAAGAAGCCGGGTTCGCCGGCGACCATGTGGGCCGAGTTATAATAGCTCACGTTGGTTCGCATCCAGAGCGCGTCCCCCTCCGGGGAGACGCGGTACAGATTATTTGCCATGAGGGTGGTCGTGGGGCCATGCAGCATCAAGCCATGCTGCCCGTCTGGCAGGATTTCGATCGTGCTAGAATAGTTCGAGAAGTAGCGCCCTCCCGCGGGGTGCCACAGCTCGACGCCCTCGGAATCAAATCGCTGCATGAAGAGAGCGCCCCCATATTGGTAGGGCGGACGATGGTCATCCCACACCAGATAAAATCCGCCAAACCCATCCGGGGCGATTCTGGGTTCGCGCTGGTCCGCCAGAAAGGTGGTGACGACTCGGCCGCTGTCCTCCCACAAGGGCTGGCCGTCGCCGCCGACATGTTGCACGCGAAGACCAAGCGAATTAGGCACATAATAATATGGGTCACCGGCCAGATAAAATCCCCCCAGTCCGTCCAAGCAGACCACCCAAGACCCATTATGGCCTACCCACACTCTGGAGGCGGAATCGCCCCAGCAGATGTTGCCCAAAGAATCCAGCCTCTGAGCGTAATGAGAAAACTCTGCCGCAGTCGTGTCTTGAGCCATCCAGACGATCAGGGCACCCCCCTCCCCATCGGGGATAGCTTGCATATTGCAATAGGCATAATATTGACCCATTAGAGCGGGCCAAAAAGACTGCGGCTCAGGAAATTGGAGTTGCCCATAGCGGTCAATAATCTGATAGACGATTCCGGCAGGCATGCCGCATTGCATAAAAACTGCCAAGATGCCTCCGTTGGGATATGGCAAAGCAACAGGCCAGCGCGTAATCAGGCTATCGGCGCTTAATGGCAGGTTTTCTCGGATGTTGGTCGGCCATTGGGCCAGGGTGGGGGTGGCCAGCAGAAGGCACAATAACGGAATCAAGGATCTTCCAAGCGTTTTCATGGGTTGCCTCAGTAGTGCGGACCTTTTCATTTTCGTGTTCATGTTATAAGCTCGCTTAAAGGAGAGGAAAAGGGCGTGACGCCCATCACTACCTGTTCAATTTTCGGCCGTTTTCTGGGAAATAATAAATCCCCATCTGCGATGGCCAGCGCCATCACAGCGGGCGACGTCTCATCCACAAAGACGCTTTCCAAAGTCACGCCGCCGGGAAGGCTAGTAGATCTATGCTCAGGCGAGGCATGGAGATAATATAAACATAAAATTTGCGAAAGTCAAGGAAAATCGTCTCGAAATTGTAATCTGTTGATAATTATGGAGATAGTCTGAACCGCAGATTACACGGATTACACGGATTTCGCGGATGGAAAGGCGCGCAGTCCTCCGTGGCGAACAAGGCTAACAAGCATGGGGCAATCCGATCTCAGGCGGGCAGAATTGCGCTTGTTTCGAAGGAAGCAAATGTGTAGATTTCAACATCCATTTCCCGACCGACCAGAATAGGTTGCGTCAGGTCTTAGCCGCAGGCGAGACCTGACGCATGACGGGCGTCGGGTCACGCCCTGCCGGGCAGGACCCGACGCAACGGGACTATCCCACATCCATTTCCCGATACACAATCCATGCGCAGAATCCTGATCCCACTGCTCCTGCTGGGCGTGGCATCCGCTCAGGCCATGCCGTTCGACGCCCGATCCGCCAAGGCCTACGTGGATACCCTCTGCCGCCGGGAATTCGCCGGGCGCAAGAGCGGCGATCCCGAAGCCGCTCTCTGTGAACGCTGGATCGCGGACAGCTTCGCCCGCTTCGGCCTGCAGCCCGGCGCTGCGGATAGTGATGATGTAATCCCCCCCGGCCCCCCTTTAGCAAAGGGGGGCCGGGGGGGATTAAGCGCCTACCTGCAATCCTTTCCCATCCTGAACTGCCGCGAAGAGAAGGCCGAATTGTCGCTCCGCAACGGCGCGCACGGCTCGAAACGCTACCAGAACGGCGAAGATTTCTACACCATCACCAACTCGGGCTCGGGCGATGTGCAGGCGGAGGTCGTCTTCTGCGGCTACGGCATCGCCGAACCGTCCAAGGGGCGCGATGATTTCGCGGGAGTGGACTTGCAGGGCAGGGTCGCCCTGATCCAGCGCGAAGTGCCCGAACCCAAGCGCTACTGGAAGGATCAGGACAACCGCGATTCCAAGCTCAGGGCCGCCGTGGCTCGCGGAGCCTGCGCCGTTCTCTTCATCCATGAACAGTTCGCCATTTCCGGAGCGGCCATCCACCAGGACGCCTATGACCCCGATATCCCCGTGCTCCTGGTCGGCGAGAACGTGGTCGAAGACATCCTGCGCGGCACCGGCCGACGGTATGCGACGCTGAAAGGTCAATTGAAAAAGTCGCCGCAATCCTTCGGCACCGACAAGACGCTGAAGATCAAAGTGGCTATGGAGCGCAACCCTAACGCTCAGGCTGCCAATGTCATCGGCATCCTCCCCGGCGCGGGCGATCTGCAAAGCGAATGGATCGTCGTCGGGGGCCACATGGATCACAACGGCGTCAATGCTGAGGGCGATGTCTTCTACGGAGCGGACGACAACGCCTCTGGAGCCGCCGTCGTCATGGAGCTGGCGCGCCAGTTTGTCCGCTGGGATCAATCGCCCCGCCGCAGCCTCATGTTCATCGCCTTCGCCGCCGAAGAGCAGGGGTTGCTGGGATCCAAGTATTTCGTGGATCACTCGACCATCCCTCAGGACTCGATCGCGGCCATGTTCAATTTCGATTGCTGCGGAGTGGGCGATGGCGGCGCGGGCTTCGGCGGGGCTGAACATTTCCCCGAAATCTGGCAGGCCTATCTGAAGGATCTCCCCGCCGACACGCTGAAAAAGCTGACGATCAGCACGCATTGGGGCAACGGCTCGGACAATAACTCTTTCCATGAGAAGGGCGTGCCGACCTTTAATTTCTGGTCTCGCGGCGACCGCTCCTTTTATCATGTGACCGAGGATCTGCCGGTCACCGTCAGCGAGGCGTCGCTGGGCGGAGTGGGCCGATCCGCCGCCGATTTCATATCTTTTATGGCCGTCTGGCCCCAGCCGCTGATCAGCGCTGCTCATCACGCCAAGACCTGGCTCTACTCCGGATTGGCGCTGAATCTCAAGCCCATTACTCCAGATGAAATCGCTGACACAACCGCCCTTATCGCCAAGCTGAATGAGCAATTCCGGATCGGTTTGAAATGCGCCACGGTCGGCATTACATCGAAAATGCCCTACGAGCAGATAGAAGCTTGGCGGCAATTCTGCAAAGACCATGATTTCGTCTGGGCGACCAAGGCCGATGACATCCGCGACGCCAACCGCCGCCACAAGCTGGCGCTTCTCCCCGTCCTTTGCGGCCTTGAAGGTTTCGATTCTCCAGGCAGCGAGCTCGCCAATCTAAAGGAGCTCGGCGCAAGGGTAGTGATGCTGTCGGAGGACTTTCCCGACAGCGCGCAGATTCAGCTCGCCGCCGATTTGGGGATGCTCTTCGTCGTCTCCTGCGGGCAGGAATTACTGCTGCCGGAGAAAGCCAAGCGGCTGATCGTCTGCCCGGAATGCAGCGAGCTCTGTCTGCCGGCAGCAGAAGAGCTGACTAATTGCCGAATGGCCGTCTCATCGGGCACCGAAATCCCTCCACCCGACAGCGCCCAAATCGCTGAACGCGCTCTCTTCCTGAACCTGAATTGGGAAAATGAAAAAGCGCAGGAAACCTCCCTGCACCTGATTGAAGACCTCGAAAAATCCGGCTATTCCGGCGATCAGATCATCTACATGCTGGGCGAAAATCTGCTGGAGATCCTGCCGTAAATCAGAATGGCGGACTTGCTGCGCTAGTCCGCCCTACACACTGCTGGAAATCTTTCCGTAGTCGGGGTCGTCTCCGACCCCGACAGACGCATGACTAAGCGCCCCCCAATATTGGGAGGCGGCGTGGCCTCCACCATAGAGGACGCCGCAATTACTGCGCCTGGATTCCGGATTCCGCCGCGGCGGATCCGGAATGACAAGGTCGCGGCATAATAGACAAAAGAGGGCGCGTTTCCGCGCCCTCTTAACTTTGACCTACTGTCCCTTCTTCCCTATGCTCCTTTGGCCCTTTCTTTCTTCCGCTTTCCAGTAACCAACACCACCAGATCATCGAGCAGCGTATAGACGATCGGCACCACGATCAGGGTCAGCATCGTTGATGAGGTTAGGCCGCCGATCACCGCCTGAGCCATGGGCGCGCGAAGTTCCGCTCCCGGGCCCAAGGCAAACGCCAGGGGCAGCATGGCGAAGATCATCGCCAGCGTGGTCATCATGATGGGACGCAGCCGGATGGGGCCAGCCTGTAGGATGGCTTCGGTGCGCTCCACTCCTCGCCGGCGCGCCTGTTTGATGAAGTCAACGAGCAAGATGGCATTTTTCGTCACCAAGCCCATCAGCAGCACAATCCCGATCATGGACATAATGGAGCTGGGCGTGCCGAAAATCAGCAAGGCCACGATGGCGCCCACCGGCGCCATGACCAGCGACATCCCCATGGCGAAGGGATCAACAAACGATTCAAACTGCGAGGCCAGCAGGATGTAAATGAAGATGATGGCTAGAATCAGCGCCCCGAAGATGTTCTGGAATGATTCCTGCTGAATCTCGGCCTCGCCGACGGGCGCGACGGAATAACCGGGCGGCAGATCGAGCTCCGCGCTCCGGCCGGCGACATATTGCAAAACGTCGCTCATGACATATCCCTCGGCCAGGTTGGCGCCAACGCGGATTTCCCTCTGCCGGTCAAACCGTTTGATCTCGGTGGGCGCAGTGGCTTGATAGATCCGAGCCACCTGCCGCAGCGGCACGTTGATTTCTTCGCCGTTCACCTTTTTAAAGGACGGGACGTAGATGTTATTCAGATTCTCTTCATCCACCCGGTATTCCGGCGCCAATTGCACGTTGATCTCGTACTCTTCCTCCCCATCCTTGAAGCGGCTGACCTCGGCGCCGTCCACCAAGCTGCGAACGGTTCTGCCGATCTGCGCCAGATTGAGCCCCAGATCGTCCGCCTGATCGCGATCCACGGCGATGCGATACTCGGGCCGAGCCTGCTTCTCGCTGTTTTGCACGTCCACCGCCCCCGGCGCGTCGTGCATCACGGCCTCCAACTTCAAGGCAATGTGAACCAGCCGGTCGTAGTTATATCCGCGAATCGAGTATTCGACCACCTTGGTGCCGCCGCCATGGCTTTCCTCCATTTGCAGGCTGAACGTCAAGCCGGCGACGGCGGCGAATTCCTTGCGTAGTGTCGATGCAAACTCGAAAACAGATGGGTCACGGTCTTTTTTATCGCGCAACTTGACGTAAATCAGGCCTTCGTTGACCGGCGTCAGTTCCCCGCCGATCGTCAGGAGCTGGAAACGAGCCACATCCTTGTGCGCGGCGATGATCTTCTCGAACTGGGACGCCAGATCGGACGTCTGCTGCAGCGACGATCCCGCCGCCGCTTCAAAGGTGACATAAAGCTCGGATTGATCCTGCTGTGGCAGGAATTCAAAACCGAGAAAAGTCCCCAGGTACATGGAAAAGATGAATCCGATCAGCGCTCCGGTCAAGGTGATAAAGCGATGCCGCAGCACCCAAGCCAGCGTAATTTTATATAAATCGCCCAATCGCTGAAATGCGTGGTTCCAGTAGTAGAGAATCAGCTTGATCGGATTGCGGGTGTTGCGGGTGAGATGCTCTTCTTCGCGCAGGAAGCGCGAGGCCATCATCGGCGTCAGCGTGAAGGCCACAAAAAGCGAAACCAGCACCGAAACCGCTACCGTCAGGCCGAACTGATAGAAGAAGCGTCCGACGATGCCCGACATGAAAGCCACCGGCACGAACACCACCACAATCGAGAAGGTGGTCGCCATGACAGCCAGGCCGATTTCCGAAGTGCCATTGCGAGCCGCCTCCAGGGGAGATTCACCTTTCGACATGTGCCGGTAAATATTCTCAATGACGACGATGGCGTCGTCAATCAACAAACCGACGGCCAGCGACAGGCCCAAAAGCGACATGAAGTTGATGGTAAAGCCCAGCGCCTTCATGAAAATGAAGGAGGCGATAATCGAAGTTGGAATGGCGATGGCCGAGATGATGGTCGCCGGGCCGTTGGCCAGAAAGAGGAAGATGCAGAGGATCGCCAGCGCGCCGCCGTAGATGATCGTCATCTGCACGTCGGCCAGAGCGTCCTTAATCCAGATCGAGTTGTCCTGGGCCACTTCGATCTTGACGTCCTGCGGCAGGATCTTTCGAATTTCGCCCAGCTCGCGCTTCACCGCGTCTGCTACCTCCACCGTATTGGCTCCGGACTGCCGCGAGATTTGCAGCGTCACCGCCTCCACGCCGTTATAGCGCGACAGACTGCGCCGCTCGGCGATGCCGTCGCTCACACGCGCAATGTCTGACAGTCGGATGGGCTGGCCGGAAATATTCTTGACGATGACGTTCTTGATGTCATCCAGCGACTGGAACCGCCCCATGGTGCGCACCAGGATTTCGCTCCCCGGCTGATCGAGCCGGCCCGCCGGCAGCTCGAAATTAGAGCTCGCGATGGCGGCCGTCACATCCTGAAAGCTGATCATTCGGGCGTTCAGAGCATCGAGGTCCAGCAACACCTGAAACTGTCTCTCGCTGCCACCCACGATTTCAACGGCTCCAACGCCTTCGATGGATTCGAGCTGTCTCTTGACCTGCTTATCCGCGATGCTGGTCAGCTCTCTTTGCGAACGGTCGCCCGACATGACCAGCGAGAGGATGGGCAGGCTCTCGGGATCATAGCGCTGGATCAGCGGCGCCTCGATATCCTTCGGCAGGTCCGCCCGTATGGCGGCGACCTTCTCGCGCACTTCCTGAGCGGCTTCCGGAGCGTTGGTTTCCAGCGTGAATTCGACAAAAACCTGGGAGACGCCCTCCAGCGACGTGGAGGTTAAATGCTTGACCCCGCCGATGGGATTGACCGCGTCCTCAATCTTCTGCGTCACGTCCGTGGCCACCGCCTCTGGAGCCGCCCCGGGATACATGGTCGTCACCACCACAAACGGAAACTCGATGTCCGGAAACAGGTCCACATTCATCTGCGTGTAGGAGACAAATCCCAGCACCACCAGGGCCAGAATGACCATGGTCGTGAAGACCGGCCGCTTTATGGATGTGTTCGATATATACATGGTTTAGTTTTCCCTGGAATTCCCCTGGCTGCTGCTCGGATTGACCTGCTCCATGACCATTACTGGACTCCCATTCTCAACCTGTCCGCGGCCCAGAAGAACAATTCTCTCGCCTTCGGCCAAGCCGGAGAGAACCTGGTATTTTTGGAGAGTATTCTCCCCAACCTGGATACTCCGTTCCTCGGCCTTGCTGCTCGCGTTGACCACGTACACTTTGGGAATGCCTTCGGTGAAGAATACTGCCTCGCGCGGAACGGTCAAGACGCTGTCCAGCTCCTGCACGATAATCTCGGCGCGGGCAAAGGTCCCCGGACTCAAATTCCGATCCTTGTTGTCAATTTGCAGATCAACACGGAATAGCCTCGTCTCCGGATCTGCCGACCGGGCGATCTCGATGATGTCGCCCTCAACATCGGACTGGCCTGCCCCTGCCCCTGCCGCGGCCAGTGAGATGATCGCCTTCTGCCCGGCCTTTAAAAATGATGCGCTGCGGCTATCCACGTAGATCGTCATCCGCAACTTATCCGTCTGTGCAATGGTCGCCAGCGGCATGCCGAGCGGCGCGAATTGCCCGATATTGACCGTCAGGTCGGTCAGGATGCCCGAGATGGGGCTGGTCAGCTCCACCGCCTGGCGCGCCGACTCATAATTCGCCCTGGCCACGTCGAGGCCGGTCTTGATGCTGGTTAGCGACTGCTCCGAAATGGCCCCCTGCGCATACAGGCGCGTCATCTTCGCGTGATTGTCCTGGGCCTCGTCGTAGACGGCCTTCGCCTGTCGCAGTTGCGAGGCGCGTCCCTCCTTATCGAGGATAATCACCGCCTGCCCGGCTTGCACGAAGCTGCCCTCGCGAACCGGCAGCTCGATCACGGCTTCGGGGATCGAAGCGTAAATCTTGGCCTGTTTCCAGCCCTCGAGCGTGCCGGTGTAAGTTCGGATGATGGACATATCCGAATGCGAGGCGCTGGCGACCGTGACCGGCACCGCCTTTTCTTCGACAACGGCCGCCTCTTGCTTCTTTCCGCAGGAGATCATCGTTAGCGCCAATAGAGGCAGGATTACAATTCTTAAGCCCTTCATTGCTCTTTCCTTATATAGCTGGCTATAGGTTCATCACATTGAGCTACCCACGATCCGACGGCTTGCGGATGGGGCACTATCACACCCACCGCAGAGCGGTGGGGCACCGTCACGTGCTCATTCACGGCCAATCGCTTTCTGTAATTCCGCGTTCGCCGTGATTAGCTCATAGCGCGCATTGAGTTCGTTCATCTGCGCTTGATTCAACGCCACCTGAGCGTCCATCACTTCCAACTGCGTCGCCAGGCCATTAGCATAGCGCGTCTCTGCGATTTGCAGTCCCTTGCGGGCCAAATCAACCCCCTCCACCTGAGCCTCGACGTTCTTTTGCGCCTCATCGAGCTTGCTCTTCGCCTGGATGATCTCCAGATTGATCGCTTTCTCCAACTGCTCGCGTTGCAGGCCCAACATCTTCATATCCGCCTTGACCTGCTGTACTCGGTGGCTGGCTTTGAAGCCATCAAACAGCGGAATCGTCAGCGCCAGGCCGCCGTAGAGGTTTTCCGACCAGTAATAATTGTTGAGATCGAAATCCGGCTCCTGAGCCTGCAAACTGTATCCCCCCACCAGCGCCAGATTCGGCCACCAGACGCCGTGAGCTTCAATCGTCTTTAATTTGCGCAGCATCCCATCCTGCAATCCCAACTGCCGGATCTCTCCGCGCCCCTGCATGGCCAGTCCGTAAAGATCATCCTCTCCCGGCACATCGGGATTGAATGTGGCGAGTCCGTCGGTCAACTCCAGCTCCTGATTCTTCGGCAGACCCAGGACGATGTTGAGCGCCTCAGACGCCGTCTTCATCGCGCTCTGCGAATTGACAACCTGCGGATAGAAGTTCGACACCTGCACGCGGCTGCGAATCAGATCATACTCGGAAACCAGCCCCTCGCGGTTCATCGCCTCCACCTGCTTCAGGTGATCCTGCATCTGAGCGTACGTCTGCGCCGCCACCTTTTCCCACTCCTGAGCCAGCACGGATCCGAAGTAAAGCCGCGTGACGTCCACCTTCGTCTGAGCGCGCGACACCGCGATCTGCTCCTCGGCATTCTGGTGGTACAGCTTGGCGATCTGCAAGGCCAATCCCACGCGACCAGCGGCGTAGAGGGGCTGAGTCAATTCGATGGCACCGTTCAGAAGATTCTCCTGCGTCAAACGGATTCGCATGGTCTGTCCGCCGAATTCGGCCACCATCTCGGGGATGACGAAATTCCGCTGATAGTAGCCCACGGCCGTGAGGCTGGGCAGCGCGCCCGACCAGGCTTCGCCAATCTGCGCCTCGGCCTTCTCGAGTTGCACTTGCGCCGACTGGATCTGCGCATTCCCTTTCTGCGCCAATTCCCAGGCCTCCTGAAAGCTGAGGCTCAGCGGCCCGGCTGCGCCCACCTTAACTCCGGACACTTGAAGTACGACCGCCAGCAAAATAGCGATTAGTCCTGATTTTCTTCTCATTTTGATTCTTAACGTCTTAACGCCTCTGCTTCTCTGCGCCCCCGCAAGGGTCCCTTCGGGATTTGCGTGAAATCTTTACTCCTTCGCCGTCTTCGCTCTGCTCTCGACGCCCTCCAGGACCTTCTGCAGCAGGCTGACCAGAGCATCCTGATCCGGCTCGCTGAGGTTGGCCAGAATGGCGCGGCTGATCCGCATGTGCTCCTCGAAATGCCAGCGATCGGCAACCTCGCCCAACTCCGTCAATTGCACTTTCACGCTGCGCCGATCTTCTTCGGGCCGCTCCCGCGCCACCAGCCCCTTATTGACCATGCGATCCACCATCCCCGTCATGGTGCTGACCGCCACGCCCATGTAT
>Ga0315284_10000706_pt1 | contig 45856 bp, 39 predicted proteins | sample YL17G09_16_MG_FD_203696 | JGI IMG/M metagenome (GOLD analysis project Ga0315284, IMG submission 203696) | Sediment microbial communities from Yellowstone Lake, YNP, Wyoming, USA - YL17G09_16 | ecosystem: Environmental > Aquatic > Freshwater > Lake > Sediment | place: USA: Wyoming | collected...
CCCATGGCTACAGGAAAAAGTTAACGTCTTTCTTACTTACTACCACTATGACCGGCCCCACATGGGCTTGGAAATGCTAACACCCCATCAGTTCGCTATGTCGCATTTGACATGAAACAGAACGGTATCTTGTTTTTTAATCAATTTTTTGATATAATAAAAGGATTATATCGTCAAAACAAAATATGTTTTTAGATAATTTCATTCCTGTCGCTTACGCCCAAACCACAGCAAAAACTACTGAATCTGTTCTTCAGCCAACCGGCAAAACCGGAGCGGAAGGCGTTTCAGAATTTTTTAATTTTATTTTACGGAATCTCGGTAACTGGATCGGAGGGATTGTAATAATAGTAGCTTCATTTATTATAGCCGGAATGGTAATGGAGAGGATCAGGAATAAAATTATTGAAAAAAAAGGCGAAGAAGCACAGGAGAGTGTAATCATCCTTATTCAAAGGACCACAAAAATCGTTATCGTGGGAATTGGAATAATAATCGCGGCCGCGATAAACGGTTTTAACTTTACTGCTGTTATCGGAGCCCTATCTTTAGGTATCGGCTTCGCGCTTAAAGATGTCATCGCGACTTTCATTTCAAGCATTGTGCTTCTTTCCCAAAACAGGATCAGGATCGGGGATTTTATCCAGTTAGGCGATATCATGGGCACAATAATTTCCATAGATACCCGCGTTACTGTCCTTCAGGCAATGGATGGCTCTGAGGTCGTTATCCCAAACCAGCAGATGCTTAATTCAACGATAATCAGTTACACGATGAACCCATTCAGAAGAATCGAGATTCTTATCGGTGTCGATTACAATACTGATATCCCTATGGTCACAAGCTTGATAAGGGGTGTTTTGGATAAGGATCCGGATATAGCGCCAAAACCTGAGCCACTTGTTTTATTAGAAGATTTCGCGGAAAACGCGCTTAATATAAAGGTATACTTCTGGATCGAATCCAGAAAAGGATGGTTAAAAATACGTTCCAATGTCGCGGCTAGGATCAGACAGGCATTTAACGAAGTCGGGATCAATACGCCATGCCCAGTGCGTGTGCTTAAGATTGATGAAGATGACAGGGCTTTCCTTAAGACTATGGATAGCTTAAAAAAAGGGTATGTTCCTGAAATAAAACCTGTACCAAACCGTGAAGTAATCAAGAGGGCAGCTGAAGCTACAGCAAATGCGGAACCTATACCTGAAGTGATATTTGGGAAATCAAAACCTCAGGCAGAAACACCTGCTCCTGCACCGAAAGTCCCGAAAGTAATTCCTCCGGAACATCCAAAAAAATACGAAGAACCTACTTCCCCGCCACCGTCGCACCTGTAACCGATTGAAGGTCTTATTGAAGGTCTGATAGAGGGTCTTATTGACCGTACAACAAAAACAACTAGACCCTCTATCAGACCTTCAATAAGACCCTCGACTAGACCCTCAATAAGTAGCTATTTCGCCACCCTATCGACCTCCTCAAGAGTTGTAACGCCTCTCACAGCTTTCAAAACACCATCCTCATGAAGCGTGAGCATTTTCGAATTCTTGTTGACGTAATCGTAAATTTCAGCAAGCGGTTTGTTTTCTAAAATCAGGTCGCGTAATTTCTGGTCAAAACGGAGCACTTCGCTTATAGCTATTTGCCCCAGATATCCTGATTCACCGCATTTTTCACAGCCTTTCGGATGTTTAAGTTCCGTAGGCATTGAAGGCGGTTCTATCCCCTTTCCCTTGATTGATTCCAGCATCTTGGAAAGATATAATTTTTCACTGTCTGTGAGCGGTTTCGATTCGGCGCAGTTTGTGCAAAGTTTCCGTACCAGCCTTTGCGCTACGATTAAATCCATAGCGGGCGCCAGAATAAAAGTCTTAACACCCATGTTCACAAGGCGTGGTATCGATTCGATTGCGGAATTGGTATGAAGGGTTGAAAGCACCAGATGCCCGGTAAGTGATGCTTGCGCGGCTGTTTCAGCGGTCTCAAGGTCACGGATTTCACCGATCATTATTACATCGGGGTTTTGCCTAAGTACCGCCCTAAGGCCTATAGCAAAATTATAATCATTATCCTCATCTATCTGGCTTTGGGAAATGCCTTCAAGGTTATATTCAATAGGATCTTCCAGCGTTATCACTTTTTTCGCCTTTGTATCAATCGATTTCAGCAAAGTGTAAAGCGTTGTCGTTTTTCCCGAGCCTGTGGGACCGGTAACAAGTACCATTCCGTGTGTAAGAGTAGCCGCTTCCTGCATATTTTTTAGCGCGACACCTTCAAAACCCAACTCTTCCAGAGGAATAGTGGTTTTCTGGATATCGAGAAGGCGCATGACCGTCGCTTCGCCATAATGCGTGGGCAATGTGGAAACGCGCACATTTATCTGGCGCTGGTTGATCGTGAAATAATACTGGCCGTCCTGCGGGATATCTGTAATGTTGAGCTTTAAATGGGAAAGGTATTTGATTTCCTTCAAAAGCCCTTCATATGTTGTTTTTTCAATATAAAAAACAGGCTTCAGAACGCCATCAATGCGGAACCGTACAAGCACGTTTTTTTCCTCTGGCTGGAAATGGATATCTGAGGCATTAGTCTTATACGCGCCGACCTCGATATAGTTCATCCCGACATTATATTGGGCCTCTTCGATTTTTGATTTCAATTCTTGTAATCCCGCGATCTCCTGCGCGACAGAGCCAAGATCTTCTTCTTTCACAACCGTGGCTAGTTCAGCCTCTTTTTTGTATTTTTCTGTAAAATAGATCTTATGCGCCGCACCGATGGATTCCTCGGAACACAGACTTACTTCTACCCAGTAACCGCTTTTTCGCAATTTCTCAATCAAAGCCTGGGCTTTTTCGTCTAAATCAACAACCGCGATACGGAGTTTTTTTCCGGTTTGTAAAAAAAGTGCAACACCAGCTTGCTCGGCATCCTCTTTTGAAAGAGTCCTGACAAGGTCAGGATTAATCGGCGTCATCATCAGGTTCACATATGGCATGTCCAGCTCCTTGGCTTTAGCCATTATCGCGCGCTCCTTGGACTGCTGTTTTACTTCCTGTGCCCTGTTTACCAGCTTTTTATTTGTTCCTGCTTCTGCCATTTATTAATTTATCAATACCAATTTTAATTGGTCGTTGGACATTGGTCATTGGTCATTGATTCAATCCTTATATTATAACAAATTTCGACAATTTTCACAATGTCTTACTAACGAAGTAACGAAATAACGAAGTAACGACGTAACAATTTTTGATATTCAGTATGCAGTAAAAGATTATTTCGTTATCTCGTTACTTCGTTACTTCGTTATCAGGAATGTTTTTCTTATCTTTTTTAGAAATTTTGTCAAGCCGTTTTTCTCTTATTCTTTAGAGGAAGTAAATATAATGAAGACAAAATTTTTTACACCTCAAAAGATTTCCTTTATTATCACTTCCTTAAAATGAATATCTATAAACCAAATGCACCTCTCATTTAAATTGCCTTTTCAAAAAAAAGACCAAGATGACCAACAATATTTTAATGACACATTTATCAAAGCATATGAAGAAGGTGGAATATTTATTGATGGTGCCGGGACTTTAGGTATTAACCTAGCCCATATTGCTTTACGTAAAGTGCGGGAATATGAAGATACTAAAGAAAAACCGGATATTAGTGGATACCGCATTTATTTAGGAGATACAACTTCTGTCCGTGATATTAAAATGCGTATTGCGGAATCAACGGTCCAAAAATTAAGGGAAAAATTTGGACCTTCACTTGAAAATTACTCTGGTTCCCATGAAGATAAAAAGCATTTTTTAAAGCTTTTATCGCTTTATGGCAATACTGAAGAAGAACGCTTAGAGCTGTTAAAACAGCTAACGGAAAGTGGACGGGGGCAAATTTCATCTCTCTTAAAAGTAACTGATTTAGCTTCTTGTCTTAAGCTTTTCTCTTATGATGACGGTAAGGAGTCAAAAATCCGGGAGGCAGCTTTTGATACTAATTATCATGTATTGTCTATTCCTTTTGCAGCACAAGACCAATATGCGGAAGAGCTTATAGCTCATATCAAACACGAGGAAGCTGATTATTTAGTAAATAGGGCCTTGGGACGAACTTTACAGGGAGGATTTACGGGTGCTTATGCTGGACTTCGCCGTAAAACAGACCATTTGCGTGAAGATCTTAAAAAGGATCCGAAAACGGATGTAGTCCGCAGCTTACGCACTAAAGTCAAACATATTTTAAATTGTTCCAAGGGCGGCCGTGTTACTGATGGGCGTTATTTGGGGCCTGGTGAAACCCTGCTTAGAAGATTGGACAAAGCCGGCATCGCAAGCGCTAAAGTGGCTTCTCTCAGCGGCCCGAATATTGCCCAGCAATTAACCGGCGAACGCTCTTCGTGCGCTACAATAGCCGGCAAAGATGACTTGGATACCGCAAGGGTTTTTCAGGATATTTTCAATGAAAGGCGATTTCACGTTTATGTAGACGAATATATGCGTGCCACCGAAGGGGGTGGTTTATACAAGAACATTTTTAGCATTGTGGCTGGTTATGTTCGTGAGCGCTTTAAGCTAAGCGATGAAGAATACGCCCACCTGGTTAGCTATTTACTTAATTGTATGAAAAATTGTGCGGAGCTTGTGGACGATAAGATTGCTGCCACGGATTACAATGATTATCTTGAGGCTGAAAAAGCTGCTGCTCAAAAAGAAAAAATAGCTAAAAAGGATAATGGCATACCTTTAGATCCAAGAGAAATGGCTAAAGTAGTTATGAAAAAAATTAAAAAACTTAGGAGAGGAAAAAAAGAAAAAAAAGCAGAACCTAAAAAGAAACTTGAAGATTTTTATGGAGTATTCCGCCAAAAATATGACGGCCTTTCTGGCATGGGTGATTTGGCGCTTTGCTGTTACGACGGCCCTTCGCGTAACAGAAGATTTGGCGAAATGCTGGCACAAGGCAAAAGTCAGGAAGATGCCCGCCGTGAATTAGGTACTGTGGAAGGTATTGATTCCGGAAAAGAAATTATAAAATATTTGGGAGAGCTTACGGCTGATAATCCTGCATTAAAGGCTTTTGACCGCATTATTAACAACGATGAACCTGAATTAGTGTGGGAGGAATTAAGGCCTTATGTAATGGCAGAGGGGGGCATTAAAGAGGTGGACAAAAAAACCGTGGATAATATTTTAAAATGCACGTATTTCCTTAAATACATCATTGATAAGTTGCATTTACAAGGAAACTCTAAAGCGGCTTTGATTGCTAAAATATTTGTGGAATTGAAAAAAATTCTTCCTTCGCCTGCTTACGGCCAGCTTGCCTTGCCAAGGATACTACAAACCCTTTATTCTGATGAACCTTTAAGCTTAGAGGTTACACATGACGATATTGGTAAAATTCGTGGTAAAGACTTTTCTGTAAGAGCAGATGAGCTTAAGGAAATAGTCTTGGAAATATACGAGGATTCTTCCAGAAAACATACAAATATCCCCACCTTTAAAACTATTTATGATTTGGTTTCCAAATGGGAACGTCAGGCTAATTTAACTCAGGCGGAACTCTTTGAATTTATCGACTCCTTCTTCCGATATCCTTCAGTCCGCGAATTTGGAAGAAGCGGCTTAAATAAAAAGGAATATCGCTATCCGGAATTGCCGACCGTTGGCGAAATCATTGAAATCAAATTGCGGCAAATTGCTGAATTACGACGCATTGGCATGGATAAGATTGCCGATTACAATTTGGTAACTTTGGAAACCTTTTATTTAAATCGTCAGGGTCGGCTGGCGGAAGATGAAAAGGATGAAAAGGGTCAAAATGACGAAGGCGACAAAACCAATGGCACTCGTTTCATACAAGGTTTCATTAACCAGCGCCACAAGCCTCGGCAAGCGATTATGTTAGATTGGATGCGCATTTTCTTTGAAGAAGAAAGTTGTGTACTAGGCATACAAAATTTAGAAAAAGTGCGAAGAATAATGAAACAAAAGGGCAAACGCGTTGTTTTTACCATGAACCATACAAGCAATATCGACCAAGGAATCAACTCAGTCGCGCTTGTAGATGCCGGGTATGAAGATGTTATGGATAAAACCATGGCCCTGGCCGGCACCAAAATTCTTGAAAACCCATTCATTAAAGAATATGCCTTAACCGAAGCCTTGCTGTTGCTCAATAACGCGGTCGGCTCGCGTGAAGGCGACTTATATAGCATATTCCCTCGCACCAAGTCTAAATTTGAACTGAAGAAACATTTGACGGAATTTTACGCCCACTACTTTGCCATGGCTTTTTTGCATCGCGTGAATATTCACGCGTACCCGCAGGCCACGCGCGAACGCATACCTATGGATAATCCTGAACGCTTTCAGGGGATAGATATCGAGCTTTTCCCTTGTATTGAAGCGAACAAAGAACTTACCGCGGCCAAACGCGTTAAAAAAGGAGTTTTTGAAAATTTAGGCCCCTTTACGCCGTTTAAAAAATTAGCGGCGCTGGCGCATATGCCCGAATTGCTCGCCCATTTATCAGAGAAAAATTACCGAAAAATTGTTGAATCCATAACCAAGATCATTCAGTACAACCTCATTGGCGAACGGAGTTCTTTTGTCCACTTTTTGCAAATGCAATTCCAGTCGGATAAGCCCGAAAACATTGTCCTTGTGCCTTCCCGCATCAAAAACGCCACTAAAATCTTACCCGCATCTGATTTGATGGAATATGATATTCCTATTAGCACGGAAAATGTGGAAGTGGAATATATGGAGCCTATCACTTTTAAGGCGCTTGAACAAAAAGCCGATCAGCTCATTAAAAGAAAACAAACCTTGTTAAAACGGCTTTCAGGCAGCGAATATGAGCGAAAGAGACATATTAGTATTATGACTGAAGCTCATAAAGCAAAAATGACTGAAGCTGGCGAAACGGAGGAAGCCATTGCTGAAGAAATGGCAAAATTTAGCCAAAAAGTCGAATCAACCCTCCAAATGATGGCAACTGCTCATTATGACACGCTCCAAATGATGGGTGATTTGGTGATGAAATATTCCTCTCATCTTTACCCCTTCAACATGGGAGCAAATGAGGAAATGCACATTATGGATGAATACAACCCATGTGCGGAACTTGAGCATCAATTTTGGTTAGACCAAAAAACCATTGAGGAAAATCGCAAACCTGGCAACAAAGCACCTCTTAAAACTCATACCCCTGAAAGAAAACGGGAAAAAATCGAAGCTGCCAAAAAAACCATTCTTAACTCCTTTTCCGACGAAGAATACAATGGTTGGGTTACTAAGGCTGTAGGATAATGAAAATGGTAATCAATCATCATTTTTGAAATATTTCTGCCTACGAAATAACGAAGTAATGAAGTAACCTTTTCTAATATCTAATACCTAATCTCTAATATCTAATTTTTACATGCTGTTTATCAGATATGCAAAATTAGATATTAGAGATTCAAAATGCAGTTTCGTTATTTCGTTAATTACAAAAAACCCGACCATCAGATGATCGGGTTTCGTATTTAGAATAAAGGATATCGGATTATTTCCTCAATGTTTTGCGCATGAAGGCGGGAACCTCAAGGTCCACTTCCTGTTTTCTGGCACCTTGCTGCTGGATGCCTGAAACTTTAACGTTAGACGTAGGAGCGTGGCCGAGCCTCTGGATTGTGCCAGCAGCGGTTGAACCCTGAATTCTCTGCTGTTCCTCTTCGCTGAACCCAGTTGCGATGACTGTGACTTTTATCTCACCGGTATAATTCTCATTGATGACAGCGCCAAATATGATATTAGCTTCAGAATCAGCAGCCTCGGTAATGACCTTAGCGGCTTCATCAACTTCAAACATAGACAAATCGTTTCCGCCAGTAACGTTGAACAGTATACCCTTGGCTCCTTGAATAGAGATTTCGAGAAGCGGACTCTGGATAGCAGCGCGGGCGGCATCCACAGCGCGGTTTTCGCCAGTGCCATAACCAACGCCCATTAGGGATGAGCCAGCGTTTTCCATTATCGCGCGAACATCCGCGAAATCCACATTGATCATTCCGTGGACTGTGATAAGGTCAGCGACGCCCTGGATGGCCTGCCTTAAAATATCATCGACTACGATGAAGGCATCGACCAAAGGAGTCTTTTTATCGATTATTGAAAGTATCCTGTCGTTCGGTATCGTGATCAAGGTATCGACTTTCTGTTTAAGCTGTTCAAGGCCGTTCATCGCTGTCTGCATCCTTCGCACACCCTCAAAAGAAAAGGGCTTGGTGACGACTCCGACGGTAAGTATGCCAAGTTCTTTCGCGACATCAGCTATTATCGGAGCGGCGCCAGTGCCTGTGCCTCCGCCAAGGCCGCATGTGATAAAAACCATATCAGCGCCTTCAATGGCTGATTTCAGTTCTTCGCTGCTTTCTTCAGCTGCTTTTTTGCCGATTTCAGGGATCGAGCCCGCGCCAAGGCCTCTTGTTGTGCCCTTGCCGATATTGATGCGATGTGACGCCTGTGAATGATAAAGCGCCTGCGCGTCAGTGTTTACCGAAATAAAATCAACGCCTTCCACCTTAGCCGCTATCATGCGGTTAACAGCGTTTCCGCCGCCTCCGCCTACACCAATTACTTTTATTGAAGCAAGAGGTGTGATATCGGGTTTTACTTCGACAGAACTCACCGACCTTGCGGTGTGGTGCTTTGAGCCGTTAAATAAATTTTTTAGAGAGTCTGACATGGGAATAGGGATTAAATTTTAAAAGTTAAATGTTAAATTACAAATTTTAAAAGAAAATAAACAATCTGTCCGAGCTGGCGGAAAATTAATTTATTTATTTTTGTTTTTGATCTCGATAGATTTCGATTGACTTCGTTGGACATCGATCGATATCAATCGATAGTCCATCGAAATCCACCGCAATTATGGAAGCAAATTTTTAAACCATCCTTTCATACTGCCCCAGAATTTTTTGACATTTATTGAACCAAATCCATAGGAGCGGCCCTCGAATCTCGCGCCCCATACCACAAGACCGATGGCTGTCGCATAGGCGGGATCATCGATTTTATCCACAACACCGTCAACTTCTGTCGGGAAACCGATTTGTACAGGCAGACCCAAAACCTCGCGCCCTAAATCAAGGCACCCGGGTATCTTAACGCCAGCACCCGTAAGTATAGCGCCTGCGGGTAGCATCCCATCGCGCCCGATTGCGCGCAGTTCGTCTTTTACCATCACAAAGATCTCATGGTATCGCGCCTGGATGATTTCAGCCATATGCTTTTTGGAGACTTTGTGGTTGTCGATTTTGCTTATTAGCGCCAAATCAATTGTTTCCCTTTCATTGACCTCATCAGGAGCGGTTGTGCCGTATTCGATTTTGATTTTCTCAGCCGTATCGATTGAAGTCCGAAGCCCGATGGCGATGTCGTTTGTCACACTTTCTCCGCCGACAGGAAGCGTTGCGGCATGCAACGTGGCTCCTTCTTCAAAAACCGCGATTGACGTGCTGCCGCAGCCGATATCAATGACTACAACTCCGAGTTCTTTTTGCCTACGTGAAAGAACGGCTTCTGCCGCTGCCAAAGAACTTGGGACAATATCATCGATATCTACTCCCGCCTGATGAACGGCTTTTTCAATATTCTTTATTATTGTTCCCTGCCCGGTAACTATATGCGCGTCAACTTCAAGGCGAACACCGATCATACCGACAGGATTTTTAATTCCCTTCTGGTCGTCGACCGAAAAAGATTTTGGGATTATGCGCAAAATCCGACGATTAGATGGCATAGAAACTGCCTGCGCCGCTTCAAGAACGCGGTTGATGTCGTCTTCGATTATTTCCGAACCTGCGTGTGATATCGCTATGACACCTTTGCTGTCGAAAGATTCGATATGGCTGCCACTGATGCCCGCAAAAACATGGTGAATAGGCGCGCCGGACATCCTTTCTGCATCTTCTAAAGCGGCTGAAATATTACTGATCGTCTCATCCACATCTATTATATTTCCTTTCCGCATCCCGGTTGACGGAGAAACCCCTACACCTATTATATTGGGCATTTTCTTTTCATTTTCCATCAATGCTATTACCGTGCGGATTTTAGAGCTGCCTATATCAAGGCTGGCAATAATTTGTTCTTTAGGCATGTGTGGTTGAAATTAAATTGTCATCCTGAGCGCAGTCCGCATTAGGCGGGCGCAGTCGAAGGATGTATATCTTTTTTGATCGGACAATTCGTCAGTAAACAAAACAAAAAACAAGGTAAGCTGAACAAATATCCAATACAAAAATTTATAACAGATGAAGTCTACACGAGGAAATTTACTTTGACAAACTATTTTTAGAAAAAACCGTGTAGACAAATGCCTAGTTCAATTTTTTTATACAAATTTTTTGGCTTAAATAAAATATAAACCTATGAACAAATTTTTTATATACAAATCTGCCTGACTTAACAAAAAAATGGTTTAATGTATTAATTTTTTGAACAAATTTTTTATACAATAAAAATTTCGAAAATAAAAAAAGTATTCATCAAAAAAAATATACTTCTTTTTTGGCTACGATAAAAGAAAAAATCTTGAAAATACGCTTTATCATATTTCAAAAAAATTGCCAAAAAAAATTTAATTTAATATATTTTTTCATTTATATAAGCCAAAATCAGATGAACAAAAAAATTATTCATTCCTCAACTTCGACTACGCTCAGGGTCGGAATGACAAAATTGGTCTTTGGTCCGAAGACTCCGTAGAGTTACGGACTCCTACGGAGGATTTGGTCATTGGTCATTGAGCAAGTATTTTCTCCTCCATACCCGCCATCTTCTTATACACCTCATCAGTATCATGCTCATAGCCAAAAATATGCAGTAACCCGTGCACAAAAAGTTTTTTTAATTCATCTGTAAGCGAATGCTTATATTCCTTAGCCTGTTTCACTGCGGTGGGAACGCTTATATATATTTCACCGATAAGCCCGCTTTCCTTAAGGCTGATGAAATTGAGGTATGAAAAAGACAGCACGTCAGTCGGCCTGTCACAATTGCGATATTTCTTGTTAAGTCCGTGAATATAGGGGTCATCAATAAAAATAACATTCAGATCGCCTTTCTTTTTTGGTACAAATTTTTCAGCCTTTTTCGCGCATTTCCGCAAACTTCCTTCATTAATCCCCCACTGTTTGCAATTAATAAATTGGATGTCCAACCTTTTTAATTAAAAATTAATAATTAAGAATTATGAGTTGCGAACTCTTAACTAATATAAATTATACCTCACATACTTTTTAAACCCAATCAGAAGAAAAGCTTGCCAAAGAGCACTGAGCCCAAATTCGTGCAAACGGATAGTAGCAGGGCCTTTTTTAGATTGATCCGAAGCGCCAGCATATACCATACGCATTCGACAAGCGTGACGCCCGCTTCCGAAATCAGCTCGTACGCAAGTCGTGGTTTAATCAATTCCGGTAAAACAAACCAGACATAAGGCAGTGTCAGTATAGAGGCAAAAGCCACTATCGCTAGTAATCTGGAATATTTAGGGCTAAAAGAAAGCCGCGGCCCCCAATAACTTTGGATTGCCGCGGCGATTCCGCATTCAATGACAATTGTTAAACCTAGCGCTTTAAAAAATACTGTAATATAGGTCATTTTAAGTCGCTATAGTCTGCTGATGGCTGATCGGTTACGATAGCCTTTAATCTCCATATTATTTCCGCCATTTCTCCGCGAGTGATGTATTGGTTAAAATATTTTATAGTCGTCGGAATAGCGTTTTTATACTCCAATTGCAGAACATATGCCTTGTACCAGGGCGTGGTAGAATTTACTCCATATCCAAAAGCGTTTGCGAGTATCTTGGCTGCTTCCGCGAAATTGATCTTCTGGGTCGGCCTAAAGGTGCCGTCGGAATACCCGCTGACAAATCCCCTGAATTTGGCTGCACAAACGTAATTAAAATACCAGACTGGTTCGTTTCCTCCCACCATGGCAAAAGTCACATCTTTAAAAACAGTCGACATATAACTGTTCTTTGCTGTGTAATGTGAAGCACAGTTGTCAATTTCATTTTGGCTTACAATAGCTCCCGCTACAATTTTTATGAACTCAGCGCGGTTAATCGTGTCATTGGGTTTGAAACTGCCGTCCGCGTAACCTGATACGATTTCATTTTCCTTGAGATATTTAAGCGCTTCAAAATATGGACTAGTTGATGAGACGTCAGTAAACACCTTGCCGGTCAAAGTGGCATTCGTGTCTCCTTCGGATAATTTGGTGACTGTCCCCATTTCTATTGTTGGATCGGTTTTTCCCACATAATATTTTTCGGTTCTAACCGGTGTTACGATTAATCTGCGCTTGGTGTTATCAAGTCTCATAATCTTATATGCGTTTTTCACTGATGTAAGACTGCTTGATGTCGGCACATACATTGTACCCATTTCCAGAGTGATATCTGTTATATACGCGTTAGGATCCGCGGATGGTATATAAGTAGAGGAACTGGCTACCTTTGAATTTGCGGCCATCAATCCATAAACCCTGTAAGTATTAAACTTATAACTTGGCTTAAAACATTCATCCGAAATAATGTGCGTAAGATCCACTTCCAATCCAGATGGATTGGTTTCAAAACCATATACAGCAATGGTACTAGCCATCTGAGCAGTATTTGTAAAATACGCGCAAACCTCGACGGCTTTTTGCCCCGAAGGAAGCATATCGGCCGAAACCTGACCTACCGTAAATAAAAGAAATAGTAAAATAATTAAATATTTTTTCATAAATGATTTGTTATTAAATATTTAGTGCCTTGTTCAAAGTTTAACCCAATGATGTCCTGAGTTCAAGTTCTATAAAACTGAATATAATAAAATGACTTGAGACTCACACTCGCACACGCATTTAAATCATAAATGACTGTCTAATTGGCATTATTTTTGGTATAATTTAAAGATATATATAATAATTTTGTGACATTGCCAATATCTTTATTTGATATTTCCCCAACGGACGACGAATTAAACGCTTTTATAGCTGGAAATGAGCAATTGCGACAAGAATCCGCGGAATGGGCTTCATTTCTTAAAGAATGGTCTGCAATGGATGAAGCTGAAAGAAAAAAATATCACTCTCCACAGGATTGTATACGGGAATTTAGAGATCGAGTAAAAAAAGCTTATGAATATCCACCTCTTCCCCCGCTTTCGAAAGAGGAAATCGAGACTGCCTTTACTGCAGATAACTTATCCCGATTATCATTGCAGGAATATATAAAATTGTTAAGAAAAGTGCCTTCGCGATTTGTCACTCATATCACAAGACATGGATTTTGCGATAGTACTTCCCATCATCATTGGGATACCAAACCTTTTCATCACGGATTTGAAGGATTACTACAAAAAAAACAAATCCAGTCTGTGAGTGACCAGATTGCGGAGGGTGTGTGGGATCGGAATAAAGTACAATCGATGCTAAGCAAAATTGGGATTCCCAAATATTATCAGACAAAATCTGAAACATTGGATAGGCTCTCTACATTTCTGGATTATGAAATCAATCCGTGGATAAAGTCCGAATTTGCAGACAATAATGCGGTTCATGGAGCTATTGATCATGTAGCTGACGTAAATTATGGCAGTGAAATTGGGAATCAGATTTTTATGTTATATCCGGCGGCTTTTATCGCCTCGCAATACGAATGCGCTGACCAAAATTTCAATGTACCTGATGGTTTTTGGTTACCGCCAGAAGAGAGACATGATGATAGAAATGACATTTGGATGATGAAAAAAAGCGATAAACGCGGTGTTTTACCCCTTGATGCTGGCATTGTATTCATTCCCGCAAATGCGAGGGTCAAACCTGAAACAGGCTCCAAATACGAAATTGGCGGAGATGGTTTGCAATTAGAGGGTAAACCTTTAACAACCGATTCAATTTCCTCTCAGGAATACTGGGAAAAATATTTTGAAAAAATCGGGTATAGGCCTTCAAAAGTTATTTATTATGACGAAGAAGACCCTAATAAAGCCTTGTCAGAATTTAGACAAAAAGCTCATTTACCTGATAAGCTTCATAGGGAAATCGACCTTACAGACATGTTTTCTGAAAATATGCTTGGCCAGTTGAATATGAAAGACGCGCTATCTGAACAAAGAGAAATTTTTAGAGGGATTGCCAAAGAATTGATAGATGAATATTATCCTTCCTAGCAGTTTTGTATTGGGCGTATGACAGCAGGAAGATTTAGATATAGTTCTTATATAACGGTGTGTTATACTCTGCAAGAAAAAATCACTTTGCTCTTCTTTTTGCTTCCAATAATTCTTCGAAAGGTTTTTTAACGGTCGCATTCCTACGTGAGAATTCATCTTCAGGAAGATTGTTTAAAAGAAGGGTGACAACATGATGGAACATATCTTGAAGTGACTCGAGTTCTGAATGACCAAGTTTATTTAGTTTATCGCCAAATGTACCTATTCTAAGGGCATCATTACATAACGCACGTTCTCTATCCATCCGATCGAATATATCAATGGTTTTCATATTTTTAAATTAATAGTAGGATTATAATATTATCCTAAAATCAATCTTTCGTCAAGTGAAGTGCTTGCGTGATTTTTTTCTTGTGGCGTACAACTCGATTATATAAAAAATACTAACTCTAAACCTACCTACCATCTGCAATCTCAAAAGTTACCTCGTTACTTCGTTATCGCGTCACTAAAACATCGCCATCTGCCCCTCTGTTTGCAGTTTTTCTGTGGGGATAATTTTGTGCAGGCGTTTTAAAAGGCTCCTCATCTCCATATGTTCAAAAAAGCGTGACAGGGCAAGGTAATCCAGGTTATCGGTCTCAGCGTCTTCCTTTTTAAACTCACACGGAACGTTTGTTACGATTTTTGTGAGTGATTTGGCAAAATAAGCTGCTTCCTTATCCGCGACGAGCTTGTGGCGCATGGTTTCAGACATATCATCAAGATGAGCGTAAATTCCGTCGAGGGTTTTGAATTTGGTCAAAAGTTCGCTGGCACCCACAGGTCCGATTCCTTCCACGCCTTTTATATTGTCGGATACATCGCCTACCAAAGCCTTGTAATCAGCTATCTGATGGGGCGTTACGCCGAATTTTTCATGCACCTTTTCCGCGTTATAATCAAGCGGTTCCTTGTAACCCTTATGCGGAAATATCACGTGGATTTTCGGCCCCACGAGTTGAAGTAGATCCATGTCACCGGTTATTATGTGGGTTATAATCCCCTCTTTTTCGGCTTTGGTTGCCAGCGTTCCCATCATATCATCCGCTTCATATCCTTCTTTTGAGTAAATCGGTATCCCGAATTTAGTTATCATCTCGCGTATGCGCGGTATCTGGGCGTAAAGTTCATCAGGCGCTTTTATGCGCGTGGCCTTATACTCCTCGTGCGCCTCGTGCCGGAAAGTCGGCGCCTTTTCGTCGAAAGTAAGGGCTATATAATCGGGTTGTTCTAGCTCAAGGATATTAAGTAGCATGCTCGCAAAGCCGTATATCGCGTTAGTTTGCTCACCCGATGACGTTCGTAGTGGCGCCTGTATCGCGTGGAACGCGCGGTGTATCAAATGATTGCCATCGATTACGACCATTCTCTTCTCGCTTGATTTTTTGTGTTGCTCTGCACCCATAAATTGATAATTACCTGTTCAGTTTAAATTACAAATGACAAATTTTAAATATCAAATTTCAATTTTGAATTATCTCAACCTAAATTGAGATTGGTAATTTGTAATTTAAAATTTAAAATTAATTATTGCTTTTCACTCTAATTTTTGCTATAATAAGTAGATATCGTAGAAACTAATTTATGACCGATAACAAATTCAATCCGGCTTACGATAATAAAATCGCGCAGAAATACAGCAAAAAAACAATTGAAAACAAACTGAAGAATAAGCAGGTCTTCTGCGAGGAAAACGGGCTTATTTTTGATAAAAGGGCGCCGCTTATCTGTATCACTTATCCTCTGACCGATAATAATAACTTATCGATGCTGCAGGATATCATGAACGGCGTTATGGAACAGCCTGTTGAGATCGTTCTCACGGGCATAGGCACGGAAAAATACCAGAAATATTTCACTGGCATGGCGGAAATAAACAGCACAAAAATCGTGATCCTCGGAAACAGCGAAGACGAAAAAAGAAAGATCTACGCAGCTTCGGATATTATACTTATACTGACTGCAAGCGAGGAATGCGTTGAGGAGGCAAAAAATGCTATGAGGTACGGCGTTATCCCTGTCATTCCGCCCCGGGATTTTGCGGAGGACTACAATCCTAATCAGGAAAAGGGCAATGCCTTTGTTTACCTGAAAGACAGCCCATGGAGCTTCTTTGCTACACTTATAAGGGCGCTAGAGACATTCCGCTTCCCGTACGATTGGAAAAACATTGCTGTAAGCGCGATGGAAATCGAGTAACATTTTGCATTTCGCAATTCGCATTTCGCAATGTCATTTTACATTTGGCATTTGCGTATTTTATTTATACCGAATATTAAATAAATGCAAAATTAAAAAATGCAGATTAAAATGCGAAATCAGAAATCTGAAATGCAAAATTGAGCGTTAGCGAAGGGTGCCGCTTCCCGGTAGGCTCTGCCCGCTGCTGCCGGTGGCTATTTTGTTGATAAGGTCGTTCATCAGCACAGTGATCCTGTCCCATGTGATCAGGGAGAGAAGATCAAAGCCGAAAACAAGACCTAGAATTTTGATGATTGTCACAGAAAGAATCGTCACGATAAGCCCGATTATCGCATAACGGATAGTGTGCACAGCCTGTTTTATCTTTTCTTCCTGGCCTCCGGATAATATGAAAGATATGCCTCCGAAAAAGATATAGAAAACCGACAAAGTGCCGGCCAGTATAATAGCAATTGCAACACCTAAATTAAGCAGGTCAACAACATTAAACGTACTTGTTACCATTATGCCAGTATTCATAGGCAAAAAATTAAATAATTGGACTGACTATTGATAAGCTGATCTCAACTGCTTAGGATTCTGTTATATATCCAGATCAGGTTCATCCAAAACGCTTTTTTTCTGGGCCTCATCTTCAAGCTCACCGATTTTAACTTCACCGCCTTCCGGCTCAACAATTTTCATGTTGATACGGGTATTGGTTTTTGCGCCGATGACGCGAAGTAAAATTCGAATGGATTTAGCTGTTTGTCCGCTCTTTCCGATAACTTTGCCCATGTCTTCTTTAGCGACCTGCAGAGTTAAAAGAACGCCCATCGAATCAACTGACCTTGTGACGGTCACATTGTCAGGGTTGCTGACAATGGATTTGACTACATATTCGACAAAATCCTTATCAGGACCCATATCATCTGATGATGTTTTTGCGGCCATAGTTTTATGATTTAAGATTTAAAATTTAATTTTTTGCATTTCAGATATTCAATGCGAAATCAGAAATGCGAATTGCTAAATTATTTTCCTTCCTTAGGAGCCTCTTCCTTTTTTTCTGCAGGCACTTCTTTAGCCTCAGCCTCGCCTTTCTTCTTCCTGTCTTTCATTTCGATGATGAATTTATCCATATCCTTAACGCCAGCCGCCTTAAGAAGCCTGGCAACGGTATTGCTTGGTTTAGCTCCTTTTTTAATCCACTCAGAGACTTTATTTTCATCAACCTTAAATTGCCATGGTTTTATCAAAGGATTATAAAAACCGAGGTTAACTAAAAATTTACCTTTCACAGAATTCGTATGTTCAGTAACAACAACTCGATAGAAAGGTATATTTTCTCTTCCGGTGCGCTGGAGTCTGATTTTTAACACGTGCGATACAGAAAATTAGATGGAATAAAGATAAGCGAAAGAAATTTTAATTGAGTTTTACTCAAATGTCAAATTTTTTATTATAACTTTTTTGACGGTTTTATCACCGAAGCTCTTTCTAAGACTATTTAAAATGGATTCTGACACCCCCCATATTTCCTGGCTCCAAGCGGAATTCTCAGTCGAAATATAGATTACGCCGCCGGAAAACCTGTAGGCTCTCGCGCAGGTTTTATTGCCATCTGTGATTTTTAAAAGCAAAACATTCGCCTTATACAGAATCTCAGCGGATTTTGCCGATTGGCTTAGATTATGAGTATCTAATCTGCCTTTGATTAAATCGCTTAGCTTATCCATCTTCTATATATATTTAACTATTGTGGCTACATTGTGGCTACTGTTGTGGTTTGTGATATATCCACTATTGTAGCCACCATCGTAGCTACTATTGTATTTGGTTATAAATCTTAAGTACCGCGTTAGCGGTTTTCTTCCAGTCAAAAAACTTCACCCTTTCAATCCCTCGGTTGACCAGATTCTGGCGCACAGAAGCGTCGGTTGCGATAATCCGCATCTTTTCCTTCATATCAGGAACGCTTGCGGGATCAAAAAACAATGCGTTTCCTTCACCGCAGATTTCGGGAACAGCGGATCTGTTGGAAGCCGCAACAGGAGTCCTGCAGAGCATAGATTCTAAAGGCGGGAAACCGAACCCTTCATAGAAAGACGGGAAAACGTAAGCCAAGGCATACTGGTAAAGCGCCCTAACGTCATCTTCGGAGACAAGTCCGACCAAATTGACATCATTTTCAAGTTTCAGCTCTTTTACGGTATCCGGTATTTCATGGTAGCTGGGATTAAGGCGTCCTGTTATCACCAGATTATACTGATTGCCGAGTTCTTTGTTCATTTCCGCGAAAGCTTTTATGAGGCCGACTATGTTTTTGTGGTCCCTCCAGACACCGGTATAAAGGAAAAAAGGCTTTTGTATGCCAAACCTTTTCATCAAATCGGGCCGTGATGTCTTTGAAGGTGTCCCGAATTCCGGATTTACGCCGTTATAAATCACTTCAATGCGCTCATCGGGGATATTATAAATTTTCTGCAGATCCATTTTTGTATGATTCGAAACAGCTATGATCTTCAGGGCTTTTTTGGTTATGGTGCGTAAAACTAGTTTATAAGCCGACCTTCTTATGAAACTGTTCATCTTTTTTCCTGGATAAAATGAAAGCGTGAGGTCGTGGATAGTAACGATGTAGGGTTTGTTATAAAAAATAGGTACATTGAAATGCGCGAAATGCATCAGGTCCAGATTAGAGCTGTTAAGCAGTTTTAGAAAATCAATTTGTTCAGCGAACGAATAATGAGGAAAATCAGCCAGAATTTTGCTGAAACGCTCATTCGGAGGATTAAATTTATCGTATTCTTCTTCCCTCAAAAAAATCACATATTCATTTTCTTTGTCTATCTCGGCAAGGTTGCGGATAAGTTCATACGTATACCTGCCGATGCCGGTGAAACCAGAGCCGTACATACGGGCGTCAATTCCGATGCGCATATTTTTGACTGTTATTTTATCAGTGATATCCTATCATTTTTTTGTAGACTTGAAAACTTAAAGACTAGTCTGCAAGTATTCAAGTCTTAAAAGATAGTAAGAATGATTGTAAATAAGCCAAAATTTTGCTATAATAAAGAGATATATTTATATGGTTTATGGGAAACGGAACACCTGAGACACAACCAGCTAAAGAAACAAAAAAGCCTGGAGAGCAAAGGCCAGTTTCAGCAGAAGATCAGAAAAAGGAAGCTAAAGATGCTGCGGCAAAGACATTCGAAAAAGGAAACCTTGTTCGAATACAAAGCCTGCTTTCGATGGCCAGAAAGCTTAACGAGAAAGGGAATTATGAAAAAGCGCTTGAATTATATGATGTGATAATCAGCAATGTCGAGCTAGTTAAAAAAATAGATACGGATAAAATTCACGAAAAGGCTCCAGAAGAAGCCTTTAATTGCGCCATTAAATTGGTCGACTATTATAAAGAAAAAGGGTTTGGTGAGATTGGGGTTTTAAGAATGAGAATGGAAAAAAATCAATATTACAAAACTTTGCCAAATTTTACAAATGCACTAAGATTTGGAGCCAAAGCGCTGGGATATTTAAAGCTTATGCCCGAAAAAAATAAAGATAAATTTATGGGGCCGCTAGAAATCTCCCTAAATTTAATCACTGACATTGAGCACAGAAACGATAAGTTTAAAGAATTTTTAAAAAAACCAAAATTACCAGAAGCGTCAGAAGAGGATAGGAAGGCATTTGCGGAATTTCATAGGGCAAAGGCGGATTTATTGGCAGGCGTTTACCCTAAAAGAAAAAGTTCCGTTTGGCAATTTATGAATGCAGTAAACAATCCAGGTAAATCTTCGCTGCTGGAAGCGAATGAAAAAAAACAAGTAAAGGTAAATAAGGATGAACGCCTTCTTTTGGGGATTTCAAGAGATCCTGTTGCATTATTAAGAATGTTTTCGGGCGAACTTAAAGATCCTGATGAAGAGAAAAAAGCGGCTGAACTCAGAGAACATGTAAATAATGGGGATTTTTGGGAACTTCTTGGAATAGAAGTAAGCAAGGAAGAAAAAGAACGGTGTATCCGTCTTTCTAAATTTCTTGAAAGCCTAAATATCGGCCTTTCAATAAAACCTGAACTTTTGGCGCTAATCGGAAACAAAAAATATGATGAACTCATAAAGGAAGATCCCTCTATCACAGCCATACTTTCAGAATGTTTCAATAAATTTAAAGATAAAGATGAGGGTCTGCCAGGGCAAATAATAATCAACCGGGGAAGTGAAAATCTTATAGATTTTTTAAGCGGGAAAGACGAAGTTTTTAAAGGCTTTACAAAAAAAGCCCTGATAAAAAAGGAACAATTAGGGGAATTCAAAGGTAAAACAGTTTACGAAGTCCTTGAATTGATTGAAAAAAATCCGAAACAATTTATAAATCAGGATGCTTTGGGCGAATCGCAAAAAAGTAAATCATATCGAATTAACTTCGAAGAATTTTTAAGGGATCCGAAAATCGCGGAATTAAGGAAATTGGCATACACTTTCAGCAATATGCTTGAACGTTTTTATAGCGGCGGGCTGCTTTCTTTAAGTCCCACCGAGAGAGAAGACGAAATTGAAAGGCTCCAGAAGGCGCAAAAAAAACTTAAAATAGCTATAATTGAGGCTAGGGATTCTCCTGAAAGAAGCAATGATCCGGAATTTCAGAAAATTATGGATAATCTTATAAATTTAATCGGTTTTGAAGAAAGATTAATCCAAATGGAAGAATTTTATAAGATGAATAAGGAATGGCCTGAAGCAAAGAAAGGCGAGGATTCTATAGATCCCCGCGTCGAGGCAGCCGTATACGGCATTACTTTGGATTTATATAAAAAAACAATTAAACTTGATCCGGAAAACGAAGAGAATTATGAAGGGCTTTTTGTGTTTCTTGAAAAAATAAGCTTTGATAAAGGAGAGCTTAAGACAAAATTTATGAAAGATTTGGAAAAAATTAAAAAAATAACTGACCCCTCAGCTAAAAAACAGGCTTACATCAAATTGGGTGAAGAGCTTATCGCTTCTATCAACATAGTCTCTAATATACAAATTATCCAAAAATTACCAATTATCGAAAAACGAGATAGAATTTTCGAAGGTTATATGAAAGTCGTCGAGGCGATTCTTAAAATTCCAATAATCGGCCAGATACCCCCATTCTGCTTTTTGCCGATTCCGCCGCCTAGGGCTACAAATATTGATATGATAAGCGAATACGGTCGCCAGAGAGACTTAGGCAGGCCGGGCGCAGAAACTTTTTTGCCTGGGGGAAGAAAATAATTTTTTATAAAATATGGAAAAACATATCAAACACATCCAAAGGCACGCGATAAAGCATGATGAAGCGCATCTTACGCTGAAAAAGCTGTTATCCTCGTATAACCCGATAAAAGAAAGGATTTTCCCACTTTTTTTATGGACTTTCATTATTGTATTTGTAAGTCTGCTTATTTTCAGAAACTGGGGAAATATCATAAATTTTTTCACAAACCTGATAGAACCTCAAAAACAGGAAGAAACGATTAAAACATCGGGCTATAAAACCGGTATGATCGGTAATTTAAAAATAGACACTCAGGCAATATGGGCTTACAGAAATCCGGCTGAAGCTACGCACGCGGCAGGCAGTGTTACAGGGGCTGAAGTTACTACTGCTTTTGGCGCTGAAAGGGGTGAAAAACCTACAACTCTTGGCGAAACGCTAGGGAACAGCATTTGGGTTACAAGTTACCTGGGCACAGGCCAGCAAATGACAAAACTTGAGCAAAGTAAGGCGAAAGCTCTGCAAAAAAGCATTCTAGCGACTTATTATCTCGGCGAAAAAACAATAGATATAAATTCAACAATTGAAACTGATTCAAAAATATTAAGCCAGATGAAAAATACCCTCTCTGTCGACCTTTTCCAGTACTTAAACCAGGCGGTCAGTCGTTCGGACAGCTTGGATGAGTATCTGAACCTTTTAACCATCCTTTCAAAAAAAGCCGATGAAAGGATCAAAGACCTGCAGTATAAAATAAATTTCCTTTCCGCTAACGTCAAAACTAAGGAGACTCAGTTAAGCGCGAGCGAAAAGACTTTTTTTGAAAACCTTAAAATATTCGAAGGACCGAATGCCGAGCAAGAGCTCGCGAAATTCGTCGGTCTGCAACAAGGCCAGGCTGAGATAAAAGCTAAGTTAGGCGCTTATCAATCCCTTCAGAATTATTATAAATTTTTTAAGCCTAAACTGGATAACTTGATAAAAGAAATTGAGGCGAACCGCGCAGCCCTTATTGCAGGAGTAAAGGTGGTTGAGATACAGAATATGGCTTTACCGCTGATTATTCAACAAAAATAAATTAAATTTTACATTTATCATTTTACATTTATCATTGCTATTTTAGTATTTGTAAATTGGCAAATTTTTCAAATTAATGCAAAATGTAAAATGTAAATTGTAAAATGTAAATTGTAAAATGAAAAAAGGATTCTACACAGGCCGTTTCCAGCCGTTCCATAATGGGCATTTATCAGCTGTTAAACAGGCGCTTAAGGAAGTGGATTTTTTGTATATCGGCATTGGCAGCGCGCAATATAGCCATAAACCCGGCAATCCGTTTACAGTCAATGAGCGGAAAAAGATGATACAAATGGCGCTAATTGAAAATGGTGTATCTGAAAAAAGGTTTAAAATTATTTCTGTTCCCGACATACATGACGATGACAAATGGCCGGCCTATGTAAATACACTTGTTCCGCCATTTGATATTGTTTTTGTAGGCGATGATGGGCTCGTTAAAAAACTTTACGAAAAACATACTGATATCCCTGTAAAAATCGTAAAAAAAGAGGTTGATATAAGCGCAACTGAAATACGAGATGCGATGATGAAAAATCTCGACTGGAAAAAATATATCTCGAAATCGACCATCAGCTATCTGGAAAAAATAAATGGCGTTAAAAGAGTTAAGAACCTATCTCAAAAATAATTTTGAGGTAATTTTTGGGGTATTTTGAGCGAAAATCGTGAAGATTGAGGAGGAATAGTAGAGCTATTGCGACGAAATCTGAACGATTTGCAGCCAAAATAGATAAAAATTAAGCCATAAAGTATTTTTGAGATAGGTTCAAGCTTCTTCAATGATTACATCTTTTGAATCGAGCTGTATTTGCTCTAATATTTTTTCAAAACGGTCGCGAAAATAAAAAAACAATTTCTTAAGCTTTTCATTTTCCATTATATGTACTCCGCCTTCATAGGGAAACCTCGCTTCGCCTTTTAAATTTGGACCAAAATCCAGTTCTAATATCAAATCGGATTTTTCATTCTCTGCATTTTCGAGATACGGTTCGGGCAATTCATTCTCAGTGCCAAGGTGCTTTTGGAATAGCTCAGCAAGCGCTATGCATATCGCTAATCGCTGATTTTGGCGCATTGTATGGGTTTTGGCTTTGTTTATTTTTTCCATAAATAAAAAATTAGAGGGCAAATTCATTATACATTTATCATTTATCATTTTTCATTTCAAATTCAAAATCATAAATCAAATGTAAAATGAAAAATGTAAAATGAAAAAATTCAGTTATCTCTCATCCAGCATCCCAAGTGCGGGCAGCAAAAACACCATCATCAGCGCGAACAAAAGCGAGTTCACAAAAAAAGAATGTGCCATTATTCCGCCGAAACCAGCGACAAAACCTGAATCTAAGTAACTTCGCAAATCATTTCTTTTCCATAGCCTTTTTATGCTGATAGCCGCTGCAACAAAACCAATGGAAAGGTAACTTAATATTCCAAAAATGCCCGATGTAGCCCAGATTGTTAAAAGAGAGCTGTCGGAACCCCCAGCCGCATGGTCAGAAAGGAGTCCGTGCCCACGTTTATTGATCTCATACACGTAACGGCTGTAACCAACGCCAGTCCACGGGTTTTCTTCGATCATTTCCCACGCAAACCGCCATGACCAAACGCGAAGCTCTGCAGTCGGGTCCAGGGGCTTCTGGCTATCCAGCCTCAAAAGCGCTTTTCCGGAATCCAGAGCCTCAACAGACCTTTCCTGCACACGGGGGGACAATACAAAGGCCATAACAACGATTAAAAGCCCTGCTATTAATAGTTTTCTTGATTTAAACAGGGCGAGCAGGCCTAGAACGATAATTAAAGCCAAATATCCGCTACGTGAATATGTCAAATAAAGGGCTATTAATGCTACTAAAGCTATGGCTGAGAAAATCAGAAACCATTTATTATTTCTTTTGTGGCGGAAGTAAAGCCCCAAAGCTATTACGGGGCCAAGCAAGAAGGCAAGGAATCCACCTATAAAATTCGGGTCAAACCATGTAGAAAGAAGCCTTCCTATATGCGGATCCCAGCCCTGCAGCTGCATGCCGAGGTCATAAAAACTTGGAAAATATATGAGCTGAAGAAAACCCAGTATGCATATAATAAGCATGCTCGCTATCATCCCTTCGACTAAAAAGATTCTGAACCGGTCCCCTTTACTCCGGTTAATAAGGTCAAAAGTGATAATCGTCAGAATAAGATACATTCCAAAGCGCCCCAAAGCTGAAAATGCGACAATCATTTCCTTTACAGGAAACCTATACAGATTTATGAGATAAGTTAATGTAAGGGTAAAAAGGAATACTATTATCATTTTCCCTATTTTCCCAAGCCGTAGTTTTCGGTCATTTCTGATTTTGTCTATCACCCATACAACAAAAAGTGGAGGAATCAGAAGATCTGAAGGCAGAAATCCAAGACCTACAAAAGACAAATGCCAAAGCTCCCCTGTTACAGGAGCAAGAATGAGTAAACTGAATAACAGATATAAACAATTTTTTAAACTGGTAACTTTTAACATTTGACGTTTGACTTTTGACGTTTGACTTATGTGATATAGACTTAAATTCTCAAGTCAATTGTCAAATGTCAATTGTCAATGGTTAATATGGTCAATGGTCAAATGTTATAATGTAATTATGGAAATAAATCAAGAAACCTGTATATCGGAATTGATAAAGTACAATATAATCCCCCGCAAATATTATGGGCAGGTTTTTACAACTGATGAATCGGTTATCCGGAAATTAATCGATACCATTAAAACGATTTATAAACCTGGTTCAAAAATTGTGGAAATCGGCGGCGGTTTGGGTTATATAACCGAGGCTTTGACAGAAAATTTTAATAATGTGGATTGTGTAGAAGTCGACGAAGGGCTTTTTAAAGTATTGTTCAAAAAATTTGTTCATAATAAAAATTGGGCTTATGTAAAAGAAAAAAGTGATAATTTGAATAAAATATTTATTCAAAAAATCTGCTCTCGAGAAAATTTTTCAAAAAAACGAAAAATAAATATGAACAAAAAATTTATTCAACAATCTAGTTTAAGGCTTATTAAAGCCGACTTTTTAGATTATCTACCAACTAATAGCAATACCCCCTTTTCAAATCAAGAATATATGTTAGTAGGTAATATACCTTTCCATATTTCTGGAAAAATTTATCGAAAATTCATGTCAGAAATTTCCCACAAACCTTACGGTATGGTATTTATTACTGACAAACAATATGCCAGCACTTTAATGGGCCAACCGCCTCGCTGTTACCGCGTCAGCCTTCAGGCTCAGGCATATGGGAATATTGAAATAGTGTCTGATGTTTCCTCTGTTTCGGTTTATCCAGAACCAAAAGTCATGAGCTGTATCATGAAGATCACCCAAAATCCCACTCCCCTACCCCGGAACTTCTGGAAAGTGGTTAATTATCACTTTGAAAACTTCCCGACTACTGAAGTAGAAAGCCCGAAAAAAGTTGGATTAAAGGGATGGATTGATATATGCCAAAAAAGCAGTATTTGATTCTTTAAGCTTAAGTTTAATTAACTTGAAATCGGATTTAAAAGACCATTGGCTTTGTCTCTAGCCTTCTCGGCCTCAAGCTCACGGATTTTATTAAGCGTAGTTATTACAGCGTGGGCTGCTTCTAATGTGAAATGTGACGTTTCACTCCGGTTTTCAGTATTTTCTGTATTGTTCATATAATTTAAAATTAGAGGGCGTCACATAATATAGTGAACTACTTGTATATACGCAAGGGATTTTTTATTTCTTTCATTATTGAAAAATACCGGCGGCTGTAGCCATATTCCAGAGTTTATAGGGTTCAAGGGAAAATTAAGTTTTACGATAATTGTTAATCGAGCTTTTCCCACAACAAATCATACATCTTCTTATGCAGATCCGCGATCTCGCGAGATTGAATAAGAATCGCCATTTTTTCCTGCCACGATGCGATTAACACCTTATCGTCATAAATATTCAATTCGGGTGAAAAATCATACATCTCCTTGGGTATAAGTTTCATTACGCGAGCCTCTTCTTTGTCATGGCTTTGTCTCTCAATTGATAATTCATTATCTGGGCTAATACACCTGATATTTATCCCTTCATCAGTGCGTCGTTTATAGTATTCCGGAAAAAAATTCGGCAACCCTTTATGCATTTCCTCAACATTGGCATATGCGCGTATGGTCTCAGTAGATTTAAGGGTATCTTCATAAGCCTCACGCATCCCCTTCTCCCCTTCAAAAAACTGGACTTTCGGTTTTGTACTGAGCGGATTTTCCAGTGATTTAAGGGCTGGCAAAACTTTTTCTATCTCCTTTTTTTGTTTCTCGATCTTTCGGGCATATTCATTTTTATCTCTATCCAAATAATTCAATAAATTGTCTGGATCTAGTATCTGAAAATAAGTTACAACTCCTTTGGTTGTTTTAGAGGCCAGACCCTTTTTGATCAAACCCTCAAAAACATCATAAATTGTGGGGCGGCTGATTTCAGCATGCTTGGCAATAACAGAGGCAGGCTGAGAGCCTAGCCTAAGGCTGACCAGGTATACTTTTATCTCTTTTGGGGAAAGGCCTATTTTTTCAAGAACCCTATCTAGCATTGAAACAAATATGTTGTCGATATAACTTCGACATTACTATTTTAGCATATCTATAAGCCTTATACAATAGCCAAAATTCAATGTCGGTTGTTAATTGACAAAGAATGAATAAAGTATTATTATGCAACTACTTTATTATTTTGTCAAATATATGAAAATCCACTTAATACAACCACGACACAATTACGCTTCCGATCCGCAAAAGGAACAGAAAGGACACATTTATTTGCCTACTTCACTGCTTACAGCAGCGGCAAGGCTTATAAGGGCAGGTGTTGAAGTTATTTTGCATGATGAAAACCTAAGGCCTGCCCAGATAGACTCCAATAAGATAGGTGTTAATCTGGTTGGCGCGCCTTACATCCCTGAGGTTATTAAACTTAAAGAAAAACTGCAACTTCAGATCAGGGACCAGATTGAGCTTATCCTCGGCGGTGCAGTGATAAGCGGTTTGACGAGGGAGCAAATAGTTAAGTTGTTTGGCATAAATGCAATAAACGGCAATAACGACACGGAACTGGCTCAGGCACTTGGAATCAAGCAGGAAGATATGCTTCCACCTGAAAAAACTTCTCTGATACCGGCATATGAACAGATTTCCGATGAGGATATGTATGAATACTTAAGCAGGGAATTTACATTTTATCTGTCTCAGGGCTGTAAATTCGCATGTGAGTTCTGTCCTGCGGTCAGAACGAGGCGTGATTTAGCTACAGGAAAGATGATTAAATGCAGAGAATCTTACCGCGATATTAATATTGCTGAAAAAGACCTGGAATATCTCATTATCAGAGCCAAAAAGCTTGGATTAAATAAATTAAGCATGTACCTATCTAACCTTGATGTTTTTCAGACACCCGATAAGCTTATGCTATTTGCCAGAATGGTTAATGCGATCAAGGAAAGGCATCCTGGTTTTAAGATTATTCTGCGCGGACTTTCAACTGTTGATTCGTATCTTAAAGCCCGTAATGATAAGGAGTGCATCGAAGAGCTGGTAAAAGCAGGTTTTACTACTGTGGGTTTCGGAGTAGATGGCATGACGCCTGAAGTATGGAAAAAGATCAAAAAAGGCCATAATACAGAAGATAAATGTATTGAGGCTATCAGGTCCGCAAGAGAGGATTTTGGAATAACGCCAGAAATACTAATGGTATTTGGTCACTTGGGCGCAGATACGCCTGAAACTTTAAAGCTGGCGGTGGAATTTACCAAGGAAATGGTTACAAAATATGGCGCCGTCCCCCGACCCCATGTAGCAAAAAGCTTTGTGCCAGGGAATGACGGATGGAATAAGCCTGAAAATCAGGAAGCGGTTGAAGCACTAATAAATAATCCTGAGGCTTTTCAGTCGTTGGATTTCACCGCGCTCCCGTCTCCCTTTACCCATAAAGATCCGAGGTTGATTCAACTTGTAACCAGATACTTCCTTGAAATCTGCCAAATCCAAGGAAATACGACTCAGGCAACACAGCCAATTCTGCCCGAAATGAGCCCGGAAGAAGTGGCTGAAGTTAAAAAGATGAATGAGGGCAAATATGACCGTTAAAACGGTAAATCCTCAGGTTTAATCTCACTCTCATAATTGATTGCAGGAACCTCAGTTGGATTTTCCGGAACTACCCTTTCCTTCCCCTTAATCACAGGTTCAGAAATAGTTACCCTGCTTGCCGCTTCCGGAGCGCCGATTTCCGCGTCAGGTATTCCTAACGCTAAAGCTCTCTCGGCGATAATCTCGGTTGTCCAGCGTTTTTGGCCATCCGGTGTTTCCCAGCTACGGGTCTGCAGGCGTCCGGTAATATATACCTTTCTGCCTTTCCGGATATTTGACGAGAGAGATTGTGCCAAATTGCCCCATGCCACGACATTATGGAATTCGGTTTTTTCCTGTTCATTTCCCATTCTGTCTTTCCACGCGAAATTAGTGGCAACACCGAATGAGCATACGGAATCCCCGTTAGGCGTTTGCCTAAGTTCAGGGTCGCGAGTTAAGTTGCCGATGATCTCCGCCTGATTTAAGCCGCCGCCGAGTTTTGAATTTTCATCAAGGGCAGGATTTGGATTTTTTGGGTCCAAAAGTATCAGGTCATCCGCGACAACCCTAGTTTTATACCTTTTCTGGCCTGTCTGGTCCTCCCAGTCATCGGTTTGTATTCTACCGCTTATAAATACCTGGCTTCCTTTTTTTAAATATTTATCGCTTATCTCAGCCAAACCGCGCCATACAACCACATTTATATAGGAAATCCCCATTTGCGGCTGTCCAGACGCGTTAATAAAAGTCTGTCTGCTGACAATATTTAAATCCCCTACCATTTGACCATTAGGAGTCTGTCTGATCTCCGGAGGCTGAGTAAGGTGGCCGATGATTTGAGCTCTGTTAAGTGCGTACATAGTATTTTGTGCTTATGAAATAAATTACTACTAAACTCGAAAATCGAAGTTTTAGTGAGACTAAAAATACCAACCTAAAATAAAAATTGCAACTCGTTTGCCTAGCCAAATTATGATTTATTATTCTTTTGATATTTGACATATATTGTTATTATTGCAGCAATTAAGTTTACACCTGCGGTAACATAGTGGGCCTTTAACCATGTCCTAATATGCCGCTCAAAACACCAAGCTATCTTTATCACAAAATGAAAGTCAGGCTATGCGAACAGATCATAGGCAAAGAGATCAGAGTGAATACCGCGGCACGTACAGTCGGAAAGTCCCGCCAGATCGTGCACCGATGGCTGAAAATATATAAAGAGCTTGGCCCTGCAGGGCTTTTATATAAAAAACCGGGGCCGAAAAAGGGTTCGCCGTGGAACCGCACGCCGGATGATACGGAAAGGCTGGTGGTGAAGCTGGCTGAGGACAATCCGTTTGAGGGACCCATACCACTGAGCCGCATATACCGCGAGGAGACCGGAAATTCCCTTCACCCTGTGACCATTTACCGCATACTCAGGCGTAACCGCAGGCGCTATGGCACTCTGGAACCTGTACCGCGCAGAAAACCGGTTCTGTATGTAAAAGGCTGCCCCGGCGAGGAGGTCCAGATGGATACTTTCTATCCTTTCGGCAGAACCAGGAAAGTAGTTCTGTTTACCGCAATCGATGACTGCAGCCGCTGGCCGGAAGCAAAAATCTTCGGGCGAAGGACTGAAGCTAATGCCGTAACATTCCTCAATTATCTTGTCTCGAGGGCTCCGTACCGCATACGCGCTATAAGAACAGACCGCGGAAGGGAATTCGGACTGGGCTTTGCCGCCGCATGTAAAAAACTCGGTATAGAGCATATCCGTAACGAGGGTTACAGCCCCGAAGACAACGGAAAAATAGAACGGTTCCACAGGACTCTCAGGGAAGACCTTGTGAGGCCTTTTTTCCATCCGGACGCAACGCATGAGGAATTGCAGTATCTTATCTCGCTGTTTCTGGCATTTTTCCGCTTTAAAAGATGTCACACAGGACTTGGAATGCATAATCTTACGCCTGCCGAAAGACTGTTCAGGCATTACATGAATCCGGTTTCAGAAAATGTAAACTTGATTCTGCAACAAAACAATATTTGACATATATTCATAATTATGTTAGAATATAATAAAGATGATACAAAATATATATAAAAAATCCCAAAACACAAATTACACAAAGCACAAAGTTTGGAAAGTTTGTGAATTTTGTGAAATTTGTATTTTGTTTGGAAAGTTTGTGAATTTTGTGAAATTTGTATTTTAAATAAATTATGCCAAAAATATTACCTTAAAATACCTTGATCAACTCTTTTGTAAAAGACTTTTATCTAAAATAAAAACAAAAAGCCTATGATAAACAATTTGCTCTTCATGAGCCTTTCCGTACTGGTATTAGGCTTACTGAAGCTAATACAGTACAGGAGGCAGAATATAAAACCAAGCACAATGTTAAGCTTATTCCTGTTTGGAATGGTACTTTCTTCCCCATTTGTTCTCATCGAGCATTTAGGATTTAATCTTAAATATTATTTGGTGATTTTGGTTTTTATGGCCATAGAGCTCATACTTGTCACTATTGAGCACAAATGGGAATATCTGCATAACCTGATCCATCACAACATCCAGGAATTGAGGCTATTAAGCTTCTTTATCGTCGGTATAGGTTTTACGTATTCTGAACTGACATTTCATATATTATGTAGCAATCAGCCTTTTGGCGAACTTTTGGCCAGTTTGCCATTTAAAGCGCTATTTGCGCTGTTCACTCATACTGTTTTAACATCATCGGCAGCTGTGCTTACCACAACAGAATCGGTTGTGGAGCACATCTTCTTGTTCCTTCTTTATTACATAAGGCTGATTTTTATCAGCATATCTCATTATTTATACGTGTTCTTTTTAGACCATAAATCAAGCTATCTTTTATTGCCTTTTTTGGCCTATAATCTTTATTTGCTTTTTAAACACAAAAAATATCTGGATAAAAAAGGCGCAGTTATACCATAAATTTTTATAAATTAACCTAAAAAACCTCCATATCCGACCTGTATTAGATTAAGGATTTGGAGGTTTTTATATATATCTATTGTGAGTCGACGAAGTTAGGCTCCATTTACCGCACCCTTAACCCTATTACTTAACTTTTGGAACCCTTAGCACTCCGCGCCAGCCCCAGTACGGGCGGTGACCTCCAGGAAGGGCCTCGTCCACGCCGACGCCATCGACATCGCGGAAGCCGTGGAGCGCAGCGCCGGATTCTCTAACATCAGCAGGTGTCGCAAGCCAGCTCCAAGTTTCCATGTCAAATTTACCTGATTTCTGCATTGCGCAATAAACCTCCTCTGGCATCATATCCACACCGAATTTTTTAGCCATTTCGGCGGCCTCGTCATAAGTGAGATTCCGGCGATCCGGCGATTCTGCGGAGCAGTCGCCAAAGACAAACACATCGTCATCAATGGCGATAACGTCAGGCACCCCACCTGTCCACTCCATCTGAGCAAGGCTGTGCATAAGAGCGGAATTTGCTTCAAGGGCTTTTCTGACCTCGTCAAAATTAACGCCTTCAGGGCGTTTGTAATGCTCAGGCTGTTTAGCAAAACGGGTTTCAAGCGCTGAAAGAACTCTGGTATGCTGTTCAGGTGAAAGTTCACGTACATTTTCGGGTTCTGCGGCAATAGGAGTTTCAAGCGCTTCCTCCATTTTCGGCCTAGTTTCCGCGCCGACAAGCCTGACTAACCTGCTTTCGATAGCAGGGTCTAAAGCGCCTTTTTCTTTCGCCTCTTCAAGCAAGGAGATGGCCTGTTCTTGTGATCCGTTTGACATGTTATGGGTGATTAAAATTTAATAGTGTTTAGGTATATCACATAAATATTTAATTTATCAAGCAAATTCAAAAAGCGAAAACCAATATTTTGAAAAAGCCGTCCACCTCAGGCGGATTAAGCTTTTCGGAGTATTTTAAAAGCATTATCTTGGCGTCGACCTACTCTTCCACTCCCCGAGGGAGTAGTACCATTGGCGATGAGTGGCTTAACTTCTGTGTTCGGTATGGGAACAGGTGTACCCCACTCTCCATAGACACCAAGATAATGCTTTTAAATATCTCATAACTCTGAGCTCACAGCTCAAAGCTTAAGCAATTATTTCCATTAATTACTGGTTAATAACATTCACCCATAATTCCGAAAATCGGAAAAATGGGCAAAAGGAACAAATATAATCGATAAAAAAGTCAATCGGTCGATTAGTACATCTCAGCTCAACCCGTTACCGGGCTTACACTTGATGCCTATCAACGAAGTAGTCTACTTCGGACCTAATGGGGAAAATTTTCTTGAGAATGGCTTCCCGCTTAGATGCTTTCAGCGGTTATCACAACCCGACATAGCTACCCAGCAATGCCGTTGACACGACAACTGGTATACCAGAGGTCAGTCCACTCCGGTCCTCTCGTACTAGGAGCAGACTCTCTCAATTTTCCTACAACTACGACAGATAGAGGCCAAACTGTCTCACGACGTTCTGAACCCAGCTCGCGTACCGCTTTAAATGGCGAACAGCCATACCCTTGGGAGCTTCTCCACCCCCAGGATGCGATGAGCCGACATCGAGGTGCCAAACAGTGCCGTCGCTGTGGGCGCTTGGGCACTATAAGCCTGTTATCCCTAGAGTAACTTTTATCCGTTGAGCGACACCCCACCCACGTGGTCGTACCGAATAAAATTCAGTACAAGGTGCCGGATCACTTTCGCCTGCTTTCGCACCTGATCGAGTTGTAACTCTCACAGTCAAGCCCGCTTGTGCGAATACACTATCAGCCTGATTTCCATCCAGGCTTAGCGGACCATTGCGCGCCTCCGTTACAATTTAGGAGGCAACCGCCCCAGTTAAACTACCCATCAAACAATGTCCTTACCCCGGATTTAGGGGTAAGTTAGAACCAAAGCAAATTTAGGGTGGTATTTCAACGTTGACTCTGCCCCAGCTGGCGCCAGGGCTTCACAGTCTCCCACCTATCCTACACAAAATATACCTCGGTCCAATGTCAGAATATAGTAAAGCTTCATAGGGTCTTTTCGTCTTGCCGTAGTTAATCGGCATTTTTACCGATTCTGCAATTTCACCGAGTCTAGCGTTGAGACAGTCTCCAGACCATTGTACCATTCGTGCGGGTCGGAACTTACCCGACAAGGAATTTCGCTACCTTAGGACCGTTATAGTTACGGCCGCCGTTCACCAGGGCTTTGATTCAAGGCGTAAACCTCTCCTCTTGACCTTCTGGCACTGGGCAGGCATCAGCCCCTATACATCAGCTTGCGCTTTAGCAGAGACCTGTGTTTTTGATAAACAGTTGCCTGGAGTCATTCGCTGCGACCTATACGAAGCTTGCGCCTAATATAGGTAGTCCTTATCCCGAAGTTACGGACGCTTTTTTGCTGAGTTCCTTAACGCTAGTTTTCTCGAACACCTGAGAATACTCATCTCACCCACCGGCGTTGGTTTGCGGTACGGTCAGTCCAGTTCCTCGCTAGAAGTTTTTCTAGTCAGATTGGGTCACCCGAATCGTCCGCCTTGCGGCAGATATTTTGCGTAGTGCTTTAAGTACGAACTCATGCGGATTTGCCTACATGAGTATGACCTTAGACACTTGCACCTACCATGTTCAATAGGTAGGCCCGGATTACCATTCTGCGTCACTCCATTGCTAGCTTGCTCTGCCTAGTCCCAAATGCTGCTATGCACCGAAGTGCAAAGTTAGCAATCAGGCTTTCAGCAAAGTTCGCTTGATCGGAACTTTACTGGTACAGGAATATTAACCTGTTGTCCATCGACTACGCTTTTCAGCCTCGCCTTAGGACCGACTAACCCCACGTCGATTATCGTGGCGTGGGAAACCTTGGGTTTACGGTGGCCCGATTTTTCATCGGGCTTCAAGTTACTTATGCCAACATTTTCACTTCCTGACGCTCCACCGTACCTTACGGTACGACTTCAACGCTGACAGGAACGCTCCTCTACCACTCACCACATTTCGCTAAACCCGATAAAAATTTTAAATTTTAAGTTTTAAATTACAAATTTTAATTTAATGGGAATTAAAACCAAATAAATTGTCATTTGTAATTTGTTATTTAAAATTTGTTATTAATATCAAACTTAATGAAATGTGGTGAATTCGTTGCTTCGGTTATAGGTTTAAGCCCCGTTGGATTTTCGGCGCAAGATATCCACCCGAAGGTGGATAGACCAGTGAGCTGTTACGCACTCTTTAAATGAATGGCTGCTTCTAAGCCAACATCCTGGTTGTCAGTGACATCTCACATCCTTTACCACTTAACCTATATTAGGGACCTTAACAGACGATCTGGGCTGTTTCCCTTGCGACTATGGCACTTTGCTGTCACAGTCTGACTCCCGAGATAAGAAACAATGGTATTCGAAGTTTATTAAGGTTTGGTAGACTTATTTCGCCCCCTAGCCTTTATAGTGCTCTACCCCCATTGCTCATTTACTCGAGGCTAGCCCTAAAGCTATTTCGAGGAGAACCAGCTATCTCTGGGTTCGATTGGCATTTCACCCCTATCCACAGGTCATCCCTTAGTCTTGCAACACTAAATGGTTCGGTCCTCCACGGCATATTACTGCCGCTTCAACCTGCCCATGGATAGCTCACCCAGTTTCGGGTCTAGTGCATCTGACTTATCTAGCAACTGCGTTCCGACCACCAAATTTCTTAAAATCAAATCTCGTCCGCCCGAGGCGGATCGATTTTAGATTTTCAATTTTGAAGCTTAAGCCTTTACGGGTTCAGCTTCTGTTTTTTCCAACTCTTTGTTTAAAAGAGACTGGTTAAGTTTATAAAGCATTGCGGCGCAACCTTCATATTCCTTATTAAAATGTTCGTACTTCTCGGATGGAATACACTGGATATCGTACAAGAAATCCAAATCCATTATTATACGCCTGGTGGCGTCGAGAGCGCGGAAATTAAAATAACGCTTTGCCTTTAAACTTCTTTGGGAGAATCCCTCAGCAATATTCGCTAGGATTTCCCTTGATAGACTTTTTATTCCCTCAACTTGCTGTTGGGTCATTTTAAGTTTATCGTTTTTTAAAAATAGGTGTAAATCTATGGCCACTTTATAAGCCTTTTTATAAACGTTTAAATCTTTGTAATTCATATAATTCAAATTAAATACTAATAAATTGTTTAAATACTTTCAGAAGGGTCCGATGTAACATCGGACTCGCTTCTACATAAAATGGCGGTCAGAACGCAATTGCTAGAACGCACTGTTCGTACTCGCTTTCGCTACGGCTCCGGCTTTTACTGCCTTAGCCTTGCCAGATACAGCTAACTCGTTGGCTCGTTCTACAAAAAGCACGCGGTCACCCCGCTCCTCGTTGCGTTCGTCGCGGAATTCGCAATTCGCATTTCGTATTTCGCAATGACATTTGTCATTCTTTCATTTAACAATTAATGAAAAAATTTCTAAATGCTAAATTGAATGCGAAATCAGAAATGCAAAATGTTAAAATACGACGTTCCAAACGCAGTGAGGAACGGAGCTCCCACTCCTTATGAGCATATAATTTCAGAGTCTATTTCATCCCCCTTCCTGGGGTACTTTTCACCTTTCCCTCATGGTACTTGTTCACTATCGATCATTTTGTCTGTTTAGCCTTGGAAGGTGGTCCTCCCAGATTCAAGCCGGATTTCACGTGTCCGGCCCTACTCAGGAACTTCCTAAGATCTTACCTTTATTTCACTTACGGGGCTATCACCCGCTATGGCGGTCCTTTCCAGGTTCCTTCAGTTATAAAGATAAGCTCTATGTTGGAGTCCTACAACCCTCGCTCCTCACTATGCTCGTCGCGATTTCTCATTTCTGATTTCTGATTTGTGAATCTAATGTTTTAATTTTAAATGTTAAATTAAAATCAGAAATCACAAATCTCAAATCAAAAATTAAGCGACAAACGCAATGAGGAGCGAGTTTGGGCTGTTCCCTGTTCGCTCGCCACTACTAAGGGAATCTCATTTGATTTCTTTTCCTTGGGTACTAAGATGTTTCAGTTCTCCAAGTATCCTCTTCCCAGCCTATTAATTCAGCTGGGAGTATCCGGTTATAATGCCGGATGGGTTCACCTATTCGGAGATCTCCGGGTCAATGCTTGTATAACAGCTCACCGAAGCTTTTCGCAGTTTTCCACGTCCTTCATCGGAACAAAATGCCGAGGCATCCGTTATATGCTCTATGTGTAACTTGATTATCGATTATTTGATGTTCAAATTAACCAGTAATTAATGGAAATAGCTAGTCCGCCGTACGGCGGACCCTATTCATTAACACTGATATACGTATATTTCGATATACGTTCTTACAGAATCGTTCTTACAATTGCTTAACCGATGGTGTCAAAGAACAATAATATGCGTATACTCCTCTGAAACAAAAAAGAGAGTGGCTTACGCACACTCTCAAGCCATAAGCAGACAGCTTCATAGCTCAAGAATATGCGTTAACGAGGGTGATAAACATATTAAATTATTTAAATAATACTGAGATACAAAATAACCCTCTTGATTCCAGATATAGTCTTTAGTAACGACAATTCATCGAATGCGTAACTATTTTATACAGTTCGGATTGAAAGTCAAGAAAAAAAATTTGATTTTTTAACTGTTTATTTAAATAAAATAAACAAATTTACTTGGCAGAACTGAATAATGTGTTGATAAAACCTCCCAGGATCAGATCAAGGGTTCCGGTCATAATCATCAATGAAATTATAAAACCAAATACTCCTATTAATAATAATGCGGTGAAAGTCCCTCCGGGACCGAAATATCTTTCTGCCCAACCGATATTTCCCATAAAATGTTTTATGGGAACCCTGTATATAATAAGCAGAATACTTAGAATCGCGCCTATGAGACCGCCTATTGTCTGCATTTATTTTGATTAGAAGATTACAAACGCTCATCCCGCATTGCGGGATTCGCTATTACAAGATTACAAGATTAAATGAAAAATGAAAAATGAAAAAATAATTTTGTAATCTTGAATCTTGTAATCTTGTAATATTAATAATATTCATATAAAATAAGCATCGTTTTAAAATATAAAAAAAATAATATGCAAAACGCAATTTTACTATCCGCGATTATCGGTCCTGTATTTTTAGTATACGGGCTTTCGATGTTGCTCTATGTTAAACAGTGGCAAAAAATTATGCAAGAATGGCAAAAAAACCATTTTTTATGGCTGCCCTTTGGGGTAATGTCGCTCATATTCGGGCTTATTATAGTTAATATGTATAACGTGTGGGAATGGAACTTTTACGTTGTGATCACAGTAACTGGCTGGTATATGCTCATAAAAAGTGTTTTTTATTTCCTGGCGCCGGAGAAATGGATAAAAAAAATAATCGGTAACAAATACTGCGCAAGCTTATTCTGGATGTATTTTTGCGGAATAGTCATGACTATTTTAGGAATTTTGTTAAGTTACGATATTTATTTAAAATAATATCGTAAGAAAGCCGAAATTTGAACTCTTGAAGTAGCGTTTTTTTGTTGACTGAATCTATCGATTTAGATAATATCGCCTAGCCAACCCCAATGGGGTCCCCGCAAAATGCGAGCGGACCCTGTACCTGACAGTGAACCAGCGCTTGCGCGCGGTGCACTGGAATGGTACAGGGGAGCAATATTTTGTGGGGGGAGGAGGCATTTGCGAAAGCTGAAGTTATTTTTGTTTACAAAAATACGAAAGCTGAAGTAAAATGCCGACGACACGCGGGGCCTTAGCTCAGTTGGCTAGAGCGCCTGCTTTGCACGCAGGAGGTCAAGGGTTCGACTCCCTTAGGCTCCACCACCCAAAAGTGTGCTACATCCTGTAAATGAGTCTCAACCGAGCCTCTTTTTTCGGATTTTGCACACTTTTGGGTCCCGCCCCGAAAAATACCCACCTCCTTACTCCTTGCCTCGCATTTTTTGAGGACTCCTTTTTCATGGTAGCCGGAAAACCCTAACATTCGTCACCTAACTGAGCCTCTTTTTTCGGATTTTGCACACTTTTGGGTCCCGCCCCGAAAAATACCCCTCCCCTTCCGACTATCGACGGAACCTTACCTCGCATTCTGCGTGGACCCCATTTTTTGGCGTGTCGCCATCGGAAATAAAGTCGAATGTTTTGAGTGTAAAATTATTTGGGGAAGCAGAAAAAAACATTCACTTATCAGTGCGGGTCAGTTTACCTTTAAATCTCATGATTATAAAAGGGGTTTTAAAATCGCCACGGACATATCGTCGGGACCGGCATGCAAGCCCACCGGATGTTCTTGAGCTTCCAAGATCAATGACTTTCCTTTCTCTCCGATTGGCATTTCCGCGATAACTATTTCCTGAAAGCGGTCAGGGTGCAGATTTCCTGAAATGCCATCGCTCACGCAACAATATTCATCCCTGGGTTTGGCGGTTAAATGACGCACGGAAGGTACGCATAAATCTTCACGGCGGTTGGCGATTAAACCTGTAAGCATTGGACCAGCTGTTATCCACCGACGCAGAACCTCTGGTTCTTCTTTATCTAATCCTAATTCTTTAAGAAGTTTTTCAAAAGTTTCCTCTGAGGCGACACGATCGATCATGTCCTGCCATTGAAAAATCCGTTCATTCGCGCCGGGTTTGAGTCGTAGTTCGTCATAAAGATCGCTGTAATCAATGGTCAGGCACTCAAGATTTCCCTGACGCATGCGGTACATACGGCTGTCGCCCAAATGAGCACAAGTCATAGTAGGTTTTCCAGAGGCTTCATCGATATAATATTTACCCATTACTCCGGTTGTGCCTATCAGCTCTTTAAGCTTTCTGATATTCCATATCCGTACTAACTCAGCCGCAATAAGAACAAACAAATTTTTCATTCCTTCTCCCATAAATTCCCGATTGGGTTTTTGAAGCAACAATCTGGCTAAATCGCTACGCACCATTTCAACCGCTTTCTGGCTTGCCAATCGCGATTTTTCATTTGAACTCATTCCGTCAAAAACTGCGATTTCACCATGTTCTGAAGAAGCATGGACGGCGTCAAGATTTTCTTCATCCGATCCATTCAATACTGTTACGGATTTTGCGTAAGTTTCACAAAGTGGAGCCATAATCGAAAAGATTAAATCAGGATGTTAAATTATATATATATTTTAAAAATATGTCAAATTATAAATCCCCTAAGGAAATTATCCCGTTTATCATTTATGATAAAGATGTAATAGCGTCGCCCATTGGTAAATTATTATAATACAAAATTTAAAATAATTTGACGTAATGAGCTAACTTCGGTATCTTTTTTTCGCTGTCAAATAGAGGGCAATCATCCACCGCGGTGGATGGTTAGAGCCTGTAAAACAAGGGCGATTAGCTCAGCCTGGTTAGAGCGCTACACTGATAATGTAGAGGTCGGAAGTTCAAGTCTTCCATCGCCCACCATCAATTCAATAAATGGCTTATTTACATTATTTATTGCTATTTAAATTAATCAAGTTTAGCAAAATCTAGCTGATATTTGTTGAACATATCGCGAGTCAATCTTTCAAGCTTACCCCCTTGTGACACTGCGTAAAGCTCTCGATGTTCATTCTCTTCAAATAATCTGGAAGTAAAACGAGCTGTCACCTGTCCATCTTGTATTCCCTGTGGATAGAGCTCATCAGCTAGCAGAAGTAGGTGATAAAGCATTTGCAATCTACCTAATTCACTTTGAGTCGGCTTTAGGCCTAATTCAGATGCGACCTTTCTGAGTTGTTCATCAGTCCCAAGTCGAATGCCCTTTACCGCCGATCCTTTTAACTCACCGCCAAGCTGGAGATTGAGCATTTCGACTTGAAGCGCATAGGCTTTTATTTCAGAACTAAGAGTCACTCCTTGCCCTTTCGTAATGACGTCATAGCCGCTTATTTTCCCGTCTCTAAATTTTTCACGCTGTTTTATATCATCTACGGCATGTACGAGTTCGTGATAAATTATGGAGTTATCAATATTATGTGCGGGTTCGTACTGTCGTGAAATCAGCAAATTGCGCCCCTGAGGTGCATATGCAGCCAAGGGAAGATCGAGTTGTTTAAAATATTTTTCAAGTATGCCGTAGGCATAATGACCTAATGGCATTTCAGTAAGACCAACTCTAGCATTTGTCTCATTGTTTTTGTGTAGATTACCCCTATTGCCATCAAGCAATTCAAAGGGGCTATTCAGCATAGCTCGCAGTTGTTGGGATGATACTGTGGCCGTTAGAACCCTCATATCATCTGCGTATTTTTTAAAACCATCTTCAATCTTTCTTATTAAAATTTCAGTCTGCTGTTCTGCTGTTTTTGTTTCATCCTCTGGGGTGACTTGATCAGTGTCAGCTTCCGATGCATCAACCTTTTTATTAGACTGACTTGATACAACATTAGGAAGAATAGGAGCTATTGAAGCACCAGCCAAAAGACCTAAACCTAAAAGTCGAATAAATCGACGGCGGGAGATAGTCTTAGCTTCAATCAGCCTTTTCAATTTTCGTCGGTTTAAATTAGCTTCAGCTTTAAGCTCTTTGACAAGTCTAGCCGCTTCCTTTTCTTTATCTGTACCTAAAAAAAACTCACTAAATTTCATTATTAATGTTTAAAGTAAAATATTTTACGATAATATTTATAATTTGTCAATATTTTACATAAACTTCTTTCTTCCCTTTCTTTATTATTAATTTCTTTGCCCTTATTTCTTTCCCACTTACCCATCATTTGGGGATGATGCGCGTGCGCGAATACATTATCATCTCCTTAACACCAATCGTAACATCAAGCCTGTGCAGACGGTTTATGTCCTGCTTTCAATAAAGCCTGCATGGCTTCAGCATCCCGACCTAAAACTTTAAAAAGCTCGCTGGCCTCTTCCAGTATTTCCGGTTCCACATCGTCCATTTCCGTTAAGGCCTGGAGCAGTTCTACGCACTTACGGCGTTGATCCATTCGAATAAGCAATTTGGCAAGGCGGAGCATTACAGAAGGATCCTTACCTTGCGGTCCCTCTTTCCTCAATTGCTCCAATGTAGCATTAACCGGGCTTAGTGCCATTTTTTCAGCTTCATCCTGAAGACCTAATTGTTTAAACAGCTGAATTGCAAATATATAAATTTCAGGTGGAACATGTTCAGGTTTAAGATCAGAAATTCTTTTTAATGATTCGATCATTTTATCAGGCAGTAAAAGCTGCGCAGAAACCTGAGCTAGATTAAAAAGGCTTTTTGCATCAAGGTCAGTCTTGCTAAGGAGCGATTGGAGAGCATTCAATGCCTCATCTCTCAGGCCTAACTCAACAAATTTCCTGATGCAGTTAGTTCTTATATCAGATGAACTTTTCTTACTTTTTACAGCCAGACGTAATGCACAAAGCATTTCTTTTCTTAAATCGAGTTGCTCAGCAGCGCATGCGGCATTATATAAAGTGTTAGGATTTGCATCTGGCAGGTCCAATAACTTTTTTAATACCCCTTTGCCCCTTTGTGGTCCCCAATGGAATCAAGCCTCAGAAAGGAATTATATAAGATTGTCGAATCCTGAGGCGCTACTTTAACCGCCAGGTCAACACAGGAAATGGCCTCTCTCTTGCGCCCAAGCCTGTTAAGCGCAGCTGCTTTATTTAGGTATATCGTAGCTTTTTCTGCTCCTGATGATGTTGGGGTCAGTTCATCATAAATATTGACAGCTTCTTCATGCCGGCCCATTAATGAAAATACAACACCCATATTTGAAAGCGTGTTGGCATCCCTCTCAATGGCAGCCGATTTTTCGAGATATTGAAGAGCTGTCTCAGCATTTTGCTTTTTACCGTCTTCATCCTGATTTAATTTAGCATGTATTGCCATTTGTAAATGGGCTAGTCCTGCATGATTGAGTAAGCCAGCCTCATTAGGATATAATTCCAATGCCCTTCTGCACGTCTTAATACAATCTTCATAATATTGGAATTGCAGGAATCCAATGATTTTTAAATTAATTAGAGTTTTGTCATGTGGCCTTATCTCAAGCGCCTCATCACACAGGCGCATGCCTCGCCGGAATTCTTCTTTTTCATAAAAATCTCGCTTGATTTTTTTATAATATTCAAAAAGTTTACGGTAATTTTTATGAGGATCTATTGGATCGGCAATCATTTCTCCTTTTCCGAGCAAAGCTTTTGTCTGCTTTCTTAAATCCTCTATTTCGCGAATGATTTCAGGGCTTAATCCTTGCCTGAAAATCTCATCCAGCTGCCCGCAAACTGAATCCCAATCTAAATTCCCGCTATCAATTCCGGCATTGATCACCGAGGCTGCTTTTTTGGTTTTAATGTCAATCACCTCAGCTTCTTCAGAATGTCTTTCAATTAATGAATCTCGTTCGTAAATAAAGGTATCGCTTAGCGAAGGTTTGAATTTTGGCATAATGAAAAATAAAAGGAAATAATTATATACTAAAAATCAAATTAGGTCAATATTTTACCCAAATTTTTCTTTCTTCCCTTTCTTTACTAATTTCTTTGCCTTTATTTCTTCCCTCTTACCCCTGCCTGCCGGCAGGCAGGCCTCTAATTGGGGATGATGTATATACGCAAAACTGAATATTTTTTCGCTCATTATTAAATCCGTGACAACTTTACAGGTTTTCTCCCGAACCATAAAGAATTGTATAAAAAAATTAACAAAGCTATTGACAAGAAAAATATACATTGATATATTGAAACCCTAAAATTTAACAACTATTAACATAAAAATGATTGGAAGGTTTATACAAAAAATCAGGAATCAAAAAAAACTTTCACAGGATTTTGTGGCTTCTGAATTAAAATTATCACGGCAGACATATATGCAGATTGAAAAAGACGGGCGCGATATAAGCCTGACTGAAATGCAAAAACTCGCCGAGTTATTCGATCTCTCAATGTATGAATTAATTAAAGGCAAGTCCTCAAAACCCATAAAAGTAGAATTGCCTAAAGAACTAAAAATACAAAGGCAGGCAGAACCTGATATTAGGATCAGTGTGCCGCAAAAAAATATAGATAAAATCAAGGAAGTCCTGCTTTACCTGCTGGAAAAAGTAGGGGCAAAACCCAATGTTGGCGAAACGGTTATTTATAAACTGCTTTATTTTATCGATTTCGATTATTATGAAAAATTTCAAAAACAGTTAATGGGCTGTACCTACATCAAAAACCATCACGGACCGACCCCTGTGGAATTTAAATCGATAGTGGATAAAATGGCGCAGTCAGGTGAAATTGAGATTGTAAAAAGCAAATATTATAAATATGACCAAAAAAAATATTTACCGCTGAGAAAAGCAAATCTCAATAAACTGACTGCCACTGAAACAGCGCATATCGATGATGTGATTGCGCGGCTTTCAGATAAGAACGCGAAGGATTTAAGTGAATTCTCACATGCCGATACGCCCTGGATAGTCCAGGAAATGGGCCAGCCGCTGGATTATGAATTTGTTTTTTATCGCGATTACCGACATTCTGTAAGAGAATATGATGAACTTTAAAGAAGCTGATGAATTCAAAAGGGATTTTAAGAGGATCAGTAAAAAATACAGGTCTTTGCCTGAAGATTTCGCTAGATTCAAAATGCTTATTTCTATAGCTCCTTTGGGCATAAATAAGCATTTCGCAGTCCTTTATAAAGATAAAAAACTTGAAATCGTCAAAGCGCGATTGTCCTGCCGTGTTTTAAAAAAATTTCTCCTCAGGATTATTTATGCCTATCACAATAAAACAAATGAAATAGAATTTATCGGATTTATTGAACTTTATTCTAAAAATGAGCAGGCCAGAGAGAGTAAACACCGGATATGGCAATATTTAAAGAAGCATTGTTAATTTTGTATTTATTTCGTAACTTTAATTTAATATGAGCAATACAACAACTAAATCACAGGCAAGATCAAAAACCAATTTACACACTAAACTAAGTGACAAAAAAATTAATAAATTTAAATCATCCGAAGCACAGTTACAGACATGGGCCCATGAAGGTACGCGCGAAAGCTTAAATAAAATCATCGGCTTTATAAAGCATACAAAAGATAAAGAATTAAAAGCATATGCAGAAATAGCATTAAGCGAAGCTTCATTCTTTTATTACTCACCAAACACAGAATCAGAAGAAACTGACTTTCTGACCGCTAAAATGGTTCAGAAAAAAGAAAGGAATAATGAAGACTTGGTGTATAAGATAGAAGCTGGCAAACTTGAACTGGATAGATTAAAAATAGACAAAAAAGTTACTGAAAAATTATTTAAAACTAAGAAAATTAATGAAGAATGTGTTTATAGATATTGTGTAGATTTTACAACACTTGCCAAAGGTAGAGTTGAAGAATTAAAAGAAGAATTGGAATACAATAACGATTGGATTGAAGCTGCCAGATATTTAATTAAAAACAAGAAATACACCAGTATCCCTTACGACGTCTTAGACTCTTTCCATTTAGACGGAGAGGATGATATATGCTGGATGAACGATTTTATGGAACCGGAAGAGGAGTAGACAATAAATCCAAGCTTCAATACGGTTATCTATTCGACCCACTATTCATATCTCAAAGCCTCGATCGGATTCTTTTTAGCCGCCTGGGTGGCAGGATATAACCCGAAGACAATTCCGACTATGACCGAAAGGCTGACCCCAATAACAACTGCTGATATTGGAAATTCAAAAACCCAGTTAAGATCGCCAAATTTTTTAAGTGCGAAGGTGGTTAACCACCCTAATCCACCTCCTAAGAAAACACCTAGTAAACCGCCGATAAATGTAAGCATGATAGATTCCAAAAGGAACTGTCTCATAATATCTCCGTTTGTTGCGCCAATGGATTTCCTTAAGCCGATTTCCTTTGTGCGTTCGGTTACGCTTACAAGCATAATATTCATAATCCCGATACCGCCTACCAATAAAGAAATCGCCGCGACACAAATTAGAAG
>Ga0315284_10000707_pt1 | contig 45796 bp, 30 predicted proteins | sample YL17G09_16_MG_FD_203696 | JGI IMG/M metagenome (GOLD analysis project Ga0315284, IMG submission 203696) | Sediment microbial communities from Yellowstone Lake, YNP, Wyoming, USA - YL17G09_16 | ecosystem: Environmental > Aquatic > Freshwater > Lake > Sediment | place: USA: Wyoming | collected...
TCCCGTACCCGAAGCGACAATATCTCTTGCAGGAACGGTAAGTGCGTTGAAGTTCATTGATGTTGGTGGTGGATTTAATTTTGGTACAAAAAATCCTTTTGCATTATTGGGTATCAAATACAATTTTTAGGAATATTCACGAATAATAACAATGAATGACCACTTTGCTTGTTGATGGGGATAATTTGTTAACAATTGGGTTTTACGGTGTTAAAAATTACTTCTATAAGGGTGAGCACATTGGGGGAATATATCATTTCCTCAATACCCTTAGAAGATCTTTTGAAAATTATCATTTAGATAAAATAGTAGTCTTTTGGGATGGAGAGGAAGGATCTTTATCGCGCAAAAAGCTGTACAGTCATTACAAGGAAAATCCAAAAACCAGATTAAAAAGTGAGAATGAAGTAAACTCTTATAAGTATCAAAGACAGAGAGTTAAACAATATTTAGAAGAAGTATATGTTAGACAGGGAGAATATAAGTATTGTGAGACAGACGATTGTATTGCATACTATACTCAAATCACTCCAGAGGAAAAGAAAATCATTTTCTCATCAGACGGAGATCTAACACAACTTGTTAATGAAAAAACGCAACTATATAACCCATCGCATCATAAAATATATAAGCCGCGAGATACATTTGTATATGATCATGAAGAGGTATTAATAGAAAACATCAAATTGGTTAAAATGTTATGTGGAGACCCTTCCGACAATATAGCGGGAATCCGAAATCTTGGAATTAAAAGATTAAAGGAACTGTTCCCCGAAATTGTGACTCAACCCTTGACTTTAGAGTATATTAAGTATAAGACTAATTTTCTTTTCGAACAGGATAAGGAAAATAAAGTTATACAAAATCTTATAACAGGGGTTACTAAACGTGGAGTATTTGGAGAAGAATTCTTCCAGGTTAATAGTAGTATTGTTAGTTTAGATGAACCGATTTTAACAGAGGAGGCAAAAGCTAACATAAACATGTTAATAACAGAAACTTTAGACCCCGAAGGAAGGTCTTATAAGAACACAATGAAAATGATGATGGAGGATGGATTGTTTACGGTTCTTCCTAAATCAGATGATGCATGGATTAAATTTTTAAATCCATTCCTCAGATTAACTAGAAAAGAAAAAAATAAACGCTATACAAATATAAAAAGATAAAGATATGCAAAATCAAGACTTTACTAAATTCGAATTTCTTTTAACTCTAGAAAGAAACATAGTTATTCAAAGATATTTTAATGTTCCTAATTATAATCCAAAGACCAGAAATTCGCTATATTTATACGAATGTGTAAAATATATTTGTGAGGAAATTGCAGAGGATTTGAAAATGAAAACATTGGATTATTTAAATGAAGATCACAAATCTTTCCTCGATTTCAACTATGAAGAACTCACCACTAAACCCGATGAAGAGTATTTTTTATTAAGAATATTATTGGGTGAAGAAGTATTTATTTCTAGGATTTTCCCTGCTCATATTTATCATCCAAAAGCAAGATATGCGGTGGATATTAGGCCGAAGGTTAGAAGAATATTATTAGATTTAACGAATGTTTTATCAGCTGATGTCACAACTAACACCTACCTACAATATGAGATAAGTTAAGAGTGAAAATATATAGAAATGAACGATAAAAATTTTGGTTATTTAGGAACAGGATTTCAGCAGCAACTGCTTAAAACAATCGTCGAGGACAAGAAATTTTCAATTATAATAATAGATTCCATAGAAAGTAAGTATTTCGACGGCCCTTACTTTAAATATCTTATGGAAAATATAAAAGAGTTGTATAACTTATATGGGGTAATCCCTGATTATACGACACTTGAACAAAAAATATTAAAAGAAAATCAGGGAATTTCAAGTAGGGTACATATAGATACCTTGAACGCAATTCGTGAGCTCGATCTGCCAAATGCGGGGTATGTCAAAGATACGTCATTAAATTTCTGTAAACAACAGGTGATGAAAAAATCACTGAAAGAAGTTGAGGAAATTATGAATAATGGTGATTTCGAGGAATATCATAAGATCGAAGAAATTATTCAGAAAGCGTTAATGGTGGGATCAACAACTGATTCTGTGATAGATATTTTCGAAAATGTCAGAGAATCGCTAGAAGACGATAATAGAATTCCATACCCAACAGGAATTGTGGGGATCGATAATCTTCTTAAAGGTGGAATTGCTAAACGTGAACTTGCTCTATTGATCGCTCCGCTTGGTATTGGGAAAACTAGTTGGCTTACTAAGGTAGCAAACACCGCCTATAATGTTGGAGGAAATGTTTTACATATATTCTTTGAGGATAATGAAAATGATATTCGAAGAAAACATTACACATGTTGGACAAAATATTCCGATACAGAACAAAGGGATCATAAGGACGAAGTCGTTCAAATTGTTGCGGAAAAGAAGTCAAGTAAGAATTTTCTTAAACTTGTAAAACTGGCACCAATCGGAGTTTCGGTCAGTGATATTAGATCAATAGTGAGGAAGATGAGATCAGAAGGTCAACATATTGACATGTTGGTTATTGATTATGTCGATTGTATTTCAAGTGAAAGGGCAACTGATGGTGAAGAATGGAAAGGTGAAGGAACGATTATGAGAAGTCTGGAGGGGATGAAAGATGAATTCAATATTGCAATATGGGTGGCAACACAAGGTAATCGTGAGAGTATATCATCTGAGGTTGTTACAACAGATCAGATAGGAGGATCAATTAAAAAGGCACAGATTGGACACGTTGTGATATCAGTAGGTAAAACCCTTGAACAGAAAGAACATAATTTGGCTACGGTTACATTACTTAAAAGCCGTATCGGTAAAGACGGAGTGGTATTCACAAATTGTAAATTCAATAATGAATATCTTGATATCGACACGGATACACAGAATACTCTTCTTGGTCATGAAGAAGAAAAAGCCGAGAAAAAGAGAGAACATATAGCTGAAGTATATAAGGCAGGTAGAGAAAAAGAGACCAAGCTTATAACTGAACAAGTTAATAAGATATTGGAATCAAAAATCACTACTCTTAATCAATCCCATGAAATTGAACAAACACAAGAAGTGATTGATGAAGTTGGTGCCATTGAGATTAAAGATGATATTGAGGGAGCAACTGAAGGAGCTGTTGTAAAAGATGAAATATCACAAGAAGAAAAAAATAAGCAAAGGTTAAAGGATCTTGCCAAAAAGAAAAAGTTAGAAGAGACGCATAAATGGCTGATGGAATCGGAGGTGAACACCACCTAAAAAATATAGGAGAAATATGCAATAGAAAATAAATTAAAACAATAATATAATCCTATGACAGAACAACCAGGAAAACCGTATACAAGATATACAAAAGACGAAGTAATAAAAGCAACCACAGCATATTTTAAAGGAGACGAATTAGCCGCAGATGTATGGACCAAGAAATATTGTTTAAAAGATGAACATGGTTATTATGAACTCACTCCAGATGATATGCACTGGAGAATTGCTAACGAATTGGCAAGAATTGAATTAAAATATGAAAATCCACTATCTGCAGAGGAAATTTATAAAACTCTTAAAGGGTTCAATAGAATAATTCCACAAGGATCTCCAATGTCGGGAATTGGTAATGATTTTCAAGTGGTTTCACTTAGTAATTGTTTCGTTATTGGAAACGATGGTGAATCTGACAGTTACGGTGGAATAATGAAACTCGATCAAGAGTTGGTACAATTGGAAAAGAGACGCGGAGGCGTTGGAATGGATCTTTCATTTGTTCGTCCTAACGGAAGCCCAGTAAAAAATAGCGCTATTACATCTACTGGCGTTGTTCCTTTTATGAAAAGATTTTCTCGTAGCACTGAAGAAGTAGCACAGGATGGTAGAAGAGGAGCTTTGATGGAGAGTATATCAATACGGCATCCAGACGCCGAATTATTTATTGACGCTAAATTGGCTCAAGGAGCAGTTACTGGAGCAAATATTTCAGTTAAGATACATGATGATTTTATGGAAGCGGCAATGTCAGGAATTCTATATAACCAACAGTATCCAGTATCGGGTGACGCAAAATACACAAAAGTAATTGATCCCCAAAAACTCTGGAAGAAAATTATATATAATGCATGGAAATCAGCCGAGCCAGGAGTTCTTTTCTGGGATCAGATTATACGGGAGAGTATTCCTGATTGTTATGCAGATCAGGGATTCGCCACGATTTCAACCAATCCTTGTGGTGAAATTCCTCTATGTCCCGATGATAGTTGTCGGTTATTATGTTTAAATTTATTTGGGTATGTAATAAATCCATTTACAAAAGAATCAGAATTTAATTGGTCTCTTTTTATAGATGATGTCATTAAAGCTCAAAGATATATGGATGATATTATTGACTTAGAAATTGAAAAGATTGACGCAATATTGAGTAAAATTGAGTCAGATCCAGAATCTGATATGTTGAAAATGGTGGAAAAACAGATGTGGGAACGAATTAAAACAAAAACAATTAATGGCCGTAGAACGGGTCTTGGTGTTACAGGTGAAGGTGATATGTTGGCGGGTTTAGGATTAAGATATGGCACAGATGAAGCGACCGATTTCAGTGTTCAGGTTCATAAAACACTTAAATTAGAAGCTTATTGGTCTTCTACTTTTCTGGCAGAAGAACGAGGATCATTTCCAATTTATGACGCTCAAAAGGAAAAAGATAATCCGTTTATAAATAGAATTTTAGAAGAATGCCCAACTTTATGGGATCATATGATGATACATGGCCGTAGAAATATTGCATTACTTACCATCGCACCAACAGGGACTTCAAGTATTATGACGCAAACAACATCAGGGATAGAATGCTGCTTTGCCACATATTATAAGAGGCGTAGAAAAATAAATCCACAGGAAAAAGATGCTCGAGTTGATTTTATAGATCCAGAGGGAATTTCATGGCAGGAATATCCCGTATTTCATCATAAATTTGAAATGTGGCTTGAAATTAATGGATATGATATTAATGCTGTGAGATTATTAAAAGATAATGATCTTGAAGAAATTATAAAACAGTCACCATATTATAAAGCAACGGCTAATGATGTGGATTGGGTTAGAAAAGTTGAGATGCAGGGTAAAATTAATCGTCATGTTGATCATAGTATAAGCTGCACTATAAATTTGCCATCAGATGCAACCGAGGAACTCGTTTCTAAGGTCTATGAGACAGGTTGGAAGTCGGGATGTAAGGGAATGACTGTTTATCGAGATGGTAGTCGTAGCGGTGTCCTAATCACTAATACGGACAAAAAAGAGCCAGAGGAGATACATGTGCCTAAGCGTCCGAAGAGGTTGAAAGGTGAGATTCATCGTTTTCAGAATAATTCTGAAAAATGGATAGCTGTCGTCGGATTGAGAGATGGAAGGCCAATTGAAATCTTCACAGGTAAACTTGAAAATGGATTAAGTAATTTATCACCAAGTATAAAAGAATGCGAAGTTGTAAAAAATATCATAGAAGCTGAGATAATGGATGTCGACACCAACACAATGGTAAAAACCAGAATCAAAAGATACGATATTGAGTATGTTGACCCTAATGGCGTTAAACAGGTTCATGAAGGTCTAAACCAAGCATTTAATCCTGAATTTTGGAATTACGCAAAATTGGTGTCAGGAGTTTTGAGACATAAGATGCCGATAATTTATGTATATGAATTAGTTGAATCTTTGAAATTTCCAGAAGTTCACATTAATACATGGAAAAATGGTGTACTTCGAGTAATAAAAAGATATATCAAAGACGGACAGAAGGGTAAAGGTAAATGTCTCGAATGTGGAAGTGAGAGTTTAGAATATAGTGAAGGTTGCCTCACTTGTAAAAGTTGTGGTAGCAGTAAATGTTCCTAACAAATAGTTTTCAAACTTAATTTCCGATATTTAATCGCAATGACGCTACTCATTGCGATTTTTTATTTCATTATATTTATGAAATATGGCGACATACGGTATAGATTATCCATTTAGAGATAGTCAAATTGGAAATTATTTAAGAATGACTTCGACACCTGAGAGGGAAGTTAGAGCTGATCTTATACATTTATTATTAACAAGAAAGGGTAGTCGATACTTTTTACCTGATTTTGGTACTAGATTATATGAATATATTTTCGATCAAAATGATGTGGTGGCATTTAACCACATAGAGGATGAAATAAGAGAGGGGATACGAAAGTACATTCCCAATTTAGATGTAAATTCAATAACTATTATGTCAGCAGAGGACGATCCTGAAACTCCCCCAATGCCAGCAGAAGAAGAAGATGCTCGTTTGTTTAGAGTTTCTGATGACTCATCTAAGCCATATACAGCAAGAGTTAAAATAGATTATACCGTTAATAATGGAACATTTTCAACATCAGATTTTATAATTATCAACATATAATGGGAAGGATAAAACTATATGATATTGTAACAGAATCAATTGAAAAAGATATGTTTGAAGGATTTGACGAAAGTGAATTAAAAGAAGATTATCCAGTTAATTTTGATATTTTTAGTTTTAAAAATATGAGAAGTTATGCTGAAAAGGTAAGATACGCAGAGACTCATTTAGGTAAACCATTAGGTAGAGGTTCATCACGATTGGTTTATAGGGTAGATGAGAATAAAGTATTAAAAATTGCAAAAAATAAAAAAGGTATCGCTCAGAATGAAGCTGAAATAAATTGGGCTGACGATTATTACTTTGAAGATATATTAGCTAAAGTTTTTGATTATGATAGAGATAATAGTTACTGGACTGAAATGGAAGTCGCATTCAGAGCAACTATTAATGATTTTAGAAGGTTGTGGGGAATAAACTTTAAAGATTTATGGGGTTATCTTAAAATGAAACATGCTGAAAATAATGGTAGAAGGTCAATGTTTCATATCGAGCCTGAAGTAATAGAACAATTAGATAATAATGAACATGTTGCACAGCTTATAGATTTTATGATGAATTCAGATTCACCAGATGGTGATTTGAGTAAGTTAAATTCATGGGGCCGTGTACATAGATCTGAAGGAGATACTTTAGTTTTAATTGACTTCGGACTAACAAATGATGTATATCAATCATATTATGCTTAATAAATAAAAAAATGTCAAAAGGAATATCATACGCCCAAAGGGATTTCGCCAGTCTTAGAGATGACTTGGTGAAGTTAACACAACAATACTACCCTGATTTAATCTCTAATTTTAACGATGCGTCAATTTATTCGGTATTATTAGACCTAAATGCTGCGGTAGCGGATAATCTACACTTTCATATTGATAGAGTATGGCAAGAAACAATGTTAGATTTTGCCCAGCAAAGACAATCATTATTTCACATTGCTAAGACATATGGAATTAAACTACCAGGACTAAGGCCATCTGTCGCGTTATGTGACTTTAGTATAAATGTGCCGGTTAATGGAGATAAAGATGATGAAAGATATGAAGGAATATTAAAAGCGGGATCTCAAGTCTCAGGCGGTGGACAAGTTTTTGAAATTGTTGAAGATGTGGATTTTTCAAGTCCTTTTAATAGTAGAGGCGAATCCAACAGGTTAAAAATACCGAATTTTAATACTAACAAAAAATTAGTATCATACACAATAACAAAAAGAGAAGCCGTTATTAATGGTATAACAAGAATATATCGAAAAGTTATTACCGATGTGGATCAGAAACCATTTTTAAAAATATACCTTCCTGAAAAAAATGTTTTAGGAGCGATGTCCGTAATACACAAAGACGGAACAAGTTTTGGTGGAAACCCAACATCAGATGAATTCATTTCTTCGCCAAATAAATGGTACGAAGTTAAATCATTGATCGAGGATAAAGTTTTTATTGAAAATTCAACAGAAGCATCCGATAGTGAGAATTTTAAAGCTGGTGATTATGTTAAAGTTACTAATAAATTTTGTACGGAATACTTACCCGAAGGTTATTTTGTGTTGACTTTTGGATCTGGCAATGTTGATCCAATGGATAATTTAGACAATTATATGAGTGGAACAATGAATGTAAATCTAGCGACATTCTTGAATAACACATCATTGGGCGCAATACCAAAACCAAATACGACATTGTTTATAAAATATAGAATTGGTGGAGGTAAAGATACAAATATTGGTATTAGCGTTATAACGACCATGGACACATATGATTATATGGTAAATGGTCCAAATGTTTCGATAAATAATCAAGTGAATCAATCAATGAGAGTAACGAATGTTACTCCAGCAATTGGTGGGGCAGATGCTCCAACGATTGAAGAAATAAGAAATATGATAGCCTATAATTTTGCCGCACAGAACAGAGCGGTAACATTAAATGATTATAAATCAATGATTGAAACCATGCCATCTACTTTTGGAGCTCCAGCTAAAGTTAATGTGATGGAAGAAGATAATAAAGTTAGAATTAAAATGTTATCATATGACGAAAATGGTAATTTAATTGATACCGTTTCAAATACATTAAAAAATAATGTGTTAAATTATCTTTCTAATTATAGGATGCTAAACGATTATTTAGATATACAAAGTGGTGAAGTGATAGATATGGGGTTAGAAATCGATTTAGTTGTCAATAAGAACGAAAACTCAACAGACATTATAAAATCCGTTATTGAACAGACAACAGCATTTTTTGATCCCGCAAAAAGGAAAATGGGAGACCCATTATTAGTTGGTGATTTAAAAAGAGAAATAGGTAATGTTGCTGGCGTCGTAAATGTGGTAGATATCAGAGTATTTAATAAAACAGGTGGAAGTTATTCCTCATCTCAGGTATCTCAGTCATATGTAAGTAATGTAACTAAAGAAATTCGTCAGTCAGATAGTACCATATATATGAAGTCAAATCAGATATTTCAGATTAGATTCCCCAATGTGGACATAAAAATAAGAACAAAAAATCTCTCTTCGACTACATACTAATTTGTTTTTTATGTATCTTATAGAAAACTGAGAAGTTTCTATTTATATATAGATGATACAAAAGCATAGAATATATACGAACATAGGTCGAGATCAGAAAATTAATGTTGAAATTAAACAAGAGTGGGACCTCATGGAAGTCCTATCTCTAAAGTTCTCACAAAAAGATATATACGCGTCAGGTAATTGTTCTGAATATGGAGTTGTTGTAGGTCGTATTTCAGCTAATAATGGATTTGGTATCCCCAATGCAAAAGTCTCAATTTTTATTCCGCAAAGCGATCTCGATGTAGATGATCCAGTTATTTCAAAATTATATCCATATACAAGTGTGATCGATAAAGATGAAAATGGATATAGATATAATTTATTGCCAGCAAGACAGCAACATTCCGGACATTCACCAACGGGAACATTTTTTGATCAAGAAGATATATTAACAAGAGAAGAAGTTCTTCAGGTATTTGAAAGTTATTACAAATATACTGTTAAAACGAATAGCGCAGGAGATTTTATGATTTGGGGCGTTCCAGTTGGGACGCAAACATTACATATTGACATAGATTTATCCGACATTGGATGTTTTTCACTTAGGCCGTATGATTTCATTAAAAAAGGAGTCGGAATTGACGAGTTTGAAAGATATTATAAGTTTAAATCAAGTTCTGATATTGATGGATTACCTCAGATTGTTTCATATGATCAAACTATAAATGTTTATCCATTTTGGGGTAACGAAGAATTATGTGAAATAGGAATAACAAGAACAGATTTTGATTTAACAAGTAAGGGTATTAAAATAGAACCGATATCATTAATATTAGCGTCGTCAGTAACAGATGATAATAGTGACGCGGTTAAAAGAAGTGGACGAATCAAAAGAAATACAGGGTATAAATGTAATTTACAGACCACAAGTGGAAAAGTTGAATGTATCCGTTACACGGGGAATAAAGTTTATGCATCTGATGGCGTTACGCTTTATCCAGAATTAGAAACTTTAAATATTACCGAAGTTATTGATGAAGATGGCGTTATTATGGCGGTTCTACCGATGAATTTAGAATATGTATACACAAATGAACTTGGAGAGCAAGAAACAACAAACGACGCAAATAAAGGAATAGCCACGACAGCCATCGCCAGATTTAGATTTAGTTTAGATATATCAGATGGTAAAACAACAGCGGCAAAATATCTTGTACCAAATATCCGAGAATTTAATCCAAATCCATATGGAACATCTCATGGATATGGTGATAATATTGAGTATAATGAAGGAATGCTAGCAACATATCAATTTTCGGAAGTATTTGAAGATTATATAGTGATAACACCGCCGATAACAGGAATGACAAATTCCACAAACTATGGTGCGGCAGAAAAAGCCAATAAAAGGGATTTAATGCTTGGAGTTAATACCAACAATATACCTGAAGATTATTTTTATAAATTCATATATGGTAAAGCATATACGGTTTCCTCATTTCAAGGATCTCATTTTGATGGGAATAGACGAGATTCATTTTTAGGTATTAAACAAATAAGGCCAACAGCAGATGAAGATTGTGCGTCTAGCGCTAATTATCTTCCAACTAATTTTGCATTTAAAAATAGAGCTAAGTTTAATTTAATATTATCTCAGGTACTATTATTTTTACAATATATTGTTACTGTTATTTTTGTAAAGGTTGGTGAATTGTTGGGGAGATTTTTTCATAGCATATCTAGATTTTTTTATGGATTAGGTATTCGTTCATGGAGGCCATTCAGAAGATTTTCTGAACAGCTAGAGGATCTGGCGTATAGAATTCAAGATAGGTTTACCCAACAACTTCCTTTAACAATTTATCCAGATTGTGAGGAATGTTCGACTGTAAATGAATCCGTTTTATCTGATACATCATATGCTGATTCATATTGTAGGATGGCGGAAATTAAAATGAATGTTGATATATTTCCAGGTCCAATTAATTTTGCGAGATTTATTATCGAAAATGTTCAAACAGATGCTAATTATCGTAATACTATAACAGATTCGACTTTTTTAACTGGCGATACGGAAACATCTAATTTTTTTCCTGGAGAATATGCAAGAGATCCTGATAGTCCATGTTCAGGAGCAGATCCATTACTTTTTGGAACTTTAGGCGACTTGTCAACACAAACCACATACATTGAAGGACTGGGTACTGTGCCAAAATATGTTGTTGAAATATATGGATGGGCAAATACAACTGGACAAACTATTATAAGTGAATATGTTGCAAATATTCAGTATCCACCTCAAAGTTCTGAAGATATTTGGTTTTCAGATGAAGGGGGGAATTGGGTTGTGTTGACTCCTTTTGATGTATTTGAAGAATTAACAGGTATTGATATTAATAGCACAACGCCTATTTGGACGCCTGATGTGACATTTGTTGTTATAAGAATATATGATAGATCATTGCCGAAAGCTTCAATATTAACAGGCACAACCACTACTCAAATTGAAGAAGGATGTACCAAATATGATAAGGTATATAATGAAGGCATAACAATGTCATATATTTGGTCATCGGGAACGACATATGGAAGCACATATTCGCCTTTAAATCCTAATAGTGGAGTATACACAGAAGATCCAACATATATGGAATCGTTCTATTCAGACGCTGTTCGCGTTAATTTATTATCAACAGTAATTGGTCGAAGTGGTACTCTGAGAATGCCAAGATATAAGCCATACCGTAGAATAGGGAGAGGAATATATGATAGAAAAACTAAATCGGGATATTCTGAATTTAGAGATGGTGAGTTTACTATAATTCCAGTAATAAAAGGTACAAGCAAGAATTTTCCAGCTATACAAGAATGGTATAGACGAAAAAGAGTCGGGATATCATTTTGTGGCGGAGTTATAAATTATTCGTTTATAGATAATTGGTTAAATGGCTTATTGTATTTTTTCAAATTTGATAAAAGAGTCCGATGGGACAATGAAGATATATATGACTTAAATCAAAGAGGAACCAGATATCCACGAGAACTTGTTTTCTTTAATATATTAGATAAAAATTTTTATTATAGGAGCACGCCTTATAAGTTATTAAGCGGATTTAGAGGTCAATTAAATTCAGACAGTGGAACTTTCGAAATTTTGCATCCTACCACTTTTTATGACGCTGGAGTTAGGGATGAGTTTTTATATGAAATATGCTATGACTCAGCAGTTGATCCTGCATGTTCAGTAATTAGGGATATTGGGTCAACATCTTATCAGGACGCAGCAAATATTGTAGAATATGCTATAAATTATAGGATGGATATTACTAATTCAAATTTCGATATAAATGATTTTTTCAATGGGCCAGCATACAACCATAATATAAAAGTTTTTGATGGAGATATTACCCAATTAATGTCAATTAACTGTGAAGCAGGTATCGAAGCGTTTGATTTAGATAGTCCTCATTATTTTATGTACAATGGAGAATATTTAGATCCTGAATCTCCAATTTATAACGAATATTTTAAATCGGGCAGTGATTTTGGGCCAACGCCAATAGATTTAAAATTCGATTTTAATGGAGAGCATGTGAGAGCGTGTCTTAATAATAGGTTAGGGGATTACTCCCAAAAGGTTCCATTTTATTTATGGAATAAAGGAGGCACCGGATTTGGAGGTTATGGCAGTCTATCTGATGATCAAGCATGGGACAAAACAGCAATTGCTTCGATGCCATTACAAAGAATATTCTCTGTAAGTGGGGTAACCGAAACCACAATTTACGATTCTTTATTTTTGAGAACAGGAAGAACAAATTATTTAATGCCAGATGGTGAAGAAGAATATCTTTTAAAGCCTATGACTATAGACCATAGTACATTTAGTGTAACTGGTGATACTGTAGATATGTTAGAACGATTTGAAGTGGTTAGTTACTACCCAGCTGATACATCAGCAAATGGAGCTTTGCAATATATCGAAGGAGATCTATGGCTATATGTCATATCAGGAACAACAAAAGATCCTCTAACGGGATATATATATGTCGTCGTTAATAAAACATGGGTTATGCAATCATATGATAAATATGAAAGCGGATATAGAGAAACATATATACCTCAAACTGTTCTAAATTATTATGGACAGCGTCAGGTGCTATCATCTCCTTTCTTATTTTATTTCGGGTTAAGACCTGAAAAATCAGCGTTGGATTTATTAATGAAATATTTTGGACCAAAAGGAGCGTTTTCATCAGGTATAATTACTTGTCCTGTTTCTGATATAGTTCCAACACCAACAATACCCCCTACGCCACCATCAGTAACACCAACAGTGCCACCTACGCCTACCCCACCACCTGAAGCACTCTATTATAGATTACTTAGATGTATAGATAATATTGATACATACTATTGTACATATCCGTCAAAACGTCTTGAATATGAAACAGCCGTATGGGGAGCGGTTGAATGTGGTTCAGATTACGCATATAAAGTCATCAATTGGACATCATCTCTATCAGATTATGATGGGTTTGCAGAAGTTAGTATTACATTATCCGCATATGGTCCATGTTATAATTGCCCAGAAAATGGCGGAGGTCTGATTACACCGCCTCCCACTCCGCCAGCGTATTCAGTGGTTACTTTGATGAGAAATGACGGGTATCCAGCATCGATTACATGTGGATATTCACCATCATATGGTTTTCAACATCAGATAACAGGATATGTAAATGCGCAGGTAATAATTCCACATACGGGAGGTTATGTTGTTTATGTAGATACAACATGGCTCATGCCACTTGAACCAAGTGGATATGAATGGGGTATAGTATATGATGGATCTCCAACAGTAGAACATACAGTTTATATGGGAACAGCAGAGCCAGGACTAATAACTGATTGGCAAAATTGTTAAATGTAAGATGGAAAATAAAAAAATCATATTACCAAAGTTTAGATACGAAAACGCTCCTGCAATCGATAGTCAGGTACGCATTGGTTTGGAAGAGGAAAAATCATTATTACGAACTGATGATAGAGATATTGTATTAAACTTAGCTGAACAATTCGCAAAAGAAAGGGTTGATTGTAAAAGGTATATGATATATGGTAAGATGAAAATGGTGTTTAGAAATTTATATTTTGGAGTATCTAACTATGACTATTTAGAACAAAGATTAGCATTATATAGTGATGGAACAGATGGGTGTTATGTAGGATATCTTCCATATGATGAATTTGCATTTTTAAGAAATGATATATATAGGGAAGCAGTAGATCCGATATCAGTGAGTTCTTTGAATACATTTTCTGGATTTACTCTGATTACATCTGGAACGACATTACATCAAGAAATTACGGCGCTTAACGCCCCAAATTTTAATTGGAATCTCTATCTAAGTCACATATATGGCCATGACACAGGGCATACAATGACATATACATTATCTGGAGACCCAAAAATTGAAGGCTATAATATATTAACTTTTCTTAGTGGCGATGGAATTCCATTCAGGGTTCAAAATGGAACAACTGACTATGTTTTGACAAGTCCAGTCATTCACGGTATCAGTCAAGGAGAATATGTGAGAATAAATTCAATACCTTATTATGTTAATTCTGTTGGAAATGAGGTTTATGATTCGGAAAACTATGTTATAAACATATCAAAATCACAATTAACAGGTGGTACTTTTAATGCATTAGTAAATGGTAAAAGATGTACAGATATTAACGATATAGATAATTCTACTTCAGATTATTATGTACATAAGCATAAAGTATTAACATCACCAGCTGATTATATTTTAGATAAGGTCGGATTCGAATCACCAATTTGGCAAGATGAAAAGAAATTGTTATTTGAAAATAGTGCGGGAGTAAATGATGTGGTTGTAGAAAGAAATCGAATGGAATCGGTTTTATTTGATTTTAAAGAGCCTTTCATATTAACTGGAATCACTAACAATTTAGGATATACTCCAACCGATCTATATATGACAATAGTTTTTAGAAATGGTAATGGATTTTTTGAATATCCTCCTAAAGTTGGATATAAATTTAACTTTCACGATTCTTGGATTGATGACCATTTTAGCGGAAATACAGCGTCTGAAATAGGTTTATCTGGTGACACATTTGTTATAAGTGGAATTACCTTTATATCAGGAAGAACAATGTCGGAAGGTGATACTTTATTTGGAGCATTTGTTGAATATAATCCTAAAGAAATGAAAGAAAGAATAATATCTGAATCATTTCATAAAATAGTTAGCAATATAAATGTATTTAACCATTGGCAGACATCGGGTTCAACATATTCTGGAGCGACAGTCGACAATCCAATAGGGTTATATTATCAATCGCATTACAGATTTAAAATGAGGGAATTATCCCCATATACCGAGACATCAAATACAGATAAAATAGAGAATTTGCCCGAAAATGCCAGGTATTTTGCTAACGAAAAATTATGGAGATGGAGAGATTTATATGATGATGGATATATTGATCCTGATGGATATGGGACTGATTATCCTTATATGAACGATATACATTATATACATAAAGATATTAACTTTTATTTAAGAAATGAACAAGTATACACAAATAAAGTTGATGGGCTCATTAGTTTTTATAATCGTGGAGATATAAACATATGTAATAATATTTCTATAACCCCAGTGGTGTCAGCTACGCCGTCAGCTACGCCATCATCAACACCAGCGCCGTCACCACCGTCGCCATCACCGTCGCCGTTACCACCGCCGATTACGATTGTATATATTACTAATGAATTTGGTTCGTCGTATAATATTACTAATGTGACAGTAGAAGGTGTACAAGTATCAGGAATGTCATTTCCAATATTACCTAATAATTCGTTAATTGAAGGGTATACAACTCAAATTTGGGGTAGTGCAAGTGTATGTATGACAATTGACAGTCCATCTTCTGGTGATCATTGGTATATGACTGGCATTTCTTGTCAAACAACAACTGGTGAGGCATTATTTTGCGGAAGTTGTGATACAACAAACACATTAACGATTGTATATGGGCCAGGAGCATGTCCATAATAATAATAAAATAGATGAAAATATTAAGAAACGATTCAAATCGAAATATTATACTCAATAGTGAAACTAATTTCAGAACAGATTTAGGATGGGAAGAGTCTTTTCAAGAATTTGAGCAGGACACTCTAAAATCTATTATTAATCCTGCAGTTAATTTTGAAACAGTTAGATATATACATAAACCATATACAGGAGGAACAGGAAATATAGAACAAACAGATATTTGGTTTTATTTTTATTTTTATAATAATGAAAATCCTCCTACGCATATAGGTGGATTAAATTATGAATATATTGGATTAACGCCAGAAGATAATACGAAAATTTTACGGGAAGATAATGATAGTTTTTTCAGATTAGAATTTTATAAAGTACCAGAAGGAGAAGATCCAAATAGTACAAACAGGAAGTTAGTATTTACCAAACATTTACCTATTCCATTAGGAGAGAAGGTTTTTTACACACCGATCAATGAACATATTTTTGTTCCCGTTTTTACAGGTTCTAATTATAGAAACAAAGAAAATATGTATTTGTTTTGGTTTCAGGATAATACTGTGTTAAACGGAACATTAATGTCAGGTGATACATTTTATATGACTGTAAAATTCTTTAATACTATTGATGGTCGAATAATGGGGTTTACAAATTATGATAAAATATATAGTGGATCGACAACTGAAGAGACAGATGTGTATTATAAAATGGTTATCGATAGAACAGATTACTCATATACAATATATTCAGGCACAACAGAAATTAGAGTTGGTTGTAGCGCCGATCCAATTAGGTTTTATTCAACATAAAATATGAAAAAAGATAGATACAAAATATTGTCAGGATCAACGAGTGGTATAACATATCAGTTACCAATATACTTGGAATGCTCGGTAGATGAAATGGGCATTATGGTAGGATTTGACGGTGAAATCGAACAAGTTGAACAATTTTGTAATTTCACATATAACGGATATTACCCCCCATCTCCAAGTGTTTCGCCATCGATTTCGCCATCGATAACGCCATCAATAACGATGACGCCATCGATTACGCCATCGATAACAACAACACCATCGATAACACCATCGATAACACCATCAATAACGCCATCGCCATCGATATGTTTATATTCTGTATCAATAAATCCTAGTCATTTAGAATATTATAACAATGGTTATCCATATAGTGGCCAAATGGGCAGGACAACTGTAACATCTAGTGCATCATGGACAGCTGAGGTAAGCGTTGATGAGGGAATAATAAATAGTATTACTACAAGTGGAAATGATCAGGATTTTCTAGAAGTTGTAATTATTGATGATAACGGGGTGCATACGGATTGTATGAGAGCGGAAATAGTTATTTGGTGTGGATGTGCCACAACCCTCTTATCGATATGTAGAGATGGAATAGTATGTACAAACGGATGTCCATAATAGAACCATTTGATTAATGGCTATCAGGAAATCTATGAGAGATAATGAGCATAAGGTTTAAATAGATAAAAAATGACGAATACAATTATAATATATAATTCTCTAAATACCAATAATCTCAAGACGCTTATTGATTCAGTATTTAGAATTTCTTGGGGAGATGGATCTCCAGACACAACTTTATCTATGCCGACAGTATATGATGTTGATTTACCATACGCTACGCACACATATTCGGGCAGTGGTATATATGATATTGAAATTACAATCGATTCACCATGGAAAGTTGAAAAGATAAAAAGAAGTGTTATTATTCCAATGGAGGATTATGATTTTCCAACAGATTTTGGAACATTAACATTTACTGTTCCATATACATATGATCCGCCAGTAACTGGTGTAACACAGGATTATTTAGAAGATTATAGAACATTAACAGGAGACACCGATGAATCATCCATATCATTTTTGGCAGCTGGGAAAAGTAGAATCGATGAGTTTAAAAAATATGGTAAAGGATACATATATTCAGGATTAACAACAGGGCATACAGAAGCTGGTGATTATACGGGATACACCATAGATGGCTTATTTTATATGGATTATTCTGGATACACACATATAACAGGTCAAACATCAAATTATGCTAATGAAGAATTGTATCAAGGAATGATAACACGAAATGAACATTTGATAGGATTTCTTGATGAACCACAGATTTATTCAGATATTTTTATTGAAAGAGGTAAACAGGGTGTAATGGAGAGAAATCTAAGATTGGGTGAGATTGATAGTACTGGAGAACTAGATATCTATGGAAGCGGTTATTTTAAAGTAAAAAAACAATAAAATTGGTATTTATATAAATAAAGAAATAAAATGAGTACAGGAGCATACGGGGTAATTAGACCCGCTGATGTAAGTCCCGAAGATGTCGAAATCATCTATCACTATGTGGTTGATAGAAACGCAAATTCGGAAGTAACATTAAAAAGTTTGGACGCAGCAACAATTTTAACGCCTGTTTATCACAATTCCGATACTACAGATGACGCCTACGCACCAAATGTTGAGATTTTAGGTGGGTTATATAATTTAAAGCTCGAATCAGCTGATTTCTCCGACCTGGGGATATATACCCTTCATTTGAGGCCAAAACAGATTAGAACGAAGATAACGGACTGTGCCGTGTTAGCATCTTTACCTTCAGTCAGGGGGTTAATAATAGATCTATCAAATGTACCTTCAGCCGATAGAAATAAATTTAGTCCACAAGGATTAGTTGGATATCGTATTGAATATATCAATCCGACTGATAATAAGAAAATTCCTAATTTTTATAGAATTATCACATCTAATTTTTATTGTGAGCCAGTTACAACTAATTTAACTAATACCACACAGAAGGCTGTTAGATATAGATATTCTGATAGTGCAACAAACTTAATGTTTTTAACAATAACTCCAAGTGCGGCGCCATCCACAAGGCCAACAACTGTTCCATATATTGGGCAGCCTGAACAAACTATTATTTTAACAAACACATATTTTAATCCAACTACTATTGAAATTGAAATGGTTGAACATGATGCACAGACATTGAGTTACGCTCTTTATGGAAATCAAAGTAAAGCAATTTCGAGTGGTATATACACAATATATGATAAAGATAAGAATATCTATAAACAGTTTAATTTATATGAAATTAAAGATGAGTACAATGAAACATTATATGAGCTTAGAGAAATAAGAACTGATATTGATGAATCATTAAACTTTGATACGATAACAGCATAATGGCAACTCACAAAGTACCTAGTCAAGCAGCAAGCGGAGCCGACACATTTAGCGATTTTCTGGTTGGACAGCAGTTTACTGATGGCACCAGTCAAATGACTAGTGGTAACTTTGCTATTGATAAAGTAATACCCGAAAAAGATAGTAAAGAATTTATAACCCAACCTTTTTCAGAGTTTATCACATTGGATGATATTCAAGAAGATGTCATCACTAACGATTCTGATAGCACAAATAGCACATCACAAGATATTAAATTTAATAACGATAAGAATAACGCTGATCGTTCACTTTATGGTTCTTTAAAACAGAGACTTGGAGTTTCGGTTTCAAATATCATTACAAAATATCCTGCGGCTATTATGGTAGATACCGCGTCTCCTATTGGTGTAAATAGTTTAAGTGCTGAGTCTGTTGTATATGATTCATATTTAAATACTACCGAATTTAAAGTGCAATATGCATTACTTTTTAATCCGTTAGATATTGTGTTAATTGAGCCACAAACTAATGTACTATCAACTACAGATGATAATATAAGAAATTTTTATTCATCATATACCAAATATGTAATTGATGTTAATAATAGTGTATTTGACATATTAGAATATACGGAGCCAGATATCGCCAATAAAATTACATTAAAAGTTGAAGGTAATTGTTTTAATAACTCAACTGGATTTACCGAAAATTATTTAATAAGGCCAAATGATGGAGTTGTTGAGGAATTTTATAACGGATTAGATGATTTAGAAACCGTATTATTAAATAGAGAGAGTAGTCCCATATTTAACGCAGGATTTAATGTACCAAGAGAAACTAATGGAGGATATAACACAGATACGATTACCGTGTATGCCAATTGGCCAGTTTCACGAGATGGATGGAATATTCAAATAACTGGTGTTAATTATGATTATTATATTAGTCAGTTAAGTTCTTTGGGAGACGAAAGTGATAGTTATAAAGCCAATTTAATTATTAGATTTTTAACTGCTCCACAACTTTATGAATTTGATACTGAGGAAAAAAAGATAGAAGCCATATTTCAAGTTTACGGTCAAAGTTTTGATAGGGTAAAGAAATTTATTGATAACATCGCATATATGCGAAATGTAAGTTATGATGGAATTAATAATGTTCCCGATGTGTTATTAAAAAATCTATCTGAAACCCTTGGATTTTCAACTATTAGTTTATTCGATGAAAAAAGCTTATCAGAATCTTTATATACAAGACACGATCCTCAATATGATGGAGTGTCAACTGGTGTTAATCTAATTGAAGCTGAGCATGAATTTTATAGAAGAATATTAGTCAATCTTGCTCATCTATATAAATCAAAAGGAACTAGAACAGGTATAGAATTCTTTTTGAAGTTTATCGGAGCGCCAGAACCTTTAATTAGATTTGATGAATATGTTTATATGGTTGATTCCTTATTACCTTCAAAAGATATTGAAGAGGATATTTGGGAAGCAATGCAAGGAACTAGAGTAGTTAATATTGTATCACCATTAACTGGCATTACGGGATCTACAATGATTGTGACAGGGTATACTTTAATTCAATTAACTGGCTCAACAAGTTTAACAAGAGATAACTATCCTGTTGATGAAACTACAGGGTTACCACGAAAAATTACATCTTCGGATGGTTCAATATTCTTTCAATTAGGAGCTGGCTGGTATAAAAAAACATTAGATCATAGATCTCACGATATTTTAGATGTGGCAAATTCTGATTTATCAGGCAGAATAAAAACCATTAAAACAATGTCCAAACCATTTACACATGGTGAGGACTATTTTGACGCGTATCGTAAACTTCCAGGATTAGATTATGGATATGGTTTATTAAGTAAAGTTGATAATAAAAAAATTGAAAATGTTACCGATGAAAATCTGTCAAAATTAACACTGAATAGAAAAAATATGCATGTGTTTTTAGCGGCGGATAGGGCAATAGATTATGATTTATATAGAAAATCAAGAGATTTATCGTTAACTTTTCATACATTAACGCCTCAGACAGGTAGGACATTTGCTGAGTTTTTAGATAAAATGTTAAGCATTGTCGTTACCAATTCGCATGTTATGAGATATCAGAAAAGTTATGTTGATATGGTGCAGATGTATGCTGCTTATTATCAAAGTAACGAATTTAAACCCTATAATTATATTTCGGTATGTGATTTTATAAATAAATTATCTCCTTACTGGACAAGCATAATTGATCAATTTGTACCTGCTACAACACTATGGTTAGGTGGAAATTTAATTGAAAATGGATATGGATATGGATCGGGTCCAGGGTCGGGGCATAGATATTCACAACCATGTCTTCCAGTTACATATACCGAAATTCTTTATCCGGATTTTGAAACTGTAATTCGTGAAGATCTTGCAACAATTATTGGTGGAGGTTCTATTGACGGATTAGATACATCATTAGAGAATTTTAGAGGGGTTCAACTTTTTGGCGGAGTTATATTTCAAATATCATTAGTTATTAATGGTAATTTATATAGTATTGAAACACCTAATTTAAAACCATTTTCAACATATATTCCGCCAACTAATAATTGTACAACATTAACACAGACATCTGATAGTATTCCACTACTTTGTGGATATGAATATTCAGGAAATACCTGGTCATTATTTAATGGCGGCGATACTGTAGAGTATATGAAGACTATATGGAAAAATACTCTAAATGAACTAATATCAGATATGGTATCTGGCGAAACTGGATATACAATAACGGTAGAATATTTTACAGACATTGATGGTATTGAAAAAGTAAAGTTTACAATATCATCAAACGAATATTACAATGTGAATTGTAATTCGGAATTTGATTACTATTTTGCTCCGATTCTTAATTTAACGAAGCAGGATTGTTCTTTAGAAGTATATGTAGAATCCTCGTCACCAATTTATAGTGGTGATACTAGTTGTGAATTATTTGCTGATTTATATTTTACCGTTAGTGGAGCTACTGGAGATGAAATGGGAAGAGGATCGGTTTATGTACATCAGGAATGTGATAATGATGTGAATGTTAACCCAAAAATACAACAAGTTGCGCCATGTGTGTTTATGATAAGTGGTTTTAGCGAATGTGATCTTATTCATTTAATATTCACAGATGCTTCGAATTGTGAACAAAGAATAGAAGTTGACGGTCTACAATTAATGGTCGTTGAAGTAGATACTAATATTAGTGGATTTACTACAAATCCAATAGTAGAATATAGACCAAGTTTTAATTATGGATTAAGAAAAGGAACTGCTGTTTATAAAGTTATTGGATCCCCATCGATTCCATCAACATGGGAAGATCTTATCACAGCAATAGCAGGAGGTAGTATTAGTGGAATAACAATCGAGAACATATCAATTGGTGATACAGTATTATCTCTTTCTTTAAAACCTTATGGTGATTTATCCGCTCAAGATTTTAACGATGCATATATTAATGGATATCAATTTGCGTTCGATTATGATTTTATTACTGTTGAAAATAAAGAATGTTTTAGTACGGTAAAATCACACATTGTTAATGAAGAATTTGAGATTTTACCGACGAGTAAAATATTAGTGTATACTAATATGAATACTCAATTAGAGACTGTATTATATCATTTTGAGTATAAGTACCCAGAAGATCTTTATATTGGAGATTTTATGATTAATCAATATGGATTTCCAATTGAAGTATCTGGAATCACATTAAATTATTGTAGCGATGATAATTATAAAAAAATATATTATCAAATAAATGTTAGTGGAAGTTCGGATAATGGTTATGTTATTTTATTTAATGGTGAATTAGGTAATACTAATAATATCATAGTAAGGTACACCGAAGAAAAATTTGATAATATAGACTACAATCTACATCAATATTTTGTTGCATATGGACAAGATGAGAATTCGCCAATAAATCGACAGTTTATAAGATCTTGTGGACCTAATGGATGGACTGGGGCTACTGAATGTGATGATATAATTGTAAATGTTTCACCAACACCAAGTATATCTATATCGGCAACTGCTACACCTACTCCAACGCCGATGGCAACGGCAAGTCCGACTCAAACTGTAACACCAAGTATAACACGAAGTATAACACCAAGTATAACACGAAGTATAACACCAAGTATAACACCAAGTATAACACCAAGTATAACACCAAGTAGATCACCGAGTATAACGCCAAGCAGGACTCCAACTACAACACCACTTCCTGTACCAAGCAGAACACCAAGCAAGACACCAAGTGCAACACCAAGCAAGACACCAAGCAAGACACCAAGCATTTCGATAGCTCCGAGTAGAGAGCCGAGCAGAACGCCAAGCGTAACACCAAGCAGGACATCAAGTGTAACACCAAGCATTTCTATACTTCCAAGTAGAACTCCAAGTAGAACTCCAAGTACGACACCAGATATAATTCCAAGTATGACACCAATTATTATGATAACCAGGACGCCAAGCCGGACTCCAAGTATAACGCCAAGCAGAACGACAAGTATAACGGTAACGCCAACGATAAGTAAAACTCCAAGTATGACTCCATCAACAACAGCATGTGATGTAGATGGAATACTTATTGGTATTACTCGTATACTTGAACCATCGCCAACACCAACACCAAGTACAACGCCAAGTATTACCCCAAGTGTTTCTCCAAGACCAATATATTATGGATGTACAGAATGTAATTTAGATTTTTCTAGTGTATCTGGTGGATATTTCTTATCAGCAGGTAATTTAACTTCTACTTGTACTGTTGGAGAATATGTTATCGAATGGAGAACAGATAGTATAAGCGGGCCAATAGAGCTTATATCTGGATCTGAAGGCGCTCCTGATATACAACAAATACATCCATTTACGAATGATATTGTTCCACAGGGAACATATTATCCAGTTATTAAGTATGTTTATTTAAATGGTATTAAATATACTCCATATTTAAGTGAATTATCTGGAGGCGCACGATATAGTCCTGATTTGTTGACATGTATTGATACGGAGATTATTATTTCTCCAATTACATGTTCATCAGTATTAAGTGACGATACTGTTTATCCGTTTGTTCTAACATATAGAAATGCCGTTAATACAAGCGAAGATAAATCAAGAACACTATCGTTTGGGTTGTCAAATACAATAACTTATTTTGCATGGGAATTCGCAGCTTTTGATGTTGCAGATCAATTAAAAATATCATATTGTAAACCAGGTGATCCAATAGGCATATTACTTGATAACTTTATTGTTGGAACAAGATCATCTAGTGGGGTTCAAAATTCATTAGTGACAGATCTTTATCCTGCAGATTATCCAAACAATCCTAAAATATATAACTATGGATTGTATATGCATCGGGCATATGGAGTTAAATATGTAACTGACCTATCAGGATTATCAGATATTGGAAACTTTGCAGATGAAGGCGGTTATTTAAAAATTGAAATACTTGGTGCTATTTACGAACCAACTAATCTTGATACCAACTGGGATATTAGAATGAAATGTTTTGATAGTGTTGATTTATCGTTCCCAGATACAGATATAAGTAAAATATCGGGTGGCGTACAGATAGCATATTCTGGAGATCCAGATTGTTATTTTAATTTGACTTACAATACAATTAGTTCATTTACAACATCAGATATAGATTATAAACCATATTCACCGTATTTCTTATGGAAATATACGGATATGTATGTAACAGTTTATCCTAATTCTGTCTCAAATATGTATGGGACAAATCCAGCAAATGTAACCAATACTTGGAAAGATACATCATATAATGATCCATGGATATGGAACGGAAGCATTTATCAATGTACTAATTTATCAACGCCAGAAGATACAGCAACCGTAACGCCAATATCAACAACGGGAGTAAGATTAGAATTTACAAGTAGTGTTGACTATGATAAATTTGTATCCAATATCGCTTCCATTCAGGGATCTCCTGGATATACGGAATCTATGAGTGCGGACTCAACAGATATTGAATACTATGGTTATTATTTAATAAGTTGGGTATACGCTCCTAGTAGTTGTGGCGACTCAAAGGTATCCACATATCTTTATATATCTCTTAGATCTACGATTGCTTATCCTGGAAACAATACTATTGAATTTACATATTTTATACCATCAAACGATATGCCACCTGGAGTTCCTTGTAATGAAGCATACGACCTGGCACAAGGTTATATTAATAGTATGATTTACACTCAAACTTATTCAATTGAACCTCAATACAGAATAACGCATGTAAGAGATGTAGACCCCGTGGCGGCACTAAGACCAGCGATAGTAACTTTACATGAAACATTACATTTTGCGGGATACTATTTATTTATTTCTGCTGATGATTCAGGATCAAATGGTATGATAAATGGGTTATTTGATCCAGCCGCAATGGGATTCATGTACGATTCATATGCAAAAGAATGGAGATTATATAGACAATTGGATCAACTAACACTAGAAAATACGGTTCCACCAAATACAGATTGGACATTTAAACGACAAACATTCTTGAGAACAGATAGTCAAAGCGATTATGATGCTGGAACTTGGGAGGATATTGATTCGGGATCAATATAATTATATATTTATAAGAATAGTCAATGGCTCAGACAATAACATATGCAATAATTGATGGGGACTTTCCGATAACGGTTACCCTTAATTCAACATTAGATCCTGATAGGGTTCCTCCTCTTTATACAAACACACATACCGAATATGGAGAGTATAGTTTTGTGGGAATTCCAGATGGAAATTATATATTAACATTTATCGATGCTAGAGGTTGTTGGGAGGAGATAACAGGATGTTCTTTAAATCCCATTATAACAATAGTTTATAATTGTTTCTTTGATTTTACAATGTCTCAATTAGTTGGTGTATCTCCGTCGCCATCAATAATGGCAACAATAACGCCAACGCCATCAATGACACCAATGTCATCAATAACTCCATCAATAACGCCAACACCAACACCAACGATAACGCCAACATTACCTTGCGTGAGGCCAGAAGGTTTAACATATTACAGCTTTTGGAATAGATGGAATACTGTCGTTTTTTCAGATACATTAAATGAGGCGTGTGTCGCTTTTAATAATTGGTATAGTGGAAGTTATTCTGGGCGTGGTGGATGGGTTTCAAATACAAATATTGGAACACCAATATATACTGGTGATACTGGTTGTGATCTTATATCTCCAGATGGATATTGGATACTTGCATCAGGACAAATAGCAATCGCGGTGGTTCATATTGTTAATGGGCATATTTTTGAATATCCTCTATGCCCACAAACAACACCAACTCTAACACCAACTCTAACACCAAGTAGAACGCCAAGTAGAACACCAAGTCTAACACCAAGTATAACGCCATTAACAACGCCACCACAGACGGTACTTCTCACTATATACGCTTCAACTGACGGATCAGTTGGAGGTGTACCTATAACTGTTGGTTTCGATTATTACGCATATCCTTATTATACTTTAAGAGCGGCCCCAATGTCAGATGACCCGTCTTCGCCAACTCCACAATTTGAAGTAAATGTTATACCAGGATCAACTGTTCATTTTCTAATGCAAACAAATGGGCCAGCGTTTAATAATCTATATTTTGCTGGATCGACCTCACCTGGTCCTAACACAAATTATGATTATTATGGTAATATTATGCCTTATTCATATGTAATAAACTCTAATGTAGACATTTATTTGGTGGCACAAGTAATAATAACAACGCCATCAATAACGCCATCAATAACGCCATCAATAACTCTATCAATAACGCCAACGCCAACAATATCTATGACGCCATCAATAACTCCACCTTGTCAGACGCCTATCGCACCCGTCGCAACCGCAGCGTCGAATGTTCAAGAGTATAGTTTTACCGCTAATTGGCACTCAGTATATGGAGCAAGCGGGTACTTATTAAATGCTGTACTTGCTTCTAATGAGAGTGAATATCTCTATTCTGCAGATGTTGGTAATGTGTTCACAAAAAATATTACAGACGCCGAATGTAATACTGAATATCGCTATTATGTATATGCATATAATTCTTGCGGCGTGAGCACAATATCAAATAAAATAAATGTTACAACATCGATATGCCCACTACCATGTGTAAGGCCAGGAGGTTTGAAAGAATATGTTCTTTTCTATACCGATTCTCTTGGTTATAATTTTATTGGTTCACAAAGTGAAGCATGTGATGCATTATGTGTAGGTGAAGATTTAGCTATTGGGGGATTTGCGTTAAGTTTAACCATTGGACAAAAAGTATATGCTGGACCAGCTGGATCAACTTCCTGTGAGGTAGTTCCAACAGGATATTATATTACAATAGGGGAAATAGGAGTAGATTGGTGGCCACCGATGGTAGTATATATTGTTGATGGTATTGTTATGAGTTTTCCTGAATGTCCATCATGCCCAGAAATAATAGTTAATAATTATTATACGGCTGATTTATATACATGTTCTGGTGATGCTTGCGGCAGTTATCAATATAGTATGACCATTAATAATCCAGGTATACCACTACAACTTGATCGTTGGTATCCATATGATGATAGTGTAATATTAATAACGGGGATATATGAAGGAACAAGTATTAACTCAGTAACAGTTTTGATTGGTAGTGGATCTTCTTCATGTTTGGAGGCGTGTACAATTGACGCAAAATATGGATATAATGTTGTAATGTATAATTGTAATGGCCCATTATGTGGTGGAGTTGCTATAGATGAAGCTTTAATTCAGACACCTGAGTCTTTAACAATTGGGGGATTTTATCGTATGTTATATTTCTATGTATTTTATTCTGTTCAGATAGTAAGCGTTGGGCCTCTTGGAGGTCAGTCAGTATCAATAGTGGATGGTCCATTTGAATCCTGTGATGAAAACTGTGGAACGACTTATGGTTATAATGTTATGATGTATGATTGTGACGGCCCATTATGTGTCGGCGGTACGGAAACTTCAATCGAGACATCCGATGTCTTAATGATTGGGAAATATTATAGCATGTTATATTACTCTATATTATATTCGATTCAAATAGTAGGTCCTGCAACTGGTGGACTTTCCGTAACAATAGTGGATGGACCATTTACGATGTGTGATGAAGGATGTGGGACATCTGGAACAAGCGGAACATCTGGAACAAGCGGAACATCTGGAACAAGCGGGACATCTGGAACTTCAGGTCTTATTGACGGAGCCATATGTTGGTGTTGTACACCGTTTTGTTGTACTGTTTATACACATTCTGGATTCCTCGCTCGGAACAGATATATTGAGGTAACATTCTACCCATCGAATATTAGTATTGATGTGTTTGGCGCTGAGAGTACAGTACAGTATAAAGTAACTTTCTGTGGTACTTCATATTACGATACAGGAACAATTACATCTTTACCTCTTAATCCTGGTGAGACTGGTGCAGTGTCAGTACGTCTTAAGCTGAGAGAAGAAAATGTTGGTAGTGTATATATACGGAAAGATGAAAATGTACCGTGGATTTTGATAAATATACAGAATGTTTGTTAATAACAATATATATATGTATAAAGGAGAGTAAAATGTCGGCGACAATAAATTACACATTAAATTATGGAGTATACCCAATAACGGTTTCGATTTTTCCATTTATTGCTCCAAATCAAATACGAACAGTTCCAGGTACATATAGTTTTACGAATGTTCCAGATGGTAATTATATATTAACCTTTACCGATAGTGGAGGTTGTGTAATAGAATTACCAGCAAATGTGATGTCAACAACTCCATCATTATCTCCATCGAACCCAAGTAGAACTCCTAGTAAAACACCAACGAAAACACCAATAGCAACCCCAGATAGTACACCATTTGTACCTACATCAAGAACGCCATCAAAAACGCCATCAAAAACACCATTAACAACACCAAGTATTACTCCATTAATATCTATAATACCAAGTAGAACGCCATCAAAAACGCCATCTGTTACTCCAAGTGTAAATCAAGGAAATATAAATCTTGTAATAGAATGTCAAACATATAATAATTCAGATGAAAATTGGGGAGGAGTGGTAATAATACCCACATCACCAACTGATCTTACATTTAGAAATAACTCAATTACAGCAAATACAAACGCGTATTTACTTTTAGCGGGAAATGAAAGTCCTACTGCTACAGATAATTATTTAGATGGAGCAATTATAACAGGAAATAAACTTACATGGACTGGAACAGTAAGAGGCGGTGGTAATCATGCTATAATGGTTGGATATAATATAAACGATATAATTAAATATAATTACTTAGATAAAACGCCATATGGTGTAGTATTTAAATCTGGTACCGATGCTGGTACTAATATGACATACACATCGGGTAGTTTTGCATACAATATAGTTAGAAATTCAGAAATTGGTGTTAGAATAAAGGGGATGAATGGAATCTTAATTTATAATAACACATTTTATGATGATTTAAATAGTGAAAATTTTTTCATTTATATTTCATCAAATGGTGATAGAGCAATTCCCACAGCATCAACTGGAACAAAAATTAAAAATAATATATTTTATTCAACTACAGGTAATTATATGATTTATGTTGATTCAGCGGCAGATTTAACAGGATTTGAATCAGATTATAACATATATTATACTACATCTGGAAGTGTTAGATTTATCTATCTAGGTTCATCAAAGACATTTGCTGAATGGCAAGCATTAGGATATGATACTCATTCTGTTGTAATCAATCCCAATTTTATTAATACGACAGGTTTAGTTCCCACTTCGAGATTAGATTATGGAACAGATTTAGGATCAATATGGCAGTATGGATTATCAACATCAGCAACATGGGTTGTATGCTCGACGCCTTCAACAACAAGTCAAAACGGAACATGGCAAGTTGGCGCCATAATTCATGACGCTGGAACCGTAATAGAATGTGAAACATATACCAATTCGAATACTGGAACATGGGATGGGGTTAACATATCAAGAAGTAGTCCTATCGTTTTCACATTCCGAAATAATTCTATTACATCTGTTAACTCTCAAGGATACCAATTACAAGCTGGAGACGAAGGACCAGGACCAACAAATAATAATCTTGATGGAGAGGTTATTACGGGCAATCAGTTTATATGGAATGGAACAGATGTGGCAAGTACAATAACACATGCGTTATTTGTAGGATATAATATAAATTGTGTTATAAAATATAATTATCTTTACAGGGGACCAACAGCTATGGTATTAAAATCCAATGGTATGACCTACACATCAGGAGGCGTTGCATATAACATTATAAATAGAACCGGATGCCTCGGAATAGCTGTAAAAGGTATGGATGGAGTTAAGATTTATAATAATACATTATATACCGATGAAGTTGTATGGACTTCTAATGATCAGCCAGGGATGGCGAGCGGTCTTATAGATGTTTTTGAAAATGATGCTCAAAGTGTTCCTTCCACTAATACCACTATAAGAAATAATATTTTCTATACGAAGCATCAAGTTAGAAATATATTAATAGAAGACTCTGGTAGTTTAGAGGGATTTTCATCTGACTATAATGTGTTCTATTGTGAAGACGGTGATCCTATGTTTGGATACCCAGGTGAAGACGACATAACTTTTGCACAATGGCAAGCGCATGGATATGATCTTAACTCGGTTGTTCTTAACCCAAATTTTAAAAATTTTACTGATTTTGTTCCTGGTTATCGCCTTGATTATGGAATAGATTTAGGAGATGAATGGAAAACAGGATTGTCCACATCGGCAACATGGGATGAATGTGTTACACCCCTAACAGAAGATCAAAACGGAACAGTAGAACGAAACGGAAGGTGGCAAGTGGGGGCTAGGATTTATGGCGGCGTTGTTGTACCTGTAACTAATTATTTAGGGTCGTCGCGTAATATTACTAATATAACTGTAAACGATGTATCAGTTTCAGGATTTTCATTTCCGATAACGCCTAATGGTGAAACTATAGAGGGACACACTCACGAAATAGGGACATATAGTGTTAAAGTATTTCTCAGTGGAACATCAACGGGTGAATGCGTAGTAATAAGCGGATATAATGAGGCTCCAATAACCACCTCTGGAGAAAGTGTTATTGAGGCTATTATCGAGACAGGTGGAGGGGTATCCGTGGATTATTCAAACACTCCATGTTAATTTTAAATATATAGATAATACAGAAATTTAAAATGGGAGATATTAAAATAAAAGTAACCGAAATTACAATACCTAACAACTTTAAAATATTATATAAAGCTGGTATTACTCCATATCCATTTAATGGAGTTACTTGGACGCTATATACGGGAGTCACAGGAAACACAGAATATATTGGAGGAACGGAAACGATAGATATGATTGGTAATTTTGATTATGATGAGCAATACTGGATTAAAGCGGAAGAAGTATCATATCCAGGACGATGGATGATTAAAAATATATTGATAAATAACGAGATTGCGTATCAATCAGTTATTCCATAATATTTTTATAAAAATCAGATAATTATATATAAAAGAATAAAGATAATGCCATTCAATGTAACTATAACAGTAATTCCAACAACCACAAATGCTGGTAGCTTTAATATTTATCAATTTATATATGATAATTATGGCAATCCACAAGTCGACCCATTTTTACTGGAATCTAATGTACCGACATCAAGTTTAATTGCAGGGTATACCGTTATAGTAGATGATAGGTTTTATGGATTTAGATTAGTAAATAACAATGATCGTGGTCTTGGTTGTGATACATCATTTATAGAAAAATTTTTAGTAACACCCACATTAACACCCACGGTAACGCCATCAGTAACACCACCGCCATCGGTAACGCCGTCAATAACGCCATCAATAACGCCACCGATAACGCCATCGATAACGCCATCGACATCGATAATGCCAGTATTACAATTAATTGTACAAAATATATCAATAAATTCTATTTTTAGCATTACAGATGTAAAAATTGACGGAAATACGGTAACATTATCAAATCCATATCCTCTTACGGGTATTACTCAAGGATCTGCAAATGTGCCTTTAATTGGAAGCGTAATAACAATATATACAAGTGGTGTAGATGTTACGAATCCATCAACTATAAATATTAATAACGGATTGGGATTATATACTAATTGTATAGCTGTGCCAGCTAATACATCTGGCAGTCCATATACATTTAATAGCGTACCAATTAATGCGGGATTTAATATCACTATTAGCCTTTTAGAAGATAATGATACTTGTATTCCAGCGTCACCATCAGTGACGCCATCGATGACGCCATCGATAACACCATCGATAACACCATCGCCACTGCCATCAAGAACGCCATCGATGACGCCATCGATGACGCCATCGATAACACCATCAATAACACCATCGATAACACCATCGATAACACCATCGATAACACCATCGATGACACCATCGAGGTCATTACCGCCGCCACCATCGAGAACGCCATCGATGACGCCATCAAGGTCATTACCGCCGCCACCATCGAGAACGCCATCGATAACGCCATCGATAACGACATCACCGGGAACACCGCCAGCAAATTTGATAATGACTTTCGTAACAAATTCAAGAACGCCAGATACATTTCATGCCACAGTTGATACTGTTTCAGGACTGCTTAATTGGGATATGGGTGATGGATCATGGCCTTTTAATATGAATTCGTTTTCATATACATATGGCCTGATGCATCCTGCATATGGAAACAAAACAGTTACTCTAAGTAAAGGAACAACAGGTGGAGCTAGTAGTATTACTCAATTGGAATTACCTGGAGATGGTATAGTTGGAACATTTAATATTTCAAATTTAACGGGTTTAGTAATTTTTGGAATGTCCGATAATCATGATCTTCTAATGATAATAAATCCATCGTCTAACGCCTCCATACAATCCTATATAGTTCGTAATTGCAATTTAACTGGAACATTAGACATATCTGGACTTTCGAGATTAGGTGGAAATTTCTTCGTAGATGGCAATTTGAATCTTACTCATATAAATAATCCAACATCAACACGACTAATTAGATATACAGCAATTGGTTGTAATTTAACTGGAACATTAGATATATCTGGGCTTTCGGGATTGGGCGATATGTTCAATGTATCCTGGAACCGTTCTCTCACAACTATAATTAATCCAACATCAAACAAATCATTTACATATTTTGGGTATATTGCAGAAAACTGTGGTTTATTAGGAGAATTAGATGTATCTGGCCTTTCAGGTTTAGGAGGAACTTTTAAGGTGAACGGCAATCCTGGCCTTGAGTCAATAATTAATCCAATATCCGATCAACTATTTACGGACTACTGGGCGTATGGTTGTAACTTAACTGGTACATTAGATTTATCTGGACTTTTGCGTTTAGCAGGATCAATAGCGTTAAATGAAAATCCACTTCTTCAATATGTAATTAATCCAACATCGATAGGCGCGATATCTTACTATGGAATTTGGAGTTGTGATTTAAGAGGTACTTTAGATTTATCGGGACTTTTGGGATTAGGTGGAATATTTTCTGCAGCAGATAATAAATACCTTCAAGGCATAAACAACCCAACTTCAACAGAAATATTTACAGTATATCACGCGTGGAGTTGTGGCTTAACAGGCATTTTAGATTTATCGGGGCTTTCGGGATTAGGTGGGGAGATTATCATTGCTGATAATATAAATCTCACACAGATACTTAATCCAAATTCATCACAAATAATTAATAATTATAATGTGGAACTATGCAATTTAACTGGCACTTTAGATGTATCTGGTCTTTTAGGATTGGGAGGTGTTTTCCGTACAAGATCATGTGCAAATCTTACGACGATATTATTTCCAACTGCATTCACTCAGCCATTTACAGAGTTTTTAGTTGATTGGTGCTCATTAAATCAAGCTACCGTCAATAATATACTCGCTAAATTAGATGCGTGGTATAGTAGTCATCCACCTACAACTGATTTATATCTTTATCTTAATAATGGGGCTAATAGTTGTCCAACCAATGGAAATTCAAATACAAATTTACAACATTTAATAACCATATTTAATAATAATGGTCGTACTCTTAATTGGGCTATAAATCCTTGTTAATAATAAAATATGAATTAATTTAATATATATTTATAAGAAATGAGTTTTTTACAATCAAATAGTTCAGGAATTCTACCAGCAAGGATTACCCAGTATGGTAGAAGAAAAATTGCCCAAGGTAATTTTAATATTGCATATTTTCAAATCGGCGACTCCGAATTTGATTACGCATTTTCCGAATTTGATGGTATGAATAATCCTCCACAAAAAGTTCTTACACCTCTAGATAAAGATTCTCAAGTAAAATATCCATATAAGGTCTCAGAATCAACATTAACCGGAACAACATATGGAATTCCATTACAATTTTCAGAAACGAAAATTGTCACAAACAATATAGGCCCAGCGGGATATGTTTCAGAATATATGTCGTCAGGTACATCGGTTCAAACGATTTATCAAATAGTTGATATATCAGTAATAAATGGTACAAATATACTAGCGGTCACCAGTGGGGCGGCATTTAATAACACGCAGTATATCACAATCATAATGGATTATTTGGGAGGAAATAGCACAATAAGAGGAAACACAACATCTTTGGTTTATAAAATAACAGAAATTGTAGGTAATACATTATTGTTAGATCGAGATTTACCAGATTTATCATCTTTAAGTGCTAAAAATATTACAATTATATCTAATGAATATTCAGGAAGTACATTAATATGTGGAGAAATTGTGGCGAACGAAGAACAGCAAGCTTCATGGAATTTGGCGAATGTTTGGAGTCAAAAACCCGCAGGGATGGATTATGGATTAACTTCACCTTATGATGTTACTGACGAAAGTTTAACAGGATATACAAGTAATGTTTTTGTATCGGCAAAAGAATTTTTCGGGTATAATACATCATCTGGACAAACATATAATACGGGAACAACTATTACAAATTCCTTTGGTGACGATATTATGGTATTACCAGAAGAACAACATTCTCTAAGTATTGTACATTTCTCCAAGACTGGTAATGCTTCAATAGACCCGGATTTAGCATTTAAATATGAGGATTATATTTCTCATTCAACAGTCGATGATATTGAATACTTTCAAGTTTATATTCCTTTTATGCATTATGATAGAAATACAGGCACGACTATCGGTGGATTATTTTTAATGGATTCAGTAGACTATTATATTAGCTCATCAGCTATGGATACTCGAAATAATCAAATAAAATATAGATATTTGATAGATGAAAATAATAATAGAGTCGGTAAAATTTTTGTGAACCATAAAGTTATTGTTTTTGACGATCAGGAAATAGTTGCGATCTTAGATTATAAATCAAATAGGAGATATACATTACCAATACCAAGAATATCCATAATACCTATAGATTCAAAATGTAATCAAAATGGTGGGGCGATAACTCCATTATTAGGTGGAACGGGTGATACTGTTTTTGTTTCTTATCTTCTTCAATATAGTGGTGATTTACAATATAATGGTTTACATTGTAATCATTATTCTAAAATCGTAGGGACAGAACAAACTGGAGATGTTTCTATTAAATTTAGTGACAATTGTTTTACATTTATGAAGACATCGTTGGCCGATAGTACAAATGGGTATATCGCGGACACATTTAAAATCTTAGTACAAAAAGTAGCCACAGGCCAACAGCCAGATCCTACATTATGGACAATCATTGATTTCACAGATCTAATACCTAATCATACTAGCGGATTAATTGACCCAAATAATTTAAAAGGAGCAAGATTTATTATAACTTACGATGATTATGATAATGGAACTAGATATGATTTAGAAAGTTATATAGGATTATTACCTGATGAGCCGTCTACCTTACCTGAATTTGGTGACGACCAACCATTTACAGGTAGTGTCAAATTAGTAAGAGCCACAGATATTGAAACATTAAGGTTTTTAGTTAATTTACCATCAACCGATTTTACAACAACTCAAAATCCTTCATATGTTTTAGGTAAACCTAAAAGATTTACTGAGGTCGCTTTGTTAGATGAAAATAAAAATGTATTGGTCATCGCGAAGACATCTAGTCCTGTAGTTAGAATAGGATCACAAGTAGTTGCTGTTAAAATTGATCTTTAACTCTTTACAAAACGAAAAATATTCATTATCTATTGATTTATATACTAAATTAAATGGAGAATGAATTAAAATTGAAGAATAAACCAAAGATTCTCGGACTTGATATTTCAACCAAGACAATCGGCTGGGCAATATTCGATATGAATAACTCGACCTTATTAGAGGCGTCTCACTTTACGCCTAAAATTAAACCTTTACCTGAAGATAAGATCGAGGAATTAATTAAGAAAGCTGATGCGTTTAAACATCATCTTGAAAAATATAAAGATTATAATATTGTACGCGTGATAATTGAAGAACCTCTCTTGCAGGCTAACAATATTTATACCGTTGGAACTCTTATGAGATACAACGCGATGATATTAAAAATGTGTTATGATATATTTGATACCGTTCCATCATTTATTTCAACATATAACGCAAGAAAGTATGCATTTCCCGATTTATTCAGGGAGAATAATAAAGGAAAGGTTGTATTATTTGGGGGATTTCCTGTTGATACGGATAAGAAGCGTATAATATGGGAACATGTTAATGCCGTTTGTCCAGAAGTTAATTGGATATATGATAAAAACGGAAAATTAAAAAAAGAAAACTTCGATATCTCCGACGCCATTACTTGCATAATTGGCCATATTAATATGATAAGATCGAAGGGTTAATATCATATTTTGATTTTTTAATATCTCTATTTATTTTACTACAAAGTGGCTGTAAGTTAGTATAATGATTTAAATTAATTACATCTTCTTCTGTTTTAGCAATAGAAATTGGTATAATATGGTCAATATCCCACCCATAATTAATTTCGCCATTGTATTTACCATAATTATCCCAAGTCATCCAATTCTCGAGCCGTGATTCGATATAGGTTTTAAATTCTTTAAATGTACATCCTAATATTTCATGTGTTCTACTTGTTTTTTTATATCCATTCTTCTTAAATGACGCATAAATTGATGATCTAATGGTACATGTTAAAGCAAATATAGGATCAATTTTTCTCTTTTTATTTCTATATATATTCCTAACTTGCATTTTTCGTTCTTTATTATTAACATAATAGATATTATGAGATTTTAGAATTTTTTCTTTATTCTTTTCATAATGTCTTTTTGATGATATCTTCATTTTTTTCAATAATATATCTCGATGATCATTATAGTATTGTTTTGATTTTTCATTTAATGTGTTTTTATTTAATTGGTGATAATTTCTTGAACGAATATTATCTTGTTCTTTATTATTTTCATAATATATTTTTTGTTTTTTTAGGAATGATTCTTTGTTTTGTATATAATAAATTTTCTTTTTTTCATTTAATATGTCTTTATTTTTTTCATTATATTTATTTATAATTTTTCTTCTACATTCTTTACATTCGCTTCTATACCCATTTTTTGTATCTTTACGAATATCGAACTCATTTAACAATTTTTCGACATTACATTTTGAGCAGATTTTAGTTTTTATATTTTCTATTTTGATGTCCATACATTAATAAATATACACTATTTTGTTGATATTTACAATAAATTAGTGTATATTTGATTTATCATTTCATTTATGATATGATCATTTTTAAATGAGCGGAAAAGTTGGTGTCTTTTCCGCTTTTTTTGTCTTCGATTTTTTTTTCTCGTTTTTTTTTCGTATAATTGTGCCATTATGATCGAATCTATGGTAGAATATGAGCCGATAGTTGATATATTAATCGATATTTTCGGAAATTTTAAGAATCACAACGAATCTGCTGGTCAAATAAGTGTAGATTGTCCAGTGTGTTCTTATGATATAAAAGGTCTCGATAAGGGAGATGGTAAAGGAAATCTCGAAATAAATTATAAAGAAGGGGTCTATAAATGTTGGTCATGTGCGGAGACTCATGATACTCATGGCAGATTACATTGGTTAATAAAAAAATATGGATCGCGCCAACAGCTCAAGAAATTTGATTTACTAATGCCTGAAGAGTCAGGCGAAATACAAAAGAAAATATATGAGAGAGTAAAATTACCAAAAGAATGTATTCTATTTGAAACCAAAAGTATAGGAATAAAATTAACTCATCATTATAAAAAAGCATACAATTATCTCAAACAACGAAATGTAACTGATGAGATGATTAAAAGATATAGGATTGGTTTTTGTTATCAAGGTAAATACTCTAATAGAATCATTATTCCGTCATACGACGCGGATGAGATTTTGAATTATTTCGTTGCTAGGTCATACGAAGTAAAACCGTATAGAAAATATGATAATCCTAAAGCGGAAAAACAATTAATAATTTTTAATGAATTTCTTATCAATTGGAACGAACCAATTTATATTGTTGAGGGCCCTTTCGATTCTATATTTGTGCCAAATTCGATCCCAATGCTGGGAAAAAAATTGAGTGATTTATTATTCAATATGTTATATGAGAAGGCAAAGAAAGTTGTTATCGTTCTCGATGGAGACGCGTTTGCAGATGCTGAGAAACTTTATCATAAATTAAACGGAGGCCGACTATTTGGAAAGATATGGATATCTAAACTTCCGGAAGATAAGGATATTGCCGATTTAAAAGGAGATTTAACAAATTATTCACCATATCAATTTAATTAATTATTATATCAATGGAAAATTACAGAAAGTTAATGAAAGAACGATATGATTTATATTTTTCTCTGAGATTTCGTCCCGAACAAAAAAATTAAATATAATAATATGGAAACTGCAAAAGATTTAGCTTTAAAAGCATGGAAAGACGCAACAGAAGGTAAAATACCAACTAAAGAACATTTTGAAAGTTGGTGGTCGCAATGGGTTTATATTAAAGATCATAGAGATAGTTTAGAACCAACGCATAATGTTTATGTTGATGGCCATCGATATATAAAATTAGATTAACATTAAAAATATGGATTTAAAAGAAGTATCGGAAGAAATCAAGACGATTTTAGAAGAAAAAAGGAAAGAACGCAGGTTATCATTCGTAGAGTCGAAACATATCTACTATATGATGGATAATGGAGGACAAATGAGAAGTGGATTCCCGTCGGTATCCAAACTAATCAAAAACTTTCATAAACCATTTGATGGACAGGCGATATCGTTCAATATGGCTAAGGGTGATACTGAGAAACAGAAACAGTTATTGGCCGAATGGGCACAATCAGGTAAAGATTCAGTTAATCTTGGTAGTAGGGTTCATTATGAGTTGGAAAAATATATAATTGAACAATATGACAACTATAAGGAGGTAAGACAACCCGAATTTGTTATTAATGAAGAACAGAAAATCAAAAGCGATAAGATGATTCAGGCTGGTAAAGACTTCATCGGGTTAATGCACGAAAGAGGAGCGGTTCTTCTTGATACTGAAATGGTATTAGGAGATCCAACAGAAGGTTATGTTGGACAGCCTGATAATACATGGTTAATGATGATGAAAGGTCAGGATGACTTCGGATTTGTTGTTACCGACCATAAGAGCGGTCAGCCAAAGAATTTTGAGGTTTTCCCATATACAGGTAAACTCTATCCACCATTTCAAGATTACCACGACAATGCTCTTGGTAAGTATTGTTTACAGATACCATTGTACGGTAGGTTGTTATTGAAAATGTTAGAAGGATCTAAATTTGAAGGTAAAAAATTCCTCGGAGGAGTCATAGCATTAATGAAAGAAGACGCTACCTTTGTTGAATATAAAGTTCCTCAACCGATTACCACAACGATATTAACAATGAATTTAAAACCTTTTCTGAAATAAAAAATGAATTATGATACATAAGATCGTCCACCTTTCCGACATTCACATTCGTAATAATCAGTTACATGGTTTGTATAAGAAACAATTCGAAGAGTTATTAAACGATTTACAAAAAAAATTGTATACCGATAATGATGATCTTCACTCATTTGAAGTTAGAATTGTAATGACTGGAGACATTTTCCATCAAAAGATAAGTATTTCAAACGAACAACTTATGTTAGCAAGTTGGTTTATTAAAGAACTAACTGCGTTAGGTAGAGTTGTTATTATTCCAGGTAATCACGATTTCTTGGAAAATAATATGGAACGATTGGACAGTATAACGCCTGTAGTTGAATTATTAGATATGGATAGTGATCTACAATATTTTAAAGATAGTGGAATATATAGTGATGAAAACATTAAATGGGTTGTCTATTCATTATATCAACATAATGTGAGACCTGAGTTTAAGAAAGAAGATGGGTTTTATGTTGGGTTATTTCACGGGCCAATTCAAGGAATGTCGACTGATTTAGGATTCACATTTGATGATGCATACGATAGATTAAATTTTGTCGATCTTGACCTTCTTTTATGTGGAGATATACATAAAAGACAAGTTTTTAAATTACCCAATGGTGGTGATGCTGTAATGGTTGGGAGTTTATTACAGCAAGACTTCGGGGAAAATGTTAAATATCATGGATATGGCATTTTTGACATGAAAACCAAAAAATATACATTCCACGATTTACCAAATGACCAACCATTTTTACATTATAGAATATATGACATTAAAGACATTGAAACCGAAAGCGAACAACTCGTTAATCTTGGATGATGAGTTTTTTCAGTATTGTGAATTAAACAATATTGAAGATGTTCAGAAGTTGGCGAGAGAAACTTTTAAAAAAGGATTTGATTTGTTAAAGTATGGTGATATACCAGTAAATAAATTAATTCCCTCGGATAAGATTGAGAAAAAATACACAAAATCCGAGTATATCGAGAAAGAAGATGTTGTTGTTAAAGAAACGACATCTGATCCCATAGTTTTTTCGCATCCAAATTCAGTATTGCCAATGGTGGAAATTAAAAGAGAAATAAAAGAGAAAGTTGATAAGATAGTGGAAAAAAATAGTATATATGATGAGTAAAATGGAAAATATTTTCTTTTTCTCGTTTTTTTTCGTTATTATTGAAAAATATTCACCTTTAAATATGAAAATATGAGTGACGGGCTAACAGATATGTCGAGAGGTTATGATGAGGACGAATCATCACGCCAATGGAGTCTAATAATACTAAACAGTGAACTCAAATCAGAGAATGAAGATCTGAAAACTAGATTAACAGATTTGTTATTCGAAATGAACTATAATAAACAAACTGAGCTTATTGAATTTCTCAGGGAGATATATGATAGTGTCATAATGGAAATGGAAGAAATAGATATATCATCTAGGGATGAGATTCTTTTTAGTTTGAAGAAAAATATTGAAGAATTTGCTAAAAATAATAAAATCAATATAAATGGATAAATTAATTTTATGGATGTTGATAGCATATGGAATGTCAACAATTATTGTTTACGGACATATATTCGATAGACCTCGTGAATGGGTGATTAGTAAATCGGATTATTGGGGTCAGTTTATAACATGTATGTTGTGTATCCCTACATGGGTAGGGTTCTTTTTATCGTTTGCGTTGGGTGGGCTCACCAATGCGTATTTTGACACGGGCAATTTCACATTCTTTTTTGATGGAATGTTAACTGCTGGGTCAGTTTGGGCCATAAATGCTTTCGTCGAGTTCTTCGAGGAAAGTAGAATTAAATAAATTAAAATGAGTGATCTAGAAGGTAATTACAGAAACAGCGGAATGGAAGTAAATTATAATGACAAACCAGAGAGACAAGACGCGATTAATATATTAAAAATTATTAAAAATTGGGACTTGGAAGAAAATCCCACAGAGAGACGAATTGACTTATTACACAAAGGTAAAAAATGCGGTGTGGATGTTGAACAAGGTCATTGGCTCGGTAAATATAGAGATCAAAAACCATATAATTTTAATCAATTTACATTACAATATCCAACGGGAAATTTTCAGACACGAAAAGAAAAATACCTTAAAGAGTATCATGAAGAAGTTAATGATTGGGGAAACTTAAAAACATATCACACACCAGATTTCAGAGATAATTCATTGATTAGATTTAATGAAGATCGTAATGAATTCTTTTTTGTTGATCATGAAATATATCAGAAAAAACTAAAAGAAGTGGGATATTGGAAACCACATACTGTTCGTCGGAAAGATCCGGAATACTGGATGTGTTGGGAGTTGAATGTTTTGGTATTTTGGATTAAAGAGAATGGCATATGGATAATAGATAGAACTTTAGAAGATCCAAAAGTATATAAAGATTATCTTGACAATTATAGAATAGAAAGAGAAAAATATTTAAACGCAAACAAAAAATGAGTTACAAAAATCCTTTTATCAAGGTCGAATGGGAAGATACTCCCGAAAATTTGACTGTGGAAAGAATTAAGCGAGTAAAAGAATATTTCAAACAGAAATATAACGCCGCTGATGTAAAAATCGTTGTTAAAACTATCAGTAATAATACAATGACTAAATTGAAGTCATTGGATGTTAGTGATAATATAATGGATCCTCAAAACCAGAAAAATCTCATCAAGGAATTTATTGCCGAGAACAAAATAGATATTAAATGGGAAATGATTGATCGACTTGATAATAAGATCAATGGTGAGATTGGTAAATCAATAACAGGCAAAATCAGGTATAATAAATGGGAGATTAAAAAGATCGTCTTTTCAAATTTTCTTTCTTTTGGGGACGAAAATGTTCTCGATATTGAGCATCTTGACGGTATAACAACGGTTGAATCTAATCCCGAAAATTTTGGTGGTAAATCCACAGCTACTGTGGATTTGCTTCTATATCTCTTTTTTAACTCAACAAGTAAATCAAAAACAGCCGCCGAAATATTCAATACATTCAGAGATTGTAACGAGGTGTTTGTAAAAGGATATTTGGTAATTGACGATATAAATTATATCATTCAAAGACAGATAACCAGAAAGAAAAGTAAAGCGGGGGAATATACTACAAAAAGTGAGTTGGAATTCTATAGAACAGATGAGGAAGGTAATGTTGTTAATTTAGGTGAAGAACAGCGAAGAGAAACAGAAAAGGTTATAATGTCAGCTATCGGTACTGAAGAAGATTTTTTAATGACCATTTTAACCACAGGTAGGAATCTTGAAGATCTAATTGATTCCAAACCAACAGCAAGAGGAGCTGTCCTTACGAGGTTCATGGGATTGGAAGCTTTCAAAATAAAAGAAGAAGCATGTAAGACTATGTATAATGAATGGAGTAAAAAACTCGTTTCAAATACATATAATATATTTCAATTGACAAGTGATAATGAGAATCATCAAAATTTCATTAATAATGCTGGTGTGGAGACAATGAATCTCAGTAATGATTTGGAAAGGTACATATCAACATTAAAAGATCTGGAAACAAGACGAGATACCGCTCTGCAGTCAAAAAATAACGATATAGATAAAGAATTAATTAACACGAATCCAACATTATTGAAAAGGGAGATTGATGAATTAAAAACAAAACAAACCTCTAGTAAAACTCAAGCTGGCCTGATTAATGTAGTTGAACCATCGAAATATTATTCGGAAGAAGATCATGAGAAGTTAAAAAAAGAAATAAATGATGAGATTTTTAATAATAAGTTAAATTCAGATTCTATTACACGAAACGAGACGACTGTAAGACAATTGGAAACTGGAAGTGTATGCCCGACATGTAAAAGACCGTTGGCAGACATTGATCATTCTAAAGAAATTACAGAAGGTAAAGAATTAATCCAGTCTTTATACTCTATTAAACTTGAAAAGGAATCGAAAATTGCAACATTAAAAGAAAATGAATTAGTTTTTGCTAAGCTAAAAACGGAATATGATGAATATGAAAGAAATAAACTCCGTAAAGCAAAATATGAACTAGAGGTTGAACAGAAACAACTCGAAATTGATCGTAGTCAGACTCGGTTAAATAATTATGATAACAATAAATTAAAACTCGAACACAATCAGAAAATTGACGGTGAGATAATTATACTTAAAACTAAAATTGATACCATAAATGCAGATATGCGTTTAACAACGGCTAAAATTGAAAAATATCGAGCCGATATTGTTAATCTCAAGGAAAAAATTATTATAAATCTCGATCTGATTAAGAAAATCAAATCCGAGGAAGAGTTGATAGCGGTTTTCAAAGTATATTTGACGATCTTCGGAAAAAATGGTATATCAAAGGTCATTTTGAGGAATATGATACCGATTTTGAATCAAGAGCTACATAGACTACTTGCTGATAGTTGTAATTTTGATGTAGAGTTGAATATAAACGACAAAAACGAGCTGGAGTTCCTGATGATCGACAATGAAACAAGGATCGTTAAACCTCTTGCAAGTGGGTCTGGGTACGAAAAAACAATTGCATCTTTAGCAATCCGTAGCGTTTTGACAAAAGTGTCGTCTTTACCAAAACCGAACATCGTAATTATGGATGAAATTTTTAAAGGTGTAGCAAATGCGAATCTGGAGTTAATTGGTGAATTCTTTAAGAAAATTAAGAATTATTTCGAACATATTTTCGTGATATCACATAATCCCCTAATTCGCAACTGGTCAGATAATTTAATAATGGTTAAAAAAGATGACAATGTGTCGTATATTGAATCCGTAACAATGAAAATATCGTAGTTTTTTGGAAATACGGATTATTTGTATTATATTTGTATAAATTAAAATTAAATATATTCCTATGCAGAAATCAAGAATCGTTAATTCAGATGAGGTTCAAAATTATTTAAAAGATTTAAAGAAAATTCCAGTAATCACACATGAAAGACAAGACGAGATTTTTAAACTATTAAAAGACAAGAATATAACAGAAAAAGAAAAAGAAAAAATTTATAACGAGTTAGTTATCGGAAATTTAAGATTTGTGGTCTCAGTAGCGAAGCAGTATCAGGCACAGGGACTTGATTTATTAGATTTAATTTCTGAGGGTAATATCGGATTGCTTAAGTCCGTCGATAGGTTCGATCCATCGAGTGGTTTGAAGTTTATTTCATATGCAGTATGGTGGATTAAACAATCTATAATGGCATCATTAAATGAAAATTCAAGAACCATTCGTATACCCTCTAATTTAATACAGGAAACTCAAAAAACGCATAGAAAAGACGATTGTAGCGGATATAGTGATAATTCAAATACAAATGTATCTGAATTATCATATACATTGCCGTATTGTGTTCATCTGAATCAAGAAATAAATGAAGAAGGCGACGAGTTAATTGATATCATCAGGGACCCAAATGAACACA